>Ga0208767_1000114_pt1 | contig 54074 bp, 73 predicted proteins | sample VirMetDEL_Mar_21_FD_184514 | JGI IMG/M metagenome (GOLD analysis project Ga0208767, IMG submission 184514) | Aqueous microbial communities from the Delaware River and Bay under freshwater to marine salinity gradient to study organic matter... | ecosystem: Environmental > Aquatic > Marine >...
TGATGCTGCTGGTATTTCTAGCATTTTTACACCAGTCTTATCAGTAACAAACATCTCATTACGATAGTTCCAAACGAATTTGCTTTGTATATCTTTTACTGTTAGTCTAAACATCTTTACCTCTCGTAGTTGTGTAACGATCATCCATTTCAGAAGCATATAAAATGGACATTTTAAGAATTATTGCTTGCGTGATAGCATGATCGATATGATGAAGGCCACTATCAGGATCGATATCTTGACCTTCTAGCCATGCAAACAGATGTCGTTGAATTGATGAATATGTTCTGCTTTGTGCAGTCACGTTTAAGTCATCTCGCCAATTATGCTCAGCATATTTTTTGGCACCGAAACCGAGTACAGTAGCAACTGATCTTAGTACTTCAGTCGGTATAAGATGTATTGGTGGTTTTTCTTTGATGTCGTCGTCGTATTTCATTATATCTCCTATTTTGGTAATTTGCCATGATTACCTATATGTGATGGTGGAACCCAATCATTTGGTTTAGCCAAGTCTGGCAATCCAAGTGGATTAGGTCGATTTTGCTTTGTACCAACAAATTTATTCATGTTGGCTTTAAAGACTTCGTCCCATGCCTCATATGCGTTAACACCAAAGGCATCGAGAGTTCCAATCGCAACAACACAGATATCGATGAGTGCATCGACAACTTCTTCGTTATCACGATGTAGTTCTGCTTGTTTTAACTCATCTAGTTCCTCTTGTATAAATCTGATCCTAAATGATAGATAGTCTCTGTACGATCCTGGATTTTTCTTAATCCAATCATGTACACCATATTTCTTGTGCATCTTATTGATGTCTTTTACCCAATTATTGCTCATAATACTCCATTATATCAAGTTTTTTGTTTATTGTATACATTTAATTTCTTCTCATTGTTGCAAATATTTTTGCGTCTGTGTTTTTAGATACTGGTACTGCATTTGATTTATGCATAGTTGCAATACCAAGTAATTCGTCTCCTGTATATTGATTTGTTTCCTTCCTTTTCATGTGTGATAAATCTTTGAAGTCAGTGATATCTAAAGACTTAATCTCTCTTTGTTTTTTAAGTTGTGCTAAAACAAGGGGAGATGTAGACGACGTAAGGGTTTTGAAGGAAGATAAAGGAGTAGATTTGCGCTTTGCACGCATCACCCTTTTACGTCGTCTACCAGAATAATCGTAGTTTACTGAGTTACAATATATCATTGCCATAGCTGGTACCAGTATATCACAAATTTACCTTAATGTACACCTTTTTTATACTTTTCTTGCCATTTAGATCCAGTTACATGCATACCTTCGTTTGCAAGCTGTAATCTATATAGTGTTCCAATAACTTGAGTCATTGATGTATAACTATTGATGTCTTCTCTCAGTCTATTATTGCGTAGCTTTTGATTGATAGTTCTATTTGGTAAACTATCAATCTTTTCTAAAGCTACTTTTTTAGCTTCGTCTAAACTGAGTTTTTCTACTTCTTTAATATCCATTATTCTGAAAAAGCTGCAGCTATAACTGTACGGAATTTCTTTGCAAAGACGGTGGAAAATCCTGGAACAAACTTTTCAGGATATCGATATTGTAGATATACATCAATTTTTCCTGCATTTTCTAGTCCACCTAAGATATCACCAAAATGTGAGTGACCACGAAGTTTAGTAACAAACTTATCTTCTTTCCAACTCCATAATCGTCTTTCAAACTTTTGTTTTGGTTTACGTCCTTTTAGACATACACGAAGTGTAGTTGGTTTGAAGTTTCTAAACATATCAGATGGTGGAAACTCTTTTGCATAGTCTTCACGTATTTGTTTGTTTGCTTGTTTTACTGCTTTTTTGATCATATCAATTTTTTGCCATCCTTCAGCATCTTGATAATCACCGATTCTAAACATAAAATTTTCTGTTCTATTTTGCATATGAGCTCCTTATAAGTTGTTCTTGTTGTACATTCATCTTATGTAATTTGATTGCGTCTATAATCCAATCAAGATCTTGTAAATCCCACTCATCGCGAGCCAAATGTGTTACTTTGATTGCAAGTGGTGAAGGTTTAAACTTCTTTATTTCTTTTCCTTTTACGATTTTAGTTTCTAACATATAATCTCCTTTATTTAGGTCTATTATCCCATATTGGCAGAAGTTGTACATGTTTTTTAGTAACTATAACTCCAATAAAATCAACTACTTGCACAAGTATATGATTTTATTAGAGATTTTCTTTTTCTAATAAAATCAACAACTTGTATAAATATAACATGGCAATAAGTAAATATTTAGCAAATACTGCAATATCAGAATTAATCGACCTCAGCGAGGGACGAATACTTGGTACTACTAACATTCATAAATTTGGTAGAAATCCAAATGTAGGTGGTGCTCCAGAAACAATATGGGAACAAGGTGGAATTTACACTTACCTAACAGTTGCTTCAACAATTTATGTATATGGTGCTGATGCACAAGATGGTGCTGCTGGAACAGGTGCAAGAACAGTTACAGTTCAAGGATTAGATGCTAACTATAATGAGATTGAAGAAACACTTACAGTAGATGGTGCAGTTTCAACTCAATCATTTTTGAGAGTTTATAGAGCATTTGTTGCTTCTGCTGGTTCATTACAAACTAATAAAGGCGATGTGTTGATATCAACAGGTGCAAGTGGTACTGGTACAGTATTGGCAAAAATTGCAACAGTTGGAACAGGTACAGTATATGGTCAAGGACAAACAAATTTAGCACTCTATACAATACCTGCTGGTAAAACAGGTTATGTGAAAACCTGGAATATAGGAGTAGGTGCTTATAATGATTCCGTAACTGCTAACTTATATACGAGAGAAGTGGATACTGGTTTAATTTTTAGAACAAGAGATGTTATGGACGTTCCAGGTGGACTTCATCAAAGAATATATGAAGTACCGTTTCGTTTACCAGAAAAAACAGATATTGAGGTTAGAGCAATTGCTTCAACAGGCACAAATATATCATCAACTTTTGACATAATATTGGTAGATAAATAATACTTAATAAATAATTTTTGTTATGACTATATTATTAGATAAAATTCCTCTGGAATTAGCAGAGAAGTTAGTAAAGGATGATCCAGTCCGACCTAATATCCCTGCCTCAGTACGACAACAAAATCATTTCCAAATGTTTCAAACAGAGAATGCAGTTATATGTGTAGCATTCTGTAATAAAGTACCAAAGACCGAACAGGGATTGCTTGAAAGTAAACCTGGTGATATCGCTGTATTCTATTCTGTATGGTCATATCAAAAAGGTGCAGGTAGAGATATCGTATTAAGAGTCATAGAGGAAGCACGAAAAAGAGGAATGTCTCGATTCGTAACAATGAGTCCTAAAACAGCAATGGCAGAAAGGTTCCATATTCGTAATGGAGCAGAGCTCTTATCTGAAAACGAGACCACGAATAATTTCGAATATTTATAAATAGATACATGAAACATCTATTACTTGCAATACTTTTATTGCCAGCATTTCTTTTGGCACAAGATAACGAAATCACTATCGAACAAACAAGTGGAAACTATTTTGATTTAAATGTAGTACAGGTAGGAGATTATAATATAATTAAAATGTACGATACTAGTTCATACGTTTCTGGTAATAATGTTGAGTTAACTTTAATACAAGAAAATAGCTCAGGAACAAATAACGTAATTGAATTATGGCATTTATCTGGAACTGATAATACTATTCGTTGGGCCCAGGGAACGGCATGGGATAATGCAACATCTACGACATACGGAGACGATGGTAATGAAGGTGGCGGACATTATGCAAGATTAGACATACATGGAAATTATAATCATTTGCAAGGTCATCAAACAAATCAGGGAAGCACTAGTGGTCATACATTTACAAGTCTTATCTTTAGTAGTTATAATGATATATGGTTAAGACAGCAAGGTGATGGTGCAAAAACAATAGGTCTACAAACAAATAATGACTACAACGATATATCAGTATTACAAAAAGGTGCTTGGGCACAGCATTCAGCAAGCATCTTACTTTCAGGTACAGACCCTACAACATTAAATTTAACACAACAAGGAACAACATCACAATCATATTCACTATCTCAGACTTGTTATACTGTAGGTGGTTGTAGTGTATCAGTAACACAAGGACAATGATGTATAGTTGGAAGACAGTACTAGTTACAGTAATACTACTTTTTAGTCTTAAAGTATCTTCACCATACATTGTTGAGAACATACAATGGTCATGGTTTGATTACTTACACCAATCACATGAAATAGAGAAAGTACCAGACTTTGTACTTGTTGATATTGATGAGAAAGCAATAGAACAATATGGTCAATATCCTTGGCCACGTGATGTTTATGCAGAACTTATGTGGAATACAGATCCATCAAACGTTCATGTATTTACTCAAATCTTTTCAGAAGAAGATAGATTCGGAGGCGATGAAATATTCGCTGAAGCTCTGATTAATCGTTTATCTATTCTAGCAGCAGCACCTACGACACAAACTCAAACAGGATTAGCACCGTTTGTAGGTACTGCTACTTTAGGAGGAGGTGCAGCGGCTGACTATGTCTGGAACTTTCCTGGCATAATTTCACCTCTTCCGATTTTGCAAGCTAACACTTATGGTGTTGGTGTAACAAATGCAACTCCTAACCTACCAGGTACTCCAAACTTTGATGCAACTGTAAGATCTGCTCCACTTCTAGTCAATGCAAATGATCAGCTATATCCGTCATTAGTACTAGAAACAATAAGAGCATTCTTTGATGAGACATCATATCAATTAAGAGTTACGCCTGATATCGGAGTTGAATGGGTACGAATGGGTAGACAACCGCCTCTTGCAACTACACCTACTGGTGACGTATTGATATCTTATTGGAATGAGTTTCCAAGAGTATCAGCATCAGACTTAGTTGCAGAAGATTTAGGTGGTAAGGTTTACATTTGGGGATTAACAGCTGAAGGATTTAATAATCCAGTATCAACACCTGTTGGTGCTATGTTCCCACACGAAGTACAAGCTAATTTATTACAAACTGTTTTAAATCAGACAATCATTAAGAAATCTTATTGGTATGATTTATTAGCATTAGTTGTTTTATTATCAGCAATGCTTAAAGTTTTATTTGTTACATGGAAAGCACCGACAAGGTTTGCTTTAATAGGAGTAGGTGTATTAGTTGGGGGACAAGTATACGCAGGATTCTATCTTTGGAATAATTACCTTATTCTATTTGATACATTTTACTCTGCTATTTCTTCCCTACTAGTCTTTGCACATGCTTCATTTAATAAGTACTATTTAACATACAAAGAGAAAGAAAGAATTAAGAAACAATTTGAAGGTTACTGTTCACCAACAGTTGTTAAATTGTTACAAGAGAATCCAGACATTATTAAGAAAGGAACTAAAAGAGAGATATCAATACTATTCTCAGATTTACGTGGCTTTACTCCATTAGGAGAATCATTTGGTGATGATGTACAAGGTCTGACAAAACTTATGAATGGTTATATGGATGCTATTACACAACCAGTATTAAATGCAGATGGTATGATTATAAAGTATATTGGTGATGCAAGTATGCATGTTCATAACGCTCCAAACGATGATCCTAATCATGCTTACTCTGCTGTAAAAACAGGTATTGAAATGTTAAGAGCAGTCGAAGAATTTAACATTGAAGTAAAAAGACAAGGTCGTCCTCCAGTTGGCATGGGAGCAGGTATCAATACAGGTATAGGTTATCTTGGTGAGATGGGTTCCACATCTCGTCATAGTTATGATGTATTAGGTGATTCAGTATCGACAGCAGCACGTATAGAATCTAAATGTAAAGAATATGGTTGCTTATTACTAGTCGGTGATGCTACATATCAAAAGACAAAAGATGATTTCTTTTATCTTAAGGTCGATGACCTAGCTGTAAAGGGTAAGTCAGTTGGTATAGGAATATACACAGTACTTGATGCTCAAGAAAAAATGGAAGAATGGTATGATGCTCAAGTAGCTCACGAAGAAATGCATGAGTTATATAGAGCACAGAAGTTCGATGAAGCAATTGCTCTTTGTAAGAAATTAGAGACAGCATTCGATCAACAGATGAGAGGATATTATTCTATGTGGATCGAACGATGTGAATTTCAAAAGACACAAGATCTACCAGAAGATTGGGACGGAACATTTATTGCAACAACTAAGTAAGGTTTACGTTTTGAAATACTTCTTTATGTTGTTTGCTGCTTATCCTTTAGGAATATTCATCTATTGGATGTTTGGAAATTTTGGCGAGGAGATGAGCGTTAAAACTGAATATCTATTTGCTGTGGGTTGTCTCTATGCTCTAGCTGTGATTCAGAAAATATATGAAGCATTCCGTTTCCGTCTAGCTCAGCAACGGTCCTAATATCACCTTTTGTGTTTTGAAAAACGGATACGATTGTTCCGTCAAATGCATAGCCTTTAGGCTTTCTTATTTTGTCCCCGACTTGAAATTTCACCTTCTTTCCTCATCTTTTCTTGTTCTCTATATTCTAATACAACGTCTACTTTTTGCTGTAATCGTATTAGATCTTGGTCTAACATACGCACTTGATCTATAACACGAATCAGTGCCATATGCTGTTCTTGTAAAGCTGGATCTATATGTTCACCAATGAAGTTCCATATAAAGTAAATAAAGTAACCCATACCAGTCGCCATAATAACTGGAAATCCATACTCACTGATTAATTGTACAATATCACCTTCCATTTATGCTATCCATATAAAAATAAAACAAATAAAAGCTGCTACAAACCAAGGGATTAATTGTTTAGTCACGTCTTGCATCTACTTTTCCATCCTCTATAAAGTTTTCTGCTCTTGCTACTCTTTCAATATCAGGTCTTAATTCCAAAGCAGATGAGACTAACATATCGATCTTAATCATTTCATTGGACATAGTACGAGCTCTATTCTCTAATGACTTACAGAATATCGTTAACGTTTTAACTTGGTCGACTATACCTTCTAGAATTTGTTTTATAACTAAGAATATAAAGAATCCCATTACCAAAGAACCTGCTATAGGAGCACCTAACTCACCAACTAATGCCAAAAAATCCATATTACTCTGCTAACTCAAATGTTATCCTATTTAATACACCAGGAACTTCAATGGCTACACCATCAATAACTCTTGGTTTATATTTAAACTTTAATGCAGCTTCAACAGATGCTCTCTCAAATACTGAATTAGAACATTCAGCGGCAAATGCATCTCTTGTAGAACCATTTGGCATCACTGTAAATTCAACAACACAGTATCCTTCGACACCCATACGTAATGCTCGAGCAGGATATACAGGTGCTACTTTTACAATTGGTAAGTATTCTCCATCACTGACACCAAATCCAACTCCACCAACTTGAAATCCAGCATTTACTGTAGGAGCAGACATTGATACTGTCATAGTGTTATCAAAACTATCTGCTTGTGAAGCTTCTGGTATTTCTGGTGGAAGTTCTGGTTCTGGAGGTCTTTCAGGTTTTCTTTCTCTTGTTTCAACAACTTCATTTCTTTCAACCATAACAAAGTCTGTTATACGAAATGATGAAGCTTCAGTAAGAGCACCACGACCGGTTGCAATAAGCATGGTCATTATAAAGAATAATGAAAAGGTTATAGATGAACCTAATAATAGTGAAATTAAATACCTCATAAAGATATTTATATAATTATTTGCCTTGTCCTCTATATGCTTTATAAGATCTTCTTTTGTTTTTATTCATAGAAGATTTCTTAACCATAATATCTGCGGTTGCAATAGAAGTTTTCTTAGGTGTACTGAATACAGTAGATACGTATTTTAAAGATTTTTGTGCCATAATATTAAAGGATATCTGTCTCTCCCCTCCGTTTCACTATAGTATATATACTTTTTAAGTTTTTCACTGTATACTCTCGTAATAGTCTCTCATCTCAATAAACTTATCTATCCAAGAATCTCTATCTTCTACAAATAATTGACATTCTCCGTTCGATGTAGACATAATTATTACAAGTTTTTTAACAGGTATTTTTGTATTTTCTTCAAACATAACTGCATAAGCTGCAGCTTGTTTAAAATAACCTTGCATAGCATTCTCAGATTTTCTCTTCATGCGATTAGAAGTTTTCCAATCTATAATTGCCATTTCACCTCTATATTCAGCAATGCAGTCAACTGTACCCGCGCATCGCAGATGATCTGATAACATTTTTCCTTCTACAACTCTGATGTTGTTTACATAACTATCAATGGTATTTTTCATAGCTAAGAAATAACCTTGAGCATCTGGCATTGAATCAGGTAATTCTTCGTTCATAATATATGATTCAATTAGTGCGTGAGTTCTTGTTCCTCTTCCTGCGGCTTGAGTAGATATTCTATTTGCCTCTTCATCGCCTACTCTTTCTCTCCATTGAGCTATACTTTTAAGTTTTTCTGGATCAGCACCTAAAATAGTTGTTACTGATGGATATTTCTTTTCACCACCATCAGTATAATAACGAGTTCCATCTTCATTTACCTGTTTAACTTCAGGTAATTCAATTAAATTTATATCAAACAATTAATTCCACCTATAAAATACATGATCGCCAATACGTCCAACCATCTGCATTCCTCTATCATCAACCCAATCAGGTCGTATAGTATATGCATGATAATGAGTTGCACCTTCAGTCAATCCTTTATCATTCTCTAATACTTCTCTTGCAATCATCTCAGCTTCTTGCCAAGCAATATCATCGAAGGGTGTATCAGAACGTCCGTCACAGTACCATGAGAAGTGACATCGTCCTCTTTCTTCTCCACCTTGGTATATTACATCACAAATGTTATTTGGATAACGTGTATCGTTTACACGATTTAAAACTACATCTGACACTGCGACTTTACCAGCGTAGTTATCACCTCTTGCTTCATGATATATGTTAAGTGCCATACATTCTAAAGTATCTGGTGTGTATAATGGTACTTCAACAGGAACATCATAAAATGGTACTTCTACTATTTCATCTGTTTCTGTATCGTGTACCATAATAAGTGATTCTGTAGGTAATGGTTCAGGTACAAGTGTATCACCCCTTGCACTATTTAATTTTGCGTCTATTATCATTAAAAAGTAAATAAACACAAGTGTAATCATTCCTGATAGGAATATAAAAATATCGTTTTTATTCATCTGATTCTATCTCCTCTATAAGTTGATCTCTTAAAAGAATCGCAGTCTTATTATGTGCAGATTCCATACCACCATTATCAAACTTATAAGCGAGCGTGATTCGCTCTGACCATGTATATGCTGAATGCCAGCAATGGTATTTAATTTCGTCCTTTCTACCGAAATAGAAGTGACGTGCTTGCCAGCCAGGTTTATCTTCGATTGTAATCATTTCATCATTTTCTTTATCATAGTATCGAAAATAACCATCGCCAGTTCGTGACCAAGTAAACAATACTTGATAACAACATGCATCCCAATTAGTGTGCCATCCTACAAAACCTCCAGGAGGATAATAATTTGTAAGAGCTGCATGTTGTGCACCTATATCTATGCAAAATTCTGTTCTTGCTTTATCCCTATAATCAGTCCATATATCTGGATCTATTCTTACCATGTGTGCTATAGGTTGAGCCATGTGCTCTTCAGGATATCCTGGATGGGCATCTTGATTTCTTAACATGTGATCTAAATACGTTCTACCACAATAGAAATCTTCTACGTTGCATTTATTCCAGTTAGCACTAGATACACGATATTTTTTATCGTTATAATTAGGCTTATTAAGGAAATCGTTCTTTAGATCTTCAAGTTTCTGTAAGAACTTCTGATTGTTTATCTGTATTTCGCTCATTTTTTGTACACTGTATTGCGACTGTGCCATCGTCACGTATCACTTTTGTGCATGTATATCCATCACCAAATGCTTCTTCTAATTCTTTAAAAGTCTGTTCCGTCGTCATCTCTCTCAACTCTTATTTTTTTATCTAAAACTGCTGAAATAATATAGACATCTCTGCCTTCGACTTCACAAGATATTCCCATCTCATGTAAGGCTTTTAGAAATTTATGTGTCATACCAACTGATCCTGACCAGTCACCTTTTTTCCAACCCCACCAGTATGCACCAATCATACAAAGTAGAGTAAATAATGTATAATCTAAGGGAGTCATGCTATATTTATACCACTAATGATTTTAATTTATCTGATCTCTGGCGTTCTGCATATTTACTATTATCAAATACAGGTCCAGTATCTTCAGGCTGATCGTTAACAAGATTTTTTTCTGCGTCAACGATATTCTTTAGTTTCATTCTAGATCGATCTACACCTACAACAAATCTTTTGTATTGTGTTGGATCATTATATCTATTCTTTAATTGTTTTACTAGTATCTGATTAGATCTATCTAACTCTTCATTGGATACGATAGCAAACATTAAATCTGCTGTAGCAGGCAGACCGAAAGATTCTGAAGTATCCTCAAGACCTGGATCAGAGCTACTGTAACCTGTTCTTGTTGTTTGAGTAGCAGACATAATAGGTACATTAAATTCAACTGCTAATCCTCTCATTTCTTCTGCAATTGCTTTGATATAAGAATACGTGTTGATTGCACCTCCGATAGATTTCATTCTTGATGAAGCACAAATATTAAGGTAATCGACGAATATAACTTCAGGTATAAAGTTTTTCTTTAGTTTAAGTTCATTGAGTAATGCTCTGAAGTGAGATACATTTGCTGAACCTGTTGGATATTCTTTGATGATAAGTTTACCATTGGTTCTTTGACCTATGTTTTGTACTCTATTGGTATAGTCATCTTTTGCAAGATTTTCAATTTGACTGATAGGTATATCAAGTAAGTTAGCATCTATTCTTTCAGCGATACGTTCCTCTGCCATTTCCATGGTAATATAAAGAACATTTCGACCTTGTGTTAGGACGTTGGCAGCGCAGTGGCACATAAATAACGATTTACCTACGCCAGTCCCTGCTAGAACGATATTGAGGGTCTTATTCGGTAGCCCTCCCTTTGTGATCAGATTGAAATATTCCAAATCAAATGGAATCCGATCCTCTTGCTCATGATAAAAATCATATCGTTCATCTACATTTTCTAAGTAGTCGTGACCAACATTGGTATCAAACGACACTGCCAACGCTTTAGTTAATAAATCAGGTAAAGCATTTTTCGTTAGCTTTTGATGCTTACCATCAATAATCGTAATTGATTCCATGATCGCGTTATGAATAGCACGATCTTGACACCATTTCTCAGTTTGATCGATTAACCAAGCTTGATCTGTTTTGTCTGATTCAAAAATGAGTGGTAGTATTTCAATTGCATGTTTATAGTGCTCTTCACTAAATGCAGTAGATTCATCTATTTCTATTTTAAACGTTTCAAGATTAGGGAGTTTATTGTACTTAGCAACAAATTTGCCAGCTTCTTTGAACAATTGTCGATATACACCTTCAAAATAATCAGGTTTGATAAAAGGTAATACTTTGCGCATATACTTTTCATCTGTAAGCATATTCTTTAAAATTGTTTGTTCAAGATTTATATTCATAGACTCCTATTCTACCACAAGTAAATTCATATGTACAATTATAATTCGCCTCTTTCACGCATTCCTTCTCGTATTTTAGTTGCACTGATATCATGTACTTTTGTACCAAGATCATGTTCTGTAAATGTATAACCTACACCACGACCATAACTAATATCAACAATATTAGGTACAAGCATAACTTCAAAGTCCTCATCAGGAACATAACCTTCTTGTACTAAACGACTTTCAATTCTTCGTCTTACGTCGCTAAATACGAAAGGATTATCCTCTTGTCCTTTTACCATTGCACTCTTACCACCAACATCTCTTACCATGATAGCAACTTGTCCTGTTTTATCGTGGCATCTTTTAAATAGTTCTGTGTGTCCATCGTGCCATGGCTGCCATCTGCCTAGCATTTGAACTGTTGGTCTTGACCAATCCATTATAGTTCTCCTCCGAGATTCCAAAATCTCTCATGTAAATAATAAAATACCATCTTAATCACACCATCAATACCCATGATACTGAGACTTGCAACAGTATTACCTGTTATAAAATATGCCACACAGAATGTCACAACAGTTGCTAACACTCTCCATGTCAAAGTCTTATAAATTGATATTCTAACTGACTGCATCTATAATATGACTAATTTTTCTAGCCATCTCTTTGATTTCGTCGTCAGAATAAAATTTGTCTACTCGCCACATGTTACCTTCATAACCTACAGGTGATTCAAACATTTTATTTGTATCTTCAAATCGACCTTCTTTAATAGTGTCAAGATAGATAACATAATCAGCATCGAATGTTTCTCTTGTTTCTCTTGTAGGGCAAACAAAATCACATATGACTCTTCGTCCTTTGCTCTTTTCAAAGTCGGCAATGTTTCTCATTCTTTCTGCTTGTCTTATTCTTGCTTCTGGAGAGAACTCCCAATCATTTGCCATAGCTCTTACTCTATCAGCATTAAACCAAGCACATTGCCATTCAACAGCTAGTCTTTCTGCTAACCACGTTTTACCTGCACCAGGCAGACCCATTACTAATATTTTTCCTTTCATGCTAAACTACCTTTTTCTTTAATTACTGCTGAGCCATCTGCAACTGCTTTTTCTAATATGTCTTCTAATATAGCACCAGCAAATTGTTGTAAGAACAAATTCTCTTCAGTCAGATCGTCGTCTGGAGAATTTATTAATTTAAAATTAAATGTTAAACAATCTTTTTCTTCGTTAAATCCAACATTACCAAATCGTATAACACTTTCAGTAAAATCACCTTCAAGTATTCTAATATCCCATGCTTGATCATTATCAGTATCTGATGCAGGTATCATTTCATAATGTACGTTTTCGCTTACTTTATCAATATTAATCATCTTTCTTCTCAAAATATTTTTCTAAAACACCTTCTCCTGGAGAAGATTTGATTCCATGAGGCCAAGATTCTCCCCAACTCCAAAACTCATTAGGTCTCAAGCAAAAGTTGATCGTTACTCTTTCGTTTATTCCGTCAGCCTTATAATTATGCCAAGTATTTTCTAAATCTCTGACAAAACAATGCAATCTATTTTGTTTCCAAGGCACAGTTACATAATCTTCAGAGTAACGATCACTCGTCATTGTAGTTCCTTCATTTTGTTCTGATACGTATAGTGTACTTGAAAATAATTTCCATACACCATCAGTATGACTCCTTCTATAATCGAAGTTTTTGTCGAAGTAACTTAAAGTCATAGTAAACATTGGTTGATATTCAGCAATGTCTTTATAACCTAATTTAACTCTAAAATCTAGAATGTCTCGATAGTATTTTTTAGCCATACGTTCACCGAACTCCATTGGCCATTTTGGTGATTCATTATCTAGCCACTCTGGATATCTTGCTGTCTCATCGACTATTCTAAGCTTTATAAATTTTCCAGTATAATCAAAGAACCAATTATATTTTACACATGTTCTCGATGCAATTGTAATTTTAGATTGATGCACTTTTGCATATTCAACGATTTGATCAAAATCTTCTTGATCTAACCAATCATCAATGATGAGATGATTCCATGGTTTATCGAATTGCTGAATGTTCTTACTCATCTTCTTCGATATCGATTTCTATACTACTTCCATTGATTGAATAAGCTTGTTTTACTTGCTCTTTAAAGTTAGTTTCATCTAAGATTGGATTCCAAAACTCTATTGAGTTTGTTTCTGCTTCTCTGAATTTTTTGTCTTCAGATTCACCAGTTTGCGGATTGGTACGTACATACCATCCAGCACTAGGTTTATTAACAAACCCAAGGGCAAGACCAATATCAAGAAGACCAGACCAACGGCTGATACCACCTTCCCAAGAAACTGAGACAGGAATCTTTGACTTTTCTTTAACATAACGTGATTTCTCCACATTTATTATGAAGTCATAACCAGTGACTTCTGTTCCTTTCTTATTCTGTCTTCGACCTACAATCCAAATATTATCAGCAGAATAATAGATACCTGTACCACCACTTACAACGTCTTTTGGAAATAGACCGATTTCTTTGTAGGTGTGATTCACTGCAAGTAGTGGTACATTTTTCATTTGTAGATATGGTGTTACCATTCTAAATAAACCTTTTAGTGCTTTTGCTCTTGACATATCAGCAACTGATTTTTCATTCAATGCATCTTCTAATTCTTTCTTCGATGCTAAGTTACCAACAGAATCAATTACAACAATAACTTTATCACCTTTATCTAACTCTTCTAATTGATGAACTAAGTCAAACTTTAGCTCTTCAACATTAGTAACAGGTGTGTGTAATACTCTGCTAGTATCAATACCAAAAGTTTCAAAGTAAGATTGTGGGGAACCAAACTCTGAATCATAAAACAATAATACTGCATCATCATGTTGCTTCAAATATGCAGAAGCCATAAGCAGCGCAAAACTTGTTTTAAAGTGTTTACTTGGACCAGCAAGCACTGTTAATCCTGCAGTAAGTCCTTTATCCATATCACCAGATAAAGCAACGTTTACCATAGGAACATCAGTTCGAGTAAATTCTTTTTCAGTAAAAAACTCTGATTCTGATAATACGTTTGTGAATTTAACTTTACTATTCTTTTTCAGTTTGTCCATAATTGACATTTTGGGCCACCTCTCTTTCATCTTTGTCGTAATCTTTACGATAATTGTTATTAATACGGTCTACTTCTTTTAGGAGCGACATATTTCCTTCAGCAAAATGCATAAATGCTTTTACATCTTTTGGGAAACATGCACCTCCATATCCTCGTTTTTTGTCATAACCAGGAACTTTCATATGAGTGTTTCCAACTCTTTCATCTGCAGCAATTGCTCTTGTAATGATATTAAAGTTAGAACCTGTCATTTGACATGTATCATATAATTGATTGAAAAATGTAACTTTAGTTGCTAAGTAGCAATTTAAAGCATATTTAACAAAGCTTGCTTCTAATAAACCCATGTGATGAAATTCACATCGATTTACATTAGAATATGTTCTGAACATCTCTTGTACAGACGCAGTAGATTCTCTATGACCACCTAAAATTTGATATTTAGGATTAATAAATTGCTCTTCTGCATTTTTTTCTGTAAGAAACTCTGGATTGTACACAAGCTTTTTCATTTTAGTTTGTGTTCCAGCTTTTTTAACTAATCTTTCAACAACTTCTGGTGTAATCGTTGATTTAATCACAATACCACCATCAACATGATTTAATAATTTAAATACTGAATCATAAACTGAAGTTGCATCAATGGTTCCATCATTCATCATTGGAGTAGGAACACATATAAAACTTAAGTTAGGTTTCCATTCTACGAGATCATCTATATTTGTATCATATTTAGGATCAACGTAAAACTTTTCAACATTACGTACTTCAAAGCCATAATCAACTGCTCTACCTACAAAGCCATGACCTACTATACCAATTCTTAATTTATTTTTATCCATTTTTGTATACCCATTCTAAAGCTCGATCGGCTTCCCTCTCAAGCGGTCTGTTTTCATACCAATTACCCGTCTCACGATCAAGTTGTCTGCACATTTCTGCAATTTCTTTACTCGTGATAGGATATTCTCTTTTGATCGCATTACCAGCAATAGCAATCATGATTTGATACATCTTATGATACCAACCTGTTCCTGTTATTGTTCTATATTCAGTGCCAAGTTGTTTAGGAAAAAAAGGACAGTCAGCATAGCTAGTCCACTTAATGTCAGTGTTGTTAAGTTGACTTTTTCTATACTCTACTACTTCTTTTCTTAATGCTTCTGGTAATCGGTCTAAAAATGATTTACCTTGTTTTTCTTCATAATGGTGTTTAGCCATTAATTCGTCAGGATTTATATATCTATCTGATTCATTTATAAAGAAAAAGTTATATGCTCCAGGATAAACAGCTGGAACATAAAACATTCGAGATAAGTCTTTTGTTTGCTTATCTGCTAATCCTTCTATTTCTGTATTCAGGGCAAACCAAAAATGTTTGATACGATCTCGTTCAATTTCATCTGTAAGAGGAAATACAATTCTAAACTTTGGTTGTTCTGTTCTACTAGAAGCAGTAGAATATACAATATAATGATAATCACCAATGATTTCATTCAGTTTATCTTTTAACCAACCTAATGGATTTTCTGCATAGTTTTCATCAGGTTCTAATTCATCAACGTCGACAGCTACCCATCTTGACCATTTTTCAACATTATCGTTAGATCTTGTTGTACCTTCTTTATACACTGCCATCGATAACAACGGTGAGGACATTGGTCCACCTTTTTGGCCAGGAAGCATCGATGCTGCTTTCAATAATTTAATAAACTCATCAATGTTAGCACATTCATGTGTCTTATGAGTTTTATTATCAAAAGTATTTTTAAATACTGTTACGAAGTACATGATAAAAATCCATTTCTAATACTTTAGTTTTACCTTTCCAAGTGTTAACATAAGTATAGTGTTTTACTAATTCTAATTGTTGATTATATTGGTGTACTGCTTTTTTAACATCATTTCTTTCCATATTATCAATCAGTACATAATCACAATTTAAATAATTTATACAATAGTCTATATCAAGACTAGCACATTCTATAGAATGGTGACCATCTATAAAACCTAAATCAAACTTTTCTTTAAATCCCGTATCTCTTAATGCTTCAGTCGTCATTTGATAGAATTTAAATCTATCATCATATATTCCTCTAATTACATTTTGGTTACCATGTTTAGGCGATGGTCCAATTGAATGTATTTCTGATTCTGGAAATATTTCTAAAAGATATGTCGTAGAATGACCAGCATTAAAACCAATTTCCATAATTTTATATGGTACTGCAATCTGTTTAACCTCTTCAAAAATATTAAAGATTTCTTGCGTTGGTGGTAAAAAACCCCAACCGTCAGATCTCGGTGGTTTTAAGTGAGATAAGTCTATTTCCATTATTATATCCTATCACAAATGAATGTGATTGTACATGCTTTATATAAAAAAATCTTCTAGCGTTGCAACTTCTTTTAATTTCCATCCTATCGCTTCTGCTATCGGTTCGAGTGGTTCTAAGAAAGTTTTTTCAAACTGTAGTTCATAATCAATATAATTATCTAAACCAAATTCTTTAGGCAAACCATGAGGAAATGCAATAACGTTTTCATTAATAGGATTTGGTTTTTTCATATACGCGAATTTAATTTTGGTTCCGTTTTTAATCTCTTCGATCTGAGTCGATAATCCTTTTTCTTTTATAAGTTGATTAAACAAGATAGAACCTCTTACATGTATAGGTGTTCCTTTTGCATAACCAGGTGCAGCTCTTCGAGTAAATTTGGTTATGTTGCTAACACCTCGAGGAAACGCGACTTCATCAGCTGGAAGAGATTTGAAATGTTCTTCATATCTTTCAATCTCTTTTTGCATGTCGCTTTGAGAACCAGTAAGAATAGTTTTGAATATATCTTTAAAGTATTTTCGACATATTTGAGGAGTAGAGGATTTAACTGCTTCTATACCCATCATCTTGAGTTTAGGCTTAGCATATTGCACACCTTCAGAATTGTGTACATTTAGAATATATCTTTTCTTTGCAATCCATACACCACGATCAGCGATAACTTCTCGTTTCATAACCATTCGATTATCTAGGCAATTGAGTTTATCATGAAGATTTTGATAAGCATTTTCTAGAGTATCTTCTAATTTGATGCAAACTTCATCGAGAAATTTAACTGGATTGTTTGGTTTAAATTGTTTTACAAATGCATCCATTTTAACATACAGAGAATCTGTATCGATTGCGACAACATAATCTTTGTCTGTTTTAAACATCTTGTTTATTTCATCGTTAACTGCTTTTTCTGCCCATTGGATTGCTAACTGACCAGTAAGAGTAACAGATTCGGCTACACGTTGATCAAAATACCTAAAGTATTTGTTACCAAGTGCACCATAAAGAGAGTTCATCAAAATCTTAATCGCCATCTGATGATTATTGAGAGCATCAATTTCATCTCTCAATTTTTTAGTAGTAGCTTTTTCATTTTCTATTTGAGCTTTGATCATCTCATTTTTGATCACTACTCTATCATCATAATATTGACGAATGATTCTTGGAATAACGCCTTCTATATCCTTTCTAAATCTTACACCAGAAGGGGCAAGTGTATAATCACCTGTATCTGGAAATAATCCATCAAGCGCTTTACTTACACTAATATCATTTTCATAACCATCTATCACCGTTTCAGTACTCATATTCCATTGAACGATAATATTAGGATAAAGTGAATTTAAATCGAAAGAGCATATCCAATCATGACCACCGACATGAGGTTCTTTTACATAGCCACCAGCGAATGGTGTTTTTACTTTCTCGCTTTTAAATGGAACAGCGACTTTTTCTTTATTCAACATTCGATAGATGATTGAATCCCAAATGTTTGTAGTTCCAAAGGTATCGACATAATTTGCACCAGCTTTATATGCCATCGTCATGATCAAAGTAATAAGACCCAATCTCTCTTCTAAACGATCAACGAGTTCGACGTCTCGAATATTATAGTCGATAAACTTCTGATAATCTTCTTTATATAAGTTGTTAAGGGAACCAAACTCTTCGTATGATAATTTTCTTTCGTCCAATACAACGTGTGCAATGTGATCTAGACGATAAGATTCTTGTTGACCATACGTGTTTAAGCAAAACTTTTTAAATGATTTTTGATAATCAAGTATTTGCAAACCATTAATCTTACAATAAGTTACTTGTTGTCCGCGATCTATACCAGCTTCCAATCTTGGCATTATACCCCAAGGTGATAGTCTTTTTATTGATTGAGGACCAATAACTTTTGATATTCTGTTCGCGAGATATGTTAAATCGAAATATTCTACGTTCCAACCAGTAACTACATCTGGCATATAATCAGGATCATTCCAAAACTTTAGAAAGTTATCGAGCATATCAAATTCAGTATCATATTGGTGATATACAACATCATCGCGAGTTACATTATAATCTCGCATACCAAATACGTGATATTTGTTGTCCTTATTATTTTTAGTTGTGATTGAAATAAGAGGATAGTTTGCTTCTTCGGGAATAGGGAAACCTTCTTCTGATTCTACCTCGATATCGATGGTTGTAACGTTTATCTCGTCACGATTAAATTTGATTTTTTCTGGCCAAACATTTGTGATAAATTGAAAGATGAAATTGTTTTGACCATGGATTTCAATACCGTCTACATGTTCATAACGTTTGATGAAGTTATTTGCTTCACTCATCGTTTCGAATGTAACTGGTTCTACGTTTTTACCGTTAATTGATTTCCATTCTGATTGAACTGATGGATTGACTGGATATAATACAGGTTTGAAAGGTATTCTTTCGATGTGTCTTCTACCATCTTTATAACCGCGAAGCAAGATAGTATTTGCTTGACGTTCGACACTTGTATAATATTTCATAGTCCCTATTCTACCACAAGTAAAATTAAAAGTACATTAATCAATGATAAAAAGATTTGGTTGCTCCGCATATTTGTCTGGTAATAAATGATCTATTGTTACTCCTAACGATTTAGAGTAAATTTGAGTTACTGGTGCAGATGAATTATCTGTTAATAAGTTTTTCCTTCCATCTTTTGGCCACAATCTTTTCCATTCTCTTGAAATTTTTTCTATGTAACCCATAGGTCCACCAGCAAAAGTGTTCCAGTTCTTTTCTACAATAAACCATTTCATATAGTCTTTAAATTTATTGCTTATTGAATAACATTCCATTGCAATTCCAGGCATCCATATTGCATAGTTCGTCATTCTTTTGAAATCACTTCTAAATTTTTCTTCATCTGTTAGATAAGCATCATGTTCCATAATAATAAATCGTTCTTGCTCTTCTTTTAACATGAGTTTTAAATGACTTACAACAACTGCTTTTTCTATTTCTGTCCAATTTCTATCTCCACTTCTTATTACTTGATGAGGCCAAAAAGAAAATTTAAGTCCTTCTATTTCAATCATAGGACCTACTCCCCATTGATCGACTTCATCGATCCAAACGAGATCTTTTGGTTTAGTACATTGAATAGGAATAATCTCTATCAAATCTTCTACACATTTAAAAGATTCTATAGACATTTTAGAGTATGCGACGGATACTGGATTATCAAAATCCATAATCAGATATGCTTTCATAATATTCCAAGTGTGGCAGCCAAACAACTGCCTGACTGCCACGTGCTTTTATCTTATAATACTGTTGTTAAAAACCAATAAGGTAGTGAAGCAATCACGCCAATAATGACGCCTGATTGTACATACCCTACAGTTTCAGTATCAAGACGTTGCAGTCTTTTCTGAAGTGTTTTCATTAATTATCTCCTCGTAATTGTCATGTTTTTTAATTTCAATACTACGAGGACGCTGATCTTCTGGGACGACTACTTTCAATTTGATGACCAGTATTCCATCCACTAGATCGGCTCCAACTACTTGTGTGTACTCGGACAGCCTAAAGACACGCTTGAATTTTTTCGTTGAGATACCTCTATGAATAAATTCTCGGCCTCTAGTTTGATGCTCACCTGTTACGGTAAGGGTTCTATCCTTCACGTCAACATTCAACTCATCTTGAGAGAAACCAGCAACGGCTAACTCAATATGATAATCATCATCTGTGTATTTGACAATGTTGTGTGGGGGATAGTTATCTTTTGCTTGTTTCGCAGCCATATCTACTTCTGCTAAGAAATGATCAAAGCCAACAAAACTTGCGCGTGGGAATAAGCTTCTAACGCCTGTCATATTTACCTCCTAAAGTTTAAGCAAGGTTAGTGTATACCCGGACCACCCGGCATATACAGTACTATATATACGTTTTTGGGTTTGTAGGACCCTCAATTCCAAAAGAAATTGCTAATCGAGTTTCTAAAGGTTCGATATAGTGATACGTACCTCTTGGAATCCATAACAACTGGTCTGGTTCAAATACTCTTTCCCAAAACTTTTCTGCTTTATCTAAATCTGATTTTGGGTTAAATGTATCTTCTGGAGATACAAGAGTATTGTGTAATGGTGAAACTGGAACAGTTGGTTTCCACAATGATAATTTCACCCTACCTAAAACTTGTAAATATACCACGTCCATTCTATCGCGGTGTATTTTAAAACTTTCTGCATCTGCAGTAAAACTTCCAAACCCTATTGCTGTAATATGGTTCCGATGAAATGTAATACGCATACGCTGTAGCAGGTCTTTAAACCATTGAGGCACGGAATCTCTACGTTCTAAGTGTCTTAATTCTATTGCGTTTTGCTTATACTTATATACTTTAAGCTTTTTCTTTTGCTCACCATTAAGGTCATCTTTTGGGTGTCCTTCGATAAGTTTAACCCAATCTATAAAAGAAAAATCTTTGACTTTGTTTATTTTACCAAAGAAGTGAGGTTTTCCTGCTCTAACATCTTCTATAAATTTACTGTTTATTTCCGATGTTGTATTTTGCACAAAGCTCCCATTCATCTTTTTCCTTAAATGATATGACTTTAATTTGTCTCAATGGAGCAACTGGTTGAAGTTGCTCTTGGTTTTGAACTGTAACTAATCCCCAATCACTTAATAAAGTAGCAATACTATTTCTTCTAGCAATATCACCTTCTTCTAGGTTTGCTTTACGTCCATCTAACAAGAATAGTTCTTTAAAATGCACTATAAAATATCTGCCTTGTTTATGAAGTATATGACATGATTGAAATAATTTGTTACCTTGTCTTGAGGCTACACCGATACGTGTAAGTGTTTCACGTACCTTTAGGAAATCGTCTGGTTCGTTTAGTATGACTTCCAGCATTGAAGCTGGTGTCCATTCAACTATTTGTTCTTCGTCCACCTTTATCCACCTTTTGTTTTATTTGTTTTAATTGCTCGGAACTGAGGAGTGGGAGTGCCTGTCTGGCCTTTTCATTACTATATCCATAATACTCCATAATCACCTCAATGTCCTCGCTGGTTTCAGGTTTGATCCATTTCGAGAATCTTTTTCTTTGTCTGATTATATTTATATAAAATTCGTATTGTAAACGATTATCAAGATGATGATACTGATTCATGATATTAGCATAAGCAATTGTATCTTGGAAATACGAAAGCGTACGATTTACAAGAAATGGATTATAAGCTTTCTCATCAATATCATCTTTCATGATATTTTTCTTTGTCCAGTTTATACTATTCAGATAGTCGAATGGGTTCATGTAAATATCTCAAGTTCATTGCTATACATGTTCTTTTTGCTTCTTCGTTTATCGCAGGTAAAACACCATGCACTAAAGAGGAATCAAACAATACAAACATATTTGGTTTTGGTTCTATTTCAATATCAGGGTTTTGAAACACTAAACTTCCACACCCTTCATCTGCAACTAAGTAATATATGGCCGATAATCTTTGATGTGGTCCTTCATGATGATGCATTGCTGTACCTTCACCATTTTCGTAATCTAATCCCCATATGTCACTATTTACTTTATATCTGCCCTTCATCATTTCTGATACTTTTTGTGAAAATACGTTTCTACAATTCTCAAAAGTATTTTCATTAAACTTGTAAGGCTGATATATTTTACAGTATGCAGTATTTAATCTAATGCTTGTTTTAGATTGTTCTTTTGATGCTTTTTCTCTGATTTTAGCTATTAAGAAATCTCTATCTTCTAATTCTAACTCAACTGTAGCTAAAAGAGGTTTGCTATTTAAAACTAACATTCGCCATTACTTCGGTTAGACAAGCAACAACATTAAGTTCATGATCAGCAACAAAAGCATTCTTGTATTGATAATCAGCAAGTATAAGTACGAGTTGAGGTACACTTGCAGCTTCAACTTTGTCATTCATACGATCATATAATGCTCTAAATATTGCACTTGCATCAGTATCTATGTTATTCGCGACCCATACTCTCATCTTTTTAAAGTCTTTTGATCTTAAGAAAGTAAATAAGTCGTCATAATTAGATGTTGTATGTAAAGCATCTAAACTTAATGTGCCACTGATTGAATTACGTTGACATTCATTTATGATTCTGCGCCAATCTGGTGCATACTTCATAATCAGTTCAATTAATACTTTTTTGTTAAACTCAACATTTTCGTTTTGAAGTATAAACTCTAATCGACCAAGAAACTTTTCTGCAAGAGGAACCATATCTTTTTTAGAAGTATTAAACTCATAAACACCACATCGAGAATGAAGTGGTTCAATGATACGATTCTTAAAGTTACATGTAAGAATGAATCGACAATTGTCAGAAAATTCTTCGATAAATCCACGAAGAGCTGGTTGAGTCGATTGAGGATTAAGATAATCTGCTTCGTCTAAGATGACGACTTTGTAACCGCCAGATAGTGATACAGATGAAGCAAACTGTTTAATCTTTCCACGTAAGGTATCAATATTACCTTCTTCGGAACCATTGATAATAATATAATCAAGATCAAGTTCATTACATATTGCTTTTGCGACTGTTGTTTTACCTAGACCTGCTGTACCAGTAAACAACATATTCGGTATTTCACCATTAGCAACAATCTTAGAGAAAGTATTTTGTAATTGATCTGGTAAGATACATTCTTGGATTGTTTTAGGTCGATATTTCTCGACCCATAAAAAGTCTTTTGACATTTTTCACCTTATTCATAATATAAAAATAAAGGGAGGCCGAAGCCTCCCATTCATTATTCAGCAGATGCTTCAGCTCTGTTTGCTTCACAAACTTGAACCAATTGTACTGCTTGGTCTCGTAGTTGACCGATTGTAGTCAACTCTTCACCGCGGAAACCACCACGTTGAACAACTGTATCAATCACAGCAATTACTGATCTTGACACTCTGTTCGATAGATCATATACTTGATCATGATTTTTTTCTGCTTTTTTGTCAGCCATTTTAACCTCCGAAGGTTGAGTGTTTTTCTAGCGCTATAAAATATTCAACAGAATCTTCTACTTTCTTAAATCTCGATATATTACGAGAAGATAGTTCAACTTCGTAATCACCAGGAATAAGCTTTAGATTGTCTGTTAGAATATAAACTTTAAAGTTGTCACTTTTGTATTCACCATCAACATCTATTGAGAAAATGTTTGATGTAGAATTTTTTGCATCAGCTACTGCGATGTTAAGAACACCATCAACAACTGATACACATATTTCAGAATGACTTAGCACAGATGCAGCTTTTTTAAGTTTATTCACTACACTATTTTGTAGAGTAAACTTTACATCTGCTTCTGGCATTTCAATATTCTTTTCTGTAGAAGTAAGCATTTCAGGATCGGAAAAGAAATACTTAACACGAGATCTTCCAGCTGAATCACCAACAAAGACATAGTTGTCTTCAAACTTAAGTCTTGGTCCATCAACCAAGTTAAGTACGCTGAGAAATTCATTGAGATCATATATGCCGACTTGTTGAGGAAATTCAACGTCGACTGTTGCAGAACCCATAACATTTTTAGCTTCTGCTACTGTCTTTAGAACATTACCAGGTTTAATCACTAAGTTAGGATTAATAGTAGCAAAGTTCTTTAAGACATCGAGGGTTTTATCAGATAGTTCCATAATATAGCTCCAAGTTCAATTATATCCATTGTATCACAAGTAACATTTATTGTACATGCAATCATGCTACTTTTTTCATCTTACTGAAGTTTTTCTCTTTTACAAATTCTATTTTGTTTGAGAACTTTCCATCAAGTAAATCACCTTTGTGGCTAATAACAAATACGTTTGTATTGTCATCAAGTGAATTTAGTATTTTCATTAGATTTTCTACTCCGTCTCCATCCAAAGATGAATCAAACGTTTCGTCAAGTATTAATAAGTTTGTAGCAACACTGTTTTTCATCTTAGCTATCATTCTCCAAGTAAACAGTAATGCTAAGTCAATTCTTTGTTTCTCTCCTTCTGAGAATGAATCATAAGTAAATTCATCTCTATGCCTTGATTGTATAGTTTCTTGGAAACTTTCATCAATATTAAATGACACAAAGAAATCGAGTATTTGTAAGTATTGATTGATTAATTGATTCATAACAGGTAGATACTGTTTAATGATTTTAGTTTTAATACCTGTATCTCTAAGTAATTCAATAATCACACTATTATATTGCGACTCGTCATTAAGCTTCATTTTTTCTGTGACATAATCTTCTTTTTCTTTCATATAATCACTAAGCTCATTGTTTGCTTTTGCTAAGTCAGCGTTATCAGTATTCATAGAGCTGATTTCTTTTTGAATATCATCAATAGACGATTGTAATCTTGTAATAGAATGAGTATTACTATGAATAGTTTTTTGATGATTTCTTATTTCTTCTAATTTCGAATATAGATCTGCTTGTTCCTCTTTAAGCATATCAAACTGTGCAGTTGCTTCGTCGATTCCTTTTTGTAATTCTTTTGCTCGATCTTTGGATTTTTGTAATTGTAGTTCTTTTACTTCAGTAGAAATCTCTTGTTCACATGATGGACAGTTTTCATTCTCTTCATAGAACTTAGCATTCTTTACCACAGCTCTCATTTCTGTTTTGAATTGAGTGTTGTATTCATTTATTTTAGCTAACTTATCTTCTACTGATTTACTTTTTTCTAGCGTAAGAGGTTCCGTCTCATCAACGATACTACTGAGAGATTCATTTTCACGGTGAAGATCTCCGATCTCGTTACGTAGCTTCTCAATAGATTTATTCTTGCTTTCTTTGAGGTCCTCATTAATTTGCGTGATGTCTCTAAGGTACTTTCTTTGTGATTCGATCTTGGTCGAAATGATGTCAAGTTTGTGTCCATTTTCTTTAATCCTATCTTTTAGCAATGATATTTTTTCTTTGATTAACATATTCATCTTAGAGAAAATACCAATATCAAGTAAATCTTCTATAATCTCTCTACGATGACCAGGTTGTAATTGCATGAATGGAACAAACGATGATGAACCAAGTACAACAATTTGGTGAAATGATTTGTGATTAAGTTTAAGTATGTTTTGTTCTAGTATTTTTTGATATTCTTTAGCATGAGAATCTTGGTTAACCATTTTATCGTTTTTCCATATCTCAAACTTATTAGGTTTAATTCCTCGCATTACACGATAAGAATTACTACCAATATCAAAAGTAATGTCGACAAGTGTTCCTTTTCCATTCACAGAATTTATCATTTGTGGTTTTTTGATTTTTCTATGAGGAACACCAAATAAAGCAAAAGATAGAGCATCAAGCATAGTAGATTTACCTGCTCCATTTTGTCCAACTATAAGTGTGCTTTTGTTTTCTGTGAAGTCGATTTCGGTGAAATTATCACCAGTGCTCAAGAAGTTCTTGAACCTCAAGGTTTTAAACGTTATCATAATCTATTTGCTTTTTATTTGTTTCAATCTGTTCTTTGCTTTTTTAAGCGTAGGAACAAGTTCATTATATATTATAGTCTTATTTTTATCATAACCAACTATTCTATACTTTACAGTTTCATTGTCAAAGTATGCAGGTATAATTTCATAATCACTATCTCTCATCAAAAGATCTCCAATGATTGAGCTTCAAGCATAAGATTTTTAACTTGTGCTTTTAGTTTATCTTTATCTAAATCTGTTTCAACGGCATCTATATATGTGCTTAATAAGGTGTCTGTATCATCTAATTTAATTGATTCATCTTCAACATTTGTACCAATAAATTCGTTAAAGTTTTCTGCAATCTTCAACTCATGTATATTTCTGTTTTGTATTCTATCAATCAATGTATCAAATACAAATGAATCTTTTTTGTTTACTACAATAACTTTAACAAACTTTTCATTTAGATAATCTAGGTCCATGTTCATATAATCATAATCACCTGAATCATCATAATAGATCTTTTCAAATAATCTTAATGGACTTCTAACTGGTGTAAGTTCACGTGTTTCTGTATCAAATATGTGAAAGTATTTTGGATCATCACAATCGTTCCAGAAAAATTCCATTTGAGAACCTAAATATGTAATATTTCCCTTTGTAGATTTAGTATGAAAGTGGCCAGACAATACCATCTCGAAACGAGAAAATATGTCTGGCTCCATTCCATGGGTGCAAGGGATTCCTTTGTGCATTTCAAAACCTGTTAATTCTAAGTGAGCACCCACTATATCAGCATCACAAGTCTTTAAGAAATGCATTATTTGATCTTCGTTTTCTGAATTAATCCATGGTAATAGTGCCATTTTCATACCATCATAATCCATTACCTTTGGATCCATTATAAGATTGATTTCATTCATATAATGACCAAGTAATTCTTTTAATGAGTTCAAATCATTTGTGTTTTTATAATATACGTCATGGTTACCAGGAATAAGATCCATCGTGATACCATATTCTCTTAGTTTAGACAAAAACACTTGGCGATGGTGATTTAATCCTTTGATAGAAATAAAACGACGATTATCAAAGTAATCACCTAAATGAACAATGTGTTTGATATTATTCTCATTCATGTATGGAAAGAATACGTCTGTATAGAACTTTCCTTGATGATCTAAGAATATGTCTGATGAGTTACGTATACACGCGTGTGTATCGTTAAGTATTGCGAATTTCAATTATAAAAACTCCGTTAAGTCTGAGTCAGCATAAACTGTTCTTTTCTTTCTTTTCTTTTTTTCAACAGTAGCAAATGATTTTACTGCTGCGTCTGTATCTTTTACTCGATCGATTCTTTCCTTTAACCCTTCGACAAAAGATCTAACCTGTTCATTATTCTGATCACTACCCTCTTCAATAAACTCTTCGATGTCCATTTGAGATAGATACTTCAACTTAATATCTTGTTGTTTCTTTTCTTTTGCTATCCTTCTTAAAAAAGCATACCAAGTAATCTGTGTAAAATAGGCAAAAGCATTTGCTTTACCTGTTCTTGTAGCAGCTTCAATATTATAATTCTCAATAACTTTCAAACAGTTTTCAACTGCATCCATTACCATTTCTTCTCTATAAGTATATCTTACAAAATTAGATTTGTGCGATAAACCTTCTGCGATCTTTAAAAAAGATTCTGCAATATAATCTGGAACAATTGGTACTTTCGCTTTTGTTTTTTTCGCTTTTCTTACTTCTAATACGTAATCACATACTGCAGTAGAAAAATCATTGTTATTTACATAATGAAGATTAGGTTTTCTTGCCATAATATATTCCTTTAATGTTAACCATTATACCACAGTTAAATCTTTTTTTACATCAAAATATTTTTTCGTCGGCCTATGTACATATTCTAATTTTTGTGATAAAATAATACTGTATCCCACAGAGAAGAGAATACCCTAGTGAATTGTATCATCATCTTTCTTTTTGAAAATACTAATTACATTATCCGGATTTTCTTCACTTAAATCGAGTGTACGTTTTTCTTTCTTTTTAACTGTAGTAGGTTTTTTATTTTCAAGTTTTTTTATTTGTTCTTTTACTGTTTCAAGATCTTGTTTAAATTTCTCTCGCGCCATTATTTTCGAATCGTATATTTCACCCATTTGTTTTATTCCTACAATGTATTGATCTAAAAGAAGTGGAGATGGTTGGCATTCTGCTACAATCATTTCGCTCTTTAAAAATGTTGGGTTGTCTGCGTCTTCACCATATACCATCCATGGATTAAGTGAGTAATATCTATATGGTTCTTCTTCTGGATCCATGTCTACTACTTTCAATTGTAGTGACATGCACGATTTTACATGCATATCAAAATCGCCAGAAAAATTTTCGAAGGTTTCGTCGACGACTTCGCAAATTATTTCTTCACCGTTGATAAGTTTTAGTTGTCTTATGTCTTTCATATTTTTACTTCGAAAATTTTATGTTTAAACTGTTCTTTATTATATATTTTTACTCTTTCGGCACAATGTTGAAGTGTAAAGTTTTGTCGACTGTGCCAATGTAAATCATCTGCTATATCATATAGAGTTGTATCTCGTCCATCATCGCTCTTTCTCAATCCTCTACCTATACTCTGTAATACTCTGATTTGAGATTTTGAAGGTGAGGCGAATATAATATTATGAAGGTTTTTAATATTTATACCAGTGCTAAATGTCCCGAGAGATGCAATAACGATTGCATTCTTTTGTTTTTCTATAATTTTACGTATAGCTTCTCGATCAGAAGTATCTGTTTCTCCTGATACGTAGTATACTTTATTCTTTGATTTTTCCTCAATCATATCAAATAATACTTTCCCGTGTTTTTCAACGTATTGAAAGAGTACAAGCGTGTTTCCTTCCTGGGTCGTCGCGAGTTTCGTGATGAATTTATTACGAGGTTCGTGTTGTACAATCCAATCGATCTCTTCCTGATATGTTCTATTACCAAAGTCTTGTCTTATCTCGTTATCATACTTAAGCATAATGATTTTGATATCGAGATCTGCTAATGTTTTGTTTTCTTGTAAGTCTTTTGTTGTTATAACCTTTTTAACAGGACCAAATAATCCTGTCAGTACTAATCTATTTACTTGTGTACCATCGAGTGTACCCGTTGTTCCATATCGATATTCTGCTTCAGTGCATTTGTTCATTATTGATGATAATGATTTTGCTTTAAATCCATGACACTCATCACCAAATACGCATCCAAATTGTTCGAACCAATCTTTCTTTAGTTTGTATATTGACTGCCATGTAGATATAATCACTCGTTTGTCTGTTACTTTATCTTTTCCAGAATAAATGATATGACATTCATTATCTGCATCAAATCCATAAGATTTAAAGTCATTAAACATCTGCTCGACGAGTGACGTCGTTGGAACGATAACGAGAATATTGTCGTCGTGATTGTCTAAATACCAACGTAATAGTGTATAAATGATAAGTGATTTACCTGAACCTGTAGGTGATTGTAATACACCTCTCTTATGTACAATACCATAAGCAACAGCATCATATTGATAATCTCGTATCTCCCATGGAAGATTGAGACTATTGATATACTTCATTAGGTCTAAGTGATTTATACTATTTTTGGTATTTGGAAGACCATAGGTATCGTCTTCTCTCATGGTTAATGTGTAACCACGATTCATGCAGAAATCTTTTAGCTTAAGATATAAACCTGCATTCAATTCGTTTGTAAGTCTATTGAATAAACGAATCTTTCCATCCCATAATCTTTTACGATATAATGGTTGAAATTTATAGCCTGGAGCAAAGAATGAGAAATGTTCTGAGAGTTCCTGATTTATTCCAGGCTCACAGTCGACATATAACATACTATTGTTTTTTAGCGTAATTTCTAAATTATCCGCCACTCTCGAATTTTCTCCACTCGATAATATTCTTAATGTTTTGATGACGCCATGTCAAACTAGAAATGATGTCCATTAATGTATCTATTACCGTTCTATAGTAAGTAAGTCTCTCTTCTGATTTTCTTATTTCAGGATCTGTATCATAATAATGATCCATTTCACCTTTTAATATTTTTAATCCATTAAATGGGTCTGGATTCCATCCTTTTTCTTTTATTTCCTCTTCAGAAAGTTTACCATTATACCAAAGCCACTTATCTTTAAGCAAAGCTTTTTGTTCGCCTTCAACTTGTTTTAAACTAAGTTTGGCGTCTGTAAGAAGTTTAAGGTATTTAGCGTGTAAGATTGGTGTGTTTAAAGAAGTTTCATCTAATCGCATCTTATCGATTTTACAATCAACTTCCCACATTTCATGTAGTTCTTTTAAATTCATAATATAAAAAATAAAGTTATAACGGTACCATTATACCACAATGGCTGGAAAAATACACCTATATTATATCCCAATAGTCAAATCTAAAATCAACGGTAAATGTAATTGCTGGAGTATCACCTGCAGTGGTCTCTAAAGATACTGTGCTTAGGTTAGTTGGAAATGCTCCATAATATTTAATCTGTTTGTTTTGATTGTTGTGGCTGCTGAGAACAATGACAGTCAAATCACCCATAATAGGTATATTTGTACTGTCATTGAGTGTTCTCTTATCTTTTATTGGCTTTTCAACCATACGCTCGAGCCAATTATACAACTCTGAGTATGATGCCATATTTTCATCCATCAACACAGTAAAGTTTACAGGTGGAAATGTTAATTTATCGCCTGGAAAAAATACATCGGCTCTTCTAAAAGGAACCTGTGCTGGATTAATGTCAACTCCTGGATGTGCAACTGATTGAGCAAAAAATTCAAAGTTTGGATAATTTTCTCTATCAATAATTACTCTAAATCCTGTAGGTTGTAATAAGCTAACTGTACTTATTTTATCTACGCTTGGAGATACAGAAGTTGTTTTGTTTGTTTGAAATGCCATATAGACTATTTATATGTTTTTACTTCTCGTTTACAAACTCATTTAATTGTTTTGCAACAGCAATAACATCTTCTGCATTAATAGTTCTTAACGGAAGCTCTTTTGTGTTTCCTTCATTGTGAGAGTTCCATTCAAAAACTGCTTGATATTCTCTATCAATGTTAGCAGTTAATAAGTCTTGGGCTTGTGATAATAGATCGGCTCGGATTTCGAACCCTGATTTTGATTGTGACATTTTTGTCTCCTGTGTTTGTGTGTGTTTAAATTTTAAAGAGGGGACCGAAGTCCCCTCTCTATACCTCCGTACAAAAACTTCGGTAGAATTATCTATACCTAAATTAGGTTAAGATATTGTCTACTCTGAAGATTCTGTAGTATTGGTTAGTTCTAACAGCAGCTAGACCGTCAGTAGGTGTTGAACCTACGAATGGGTTTGATACCATTCCGTAACGAGTTTTGAACCCGATACGTGGTTGGAAGGTATCCTCAGCAACTGCTCTGACCATTTGTAATGGAACATATGGGCAGTAGAACACGCCAGCATCATAAGGATTAGATCCTTTGAAACCAACGTTAGCGTAATCGCCAGTAGCATATGGGTCAATATAGACCTTCATGCGGCCGTTTAATGTACCAGCAAAAGTATTGCCAGTATCATCAACGTTAAGAGCTGTGCTCATAGCTGGTGTGTAGTCAAGCATACCAGAAGCAGCTAAAGCAGTAGCAACGTCTGATGAACAGATAACTACGTTACCTTTTCCTCTACGTGTATTTTTAGCAATTTGGTTAGCTTCACGATCCAACTGAACTACAAGACCCTTGAATTTTTCAGCTGACCATCTACCATCAGCGTCTGATGCCATATTGAATATACCATCAATTGCGACGTTAGCAGTAGTAGCACCTAGTTGAGCTTGAGAGTTAAGAGTTCTGATAACTTCTCTATTGATTTCAGCAAGGATTTCAGTAGAAAGAATGTTAGCAAGCTCTGTCTCAGCGTCTAGGCCGTGGATAGCTTTAAGGTCTTGAGCAAGTTCTAAGCTGTAGTCAGCTCTTAGTGCTCTTGATTTTGCAGTAACGGTTTGCTTCTCAATGGTGAAACCCATTTGCTGAATAGCAGTAGCACCTGAAGAGCCTAATTGCTCAGCCTCTACAGTAGTCATACCGCCAGCAGCGTGTGCTGCAGAGATGTCAGAGTCAGCAATAGTGCCGTCTCCGTCACCATCTGAGATACCTTCTAGACCTGAAACATTATCAGAGTCATGAGTACCAGCAGAGTCACCAGAGAATCGTGTGTCAGCTTCGTTGAAGAGAGCTTCTCTTGAAGCAGTTGAACCGCTCTGATAGCGTGATTTCATCGCAAAGATTAAGCCTGTAGGACCAGTCATTGGTTGTACCCCACAAACATCATAAGCGATAAGGTTAGGCATTGCACGTCTAACAAGTGAGATCAATACTGGATCCCATGTTCCGATGCTGCTAGTAGCGTTAGCTGGTGCAGCCTCAGTAATGAAACCTTGTTCTTGAGCTCTTTGCTCACGCAATGCTTTTTCTTGGTTCTCTAGAACCACGGCTGTAACAGCCTTACGATGATGATCTGTAATAGAACCAGCTGACTCTTCACTGAGTACTGGATTCCACTTTTCGATCAATTGATCATATGATTGCATTGTTTTCTCCTAATGGAAGGTTAAAAATTATTACTTCTTAACTTTACGAATTGCATGGATGTAAGAAGACATGAGGTCAGAGACTTCTTCGGTGATACCTTCACCGCTGTCTTCAACTTCTTCTTCTAGATCTTGCGCTTCGACAGTTTTGTTTTTGAAGTAAGATTCTTTAATTGTTTTTACTTTATTTGCAAAAGTAGCTTCGTCTTCGAAATCAACATCTTCGACTAAGCCTTTTAACTTCTCGACTTCTGTATCAGCTAAATCTTTAGCAGCTTCACGAATGACAGCTTCTCTCTGATAACCTTCGAGAAGTTTTGAAGTTTCGATTGCGGACTCGGTTGCTTCGTTTAGTTTGCCTTCTAGCTCTTCAACGGTTTCAGCAAGCTCGTCGACTAGGTCAACTTTAGATTCTGGAACTTCAATGTAAGATTCAGTGAATAAATCTTTCAATTTACCCATGAATGCTTCAGCAATTTCAGTACGTAAACCGTTCTGAATAGCTAATTGATTTTCCTTCATCCAGTTTTCAACTACGTAATTTAAGTAGCTATCAACTTTTTCAACTAGTTCGTTTTTAGTAGCTTGTACTTCTTCGTCTAGTTTAGTTTGATATTGCTCTTCTAAACGATCAATTTCTTGAGTTAGTTTAGATTTAACAGCAGCCTCAAAAATCACCGCAGCTTTTCCTTTAAACTCATCGCTTAAAGTAGCTTCGGACTCAACTAGTGCGTTAAGATCTTCAGAAAAGTCTAATTCGACATCTTCCATCTTATAGCCATAACCAGCTTTTAATTTTTGCATAGGCTCGGAATTTGATTTGTCCCCCTTTCTTGCAGGTGCTTTCTTAGTCGCATCAGCGGCTTTGTCAGCAGCAGCAACAGAGGCTTTCTCAGCGTCCTTCCCTACTTCTGGTTTGTCTTTTTCTACACCAGAGCCCTTAGGTTCTTGAGCTTCACTCACGATTTCTTCGTTATCAACTGAATCGTGGAGTTCTGTCTCTTGGTTTTCTATATCGGACATTTTAATCTCCTAATTTACGATTTGAGTAACGAGAGGAAATTCTTAAACTCACGAACTTGTGCCTCATAGAGGCCAGGACGCTTTGCTTTCTTAATTTCAGTCTCCATCTTCTCAATATGTCTTGCTTCGATAATGCCGTTATTCCAGACCCAGTCAACACCTTCCATGATACCATTAACAAATGCATTAGGTGCGCTTGGATCTTGCACAATATCTACTGTGTTTAGAATATAGTCATCTTTTACGACCATCACGCCATTTCTACTTTCAAGACTTCCCATACCACGAGTTGAAACACCTAGTCTAACGCCACCATCTAGTAGACCTTTTACGATCTTACCATTAGGAGTGTCGAGAATAGATGCTCTTCCTACCACATCATTTCCCTCAAATTTGAGATCGGTGATGCGGTGAGAAACTTTATCTAAGTTAACTGTAGGACCTTCAGGGTGATTTAATTCACCAACAGCTCTACCAGTTTTAACTTGCTCATCGACATATTTGCCGACGGCTTTTTCCATGATCACTTTTGGATATATGCGACCATTTCTATTTTTTTGATCGGCCTGAGCAAATACGCCTTCAATAGCATATTTCTTTTCGCCTTTTTCGTTTGCTTCAACAATAACTTCAAGATTGTTTTCTACGTATTCTGCTATTAACTTCATATCTTACCCGTCCGGATTAGTTATTTTACAAAACTTTACAGCGGCATTTGATGCATATACTACATCACCCGGAAGTTTTCTTATTAAGTGAATTTCATTAGGTGGTAATGTCATTGATACTGATTGCCCTAATGCTGTTGCTGAATCTGCAACACCTACAGTGTATGCTGTTGTTGTACTAGAATTTACTGCTCTTACGTTAGTAGCAAGTGATACATTTACTCCAGTACCAGCAGAGTCACCGCTTGTAATTTCGCTTGTTAGTGGTTTGTATATGTTTGCCATTTACATCTCCGCTTGTTTTATAAAAGCTCTAGCCATTTTTTCTGCCTGAGCTTGTGTTAAATACTTATCTAACATATCTCCGTCGATATGTGCATGAAATTTGCCATCGCTAGCTTTTTGTATTTCAACAGTATGAGTACCAACCTTTATCTTTTTCACGAGTTTACCGTGAACAGCTGATTTATTTCTGGTTACTCCCCTTCTAACTTCGGCAAATGTCTTCATATTAGATATATTTATAATATTTTTGTTTTCAACTCGTTAATTATTTCTTTTATATTTCCATAGTGATGAAAATTAGACATTTTTAACGATTTAAAATCATAAAAACTTTGTGTTTCTTTCCTACCTAAGATAATACAGTTATTACCATATTTCTCAAACTTAGATAATATTTTGTAGACTTTCTCGTAATCAACTATATCATTTTGTTCTGAAGTTGAATGATAAAAAAATCTAAAAAATATTAACCAATCAAATTTCTCTTCACATTTATGAATGGTAAAATCATCTTTGTTTACATCATTCATTGTATAATCTATATTAACATCAAAATAGGTGCGCATAAGTCTGAATGCCCTTACACCATCTGTTGGTTTAGGATCATCAAAATATTCTACCGTTTTGATTGGATTATCGAAGTATTTACAAACGTATTCTAAGTATCCTCCTCCAGTTCCTACATTGAGTATACTTTCAGAGTGTATATTGAGTGTTTTAAGTGTATCGTATGTTATTAATGCTTGATTTAAATGTATTCTATGTGTATTTGTAACTAAGTATTGTATTTGTGAGTTCCAAGGTCTAAATCTAAGTAAACCTTGATTACTAATAATGTATAAAAGATATTTTTCAGAGAGGTTTTCTAAATTACTGAGGATCTTCTTCGGAAGTCTCTTCAGGTTCTTCGCCATCTCCTGTTTCGTCATCTCCGTCGGCTGATTCGTCATCATTTTCATCTTCCTCATCATCTAATTCAACTTCATCAGCAGCTTCAATTTCTGCTTCAACCTCGTTTGCAGCTTCTTCTGCTTCGAGATCAGCATTTGAAACTTCACCAGCAACTAATTCTTCGTCTGGTTCAACCCCTACTTGAGGTTCAAAAATTTGACCAGCTATTTTAGTTCTAGCTTGATCTAAAGTATCTTGTAATTTAGAATTGATTAAACCTTCAAAATCATCACCTGCTTTTGAAAATTCTTTACTTGCAATATTATCAATCATTTTAGCTATCGCTTCATTACTCATTATAATTCTCCATCATCTGGTTGTTGCGTTTGTTGTATTTGCCTTTGCATGTTTTCTATTTCATCATCATTTAGCATGAGAACATGTTTATATACCCATTCTTTAGAGAAGTACTCACCTACATATTGTTGAACCTGATCCATGGTCTGAAGCCTTTCTCTCATCAGATCCTGATTTTTCAATTCAACAAAGTGGTTATCTCTTTGATAGTCAACGATGATATCATTATACCAAGAATCCCAATCTTCTTCGGTAATAATTCCTTTTAGCATAAGCTGTTTCTTTAGAATCTCTAAGAATAACATAGAGAATCTCTTACGTAGACGATCAATGAATTTTTGGAATTTGATTTCGTCTCGTGTAATTTCTGTTGTTCTACCAAGCGAGAACTGAGCTTCTTGCTCTAATCTTTGTAGTGGAACATTCAGAGATCTATATAATTTTTTCTGGAAGTATATGATATCTTCAATGTTTCCAAGGTTCTCACCACCAGGCAGAGTAGAAACTTCTGTACCTCTACCACCTTCTCTTCGTGGCATCCAGAAGTCTTCCAACATTGACATATGTTTTCTGTCGTCTTTTAGTTCACCAGTAGCAGCATCGTATACAAGTTTGTTACGATATCTTGCCATGATATCTTTCATGTATTGTTCTGCTTTACCCCGTGGTAAGTTACCAACGTCCACATAAAAGATTCTACGTTCTGGTGCTCTTGCTAATCTGTAAATAACAAGAGAATCTTCCATCATTCTTAACTGATTGATTGGTTTCAATGCTTTGTGAAGGAATGAAATGACTCTCTTCTTATTTTCATCCATTAGACCTGAAGTTACGTAACTTACAGAGTCTAACGATAATCTAATTCCACTGTTTTGTTGTCCTGGTTTTTCTTGAAAGATATAAAACTCATTAACTTTCTTAACGACAGTTGCACCTGTTTTTTCGTCTTTGTCTTTTTTAACTTGTTTTACTTTACGTATTTTAGATGAATCAATAACACGAATATCTTGAATACCTTTCTTAGGATTTGCTTCATCTACAACTAGGTGATGGAATATTCTACCATCTACGTACCAGTTTCTAAATATATCATGACCATTATCATTGAACCTTAACATATTTAGAATCTGATCAAATTCTTCTCGCATTCTTAATTTAATGCTTTCTGATGTATTAACACCGTCTAATACTAATTCAACTATTGATTTATTATCTCCAGTTGTAATGGCTTCGTTAACAATATCTTCAATCGCAGCATCAACTTCAGGATGCATTGATACACCGCGATATTTCTTAATCAATTGTATATTATCTTTTGCATCTCCTTCTTTATCAAAGTCAATATATTGGCCGTAATGTGCACCTGCAGCGGTGACATATCCTGACCCATCTTGATCCTGAGGAGGAACAATTGATTTTAAATTGTCCTTATCTGTACTTACTTTGGCTCCAGCTCTTCTGAGCTCAAAACCAAACATTTTTATTAAAGCATCTTCGTTTGCCATTTATTTTCCTGTGTTAAGGGAGCTCCGTTTCCAGAGCTCCCGTTACTACTTATAACAAAAATAAGTTACCTAAAATATTCAAACAGATTAGGTAGTTGTTGCTGACTCCCAATATTGGTACTGCCAGGTGCAATCGAATACTTCAATCGTATCGTTGTTTTCATAAGCCAAATCTATTTGACTTATTTGCTCTGGGAAAGCACCACGGAAGTTGTAAGTTTTTAGAACGGATTCGTCTCGATCTAATTGTTCTACAATTAAGTCAGCTTGGTAATCTGTTGGTGATGTAAGACCAACATTTGTACTGTGAGCATTAATCGCATTCGACCATCTTTCTAAAGCGTTACGGACATTGAAGTCAGTATCGTTATAGACTTGAGTTACCCAAGGTTGGAAAGTACGTACACCCGCAACTTTAAGTTCCCTTCCTCTAAATGGTACAGGAATTGTACTCATTAAAGATTCAGGTAAAGTTGCTGCTCGTACTAAAAACGAGGTTAGCTCAACATCACCTTCAGCAAAAGCTGGGTAATTGATAGTTACTTTGAACAGATTAGGACGAGCACCACCACCTTTGATCTTCGATTTAAAATCGTCTACGCCTAAAATAGCCATGTTATTCTCCTATTAAACTGTTCCTGCTACTTCTTCAAAGTCAACACCTGATCTGACAGCTACAAAATTTAGAGTAATGTAGTTGACTGAACGTGCTGGCTTAATGAATATTGAAGCAACAAATTCGTTACGATCTACAACAGCAGCTGTGTTGTTAGTTGCATCACATACGACTCTGAAGTCTGTGATACCTCTTCTTCCCTTGATTTCTCTTAGGAATGGCTCAACAACGTTTACGAACTCAGCTCGAGTAAACTCATCGTTAAACTCAAACATTACGTTCTTAGCAGCTTGGCTGATTGCCCTTTCGACTGCAAGGAATAATCTTCTTACATTAATTCTATCGAATGCAGAAGGTCTTGCAAGTTTAGTCTTATCACCGAATAGCAATACACCTTGTCCAGGAATATTTGCTATAGGGTTAACACCTGCTTTGTACAAAGTGTCCCTTTGTGATTTGTTTGGACTATATGCTAGAGCAGTTACACCTAGTAGATTACCTCTTCTCTGACCTGCAGGTGAGAACCATGGAGCAGCATTTAAGTCTGCAGCAGCCATGAGGCCAGCGACAGATGATGCAGCAGGTACAAAGACATATTTATCGTTATACTTATCGTATACTTTAATATATTGGTTATCTACAATTAGATATGATGAATTTGTAAATGTTTCAGCTGTTGCTACAGCGTTAGTTACTGCAGTAGCTGCAGCTACATTTACTACATCATTTCTGGCTGGTGAACTTACTACAACACAGTCTTTACGTGTTGTTCCAGCTATAGTTACAAGATCATTTACAACTGTTGTTTGATCTGCTCGAGCAGTCATGCCAGGAGCAATCAAAAAGTCAACAGTAATATTTTCAACATCTTCAAATTGGTCAAAACCAGTAGCAACTTCAGAAGTTGTAAGTGTGCCTGAAGCAACTCCACCTGCTAATGAGGTAGATTTAGTAGCAGCTGTCTTAATTTGAGCAGCTGTTCTGCTTTGTGCAACTTGGAAGTCAACACCAGAAGATGCATTTGTGCCAGCATTTCCAGTTGTTAAATCACTGTCAAAACCAGCAAGATAGATGTATTCTGATCTGTTATTAATTACGTCTTTTACGTAGTTAGAAGTACCATCGTCAGCTTTAGCATTTAATGCTAATGAAACATATGGGAAAGTTTCAAGTACTGTTCCAGCAGTACCAGAAATATCACCATCTTCATCGACAATAGCAACGTGAATTTCGTCATTGGTTGCTGATAGTCCTGAAGCAAAACTTGATGTTCCTGGTGGTCCATCAAATGATGATGCATATGTCCATGTATCAAATACACCGTCTGAGTCAGCAGCAGATAATGATGCAATCTTAAGTGAGTTACCTAAGGTTCCAGCATATCTTGCAATGTAAGTCTGATTGGAATCACCGACAGTTAATGTGTCAAAGTGATCTTTATCTCGGATTTGTTGTGCTACTCCTGATGAATCGGATGCATTTAATGCAGCTGTGGTGGCTTCTCTTACTACGTATAAACTATTTGAATATCTTAGATAATTCGCAGCAGCGAAATAATCTACGTTATTTGTAGTTGTTGGAGACCCAAATGCTTCAACAAGACCAGATTCATTGCTGATCAATGTTGCGTTACGTATTGGACCCCAACTAAAATCCCCAACAAACGCGCCAGTTGAAGTTACGACATTAGGTACTACACCTGTAAGGTCGATTTCTTTAACGGTAATTGCAGGAGATTGTGATGGAGTAAAAAGTGCCATAATCGTCTCTCTCTAAAAGTTAATAATAAGTGCTTTCATAACAAGTTTTTTTCTTCAATACTTTTATTTATAATATATTATATTTATAAGTTTGTGTCCCAAATTGACCAATTATCTCTTTCATAGTCTGGAGCGATTTCTTCTTGTAAACCATCATCAACAAATCCAAAAGGAACTAAATCTTCTTCAATTGTCTGTGATTCATTTTCAAACAACAATTGTTTTAGATTTATATTTGCCATTTCTTCGAAATATTGTGATGATACAAAATATGAAAATAGTACTAAGCCCATCGCTAAATCGTCGTGGGCTCCATCAACAGCTTTATATGATTGACCATGCAGTACAAATGTTGATAATTCGCTGATTGTTTGTTGATCTACTATTTCTAAATTATTTGCTTCTAGGATGTCTTTCATTGCAGTACATCCTAATCTTTTCACTCTTCTATTCATTTCGATGCCAAGTTGACCAGCTTTTACTGCTGACTCGACATACATGTTATCATATTCAAAATCATAATATAGACCATTACAAACAATTGTACCTTGGTCATTAGATTCGATTACAACATAAGCTTTGTTGTAGACGTTCGCATACTTATATATAATATCTGGGAAGAGCATAGGAGAGATATTGTTGTTGCGATATACTGCTACCTGCTTCCAAGGCTTCGTAGAGATGTCAATCACGTTAAACGTGCTATAATCCTGCCCTCTTCCTTTCGATACATCGACAGTCATCACATATTGATGCTCGTCTATATTTTTCTCATATATGCTGAGGAGACCACTTTCTCGTATCTCCAATGGACGTTGTGCTCTAAATTTTATGAGTACTTCAGGATTAATAAGTGTGTGAGAAGTTCCAAAGAAAGTGTTTCCAAATTCTTGATCAAACTGCAATTGAGATGTGTTTGCAATGGTTTGTTCTTTCCATTTCTCATCTCTTCCTGGTACATCATGCCAATCAACTCTGAATGGTACAAATTCATTAACTTTTTGTACTGCTCCCTCCCAAAGTCGATGGAACATATTACCTAAACCATTTGCAGTTGATGTAATAATCACTTTTGTATCAGAACCAGATGAAACTACAGGATATGTAGATGTATAAAACTCTGCAGCTTTTTCAACAAAGGCAAACTCATCAAGATATAGTAAGTTGACAGAATACCCCCTAATTGAACTCGTTGATGTAGAAGATGCAACGATTCTAGAATTATTACTAAATTCCATAGAACCTTTATTTAATGTCTTACAACCAGGCTGCAAAAAGAAAGGAACATTTTCTAACATAAGAGTAATACGACCAAGCATCTCACGAGCAGTCGCACCTTTGTTAGCTAATATTGCAATTGTTTTTTCAGGATTAAAGAGTGCATACCAGAGTAGATAAGCACAAGCAGATATAGATTTACCAGATTGACGACATGCTAATACAACGTTAAATCGATTATCATTGAATTGATTAAACATTTTCTTTTGATAATCATATAATTTAAAATCAACCAAACCTCGATCTAATTGTATTACCTTAATATATTTTTCTGTGAAATAAACAGGATCATCCATGCACTTTTTATATTCAAGTACCTGGTCTCGAGTCCAATCTTGTTGAACTCCATCTTTCTTGACATTAATATTGCCAAGATATGTTTCAGTCTTCGGTTGGAGTGACATCTATTTCTTTCTCTTTTTTTAGTAACTTTTGTAGTTCTGATGTAGAGCCAAGAAAGATGTTATTCTGAGTCATCTTTTTGATTTCTTCTTGTTGAGGTCTAGTTAGCTCTTTGTCCTTTTTGTTTAAGTCCATAAGCTTATCATTGATTTCAGATATTTGCTTCATCATATTCGATAAAACTTCAAAAGCACGAGGATGTTCGGATTCCCTAGCAACCTCTATCATCACATCAAGACTTTCCTTTCCTCGTTCTAATAACTCGTAATAAGTCTTTCTTGAATAATTATAATCATCATCTAAGTTTTTTTCACGTTGTTTATCTTTCAACGATACAATTTTTTTATCTGTCATAAATTAAGCACTATCTACAGCAAGTGTAATAGTCTCCGTAAATCCATAATCACTATCAGGGCTAACTAATAGAGCATCTGGTACTACAGTTAATGTCTCTAATAGTTGATCTGAGTCAACACCAGGTGTATTTGCACTTGGCGCTATATTATATATCTTGTTTGTAGTCTTACGAATAATTTTGGAACCACTACCATAATCTCCGTGGAAATTAATTTTCATTTCAAAATCTAAGCTGTAAATAATTGTTCTTCGAGATTCTACTGTTCCTTCAACATCATCTACAAAAGATACACCATTTAATACTAATGGAACATCTTCTAAATAATCGCTAAAAGCGGTAAATGGTTTTACTGTTAAAGTATATTGTGGATTAAAAGATGGAAGTATTTGTTCAACGATTTGCAAAGCATCATCTTGTGTTTTAGCATAAGCGTTTAATTGAAACTGTATGTTATATGGAACACCAGCATAAATTTTATATTTCGATACTACATTATCTGTAATGCTACGTGATAAACTTTGTGTTTTTGATAATTGTCTTGAAGGGTCATAAGTCATCGAAACTATTTCAAATGACAATCTTGGTAATTTAACAGCAACAGCTCTTTCATATTGCTCACCTTGATCCATCTGATTTATTCTTTCAATAACTTTAGATCGATTTGCGTATGCTAATGGTACTTTTACTTGGCTTACAACATCACCGCTAGAGTTTTTTCTTAACACGTATATGTTATTAAACAGTGAGCCAAACATAGCTACTGATTTTCTTACTCTTTGATGATAAAAATGATTACCGAACATTACTCAGGATCTCCAAATGGATTACCTTCACTAAAGTCAATAAATCCATCTTCAAATGCATCGAACTCATCTGCTTGAGTTGATTGCATAATTTGTTGTTCCTCTGATACAGCTGTAACAGAGGCTATAGCAGTTGATGTTTGTCCTATCACTTGTCGTCCTGTTGCAAATGTATGATAAGCGCCATCGTTTGCACCAACATGAACAAGGTGTAGCACTTTATCAGAATCTGTAAATGGTCGTGATACTTCACCAGATATTATAGTTCCATCTGATAAGGTTTGTTGTACAGTTTCTCCATTTTGGAATATAAGTGAGCTAGATCCAACATTACCATCTGAGTCAACAGTAAGTAAATATTTGTAAGCAAACTTGTCTTCCATTTCTCGTAATCTTTCAGTTTCACCGATTTGAACATCAAAGTCTTCATCATTGTATTCAAATAGATCGCATTGCATTCTAAATACAGGAAGATTTCTTAATTGATAGAATGGACTCTCATCTTCTACTCTACTAATTTTAAATATAGAACCAGATAGAGGAAGATAAATTAAATCTCCTTCTTTAGGCCTATAATAATCTATGATACTATCTGGATCAAATTTATTGGTTAATCTATTACCAATTTGGTTTTTAAATCTTCTACGTGAACAAATAAACGTTGCTTGATCTCGTATTTCTACACCAAACTTTGTAAATAAATCTCCATCTCCATCAAATCCTTCGACATTTTCTATATACATTTCTAAACGATAAGCACTACCATAACGAGATGGAATATCGTCTTTGAATATAGAGTCTTGATTTACAATTTCTCTTGGAAGATAATAAATGTCCTGACCATAAGTTTTCAAAGACTCGATAATAATATCTTCGTATAGGTTTTGTTCGGACCTACGTCCTTGTTGAAAATATGGATTTTGCATTTATTATCCTACGAAAAAGTCTGGTGGAAGTTCGTGCTCTAATCTAATTACTTCTCTGAGCCTCTCAAGGTCTGCAGTAGCATCGTCATACAACTGACGTCCGTTTAGCTGAACACCACCAGGTAATGTCATTCCTTCGAATTTAATTAAGTTTTGACCCCACTGCTGTTTAATTAAAGCAGTAGTATAATCTTTCAACCAACGATCATTCCAAATACTAGAGTGATTGTCTTCACTTATAATTTGATAAACTTCTGCGACGATATAATCACCAGCTTTTATATCTTCGTCTTTGAAATCACCAAATATGTAGAGTCTATTTTCTCTTCTTGAAAATTGCACTTGAGGTGTACCGTTGAGTTTCATATCAAGCAATGACAGATATTGTTGCATCTGCTCGTAATACGCTAAATCACCAGCATAATTCTGAAGATCAGCAATATCATTTAACATCATCTGATACTTAATATCAAAAAAGTTAAATGAAGTATTGAATGTGCTTGATATTGGAAATAGCTTAGAAACAAATATGATCTCACTCGATAATGTGATATATTCGTTTGCTACATCGTCTGCGGTTATTAGATGCTTAAGATAAATCTTTTTAGTGGCGTCACTGTGATAGTCTCTATAATATATTAATGCATCGTCGACTTTATCTTGCAATTGATCTTCATCGACATTGACCTCAATTACAGGTTCACCCAGCCTTCTTAAGCTATAATCTATTAATTCTTGTCTACTTGCTGGAGTTGCCATTTTTAATCCTCATGGTTATACTCTTATTTATAACAAAAGTGGATTAAACTTCGTGTGTTCCGTTAAACATTGGATGATTAAATTCGTCTTTACCTGGTGATGACCAAACGTGAAGTGGTAAAACGACTAATGACTTTTCATGTGTAATAAAATGGTGAGGTACCATTTTATCTAATATAAGTGTATCACCTTCTTCTAAAGGCATACTATGATTCTTTACTTTTGTTCCATATATACATTCACCATAACCCTGATACACGTAAACTATTCTAGCTGTTGAGTGTATATGGTGAGCTTGTTCTGATGAGTGAGGTGGCATATGCAACATCTGAAATGTAGGATCACCGACTCGTATAGGTGGTAATAGCTGAGTTGTAGCACAACCATCAATATATGGCAACGTGGCCCAATGATTTATTTGACAGCTCCTATCGAATGGAGTATAACCTTTTATAACAACTCCACATTGATCTACTGTGATATTTTTACCTACAGCTGTCTTTACTGTATCGCCTTCAACGTACCATAATGATTCGTCTGATCCAACAGGTATAGTGTGTTTACCAATGAATACTTTATAAGAATACAAATCGTTTGTATTGCTTACGATAGATGTCATTTCATCTTTTGAATATTTTACTATGTTCATTTATATTGTACCTGGCATAATGAGCCAATTTTTCTTTTATTCATTGCCCAACTTCTATCTCCGCCCTTACTTACTATATATTCTCTCATTGGCTGTTTATATACAAATTGAGACTGATAACTAGCATTCTTTTCGAAGTTTTGCATTGACCACAATTGAAATTCTTTTGTGTTAAAGAAATGATCGCAGTTTCCAAGTAACGGAGATAATCTCCATAAAGCTCCCATTCTTAATAGTACGTTCTGATATTTACAAGTAAAATTAATTGCCCATGTCCATTCACCAAAACTTATTCGGTGCTCAGGTTTATTTAAGAAACTTTCTATAATACATTGTAATTCATTTGCTATATTTTCAGGTACTCTTTTTCTATAAAAATCTTGTCGTGTTTTAAAACTATGAGGATAAGATACTGCACTTCCAAATACTTGATCTCCTACTTCACCCGTTATGACCATCACATCATTGCATGTGTCTAGCCATCCTCTATAATCAAATTCAGCAGGATGTTTAGCGTCAGGTATTCCCATTTTATGAGAACCCAGAAATCCAGTGTGTACATATTTTGTATGTATGTTTTTATATTTTCCGCTTAATATTTCTGCAGCTAATAATGGATATTCACCGATAGCATGATGATTGATATGCATTATTATAGGGCAATCAACACTGTTAAGTGCGTAAAGTGCAGTAGTACTATCAAGACCACCAGACCACATTAAAACAAGTGGTCGACCTTTATATTTTTCTTTTATTTCTTCTGCTCTCTCGTCTACTAATTGAGCAAATGTTTTTTGAACCCCTCCCTCGGGGATAGGTTCTACGATTTTATATGTGGATCCTTGTTTAAAAGTCTGGGTTCTATCGACAATGAATATGCCGAAAAAGTCGTATATTTCTTTCTCAATATCACGTACCTCATTGATAAGCACATCATGATGCATTACCTCATAAGGTTTTATGAAATCAACGTAATCTTTTCCTAGTTTCAGTGGAAGCATAATATAACATTATATATTAGTTCAATAAAGTACCTGCTGCATTATAAACATTAATTCGATAGTATGTACCTTGTTGACCATCAAGTGTATCAGCATCTACATTAAGAGCATCAACAAATGCTTTATCAACATCTGCAGTGATAATATTACTTATATCAGCACTATCAACGCTAAATAGACCAGTTGTATTATTGTAACCTAATATTTTACCATCAGCAGTAAACAATCCTTTAATTTGTGCTGCTGTTCTATCTGAATCATCTAATGCAAATGCACCTGAAGATGAATCATAAGTGAATCCTTCACCACTAACCGAGAATAATCCTTTAATTTGTGCTGCAGATCTATCTGAATCAGTAAATGCACCAGTTGAATTATTATATGATAAACCTCCACCAGATGCCGAGAATAATCCTTTAATTTGTGCTGCAGATCTATCTGAATCAGTAAATACACCGGTTGATGGGTTATAACTTAAACCACCGCCTGATGCGCTAAATAATCCTTTAATAGAAGCGGCTGATCTGTCAGAATCATCTAATGCAAATGCACCTGAAGATGAATCATAGGTTAATCCTTCACCGCTAACACTAAATAATCCTTTAATAGAAGAGGCTGATCTGTCAGAATCTGTAAATGCACCTGTAGTATTATTATAACTTAATCCTCCACCAGATGCAGTAAACATTCCAAGTATTTGAGCTCTTGTTCTATCTGAATCCGTGAATGCACCAGTTGAATTATTATATGATAAACCTCCACCAGATGCACTGAATAATTCTAGTACTTGAGCTCTACTTCTATCTGAGTCAGTATATGTTAACTGACCAGATGCAGAATCATAAGATAAATCACCACCAACTTTTAGAGCATTTCTTGCTCTTGCTTCTGTAAAGTATTGATTAGTACCTTCTGCTAAGTTTGTAGTTGTGTGATTTGAAATATCTGATACTGTACCTGTAACATCACCAGTTAAATCACCTTCATATGTTGCAGCTTTAAGAGCACCGTATGTTCCATTCTCAGGATTAATTATTTGACCTGGTTCTGAATCATAAGCATTTAAGAATGTCCATTTGTTTGTAGATACATCAAAGTACATACCAACGTGTGTATAGTTACTTCCAGCATTTCTGTTTGAGAATATACCTGTGTCAGTATTTACTGCTGTAGCTGTACCTGTCCATTTATCATTTAATGTGTGACCAGTAGTTGCACCAAAGTCAATACTGATATTATATGCACTGTCGAGCATTTGTGCAGTACCATCAATTGCAACACCTGTAGCAACTGCTCCTACCGCTGAATCAAAGCCCCATTCAAATGTATCTGGTGTTCCTGTTGCATCAATCTTTACATAGAATGATTTAGATGATGAGTCACCAGAATAGTGACCAGCAAAGAATGCGTCATCTAGACCTGTACCAACAAACGAGGTTCCAGCTTCTCCGATTGTATTACCAGCATTTAAGTACTGTATCGCACCACCAATACTGATGTTTTCGGTAGATGTAATTGTTTGTGTTCCTGCAACTGTTAAGTTACCATCGACCCTTAAGTTATTACCGATGTGAGCATCTGTTCTTACACGGAAGCTGTTAACAGAGTGGTTTTGTTGGTTGATTGAGATGACACCATTTGTTGCATCTGATTTAACAACCCAACCAATACACATTGGATAGTTTGGATAAGTAGGTGAGGCATTTTGTAATAGACCTGGACCTAATCCAACAAATACGTTTTGTCCTGCAGTTAATCCTGATGTATCAAACCCTTCTACAAGACCTGATCTTATCATATAACCATAAGTACCGTCTGCAATTATACTTGCAGCAAGACCTTGTGCGTTATAAGCATTTACATCTGTCGCATCTGCTAATCCAACTGTAGGTACTGGTTCAGCACCACCTGGATTATAATTACCACTAAAGTATAGAGGTTTACCTGCTGCAATATCTGCACCAGTATTGTTATAAACTCTTTGATGTTCTTCGATACCTATTTCATGGATAATGTTACTATCATCACCATAAAAATTCACTGTTTTATGAATATTATCGTACCAAACTAAACCTTCTGAGTAAGCAGCATGACCTACAGTAGTTGATAATTGAACTCCGTCAACAAATGCACTGTCTGCTGTTACTCTACCATTAATTGAAGCACCAATATTTGTTGCTCTAATTCTTACAGAATCGTATGCAAACAATCTAACTTCATTTTCAGAGCTTCTAAATGTTATTCTACCATCATGACTTAAGTTAAGAACGTTTGAAGAGTGTCCTAAGCTACCTACTGCAGATCCTGTAGAATCTGCAAAGTTAATTAACTTTGTATCAGGTATTGTTATTCCTTGATGAAATACTTCATTTGCATTTGTTTTAGCGAGATCTGAATCAACCAATGATGTGCTAAATTGGCCTGTTCCAGCATCATAACTTAAAACATTAGTATCTCCACTTGCAGAGTATAATCCTAAAAGTTGTTCTCGAGATCTAGATGAGTCTGAAAATATACCAGTTATTGGATCGTAAGATATTCCACCTGTTCCATCTGATACTTGAAATAAACCAAATATTTCACCTCTTGATCGATCTGAATCTGTATAACTAAACTCACCAGTCGATGAATTGTAAGTAATATTACCAGCACCACTAAATAATCCTTTAATTGCACTAGCACTACGATCTGAATCTGTATAACTGAATTGTCCAGTGCTTGAATTATAAGATAGATCTCCACTCGCACTAAACATTCCTTTAATTTGTGCTTCAGTTCTATCTGAATCCGTGAATGCACCAGTTGAACTATTATATGATAGTCCTCCTCCAGATGCAGAGAATAATCCTAATACTTCTGCTCTACTTCTATCTGAATCGGTGTAACTAAATACACCTGTTCCAGCATCAAAACTTAAGCTACCAGTTGCTGAGAACAAGTTTTTGATTGTAGATGAATCTAATTGTAAAGTTCCAATAAGTGCACTATCAGCAATTACGTTTCCATTTACTGTAACACCTGTAGTAGTAGTCGCGAGTCTTTCGGTTGAAGGTCCATGATATAATTTAACTGCTCCATCTGCATTACCACCAGTGATAAGCATCTGATCATTATAATTATACACATAACCTTCACCATTTTTAAATCTAATTGAAACGTTATCTGGCATTTCGATACCAGCATGGAATGTTTCTCTAATATTAGTTTGTGCTATATCTGAATCGTTTAAGCTAAATTGACCAGAAGTACTATCATATGATAATAAGCCACCATCTGCACTAAACATTCCTTTAATAATACTTGCGGCTCTATCTGAATCTGAATATGAGAATACACCAGTAGAAGGATTATATGATAAATTACCACTAGCACTAAATAAGTTTCTGATGTCTGAATCTGCACTAGAATCGCCATTAACTAAAATAGAATTTCCATTAAAGTTAAGTGTTCCTCCTATGGAATCATAGGACAATGTTTGACCATTGATGAATAAACTATTTCCACTTAAATATAAATGTCTCCATTTTTTAGATGAAGAACCTAAGTCATATGCACTATCAGTTGCTGGTACAAGACTTTCTGGTAAAGCATCAAATTTAATCGATACTGAACCTGAATCTCCAACAGTGAAGTCAGATGATATGAATTTTGCAATACCTGGATTGTTCGAATCTGCAAATTCAGCAGAAAGAGTCCATTTATTAGCAGCAGAATCCCAACTTAAATTAAGACCTTCTCCTGAATCAAGTGATGCGTTTTCCCATTCGCTAGTAGCAGAGTTATAAACAATTATTTGTCCGTTAGCTACACTTGTAATAGTAACATTAGCCAAAGAACCTAATGCTGAATTAGATCCCTGTAATCTTCGTATTGGAGTACCGACTATAATCTTACTAACACTTGACATATTATCTTCCTTATGTTGTTACTGAAGGATTTACGTAAATACTTCCTTCTAATAATCTTTCTACTAATGAGTTACCGCTATCATCTACAAAAGATAGCTCAACATCGTATACGTACCTTTTCTTTGGTTTTAATGCATTTGTTTGTGTATTAGTTAGTGTTAACAAACAAACTCCTCCAGTTGCATCCGTAATAGCAGTTCCAAAAGATACTGTGTTTGAACTATCAGCGTTGTAACTTAGTTTCATTGTTGCTGCTAGTGTCATGTCTGTTAAATTTTTCACTGAACCATCAGCACTATCTACATACAGCTCAATTGCTACGTCTGCGCCTTGGTCAATTTCAAGATCTTCTTGTTGTGCCATTCTCTACCTAACTAAATTATTATGGATATATTGTTTTATTTATAAAAAAAGGCAACTAGAAGTTGCCTCTCTTTTAACTATTTTTTAATTTATTTATTCTATGGAGATCTCTTCAATGACCTGTTTTTGAAATTCTTTTCCTATTTCAGTATCATAAGGACTATAGATGTAAGATATCGTCATTCTCCACACTTCTGTGTAAGCACAATGATAAACTAATCTATCTTTTGGTTCTTTATATGATCCGAAAAATCCATATTTACATGACCATCCTTTTGGATCTCTCATTTCTATAGTTTTACCTGTTTTCCAATCATGCATCTTAAAATACCCATAACCACCAGGATTATACGTAAAAATTAAATTATATGATGAAGCATTTGCATTATTATGCCATGATAGAAATGCACCAGGATTGTAAATATGAAATAAAGCATTCCATCTACTGCCAAAAAAAGACATGAGTTGCGTGTTTACACTTTCATACCTATTGGGTATTTCATCATTATAGTCATTATATTTTATTTGTTCTGGTTTTATATTATAACCAGAAGCACATTCGGGATATCCCTCGTGGCCTTTTCCTTCATTAATAACTTTCCATTTAAATTCTTCGCTTACGTATTTAGAAGCATCAATACCTACTCCTGCAGGTTTTACGTATTTCTCAACTTTCTCATGATTTTCTACAAACCATTGTGCTTCTTCTAATATTTCAAGCAGATCTTTATTTCGAATATCAATTAACTTCATAATATTTTATCTTTTGGAGCCATATAAGAATAATGTTGAACAACTTCTGGTTTCTGTATTATAGTTCGTGTTCTATCATAACCTGTGTACCAATTCCATCGTGCATCATCTTCAAATATACCGATTTTTAAGTCTTTATATTTATCCCACTTTTTAGTTAACCACCACAAGGTAAATTGATCCCATACTTTTAGTGATCGGGGGAAATTTATTTCATCCCAATTACCCTTTTCATCCAAAGGCCACCACTGATTATTCCATTGTTTGTGAAATAATTCAAACCAGTCTTTTATAAATTCTTTCACGATTGGTTTTGAATAGTCGTATAACCATGTACCCCCACAATATTCCATTCTATTTCTATTTTCAGGAGGTCCAAAATACAACTCACTAAATACATACTTGCGATCATCTCCTAAATATGTACACATCATATCGTTGTCACCGAGCTGATCAAAGACTGTAGCAATATCTTCATGTACTACTTCACAGTCAGCATCAATATAGAACGTCTTATCAAATGGAGTCTGTGCCATACCCCAAATCTTGGCGCGATAATGATCGTCACAATGTACGATGTGATCAGCAACGTTCTCAGCTCTTACGTCTAAGAAACGTTCTTCGGTGACTAAACAAATTTTTGCATCTTCGTAATAGTCTTTAATTGATTCAGCAAGATTAATTGCCATAGAATAGAATGCGGATTTGCGAGAAGCAACTATTAGGTAACCACTGTTTTCCATGTTACAGTCCTAAGGCTTCTTTGACGATGAGCTGCGCATAGATCTGCAGCTCAACCAAATTCTTTGATTTCCGCAATTTCGATTTGAGTTCACGATTACTAGAGTTCTTAATTTCATCAATTTCAAATGCAGACAGCTTTGCTTCAAATAACTGTGCTAATTCCCTTTGTTTCTTTTGTTGCTGCTCTCGAGTGTGTTTTTGTCTAGCCTCTTCAGCTTTCTTATCATTCCTTTGAGCAGTGTTTTTATCTAATGTTTCAACCCCTAACTGATCTATAATTTCTTGAAAGTCTGGGTTATCAGAACCATCGGGATTTAGCTTATATACAGTTAATTGTTGTTTAGTTGATTTATTACCATCTTCGGTAACGAGTATTCCAGTTATTCTATCTTTTTGATAGTTTTCCCAGAAAGCATGTCTTTGCCAAGTTCGCTTTGCCATAATTTACCTCAATTGTTATAATGTTATATATTCAAATATTAAGCTACTCTACAATATAGAGTATAAGTTTCAACTGTTGCTGCGCTTGATTGAATTGTTTCTCCAAGGAAGTTCCCAGTATATACTTGTCCAAACGTTCCTGTAAATGTCCCAACATAATCTTCAGCAGCATTTGCAGTAGAATTTCGTGTATAGTCTGTCGTGAAGTTTCCTTCAAAGTCTCCTGTATAAGTGATAGGACCTAAGAAGTTACCTGTAAAGTCTCCAATAAAGTCTCCAATATAATCACCAACATAGTTACCACCATAGTTAGTCGTAAAGTTTTCATCTACGTCTGTGGTATAATTACTTGTAAAGTTTTCATCAGAAGGACCAGTTGAATTAGTCGTAAAGTTTTCATCAGCTGGTGTTTCATACACTGATGTAAAGTTTTCATCTTGATCCGCGGTTGAGTTACTAGTACTATTTGCAGTAAAGTTTTCATCTTGAGCTGCTGTACTATTTCTTGTAGAGTCAGCAGTAAAGTTACTGGTTGAGTTTGCAGCTGGATCATCAGGATTTGTATAGTTACTTGTAAAGTTTTCATTGTCGACTGCAGTAAAGTTTTCATCTTGAGCTGCAGTAAAGTTTTCATCTACGTCTGTGGTGCTATTACGTGTACTATCTCTTGTAGAGTCAGCAGTAAAGTTACTAGTTGAGTTTGCAGCTGGATCATCAGGATTTGTATAGTTATTTGTAAAGTTTTCATCTACGTCTGTGGTGCTATTACTTGTACTATCTCTTGTAGAATCTCTCGTATATTCCGCAGCATCTGGATTTATATAGTTACCAGCATATGCTGGACCTGGTCCAAAATAGTTTGCAGCATCTGGATTTACATAGTTACCAACATAAGCAGGTGATGGTCCATAATATGTCGGTCCTGGACCATAATATGTAGGACCTGGTCCATAGTAAGTAGGACCTGGACCCTGATAGTTAATTTGGTTTACGTTTGTATACGCAATCTGATTGACGTTAGTATAAGCAATTTGGTTAACGTTTACAGAGTTTCGAGTATAGTTACCAGTAAAGTTTCCAAGATAGAACACTTCGTTAACGTTACTATATCTGTTTCGTGTATACGTACCTTCGAAGTTACCTGTATAAACAGGACTTGGTCCATAGTAAGTAGGTCCAGGTCCATAATAAGTTGGTCCTGGTCCATAGTAATTAATTTGGTTAACGTTAGTATAAGCAATCTGGTTAACGTTTGTATATGCTATTTGGTTAATGTTAGTATAAGCAATCTCGTTAATGTTAACATAGTTACCTTCATAAGCTATTGGACCTTGATAGTTGATACCGTCTGGGTTGATGTAGTTTCCTACATAATCAATTGGTCCTAAATAGTTACCTGTGAAGTT
>Ga0208767_1000115_pt1 | contig 54054 bp, 75 predicted proteins | sample VirMetDEL_Mar_21_FD_184514 | JGI IMG/M metagenome (GOLD analysis project Ga0208767, IMG submission 184514) | Aqueous microbial communities from the Delaware River and Bay under freshwater to marine salinity gradient to study organic matter... | ecosystem: Environmental > Aquatic > Marine >...
GAAATAACCATCATCGTATGGTCTTGATGATTTGGTCAAACAAGTCCACATGCCAAACTCTGATAATTTTTTTGCCATCTCAACTGTACCAACACCATCCATATTGGCAGCAATGATAGGAATTCCCGAAAAGTTTTGACCACTATTTCGAAATTTATAAAGTCGTTTTAAGTCAACTTCTGAACGACTTCCCATCGTACTTCTTTTCGGTCTAAACAAAACATCACTATAATCTAACTTCACATCACTTTCTATTCGCATCACTATTACTCAATAAAAATTATAAGATTAACGCCTTTTTCTGTAGTCTTCTATCGCCGCTTTGATAGCATCCTCAGCGAGCACAGAGCAGTGGATCTTAACGGGAGGCAGTGCCAATTCCTCAGCGATTTCAGTATTCTTGATTTGCCCAGCTTCGTCCAGCGTCCGCCCCTTCACCCACTCGGTGAGTAGCGAACTCGAAGCAATCGCCGATCCGCATCCGTAGGTTTTAAACCTAGCGTCTTCAATAATACCATCGTCGTTGACTTTAATTTGCAAGCGCATAACATCCCCACAAGCAGGTGCACCGACCATACCTGTGCCGATATCTTCTCCGTCTTCGTCAAACCGACCCACATTACGTGGGTTCTGGTAATGATCCATTACTTTGTCTGAGTATGACATTTACTTAGAATGTGGTGGTTTTTTCACTTCCACAAACCACTCATGCTTTCTACTAACAGGATTATATTTTTTCATCCTAAACTTTTCCATCTTTTTAGGTTTACTCACTGTGTAGTGATAGTCATGAGATTCCCGAGTTTGTCCTTCGGGAATTAAATAAACGATATCGTTATCTTTCCTAGCCATTATAACCTCTTATTTTTAAGAAATGAAATAAACTCCGGCCAGCGAAAAAAACCGTTACGAATATGGCAGTAGAATAAACCATTGTAAGGTGGATCCAGTTTTACTGGGATATCTAATTCGGTTTGCGTCATTTGCTCATCACCCTTAAGTATAATAAATTTTCGTTTTTAGTAGTATTCTTAACTCTATGAAAGACTTCTCGAAGTACTGTTATTGTTGATCCGTTTTTGACAGAAAAGACTGCTTCGATCTCACCCTGTCCTTCGTCGGGATACCTCAAGTACATTTCACCTTTACCATAGAAGATAAAAACTTCATCTTGCGTCGTGTGTTTGTGTCCGTTAGTTTCGCAACTAGGATATAATAATGTACTACTCAGCACAAATCCTTCAGCAGAGTAATCATCTCTTATTTCATATTTATCAGAAACTTTTGTTATGTTTCCAATTTTATATATAGAATTATTCACCTTCAGAATGCTCCGTTTGATCTGAAGGATAGCCTTCATACCATCTTACTAGTGTACTCACACGGAAAGATCGCCAAGCATTCTTATCCACACACCAGACAACTAGATGATCGGATTCTTCTTTCTGTTCTAAAATTTCAGGAACATTGTGGTCAGACAGTACAGTGTTCAACGTACATGGCATCACACGTAACTCGCCCGTATCGATTTTAGTAAACTCTACTGTTACCACGCCCAGTTTTGCTGCATCAACGAAGCCCGCAATTGTTGTGTGTTCACCCATCAAAAGTCTCCTTCTTTCACAAAGATACCGTCAATCATCTTACCTTTTCTGTCCTTGATGTCCATCCAAGCAACTTCAAGGCAATCGGTAATATGCAAATCATTACGTTCCATAATATTAATCATAACAACTAGCATATCACCTAAGTCATCACGAATGTCTTTACCTTTACAAACACTGTCACTCAGTTCCCCGAGTTCTTGCATTAGTTTGAGTACTTGATCTTTGTCTGTACTGCCATCAATTAGGTTCCGATCACGGTGCCACGTTTTGATACGTGACACCATAACATCAGTAATTCCACGAGACTCGCCATTCCAAGTATCGTTCATGCAGCAGCTCCTTGCTTATTATACGACTTACAGTAAGCAAGCAGATTCTGAGGCGTAGAGATTTCGTATGGGTCACCTTCTACATTATCACCTAAACCCGCTTCAGGGAAAAATGCTTCTACGACACCGTTGTGTACGACCATCGCATACCGCCAAGAACGTTTGCCAAATCCGATATTGTCTTTGTCTACTAACATACCAATTTCACGAGTGAAAGTTCCAGATCCATCAGGAATGACCTCAACAAAATCTAATTTTTGACTTTTTGCCCAAGCATTCATTACAAACGCATCGTTAACAGATATACAATAAATGTTGCTGATGCCCAGTCCTTCAAACTCAGGAAACAACTTTTCAAAGTCGGGCAGTTGATAAGTCGAACAGGTGGGTGTGAATGCTCCAGGCAATCCAAACAGAATAGCTCGCTTGTCATCAAAATAATCAGCAGTAGACGTTATCTCCCACCGATAAGGATTTGACCCTCCGATATTTTCGTCTCGTACTCGTGTGTTAAATAACACGGATGGTAGTTTATCACCTTTTCTAATCATAGTATAACTCTCCTATTTCATTACAATATCATATAATTCTGAAATGTCTGCAAATTCTCCTACAACTTCAGCCATATTTTGTTTGTGGTAGATCTTTGCCATTTTACCTAATACTTTCTTTGGAATATCAACTTCCTCCGATAAATTAGATATAGCATCTCTCACGAAATCTCGTTCGGCTTCAGTACGACTAAAAGAATTTGAAAGTTCTTCCATACATTTTTTAATTTTAGCACGGTCTTCCAAACTTGATGGGATGATAATTCCCGACATAATATAACTCCTATTGTTTACCAGTGTGCAGCGACTAGATATTTTTCTAGTGCGTATGCTTCGACTTCCCAAGGCTGTTTATCATAGGGGATTTGCAAACCTCCTCTAGGGCCAAAGGGAACTTGCTGACCTTTCCATCGGGTCATATTTGCATTCAACTCGCCCCGAATGTATTGACGCACATGAGTCAATTCGTGAGCAAGTGTGCTTGCAATTTCTTGTGGAGTTTGAGGACGAAGCCCTCCTTTTCCGCAAATCACTTTACCAACTTCTACGGTATACGAATCTTCGTAGTCACCAACTCCAGCCCACCCGTAAATTCCATCGCTAACGGCGATACTGAATTTGATATGGATATCTATTTCTCGTTTTGTGAATTGTCGAGGGAACAACTCGTCAACAACTTCTTCACAGAACTGTTGATATGCTTTTTTGCCTCGGATTCTGCCTTGGAAATACAAGTTGATCATGTTCACTCCTCATTTCTATAAGCATATTCTACCAAAAATGGGCGAGAATGTCAACCCCCCGTCTAAGTCGTTGATTCTTTTGGATTTATTATTCCCAAAACATAGTTTTCTGCTACATCTTCGGCATAATGTATTGAATGGACACGAACATCAACCACCTTTACAAATTCCTCATTTAGATAAAATTCAACATAATATCCACCTTCATCTCGTCGGACCTCTGCGATTCGTTCACCATCCTCTGATCGGTATGTTGAAATGTATGTTTGATCTTTTTCGTGCTTCATATTCTTGCCTCCAAAAATGATATCCCACTGTCTATCAAAATTGTTTCGAGTTTCAATGTACTGTTCTTTGTTTGATACGGCGAAGGGTCGCCTTTTACTGCCTTTACCACTCATAGGTTCATCTCCAAAAGTAAAGCGCCTCATTGCGAGGCGCTTGTTAGCGGGATCACCCCCTTGTGACTTGTTCTATAGAAGCATCAAGTGTCGCTTGTCGTTTCATAATCTTATATGATGCTTCACTTTTACCTTTTTTATTTAACTTGAAAATTCGTCTTCCAAGTTCCCTAGAATGTTTTTTCAATCTCTCTAGTTGGTTTTCTCCCATAGGCAAGTCTCCTTGTTAAGTTAATGTTACCATAACAAATGGGATTTTTTGGGGTGACCTCCTTAGTTTTTTAATCCTTCACTTTTATTTTGTTTTAGACTATCTGGTACAAACTTGGTACCAAACATTTGATAAAGAATGACTGCTGCGAGCCATTCTTTGAAACCATATTCAATATCAAGAGAAAATAGTGTGTTAATTGCCCATACCATAGACAATGGAAACAATAATGCGACTAGAATCGCAAACCCTAAGACTATCAGGTATTGTCCGGTGGATACTTCGTTACTCATATATAATCATCCAAATCATCAAAGTCCTCATCGTTAATATTATTTAGATCAATTTGGTCTAATTTTTCACGAATTTTAGACTTCGCTCGACCTTTTTTTTCATTGAGTCGCTTTTTCTTCGGAACTTCGTCATCGTAGTTGTCATAAAACTCTCGAAATCCTCTATAACCCGCTCTGTCTTTATTTTTAGCCATACTACTTTCCCAAATCTTCACCCTCAAAAATTTCGGGCATTGTGTCTTCTATTAATTTTCTAGTGATACCTTTGTACTTTAGTTTTTTATCTTTGATAGCAATAACCAACTCTGCTTCTTCTTGAGATACACTTTCCAACAATTCAATAAAAATAGACTCTCGTTTGATCTGTTTAAGATTAGGTGAACTGCTAACAAAGAAATATTTGAATTTCCTCATTTCCGACCTGAGTCGGTTGTATCCGAAATTATCCGGAATGTTGAGTGGTGTATATGGAGGATTACCTTTAGGTAAGTCAAATACAATGCTCTTGTTGAAATTTAGTCTTAGCAACTCTTTCACTTGAGGCACTAGTCTAGCAATCGTAACAATTGCAGTTTTCCGCTCAGTCGCTTTTAGTTCTGAAATATGGCTAAAAATTTCAGGCAAAGTCATTTTACTCAAATCTATGGGACGCTGTGGCATATTAAAATTCCTGTAGGTGTTCCATCATGTTTTTCATTTTGTTTTGTATAAAGTAGTTGAAGAGTTTACTCCTGTCTCTTCTAGGTGCGTCTTCATACCCCTGCAAAATATTTTCTTGAAGTTCTTGGGGGATCTTACTCAAGTCAATCAATATTTGATTGCGATTGTAATTCCTCAACATATCTGTCGTACAAAAATCTTCAGGATCTTGCGTTATCCAAGTATTTAGTTTCTTTGCGGTGATGGGTTTCTGCCTTGACTCTGTAACAAACGTATCGTCATTGGACAGGATGTTGGGGATACCGTCGCTTCGATCACCACGAATAATATGCTCACACAAGAAAGCATGAGGATTACATTCAGGTCGAATCAACTTCTTAGCCATGGGGCTATACTGATCTACGTTGATAAACTTCTGAAGCTGCATAAAGTCTTTATCGCTAGACAGAATCAAAATTTTAGGTGTCTCAGAGTTTTTAAGGAACACCCCGTACTTATTACACAAAGTTCCAATGATGTCATCCGCTTCAGCGCCATCCACTTGAATAACTTTGTAAGGAAAATTTTGCTTTAACTCATCCTTGATCTTGTGGAGTGTCTCGAATATCAACGCCCAGTTATAAGGAGATGCTTCACGTTCCTTTTTACGGGATGCTTTGTAATATGGAAACAGACCTCGGCGCCAATAGTTTTTGTCATCTGCGCATATGACCATGTCACCATATTCACTACCGAATTTTGTATTGTACGATCTTAGAGAATTCAGCACCATATGGCGAATCATATTCTCATCGACGTGTTTAGTTATACCAGGCTGCATCATCAGGTTCGATATCATCACCTGGTTCAAATCCACGAGTATCATTTTATAGTTCTCTTGTTATGAAATTTTCAGTACTATTGTATCAGAATTGAAGCGACCTGTCAAGGGCTGCTCTTTAGTTTTTAGTTCAGGTAGTATCTTCTTCAACTTGATTTTACCTGCACCTAGCAGTTCGGGAAGAACTACTTCAGGCTTGCGCAATCGCTTTCCTATACTAGACTTAGGATCGAAGTTCTGTAGCGTCGTTCCTTTGAACGTGAGACCTCTAGCATTGTCGGTGTTGTATACACCAAGCAACTTAGTCTTTACGTTGTACGTCCACACTTGAGACGCACCAACGACTTTCTCTACTGGAAGACCAGTCAAGTTTAAATCTTTGTGTTCAGTCAAATAATTTACTTTTGCAACAATCTGAGTGACAGGCTTTTCTTTTATTCTGCGTCTCTTACGTGTAGGCTTGTTTTCAATCGCAATCTTATTTGCTGCAGATACTATGTCATCATACAACTCACTTAACTTACGCAACTGAGGCTTCTTTAAGTGTGAGTATGCTTCTTTGATCTGTTCATCGTCACCTCTAACTGCAGCGGTGATTTCTCGTGCAGGCTCAACAAACATATCGCAGATTTTCTGCAAAACAACAGAACTCAGATTCTTACTCTTCAAGTATTTTTCGATATCATATTTTTTCTTGAAGTCGGATGATTTCAAATCATCGATAAACCCTTCGAGTTCTCCGGCTTCATCACGGGCTCGTTCTAGAATTCTATCTTGAATCGAAATCTTAGGTGCAGCAGATGCCTGTACTTTCACTTTCTGTTTGTGTGGCTTTTCAGTTAATAATTTTGCATAGTTCTCATCAAAGAATGATTTTGTGTGATCATCAGGATCCATACCTAGCATTATCATTCTTGCTATCCAACCAACCTGTGATGGCACTTTAGATTCAGGTAAAGATTTGAATCTCTTAGCATCTTCTGTCAGTTTCATATGCTTACAATATTCGAGCAAAAAATCTTTTGCCTTCTTTTGATCATAACAGTAGTTATAAAAGTTGAAAGCATCCATTAACTTACTTTTACTAAAATCATTATTCCAAGTGGGCTCAAATCCCATTCCCATAACTTCTTTAGTTCTAAGTCGCTTAGCCATTATAAATCCTCAAGAAAAAAACACGGGTGGTGTTACCCACCCGAGAAAATGAGTCAAACCAACTCATAAGGAAATTTTAGTAAACGGTGATAGAAGTTTCAACACGCACATGAGCACCAGGATGTTCTTGGAGAATAACTCGTCTGGTAGTACCTTCATATGAGTACCAAACTTCATAACCTGTGATGTAAGTTCGAGTCGTAGGAACAGGAATTTCTCTACACTCGGTTCGAGTCTGAGTGTGTGTCACTGGAGAATGTCCAACTACAACTTGACGCATACGATCTCGCTGAGAATGTGCACCAACTAATGCACCAACCACAGTCAGCGCATCTTTACCACTCCCACCACCGAACTGGTGTCCGACCAAACCCCCAACGATGGCGCCTATAACAGGAGCCGCAGTGTTGCGCTCGTATCCATAAACAGGCTCATAGTTAGTGATAGGGGTCTCTACGTTGTAGCAATCACGTCGATATAACATTTCTGTCCTATCTACTTCGATAGGTTTTACTTGCGTAACTTCAGCCAGAAATACATCCGCTTCGGCGGAAATTGCAAAAACAACCGAAGCAATCAAAATAATTACTGTAAGTGCTTTTTTCATTGTTACCTCTCCTATGTCTTATACTGTGTATCTTACCAAAACATATAGTAAATGTCAAGCCGAATAATGGAGAAAAAGTGGAAGTTTCACAATTCTTTAGCCCCAGAACGATTAATTATCATATCTTTAGGGTAAATTCCTAACCTAGCTCCGGTATATCTAATACCGTCAATGATAAATCCTCTTCCAGCTCTAAATGTCGCACCTAGAATGGCTTTATATTGTCCAGTCTTGAATTTTTTAGCGTCTCCATTATGAACTAAATGATCAGAAAAGTCAAGCTCAAATAGCTCTTTATTTTTTACAGGCTTGATGATAGCTGATCCTTGACCTATTATCGTCACATTATCAATACCAAATTTTTTACCATATTCGGAACCAAATATCGAAAGATTTATAAGTTCATTATCTTGTATATACGAATAGACGGGATATATCAAAACTCCATTTTCTATCAAATTACTACATTGAATCAAAAACTCTCTAACTTCTGGATGATTATATATCTTTACGCCGGCTTGTTTTGAAACTCCACCGTATTGCTGAAAGGCCTTTGCTCCTCCAGCTTTTTTGTGAGATATGTAAATCTCATCTCCCTTTGCGGATACTATATTGAAATCCGACTTTGCTTCTCTACCTAAGAATTTTTCTGTAGTGTTGCGGGTTCCTGTAATGCCTTTGTAGATTTTTCTTTTCGGATCTCCCTTAATCCTCAAATCAAATGGTCCTACTTGCGCAACAATTCTTTTTATGATTTTATCCAATTCCGCAAGCGCAATAGCTTCTTCTTTTAGAACATCTGTAGACGTAGGCTTTCTGATTTTTGTAATTGGAATAAGCCCATTTTTATTATTATATCGAACTTGCGCATACGAAACTTTATTGATTAACTTCAAACGATTAGATCTAAGTTTGAAACCATCTTTTTCTTGTAGTCTGAATAAAACTTTTTTTGCTCGTTCATCCACCATAGAAGCTTGCATATTGTTCTCAATTACAAGATTCAAGTCTCTCCATTTAGGATTTTTTCCGACATACTTATCCCAAGCAGGTCCACCAGCAGTCGTTCTACCAGACAGGGTTGCCATAGATTTTAGATTTTAGCTTTGGTTGGGGCTTTTTTCTTAGCTGGCGCCTTTTTGGCAGCAGGTTTCTTAGCAGCTGGCTTTTTCTTAGCTGGAGCTTTCTTAGGTGCAGCTTTCTTAGGCTCTTCTTTTTTACCAAAGAAAAGTTCTTTGAGTTTGCTAAACATAGCACTACCTTATAATTATGGGTGTCTACTATTTAGTCTTTCGAGCACCCGACTTTCGCTTTTCCTTTTCTTCTTCTAACTGATCAATCTTCTTCAGTCGAGTTGAGACTTCCTTAGCAGTCATCCACATATCTTTACCTTTGATTAAGGATTCAATCTCTTCCTTAGTCATAAACTCTTTGTACACGTCGTGTAACAGGTTCTCGGTCCACTTTCTTTCATGAGTAATCTGATCGTACATCTCTCCACCTTTACCGAATGTGCCCCCAGAATAATCGTGGAACATAAACACTGAATGATCGCTTATTTCATACGAATCTGCTGCTAGGAAAATCATTGTGGCTGCAGACATACAGTAGCCCTCAACGGAACAAATGATATGCGCTTTACAATCTCCCATACAGCGAATGAATTGAATTGTAGACGAAACATCACCACCAACTGAATTAATGTGGATGTAGATGATATCATTCTGTTGTGCGTTGCGCATAACGTCAAACGTATCGATGTATTCTTCTGACTGTTTGATGTCACCATTCAGATAAATGTTGTAGATGTATCCGATTGGAATGGGGTTTCTTACAATATTTGTCACATTAACTTCTTTCATAATATCACTCACAATACATGATTCCTATGGATTTTTGCTCCAACAAAAGAATTGTAGTATTCCTCAGGCTTCAATAAAACATCAAACTCCATTTGATACTTTAATTCCCAATAACTACATTCACCTTTCGTTTTACAAAGTTTCAAGATCTCACGCCTAAATCTCGATTCACCACTTTCTTCAACTAGTAACTTTACCTCTTCACTAGATCCAAAATATTTTTGCCAATCCGACTCGGACTTGACGATTCGTTTTCTTGTCTTACCTTTAAGGGGTGGTTTCTTCTTTGTGCTCCAAAACCACTTCTTACCGATATACTTTTTGTTGTTATCCGTGTCAGTGATCTCATATACAAATCCGTAATAGTCACCAATCATTTCAGAAGTAAATTCTTTACTTTCGTATATCCACATTATTCCTTTAGCAAATCATCGTCATCATGCCACTCAAACATCTCGTCATCCCAATCTTCATCGCCATTAAGTTCATGAATAAAGTCATCGTCTAATTCTGCAGTACAGAAAGGACAATGTTTGGGCTCGGTCTCAACATCCACGTAGTCTAATAAAAACTCCGAATTACATTCCTCGCAAAATACTCTAATAGTTGTCATAGTTACTCCTATATTTATGACGCATCTCCCCAGACATCATCCCACTTTCCAACCATAGCACCCTTTGCGTAGTCAGTGCTGCGGTTCTCAAAAAAGTTAGTGTGTGTTGGGGCGTTAATCATTGCTTCTACCCAAGGTAACGGGTTACGTTTTACTCTGAAGAGACCTTTCATGCCTAGGCTAATTAGCCTTCTATCTGCGATATAACGAATGTATTTCTTGACTTGTTCTGCAGTTAAATCTTCCATCGCTCCCATACTGAAAGTTAAGTCGATAAACTTGTCTTCTAACTCGACCATTCTTTCTGCGATAGTGTAGATTTTACTTTTTAGATCGTCTGTCCAAATGTCTCTGTTTTCTTCAATGTATGTACGGAACAACTTGATCATAGACTCAGCATGCATTGTCTCATCAACAATACTCCAAGTTACAATCTGGCCCATACCTTTCATCTTCCCATGTCTGGGAAAGTTTAGTAACATAATAAATGAACTAAACAACTGCATTCCTTCCGTAAACGCAGAAAATACCGCAATGTGTTTTGCGGTTGAAGACCTATCGCCGTTCTTCGAAGATATTCCAAGAACATAGTCGTGCTTCTCTTTCATCTCTTGATATTCGAGAAACTCAGAATAGGTAGATTCAGGCATCCCCACAGTTTCTATTAGATGCGAGTAAGCAGCGATGTGCAGCGCCTCACGAGCGGCAAACCCCATAAGCATCATTCGAACCTCTGGTTGAGGAAAATATGGTAAATAATTTTTTACGTATCCACCGGCGACATCAATGTCACCTTGCGTAAAAAACCTAAAGATATTCGTTAAAAAATATCTTTCTTCGTCGGTAAGTTTTTTCTTCCAATCTTTTACATCTTCCAACATTGGAACTTCTGTATGAAGCCAATGACTCTGTTCATGTTTGAGCCATGCATCATACGCCCAAGGATAGTTAAAAGGCTTAAAGTAAGTTCTCTCGTCTGTTAAAACTAATTCTTCCTTTTTCATATTATCCCTCACAGGCTAGACACAGATCGCCTTCAACGATTGCTTTCATATCTAGTTCCTTGATTGCTTCCCTTTCTATTCTCTTTGCGACTTTATCTGCTTTTCCTATCTTCTCCGAACGGCAATAGTATAAAGTCTTCAATTTTTGTTTCCACGCCATAAAGTGTACTGCGTGAATATATTTTAAATTTGCATCAGGTCTAAAAAACAAATTCAATGACTGTGCTTGATCAATGAAAGTTTGTCGATCTGCGGCGTGTTGTACAATCCATCTCTGGTCTATTTCCATAGATGTTTTGAATACGTCTTTTTTGTAATCATCTAACCAAGTAAGATGTTGAACAGAACCATCATTTGCGATGATCGAACTCCAAGTATCTTCATACCAGTTAGTAGGTTTTTCTTTGGACTCTTCTGCAATAAGTTCATCCAAATACTTATTCTTATGTAAGAATGAGCCTGAAAGAGTATCTTGACGATACGCATTTGCTCTATACGGTTCAATAGACGGTGACGTGTTACCCATAATGATAGACGATGATGCGTTAGGTGCAATCGCCATCATATGACAGAAACGTTTTCCCGTTCCATTAGCGTCAGGTGCGACACCACGTTCTTCACCCAACTCTAGATTTACTTCATTTAATTTCTTACTTATATAGTTGAACATTCTGTTGTTAGCGGAGACAGCCATCGCACTCTCCCACGCAAGATTGTTCTTCTGTAGATACGCATGAAATCCTAGCGCACCGATACCGATACTTCTCTCACGCATTGCACTATACTTAGCACGAGAGATAGCGGCGGGAGCATTGTCAATAAAATACTGAAGAACATTATCTAGCATCTCTGCGACATCACGCAAGAACTGCGGATTCTTACTCCACGAATCATAGTACTCAAGATTGACAGACGATAAACAACATACAGCCGTTCTGTCTTTATCTGTAGGTAGAATGATTTCAGAGCATAGATTAGATTGTCTGATAGACAATCCTAAGTCTTTCTGTGATTGTGGCATCGCTTCGTTAGATGTATCAATAAAGTGAATGTACGGTTCGCCCGTCAGCATTCTATTTTCGATAATCTTTTGCCACAAATACTTGGCTGAAATAGTTTCACGAACCTCACCACTGTTTGGATCTTTCAATTCCCACGTATCATCATAATTAGAATCGATCATACATTTTTCGATTATATTCATAAAGTCGTCTGTGATGTTGACGCCGTGGTGTAAATTTAATGCTCTCATATTAGGATCGCCAGTAGGCTTTCTCATTTCTAAAAACGAAATAATATCTGGGTGTGAGATGTCAAGATACGTTGCGTAACTACCTCGACGAGTTCTACCTTGCCGGTATGCAAGGCAACTTGCGTCGTATGTTTTAAGGTGTGGCATAATACCAACAGACTTTTCATCCGAACTGCGAATGCCCACACCAATACCAACACCCCCACCGAGCATACTTAACCAGTTAACTTCAGACAAGCATTCGACTAAACCTTCTGCGCTATCGTGCAGATAAGGCAAAAAACACGAGATAGGCAATCCTCGTGCACTTCTACCAAACGACAATATTGGTGTGGAGTAAGACAGCCAATGGCGACTGCTGTAATCGTATAATCTTTGTGCGTGTTCTGGGTTACTTCCAAACTGTGAACTTACAAATGCAAATCTTTCTTGCGGTGACTCTTCATCCTCCCTCATGTAAGACTCTTTGAGTCTTTTGATTCCTAATTCATCAAACAATTGATCTCGTGAATATTCTACGGTGATTCCATGTACTACTTCTTTCATTTCTTTTTATATTCTCCAACCGTTAAACTCTAGCAGCAATCTCGCTCCTGAAAACGTTCTTGCTTTGATAGTAGAAATCAATTCATTCGACTCAATTGACGATTTCACTATCATGTCATTTATGTCTTTTTCGCAATACGATTTTGGCCATATGCATAGAGAAAATCCCTCATCAATTGCTTTCTGCATATTTTTAACGATTTGATCGTTTCGTGGTTCGTTATCGTATATCAAAACAAGTTTATCTTTCGGCAGATGATCTGCCACGACTCTCAAGTTTGCATTACCGGAAGCTACACTATTAGGTAAAAACAAACTATCAATCGGTCCCTCTGTCACATAGATTGGTTTAGCCAAGTCTATGTTATGTATACCAAAAATCATAGGATCATCTTCATCGATCTTTAGATTTAGGTATCTAAACTGTTCCCCTCGAATGCCTCTCGCTGTTAATCCGACAAGTTTATTATCCTTATTGTAGAATGGAAGTACCATCCTAGGCTCGTTTGTGATAATCTTGTCTTCGTATCCAGGTGCTAATTTTTTAAGATCTTGTATATTCTCGACATAGTAAAGGGTATTATATCTATCTTCAGGAATCTTTCTAGAACGCACGTATTCAACGATTTCATGATCTTCACTCAAATTTTTTATTGGCGTTAAAATTCGATCGAACAATGTTTCCGTTTGAGAGTTTCCAAACTTGAGTGGTTTGAAAACATATCCATGATCCTTGTGGGGCTTGCGTCCAGTGTCGCCCTCAGAGTACCGTTCCAATTGATACTCTTTATATAGATTCGAATTAACATGCTTAATTAGATTTCCAAGGCTCATTCCAACTAAACAGTTGTGACAGTGATAGAAAAGTCCACCTTTCTTCGGAAAGATGTATCCTCGGGCTTTTGTCTTGCTCTTCTTACTGTCACCGCATACTGGACATCGGAAGTTGAAATCGCCACTTCCTTTGCGTTTGAATTGATCTAGGTGTATAGACAGAATACCAACATACTTTTGGTCTAACCACATGCTCATAATGTATACTCTTATTCCGGAAAGGAATGATAACAAATTTTGACTATAAAGTCAAGTTATCTACCGGTAAACATTCCTGTTTTTCCGTATCGAAGAAACAGCATTGCGCCTGTCGTTTCATCTTCGATAATAATAGGACGATTAGGATACTTCAATCCATACTCTCGAATAGCACACCCAACTTCATCATCACCGACACACTCTTCATACGGTCGATATTTTTTCTTGCCGAATCTGGATTTTAGATATCTCTTTGTGTCAACGACAAAAACGTCATTGTCAGCAAATTTTTTGCGACGAACTTTCAGTAATGGTTTGCCTCGGTCAATGCCCGCAATATTACCACTACCTACGTTGTTGGTGATTTCTTCTCGAACAAACAAGTTTTGATATGCATTACGATCTTTGTTTCTCAAATCTCGCATCTGCTTTCCATACACTTTTGTCATTTTGGCGTTCATGTTCTGCAACTTCTTGAACTCCAAATCTAAAGCACTTTTAGTGGCTCTCCATTTAGGATTTGATCTTGTCTCGTCAGAAGTTAAACCTACAGATGACTTGCCTCCGAATGCATCGAGTTTTGCTTTGAGTTCATCAACTTTCTTTTTCTGTGCTTTGATTTGTAGTGCGGATTTAACAAACACTTCGCCGTACTCAGCCTCAAGATTTGAGCTTTCATAAATGTATTCTACAAGATTGCTGTTTTCTCCTGCAAGATATGCATCTAGCCTTTCAGATAATAATTGGTCGTCATCACCAATTTCATCACCCTCTTTTATTAAAAGCAATGCTGCTGCATATGACGCAAATTTTGATCTACCGCCAGGAACTTTTTCTAATAACCTTTTTAACTTAAGTATCATCAAATCAAACTTGCTGAAAGATTGTCTTTCCGCTTGCGTGTTGCGATCATTATTCTTCTTTAGAAGATTGCCTTGCGCATCAATAACACCCGTTTTGTAAGCGTCCCACTGATTGAAAGGCGTAGTCAGCTTTCGCAAAATACGATACACAAGGTATAAATCTACGAGGCTTGACATTAAATTAATTCCTTTAACCTATCCAATAAATCCAAATCGTGCTCTACATTAGAATCATAGTAATTCAAAAAAACAAAAAAACTGTTTAGAAAAGGTACTTGATCATCATCAATCTTATAAGTAAGCATATTGACTGTACCATATACCCCAAATACATTGGTCAGGAATATAATATGATTTAGTATCAGTCTTTCTTTTAATTCTCTTTTTTCTGCGTACTTATTAAGTAACCTTTTTATATATCTTATTTTTTTTAAATCATCCAAAAATTCTAGCACAGAAACACAATTCGGATTGTCATAATTTGCTATCGCAAACTCTTCAAAATTATCATCATTCAAATCAAACATCTATATTAGTAGTTAGTAAAACCGACTCTTTTAATAGCGTTTGCTTGAATTGCACTAGTTGTAACTATATACAGATAATATGATCCACCAGTTTCCCCTACGAGAACAGACCCCGCTGGATAACCATCGATGTTATCGGCTGATGGTTCAGTGTTCACGGGAAGTACGATAACTCCCCCAGCAGGCACACCGGCACCAAACGTAGGAATAGATCCGGCGCCTACAACTAAGTGTTCTTGTGCCCTAACAGTTTTTGTAGCTTCTACTCTACCTGCAACTGAAACTGCAACGTCTGCACTAGGTTCTGTGATAACTAATGATGGACTATCTAATGTAATAGACGTACCAGCTTCGATATCAGAAGTCGTTGTCGTAACATCAAAAGTTGTGTTAGTTGAACTAAATGCTGGGGAGGTTAATGTTACATCACTAGCGATAGTCAATCCCGCAGAAGTGATTGTGGTTGCTCCTGTAGAGGTTATATCAGAAGTTCCAGATACATTAAGAGATAACTTACTTAGTGGAGTTCCGCCTACTGTTGTGGCACCAAAAACATCATTCAGTGTTACCCGCCTTGATACGGGGGTTCCGGCTGGATCATCAACAATTAGTAAGAGATCTTCTCCCGCAGGCTCAGTGAGTGCGGTCAAAGACGTTATTTTTTTATCTGCCATTTTTATTCCTTATTATTTAAACCCAATTAAGGGAATGCTACTACCGGGACTCGGACCACTTTGGGGGTACCGGAGTACCCCCTATTACTTATTATGCAACAGTCAACAATACTGCGTCTGAAGTAACGTCTGTCGCACCATCAGATGACACAACAACACGGAACTGGTTAGCATCAACATAATCTGCGTCAGTGCTTACAACATCAAGCGTTGATGAAGTCGTACCAGCTGCAGCAGTCGAATTAGCCCAGTTGCTACCACCATCAGTAGAAACCTGCCACTGGAATGTAATAGTAGTTGCTGGATCAACTGAAGCGGCAACAACGAATGATGCAGGATCAGGTGATGTTACACTCGCAGCAACCGGCTGTGCGTCAATTGTAATCGTGCGATCAACGGCTGTAGCGTCTTCAACTGCAGTATCACCAGTAACACCAGCGTCACCAGCGTCAGCAGCAGCGATCACCATCGGTACAAGACACTCTGCTTTATGGCGAGTATTACCATATGCATCTGTATATGTCTCATACAACCACCAACCAGGACCATTCAAACCACGAGCTTGGTTCTCTGCTTGCTGTGATTCTTCGTAATCGATGAAAAACAAATTCTCAGGTGTCTTTTGAAATGTATCAGTAGCACTTCCAGCACCACCGGCGGTGATTGTAGTTTCTGTACCACCGGCGGCGTCTACTGCGCTGTCAGCAACTTGAAAACTGTTTGCGTCAACACGAATCACAAATTTAATGTCACCACTAGTCAAACCTACGATTGGGTTTGCAGTATTACTATACGTAACTCGATCCCCCGTAATGAAGCCATGCTGATTTGCAGTAACAGTGTTAGCTGCAACAGTCTGACCATCTACGGTAACTGTGGGAGCGATATATTTCGGAGCGGCAGCGAGTGCGTCCGTATTTCCCCATAATGCCATAATAGTTCTCCTATTAATTTACCTATGTTCTATTTATAAAAACTATTCACCAACCTTTGGATTGATAGTTACTTTTTCTTTTTTGCCGCTGATTTTACTAGTATCTCCAGAAGGTTTTTCCTTTTTGTTTTCCTTCTTCATTGATTTCTTTATTGCTTTGCGACGATTGTGTAAATACTTATCTGATTTATCTACGTCACCATCGTTGTCGATATCTGCATCAGCTTTACCTACTGGATCAAGTGCTTCGTTACGTTGTGCAGAATAGTAAGCACCTTTTGCCATACGAATGCGCTCTTCTTTTGTTTTTCCCTCAAAACGCTTATCATCAGAGTGTACAAAGTCACTGATCCACCTGTCGATAGAATCGGATGGGCTCAACTTCTCTGCTAATGTCTCTTCTCCCATCATTTGCTTGAGAGTTTGTGTTACTAATTTTTTAGCGGCAAGTTTGTTTCCACCAGTTAATTTCTTAGCAACGGCAGCAATCGCTTGGTCGACGTTTTGTGTCGGCTCCATGATTGCTTCGACTTTCTTCATAACAGCTCTATCAGCGGCTGATGCAATTTTAGACTCTTCAATCTCTTTTCCTGAAATACGATCACGGAAATATTTCTTCATTTCAGTTTCAGGAACACGCTTGATCATTTGAATATAGTCAGGCTTCTTGAGCAATCGTCTTAGAGTATTTTTCACTCCACTAATGCTATCGCCCTGAACGAAGGATGTTGGCATACCTTGAATTTCAACTTTGTACATCGATTCTTCTTCTAACGGTTCCCAACCTTCTCCCATGTAATCCTTTGCCTTTAATCGATTACCACTTTTCTTTTCATATTCTCGTGCAGCAATCTGAGACACAAACCTAACCTTTGCTCGTGCAACCTTCTCCAATGCCTTGACATCCATATTAGCAATCATTGCTTTCAATTTCTTGTAGGTAGGAGATAGGACGTTGATACGGTCAAGGTCTGCATATGCCTTTTTAAGTTGTGCTAATTGTGCATCAGAAAATTCATTGAGCATTGCCTCTTCAAACATTTCTTCCATTCGCAATCCTTCATCAAGTTCAATAGATTCTTGCACCATACGACCATTCTTTATCATGCCGTGTTTCTTTAACAACATATGAATGCCATCTCTCACATCCGTATCTAATCCAGCAATATGCTTTTTCATTAGCATGAATGCTTTGTTAGCAACATTAGGTGTGTTCTGATTGTCTCCGATTGCCTTGACATAGTATGCGACTTTCTCAAAGTCAGTCTTGTCCATACCGCCATTCTTCTTGGCATACGACTGGATATCCATGAATGCTTTACGGAAGTCAATTGCTTCATCAAGTTCTACAGACTCTTTGATACCGTTTTTCTTTCTCCATTGCATGACTGTGGCAGCATCCGCAACTTGGTCTGCCCAGTTGCCTGGTCCAGTAGTTGCCTTTCTTGCGGTGGGATTTGCTTTCATGGCCTCACCAGCATCTTTGGCAATATACTTTAAAGAATCATACGGTAAGTTCCAGAACCTATCGTTTTCAATACGAGGAGCGTTTCTTGGACGACCATCACCCATTTTCCACTTTGTCTTTTCTTCAAGTTCAACTTCTTCTTGTCTGTTTTTCCAAGCAGTAGCCGACATCGAGGTGCCTTTAGGATAGTCTTTGGTAGTCAACGCACGTTGTTTGCTCATCTTTTTCTGAGAGTTTTTAAACTTCTGAGCAGACATCGATGTGCCCTTGGGATAATCACTGGTTTTCAGTGCTGCTTCATCCACTGACTCTTTGTTCTGGTCAAGATAAGCAATAGCTCCCTTTCTCAATTCTTTAAAAGATTTATTCTTGTTTGCGGGGTATTTTTTCATAATTGAAATCGTCTTTTTAATATCGGCTTCACGAGATCCTTCGTCAAGTTCTACCGACATTGCTTCTTTTACAACAGAGTTCATTGTCACAGCCATATCACCCTGCGACATTGTAACTTTACCTTGTCTGTTATATAGATATGATGCTTGAGCAACAGGGTTAGATGCATTCTTTAATTTAATCTTTTCGAGATTGTACTTTGCCGATTTGCTCTTGGATTGAACAACATATGTATTCTCATTACCTTTCTTGATAGAAGAATCAAAGTTAATCTTAATCTTGTCACCCTTCTTCAGAGATTTAAACATTTCGTCAGAAATAGGCAGTTTCATTTCAGTAATCTCAGTTTCTTCTGGAACACAATTGGGAACTTCTTTGCCGTTCTTTTTCTTCATTCCAACTTGCTTATAACCATCCCAACAAGGATCGTCTTTGCGTATATCTTTGAATCTTTTAGTTTTCTTTTCTTCAAGTTCCATGTTTTCTCCAAAAGCTTTTGTCATAAAAGTTGGGTGATAATTAATTAAATGTGCTGGCATAACACCCTTGTCTACCATCGCACGAAAAAATTTATCAAGGGATCGTGTATCGACGTTATTGATTTGCGCAGCCTTGACTAAATTTTGCCTAGCCTGTTTTGGATTTTTCTTTCGCAAATCTAAAAACGTTCTGACGGCCCTTTCATATTGTTTAGTGTGTGTCTTTGTGTCTATCCATCGGGACAACCAAGGCACAATCTTACTCAAAACAGAATCTTCTCCAAATTTTTCGTCTAAATCTTTTTCCATTGTGTGTATTTCCTAGAGCATCTCTTGGAAGTGTGTAATTAGTGCGGTTATAACCCCCGCTCCGATCAACCACATCACTTTAGATATAACATTCATACGTTCTCTCATAGATATTACGTGATGATCAATATCATCCATTTTACTTGAAATTCTATTGAGCCTTTCATGCCCTTCAGCACGTCTTGTTTCCAGATCAATAATTTTTTCCTCGACTCTTGCCATTCCGACTACAACGTCGGCTAGTTTGTCAAGTTTCTCTTCGATTCTTTGCAGTCGTTCTTCGCTCACGCAAAAATCTCCCGTGTATACTTATTAGTTATCGACTTTAGCGCTTGCTCGCCATTGATAACACGACCAATATTTGGCTTTCCATTTAGGGCCGGGATTATCACATCCGTGTCTAGCTCTAAACGATTTTCGTCTTTCTGGATCGTCTCTTTTGATTTCCATATTCGGATCACCAAAAGTTACTTTAACGACATTCCCTTTATCATTTTTAACATATACACCAAACTTCTTTTTTGATCCCGACGGCAGTCTAAATGGATTATTCAATTCCACCTTCTTGCCTTGATATTCGGATTCTGTTATAACAAGTTCTTCGTATATAGATTCGCAAGTACAATCTATTGAATCTGCTCTGTAGTCTTTAAATGATTTCATTTCTTATCCCCAAACACTTCTGCAAATTCATCATCGGCTCGCTCATGAATTTTTTTAATTCTTTGAGTATTGACATCGTTTAACGCATTCATAACTGAATCGACTGAATATTTCATAGTAACAATATCGGGGTTTTGGCCTGGCGTTGCTCGTGCATAGTAGATACGAGAATCATCAGTACCGTACTCTAAAACTTTTTCTTGAAGATCTGCGTCAATATCACCATTAGCGAGGAAAGTATTCACTCGTGAGAAAGCAACTTGCTGAGGAGTTTTGAATCGCTCTTCTTTATAGGATTCTAAACCACGATTATATACTTCTAACACAATGTCAAACGGAACTTCATGGCGAATTGCTTTATTGCGAAGATTAGAATATTCTTCGTAGAATCCATCAAGGTCTTCCAACTCTTCTTTACCAAGATCTAGCATTGCTTCGATAATAGTAGACTCTGAATATTCTTCATCGTCTTCTTCGTCATCCTCTTCATCGTCGTAATACTCTAAGAAGTCCCTAACTGTAGACATATAATCAGATGCGAGAGTAATTTTAGATAGAACCCATTCATCCGGCTCTTCTTCCATAACGCTAATAAGATCTAAAATTGCTAAGGCATCTTCCGCAAGGTCATACAGTTGCGCTTCTGCCATCTTCAAGCCGTCAGTTTCCGGTTCGTCCCAATTTTCTAAAAATAAAGTATCAAATTCCAGATCTAAATCTTCTTTTCTACCAGACTTTCTAGCCATTTCTTTTCTGCGGAACTGAGGAACGAGACGTGCAGCCACACGAGAGATGGCTTTCCTCATCTTTTCAGTACGTTTGTCTACAGTAATTTTCTGTGCGGTTGACAGTGAAGAGTAAGATTTACCTCCAGCAAATCTTTTTTTGAATACGTTTCTAGCACCACGCTTTGCTCTTTTAGTAATTCGACCTTTGTCTGCGAATCTGCGCATCACCAAAGCCTTTTGCCTTTGGATACGTGCTTTACGTCTACGGAGCTGCGCCGCTTTCTTGCGGCGTTGCTGTATATTCAATACAGCTTCGTTTTGATCTTCCATCGGAGTTTACCTTAGTCTTATCCATACACAGGTTTGCCTTAGCCTAACTGTGCCATATTATCTTATTTATGATTATTTAACTTTTGACTCCCATCCCCTTTTTCAAATCGTCAAATAACTTCTTAGCATTAGGGTGTGACATATTAGAAGGAACGCCTTTCAGGAATGTATCAAAATCATTATTTGCAACGTTCGCTCTTTGCTTGGATGCTGACATTCCCTCAACGCCTTCTGCATCGGGGTCTCTATCCCCCGCAGACACGATACTAATATCTTTAAAGTCATAAAATCCGTGGCGGGCCTTTACGCCGTTATATTTTTTTAACAGCGTTTCAAATTCAGATATTCTATCTTGACCAACAACCATAGTGACTTTTTCAAATCCCTTGCTGTACAGCGAGTTAGCAATATCAAAAACGTTTTTGACTTTCTTATCGAGAATAATACCTTTAGCGTGTTTTGGGAACATCTTTCGTGCATGCCCAATCTTTTGCTCATATGTAAGAGGATTCTTCTTAGCATCTTGCGAATGAGACAAGTATATATAGTACGGCTTGTTCCCAGACTTAGAGGATAACACGTCCATCAGTTTACCGTGACCAACGGTAGGTGGATTCATTCTACCAAATGTAAAGAATGCTTCTTTTTCTTTTTGTTCTTTTATGAAGCTTTTGAATGTTTTCATTATGCACCAAATAGTTTTTTAATGTCTTCTTCTTTATCCAAGGAATATGGAGATTTTCCTTTGGATAGTAATCGCCCCTGTATTCTTAATCCGGCAGAGCGGGCTGGAGTAGGCGGATCTGTCGGGAAGAATAATTTTCCTCCGCCATATCCCAAACGCATTTCAATTTGTATCTCAGCTTTCAGTTCTGGTACAGGAAGTTTTAATGGATTCTTACCCATATAGAACAATCCAGACCCGCCTATGTTGATGTAGTATACACCTTTCTTATTGTAATGCTTGACAATAAAGTTTGCGCTAGTCTTAACATTCTTATTTATCTTAGCGAGCAATCCTTTTTTCTTTAGGATGTCTCGACCTTCCTTTGATACTTTGATCGGAACACCTGAAATATTTTTATGAAACTCTACAGGATCTAATTGACGTGCTGCTTTAATGTAGTTATCTAAATCTACTGCCTTTTCCTTTGCTGCAGCCAACATTAAGTCTAAATCTTCCGGATCTATCTGAGAAACTGGAGTAAACTGCTTAGTTGCAAAGTCATATCTAAATGACCCTCCCCCCATTTGATCTTTAGAAGATGCCTTGATTTCGATATTAAATGGCTTTCCATTATAGGACGCTTCGATATCACCGGCGCCTTGATTAGAAAATCCTGCACCGGGCTTATCGCCTGGATTGAGTCCAACAATGTTAGCAGATCTCATAGCACTATAGACTTTTAATTCATAGTCTAATCCACCTTTACCAACAGTTTCATTTAGATACTGTTTGAACGATTTCATTTGTCCCAACCTTTTACTACATCTGGTGAAAAATTGTTGTATGAGAATTCCATACGATCGACGAGTTTAACAGCGCCACCGCTGAGTCTATCAATAGCGACATAACCTTCAGCACCAGTTACTTTGTATCCTTTTTTAGTTTTTACGAATGTATCGAGACTCTGTAACTCGTTAAGTTTGTTTATGAGTTTAAGTTTTGCGATAACCATCAACTTCTGTAGCCTAAACATATCAATGAGATTGATTTTGTTCTTCAAAGAAAAAAACTTCAACAAATCATCACGCTTTTGTCTTTGTGTCGCTTTACCCGCCGCAGTCTTACGCTTGTCGGCCTCTTTACCGTACTTATCTTTAATCCAACGAATTAACTTCTCGGCGTGTGCAACTTCATTCTTGATAATCTCACCACGTCTTACGTAGGTATTATTGAATGTTTCAATGTGTTGTGCGAGTTCTTGGTTTGCTTCCAACTCACGCAGAGTAGACCCGGCAACGGATCTAAACAACGTACCAATCTCAGACAATGTTTCGTTAACACTATCTGTTTCAGACTTTGACATGGTTGCTTTAGTAACGTCTCGTAAGAATGCATCTTGTGACCAGACGTTTAAGGATTTCTTCAGTGATTTGACATCAACACCAAACGATGCTTGCATAGACTCAAAATCTTTTCCGGTGTATGTTGTGTGCCATACAATACCAATCTTGGCTGCACGAATCTCAGAAGATTGTTCAAAAGGAACAGCATACACGATTGTGTTAGGATGAAAGGTAATGTACTTTTTGCCGTCAATGTTCTTAGTCTTTACGTCACCACGACCAAACAAAAAGTCGCCCTGAATAACCCCTTTGATTCCCAAAGCAGGTAGATACTTCAGAGCGTCTTTAAGTTTGGCAGCAAGATCACCAGACGTGTCTGCGTCGATCTCGGCGGGTGTCTTATAGACCTTGGGATTTTTGTTGAAGATTCCCTTTTTAGCAACAAAGAACTGCCCGTCCCTTGGATCAGTCCCAGCAAAGATTGCCGGCGCTCCATCCCATTTGACTGATACATTGCCATCTTTTTTACCAGACAACATATCACGCATATCCCGTAAAGCAAAAATAGCTTGACGAGTACCGTTAACTCCGCCGTATAGCACCTTATCCTCAAGGTGCGTCATGTGAGTATTTTTTTGCTCAGCAATAAATTGTGTAAAACCTTTCATCTATATTTCCTAATCGACACTATATTTATAAGTTAGGAAAATTTTAGACGGCTCCAATCTCTTCTTTCTTGGGATGCTCTAGATCCAAATTCCGACTTATCAAATAGAGGCTTATCATCATCAATCTGTCCACTGTCGGCTAGATTGTTCTGTGCATTCTGTTCTACATCATACAACTTCATTTTGGATTTGTCAATCCCTACGATAAATCTTTTATTTGTGTCTGGACTATTATATCTATTCTTCAATTGTTTGACCATGATTTGATTTAGATCGGACAATTCCTCAGTCGATATCAAAGCAATCATAAAGTCTGCAGTCGCAGGTAGACCAAACGATTCACTCGTGTCCGTTAGATCGACATCAGAACTAGCATATCCGCTTCGGGTGGTCTGTGTAGCAGAGATAATAGGCAGATCGTATTCCACCGCTAGCCCCCTGAGTTCTTCTGCAATAGATTTGATCATCGTATACGAATTGACTGCAGCGCCGGATTTTAATCTTGACGATGCACAAATATTCAAGTAATCGACATAAATGATGTCAGGTTTGAACTGTTTCTTTAGTTTGATATCATTCAACAAATGCTTGAAGTGAGATACACTAGCGGATGCTGTAGGATATTCCTTGACGATCAGTTTACCTTTAGTTTTGCGTTTGATTCGTTCGATCTTATCCATGTAATCTTCTTTGGATATAGAATGAAGATAATCTAGCGGAAGATTCATCAGATTAGCGTCGATTCTTTCAGCGATTCTTTCCTCGCTCATCTCTAACGTGATGTACAAAACATTCTTTCCAATGGAAAGATTTGCGGCAGCAAAGTGACACATTGCAAGCGACTTACCAACACCAGTTCCCGCTAAGATAATGTTCAGCGTTTTGTTTGGAAGACCGCTCTTTGTGATTCGATTCATGTAATCTAAATCAAAAGGTATTCTTTGCTCTACTCTATGATAGAAATCATATCGCTCTTCAGCATCTACAATAAAGTCGTGACCTACATGATTATCGAAAGATACTGCTAGAGCATCCGACAATATGTTGGGGATCGATCCTTTGTCGAGTTGTTTAGACTGACCATCAAGAATCTGTATGCTTTCCATGATAGCATTGTATACTGCTTTCTCTTGACAGAATTCTTCGGTGCTTTCTATTAGCCAATCGGTGTCTTTGTTCGACACGTCATCAAACGATATATCATCAACACATTCTACGACTTTTCGATACTGCTCTTCATTGAGGCTTCCTATAGAGTCGACCTCAATTTTTAGAGCATCAATAGTAGGTGATGTATTATACTTTAGAATGTATTCTGTGATTGTCTGAAATACAGTTTTCTCTGTCGAATCAGAAAAATACTCTGCTTTTACAAATGGTAAAGTCTTTCTAACATATTCATCATCATAAAGTAAATGTTTAAGAATTTTCTTCTCTAAGTTCATTTGTGTATCTCTCTTCTGCTTTCTCTACGGTTTCTATTAGTATGGAGTGTAACACAGAACTTATATCATTTTCAAACCTTTCTTTATTGCTTTCATTATTTAAAATAAAATCCTTTTCTTCAGAGAGAATATTATACTCAAATGATACGTGCAAACCATCCGCCTCAACGACATCAGGATCTAAGCTAACAACCCCGTAAGAATATTCGATCCCCGAAAATTCTCCAGTAATTAATTTGACAGTTGCCAACTCACCTTCTTTCTCATATCCATCTTTAGGATCAATCAAGACGTAATCTCTATTCTCCAACATCCCCAACCCCTACTTCTTCAATAGTCTCTGCACCGTACAAGAACTCACTCTTACACGCATTATCAATTAGCTGTAATACTTCTTCAGTATAGAACTTCTCTGGACTTTCATTGATAGTTTTACCAAACACTTTAGATCCGTCAGGTAACTCATATCGAGTAGAAATTTTCTTGAAAATACCATACTTTTCAGCGATGTCAAGCAAGCCATAGTATCGGTCTAGCCCATGTTGATATGTAATCTTCACTTCGACTTGAGCATTCTCTTTAGTCAAACGAGACTTTTGCATTTTTGCTCTGACAATATTGCCAATGACCTCTTTACCATCTTTCTCTTTCTTCTTTGAAAGCATAACGATAGTTGATGCGGTGTACTTTAAGCCAGATCCACCCGACATTTCTTTCATAGGAACATAGGAACCAACAACATCATAGACGTGGTTTGTTACCATAAGAGGAACACCAATCTTCGCAAGTCGTAGATTGAGTACACGGAAGGTTGCTTTGAGAATAGACGCCTTGGTCATATCCTTTGTTTCCTTACCTTCCATCGTATCTTCCATCTCTTTAGTGGACGACAACTGACCTAAAGAGTCGAGAATCATAATCATTGGCTCACGTTTACTTTCCGGTTGTTCAGAATAGTTCTCAATAATCTTCAGTGCAGTATGGCGAAACTTTTGAATTGTGTCAGGTTCAGAAATTACAACACGAGAAGTATCAATACCACGGTCTTCCATCATACCTTTCGTGACAGCCGCTTCGGTGTCAAAGTAGATTACACCGCCTGTAGGATTGGAATCTAAAAATTGCTTTACGATTCCTAAGACAAAGAATGTCTTACCAGTTGCGGATTCCCCAGCAAATGCGGTGACTTTATTGTTAGGAACACCCCCGTAGATGCTACCAGACAACACAGCGTTGAGTGCGTAACTACCTGTATCAATGCATCCCGTATATTCAGCAGACGCATTACCGTCGGCAAGGATTTTTGTATCCTCGTCTTTAAGTGTTTCGACGAGATTATTAAAAAATTTAGACATAAAAAACTCCTGTTCAAGTTGCGAGCATTATAACATAAAAGATAAAAAAAAGCAAGGGCGAACCCTTGCTTTCTTCCGTTAGGCTGTTAAGCAGCCAGTCGTTCTAGAATATCTTGACATAAGTGGTTAGGATATTCATCCTTATACTTCGTCAAAAATTCATCCAGATTCATCGATCCCATTCGACGATTTACTTCTTTAGTGATTACAATTAAATTGTCATAAGAAGTGTCTCCTTGATTTGCATGGGAAATGATGTGTCCACCTTCAATGTCTTTCATAAAGACAGGCATACCTGTGATCGCACACTTTTTGCCTTGTTCTTCAAATCGCTTTAAGATCTGTTCTTCTCCAAAGCATCGTTCACGCTTCCCAATAATTCCAGGCAACTCACCGTTGACGGTTATAGCGTCTAGGAAAATTCCAATCTTAGCAAAGACTTGATCCCTCAAGTGTAATCCTAACATTGTTCTCCAAGAGACTAGCTGACGACTTTTCTGACGGCCATCGTACAGAGTTTCTTGATCAAGAAACATTGAGTACATCGCATCCACATAAGCATCAGCGAAGGCTTGAAAATCGACAATTTCCAATTTCGTCGCCTTCAGATAGAGCAGAAACTGGAAGGCAAATAAAATCTTAGGTCCACTTCGCATTGTTTGCTTAGCCATTTTTTCGTCAGAAGCTATAGTAAGAATCTTATACATTTGATCTAAAATTTCTTTTAGGGTTTTGTATGTCCTCTTACACTCATCCAGATTTGATCTCCCTGCCGTAGTTCTATACTGCTCATCTAGCAGAACACGATCAATTTCTGTCGCCAAAAACCATTCGCTTGAGTTTTCGTTATACAGAATAGATGCTGCTGCAAGCTTTGCGGCAATCTCTTCAGCTTGTCTGCGATCATTGCGCAACTCGATTTTCTCAAAGAAAGGATGTACCGCTGTTCCTAACTCTTCAAAAGGGGTTGCAGCATTGACGACTGAGCGAACCATAGAAGTATGATGTCCTTTTTGACCGTTTCGCTTTTCTTGGTCTTTAAGATCATTTCCATCGTTTAGCTCGACGAACTTTTCTGCAGCTTCAGTATCCGTCATTGCAACGTTATAGATTGCCGTCCCGAGTGGTGAATTGTAAAACAACTCTTTATCCGAATCATTCAAATGCTCCCACTTTAATTGAATTTTTCGATAAGAGTCGGAATTCCGCACAGGCACGTACAATCCGTCTGAACCTTTAGGTAAGGTCAACCAGATCTTTCCTGTAACATATAGAAAGATACTTTTAAGTCTCTGAAGACCATCAAGAACTTCATATCTACCATCACCAAGATCTCTTAAGTGAATTGTGTTAACACCTTTACGGCACCAAACTGAAACAACAATTGTTCGACTCCAAACTGGAGGTGCAATAAAATTCCTCTGATACTCAGGGCTCAGAATAATCTTACCAGCGAACATTTTTTCGAGAAACCATTTTACAGTTTTTTCTGTATTTTCTACAGGTACAACCGCTTGAGTGTAGCTTGTTAATGTCACGTTTACCATAATTACTCCATTTTTAAGGTTTATTAATTGTCTGGATAGAATCGTTTCAGAAACTATTACACAGACAATGAATTGCTCATCAATTCAAGACATATAATACATCAATATATGATATTTGTCAAGATAAAATAATGAAAAAGTGGTGGAAAATAATGGAGAAACTATGGAGATTTCAAATTATCTAAGGAAAATGGACCTTTAGGCTTCTTACCCTGCTCTTCCATAACCTTTAATAGCTCTTCCTCTTTCATAGGAATAGGATCAATAACTTCAGCATTGAATGTTGGAGTTTTGACCGTTTTGCGCTTCTTGGGAGGCTCTACGGCTGGTTTGGGTGGCGAATCGACCTCTTCCTTAGTAGAAACTATCTGCAATAGGGAATAGTTCCCTGCGATCAACAGCAATACCGCTAATGGATCAAAGACAAATATGATGGTTATGATGACCCATGTAACAGCCTTTTCCAGAATTTCTTGATCCGTTTCGCCATAGACAAACGCTGCGATGTATTTGATTGGTCCGACTTCTGCTTCAACTTCTCTTCGTTCTGCTCGTATCGGCGCAAGTTCCTGGCGATAAGTAGTGATTTGATCCTGCGCCTTCTCAATTTGGTCCAGAAGTCTCGATCGCTCTTCTGTTTGTTCGTTTCTTGCGTTGACACCTTTTGTCACAGCTCCCAGTTCAGTATATCTATCAATTTGATCGTTTAGGGTGCTGATATCCAAACGAGCCTGAGATATAATCTCTTGCTCAATCGCAATTCGTTCTTCTATCAACACTATTCTATCACTAACATCACCGGATGTCAATCCTTGATCAATATGTGCTTTAGACAGGAATCCAAAGATACCCAATGATGTTATCATAACAAGTACCGAAACGGCAAACACAAAATAGTATTTCAGCAACTTAGGTGCGTTATACCAATTCCGATAAACCCAACTTGCAGCGACAAGTTTGGATACTTCTAGCACACTGCCCATCACACCGATAGCAACAGGGCTTGCAGCAAAGATCGCCATCAACCCTGCGATGGAATAGTATGCCGCTACGAGAGATACCGACAATCCGGTCAGTATCATCATAATTGCAGTTTTCATTTTAGCCTCTAGTCAACGTGACAATCTTACTTACTTGTTCTTCTAACTTTTCTTTTCTGTTAGGCCAATAGATATATTCTTTCTCTGGATTCTTCATAAGATTGACCAACAACGGCACAATCATCTTTTCAAGTTCTGTAAGTTTTGCTTGCGTTGATTCTAACAATTGAGATTCTTTGGTTGCATAAGATTCTTCTAGTTGCAACTTCTGCGAATCTAAACCAAATGTAGTTTGTTCGTAAATAGCAAGAACACTATCAATCTTTTGTTCTAGTCGAGCAATCGCTTCGTTTGATGTTGATACAGTCTCACGAATGATTGTTGTCTCAAGTGTTTCGCTGTCGGTGACTTGTGTGACTTCGCCTTCATCTACAGCACTAAAACCAAAATCTTCTTGTGTTCTTAAATCCAAATATTCTTGTGGTATTGGAGTTGTCATTTCTTGAAAAACCTCGCTAGTGATGCTACTGGTTCTGTTGTCCAACCGAACGTGTTGACAATGATGTTCAGCGGTTCTAAGTATGCTTTCTCAAATTGTAAATCGTAATCTATATATTTATTCAATTCAAATTGTTTAGGTAGAACAGACATGATAGACAGAACGTTTTCTTGTGTTGGATTAGGAACTTTCATATAACAGAATTTAATCTTCTCACCATCCTTAATCAATTCGTATCTCTTAGTGAGGTTATGTTTCTCTAGCAAATCATTGTAAACAAGAGATCCCCTAACGTGGATAGGCGTTCCCTTCTTATACATCAACTTCGGATCAGAGTACTTAGTTAGTTCGGATACGCCACGGGGGAATGCAACATCCTCAAACGGAAGTGTCTTGAATTCCTCACGAAATTTTTTGTTGAAAGTGTGAAGATCTGTTTCCGTTCCAGTCATCACAATTTGCAGCGCTTCCTTAATCTTGTCACGGCAAGACATCGGAGTAGATGACTTGACCGCTTCGATACCCATCATCTTTAGTTTAGGCTCAGCATATCGAACACCTTCACTATCCCACACGTTGAGGATATATCGTTTCTTCGCTGTCCAGATTCCAGTATCAGCAATGACCTCACGTTTCATTATCATCTTCTGATCGTATGCGTTCATATAATCAGCAAGTTCTTGATAAGAGTTGTCGATAAATTTTTGGAACTTTTCTTCACACACAGCATCAAGAAAGTCGATTACTTTACTTTTTTCGGGAATGTTATCCTTATAAACTTTCTTGACTAGAGGTCCAAAGTTTACATAGATCGAATCAGTATCACTTGCGATCACATAATCAACACCGTTAGTATCTAGTAGTTTGTTGAGATATCCATTGACTTTGTTTTCAATCCAGCGAATAGATAACTGTCCAGACAATGTGATTGCTTCTGCTTGTCTTACGTCATAGAAGCGAAACCACTGATTCCCGATAGCGCCATATGCTGAGTTCAACTGAACTTTCTTTGCTAATTGTAGATTAGAGTATTTTGATATCTCATTTTCACACTTCTGCTTTTCATCTTTAGTTGATGCCACTTCCTTCTTTTTCTGCCAGTCAATCATTAGTTTTTTATACTTAGATCGATCGGTGTACATTTGATCCATCATCTCAGGAAGAAATCCTCGAACATCGTTTCTGAAGTAATGTCCGTTTGCTGCCATACAGTGATGGCTGGTGGATTTGTATGATCCACTCAGCAATTCATTCACTGACGTGGGCGTGTGTAATCCTTCAACGAAAGTATCAGGTGACACATTATACTGCATAATCAAATGCGGATAAAGTGAGTTCAAGTCAAATGAACATACCCATTCATATCTACCTGGAATAGGCTCCTTGACATATGCGCCTTCGTACTTGGAATCTTTGAAGTGTGTTTTCTTTTGGGGGACCGCAATATTTTTTCGAAGTAAATAGTTGTGTGTCAATGTATCCCACATTCTCACTTGAGTAAACACATCGGTAAGATTTACTTTAGCGTCGTATGCTAGAGCGAGTACCATGTCGATCAGTTTCATCTTATTGTCGATGCGATCAACCAAGTCAACGTCTTTGATGTTATAGTCGATAAATGTTTGATAGTCGTGCTTGTATAACTGATGAAGATTCTCAAATTCACTATAATCCAACTTCCGTTCACCGAGTTCCACATAAGCAATATGGTCTAATCGAAAACTTTCCTGTTGAGTATAAGTAAACTTTTTATATAATTCGAGATAGTCTAGAATTGAGATTCCAACTAGATCAAATGCAGTCTGCTGTCTATTATGAATAGTGGTCGTTCGTTCGCTCACAAATCTCCAAGGTGACATTCGTTCCGCAGACTTCTCACTCAACACTTTAGAAATTCGATTGTAGAGATACGGAATATCGAAGAACTGTACGTTCCAACCTGTGATAATATCAGGAGATTTTTTCTCCCAGAGATCTAGGAAGTTCAGAATTAGATCACGCTCATCGTCACATTTGATGTACTCAACATCATTGCGTGTGTTATGATAATCTCCACAACCAAGCACGTAGTAGCGACTACGCATCTTGAATGTGATAGCAGTGATAGGTTCATTCGCCAGAGATGGTTCAGGAAATCCATTCTCAGATCCAACCTCGATATCGATGTTTGCTATGCGAAGTAAACTGGAATCAAAATCAACACCATCGGGAAACTGTTCATTGATGTATGCGTATGCATAGTTTGTCGTTCCATAGAATTCGAAGTTAGGAACATCTGCATATTTGTCAGTGAACTCCCTAGCCGCTCGCATCGAATCCATTTCTTTAGGGAGAACATTTCTGCCATCAAGAGTTGACCAACCAGTCTCTTGATCTGTTGGTAAATAAAACGTGGGGCAATACGGAACTTTCCTTGCGTACTTCATTCCGTCGTTGTATCCTATTTCTAGGATGTTGTTGCCTCGTCTTGTAAAGTGTGTGTAAAATCTTGTCATAGTATAATCTTTGAGTTTGGAGTTATGATATTACCAAACATCTGATTATACTGTGTTTCTATCTGTTTGTCAACTGTTACCGCATAAACAACGTGACTTTTGTTGATTTCGACCACATCCTGTTTTGAAAATAAAACAAGATGCTGGAGTGATAGTTGGGGTGTGCCATTCTCTCCGGCTGCTAACCCAATAAGACAAGGATTTTTCAAAGTATAAATATCATTCGATTCCTCAATAATATCTCCTAGAATGTCTTCGCCGTTCAATATATGAAACAACTTAATATTAGCCATAATATATCTCCTTAATGGTCCGGACGTTTTTTATTAGGGAAAACGCCGGCAAAACCTTAAAGGTTACATCAAATAATCTGCCGTGAAAGGCATCGGTACCATCTGATGTTGTTCAGGAGTGTAGAAGAAAGGTGCAACCATTCCTCCGACGATTAGAAATGCAAACAGTGCGATTCCTGTTGTTTCTTTTATTTTCTTAATCATCTTTTCTCCTTAACATACCAGTTGCGGCATTCTTGTACTGATTCAGAAACACCATCCAAAACTTCTTGAGCACAACGCTCATCGAGTTTACGGTTGCTATCTCCGACTAGAAGGATGCCAACTAGTGTCATCGCAATTATCATACCCATTAGAAGAACCAACTAATGGCGATCATAACGGGTGCTACTGCGAGTACGCCAAACAGTTGCGCAATTGCAATCATCTGGTCTTTTTTAGAGGAAATCCATTCCTCGCTTGTTGCTAAGTTTTTCATTTGAGTGTCCTTAATGAGAATTGATTTCTATTTTTCTCGGACGCTTCTCTTCGGGTAGTTCTACTCTGAGTTTAATCACTAGTAGTCCGTTGACGAATTCAGCTCCATCAACGACAACGTGGTCTGCGAGTCGAAATGTTTCCACGAATTTCTTCGTAGTAATACCTTTATGAAGATACTCTTTGGTATCCTCTTCAGGGTTACCCCGAATTACTAGAACTCCAGGCTTTGCCTCGATATCTAGGTCTTTCTTTTTGTAACCACCAAGGGCAAATTCCATGGCGTATTCCGTGTCAGAATATTTGATAATATTGTGACGAGGAAAACCCTTCTCGTTTGCGCCAGCGGCAGTTAGTCTTTCTATCTCATCCCAGACGTGGTCGAAACCAATGAAACGAGAGTGGGGGAACGAAAACACTTTTGTTCGTGTATTAACCATTGCTATCTCCTTTTCTTAAAGCAAGATTGTTGTCTATCGATCGGACAATTCCGCATCGACGATAATATATATAACACATTTTTACAAAAATGTCAATTATTTTCTGAATTATTTTCTAACCATTTTTCAGCGGTAGTCCCTTCGGACTCAGTGGTTGCTTCACGATAGTAGATGATTAACTCTTTCTGTTGCCGCACATACCGTCGAACCTCTTGGAAGTTCTCTGCCATTTTCTCGTATCCATCAGGGGTGAGTGCGAACACGACAAAGTTGCCGTCAAGCATCTTCTCAATTTTCTTAATTTGTTCTTGTAAGTTCTCTTCAGTGATGACGAAGAAGTTTACATTGAGAAGATCAATCTCAGCCGGTAGAGGCGGTTGATAGATTCGTAATGGAACTTTCTCTGTTACCGTTACTATCTGTGGTTCCGGTTGGATTATCTGTTGTTCCTTCGGACCCCATGACAGCCTTGGCATCAGGTTGCATCCCGTCAGCAGGAGGGGTATTATCAATATCCATAAGTTCTTTTGTATCATCTTCTAGCATCCTAAACACTTTTTCAGTTCCATTATTAATCCGTGTCTCGATCATGCCCGGTTTAGCACGAGCAAGGCGGGTCAAGTTGTGGTCCTTAAAGACCTTCATATAATTTGATTTCTCTTTTGCCAACTCGTTATTTGCTAAGGTAAGCTTGTTCATTGCTTCACCTTGTTTCTTGGCGTTTTCTTCTGCTGCTTTAAGCGATGCTTGCGCAGTATTGACAGCAAGTTCTAATTGAACTTGGTTCTCTTTGAGAGTCTTATTGTTGGCTTCTAGTTGTGCATTTGCTGCTTTCAAATTAGAGACAGTAACTTGGTGATATGCATAACCCCCACCAAGAACACTTATTATCGCAAAAATCATTATCAATTTAAAGTACATATTATTCTACTCGTTTTTTAGATCCTATGCTATACTTAGTGATCAACTCCCATTCAGAGCGCTCACCGTAGGGAAGAATCTTTATCTGAGAAAGTGGAGATAATGGTTGCTCAGACATTACTGGGTTCACAATTTCAATCAAACCCCATTCTGATAACAATCGAGCAATAGAATTTCTTCTGCCTTTATCGGTGTCTTCAAAGTTTGTAGGCTTACCATCTAGTGCGAAAAGCTCTTTGAAGTGTACAATATAATATTTACCTCTTTTATGAAGAATATGACAAGACTGATAAAGCTTCTTGTCTTTCCTAGAAGCAACACCAATTCTCTGTAAAGTTTCTCTAACTTTTAAAAAATCATCCGGATTTTTGAGGCGGACCTCCAACAATGTATCTACGTTCACATCCATTATAGTAATAACTCCCCATGACGGTCATCCGCCTTTATCTGCTCTTTTTCTTATTTCTTTTAATTGTTCTTCACTCAGAACATTAAGCGCCTCTTTTGCTTTAGATTTGCTGTAACCAAACATTTCAGATATCAGCAATATATCATTCGAGATTTCTTCTTTATACCACTTACTAAATCTCTTACGAGGTCTTATACTATTTAGCAAATATAAGAATTGAGCTTTCTTGGGGAGAGCATGATATTGATTCATTTCGTTTGCGTAGAATATCGAATCGGGGAAATAAGATAATCCACGGTTAGTCAGAAATGGCTCATAAGCTTTCTCCGCCAATTCATCATTAGCGGAGTCGAGCATAAGATTCTCTTTAGTCGAGTTTATAGCGTTCAGATAATCAAACGGTTTCATTTTACAGTGATGTGCTCATAATATTTTGCCTCAAGGAGTTCACGGTTCTTCAGGTGCTGCCCTTCGATGTCATCTTTTGACTGACCATAATACTCCACTGCGCGATGTTTGTCTATCATTAATTGATTAACAGAACACTGTCGGTCTGTTTCAGGATCATACACAACGAACTCACCGAGAATACGACCAAACTTACCTTTCGCATCTTTGTGTGTTTTAAGTGTTCCTACTTTACCCAACATTATTTTTAAAAATTCCTTAGCCGCAAGTCCAAATTGCTTTTCCGTTGTATCACGAGTACGGGACTCAGGAGTATCAATACCATACAGGCGAATGCGCTGGTCACTGAGAATAACATCAAAACCAAGATCAATGTCAACGTCCACTGTATCGCCATCCACCACTTTTTTAATCTTACACCTATATTCATACATATTATTTTCCTTGATTAAAATCTAAAATTGTTTGTCTTCCGCCTTTAGTTACCGCATCCCACTCTTCCGGAGTAACATCATCTATACTATGATGCCCAGGCGCAGGGGAAATGTACCCTTGACCGGTAGCGTTGGGGACCTGATGCTCTTCATCGTGTACATACAATTGAATCAGTGTATAATGCAAAACTTTCATTAAGTCTTTTCGCCATTCGGTAGGCGTCTCACCTTTCTTTCCGTATCGTTTCAGATACTTCTTAGCATTGCCGATACAAAATCCCGTACCGTGACCATCATCAATAATGTCCTCGGTCGCTTGAATTTTACCTCCAGCATAATGTTGATCATAGGTAGAGTTTATATAATCAGTAAACTCTTCGATTAGATTGTTTTCGTTGAACTTATAGTTCGGCGTAATATCACATGGTTTCATAATATAATTCCTATTGCCATCTGTAGAATTTATGTTGACCGATTTGACCGATGGATTGCATTCCTCTATCATTTACCCAGTTGGGCGTTACATATGTTGCGTGATAGTGTGTTGATCCTTCTGTTATACCACGAAACTCCTCATTTGTCAAGGATTTTTTGGCTAAAGTTTTTGCTTTTAACCAAGCGTGTTCTTCAAAAGGTTCATCATCTAACCCATCGCAATACCAACTAAACTGACAAGCATTTTTAATTGGTACGGTGTTACCTTTCCAATTTACTCGGGTCTTAGCCTGCTTGACCACATCACAAACTGAGTTCGGAAAACGCCCACTCTCAATACGATTTAATACCACATCTGCAACTGCAATCTGTCCCGCAAAATTATCAGATCTTGCTTCGTGGTATATGTTGAGCGCTAGGCATTCAATATCGTCAATATTAATTTCTGGTTGATTTTGTACTGTAAAGATTTCTCTTTCGAATACGCTAGGCGCTTCAATCTCATGTTCTTCAACCTTAACCTCTGGCTCAACAACAGGCTCTTGTATATCATCATTAAGATGCCACAGCGTACTTACCGCAATTACTATCCATAATCCTAAAGGTATTACCCACATCATAGGACCAAGATATTTTTTCATTTGAAAGCATCCTCCGACTTGCGAACATTTCCAAATCTATCGATAAAAATTACTTTACCATCTTTTGTATATCTAATTTCTCGACACCGAAGCGCACGAGTTATTTCTTCTTGAATTGACACAACGCCACTATAATTACCCCATAAATATGAGCCATACATACATGCTAAAGTTAACAAAGTTTGATACAAAGGATCCATTGGTACCTCCTATTTAAACTCGCAATCATGCATAACTTCTGTTAAGAAGGATACTGTATTTATCTCCTGATCGGAAACAAAAGCTGCCTGATATTGATATCTTCCTAAATGAATAATCATTTGTGGAATTGATGTGGGTTCTAATATAGAGTTCATAGCGTCAAAAATTTGTCTAAACAAAGAAGCAGGATCTTTATCTAGATTTTCTGCTACCCACTTTCTCATTGCAGTGAAGTTTTTATCTTTCATCAAAGATACTAATGTGTCCAGCGATACATTTTCTACAACAGATAAGATACCGGTATCGATCTTTCCTGTAGCAGAATATCTCTGAAGTTCGTTTAGCGTTCTTCTGAAATCGGGAAAATATTTGAGAATAAATTTAACTAGAACTTTGTCTTCAGCCTCAACGCCTTCATTCTTTAGAATTTCCTTGACTCGGATAAAGAACTTTGATGCCAATTCTTTATCAGATTTGTTGATATCAAAATTGATTACTGAGCATCTACTATGAATAGGCTCAATAATTCGATTGATAAAATTACAAGTCAAAATAAATCCACAGTTCTGCGAAAACTCTTCGATAAAGTTTCGAAGCGCAGGCTGTGTTGATTGTGGATTTAAATAGTCAGCTTCATCTAGAATGACGTATTTACGACCACCTTTGATTGAGGTAGTGGAAGCAAAAGATTGAATCTCGTTCCTCAAAGTGTCAATGTTTCTGTCAAGAGATCCATTGATAACTAGATAGGAACAACCAAGATCTTCTAACATTGCTTTTGCAGCAGAAGTTTTACCTACACCAGCCCGACCAGAAAGAATCATATTGGGCACTTTTTCTGAGCGAACAAACTCAGAAAAAGTACTCTTTAATTCTTCCGGAAGAATGATGTCACTGACAGTTTTAGGTCGATATTTCTCGACCCACAAAACATTTTCTAACATTACTCACTCCAATCATTCTGAATATGTTGAACCCGTTTCCATTGCAATCCAATATTGAATGTCGAATCCAGTTGACATTTTATCAGAATTTTTGAAGTGTGTCAACTCACCCATTGTGATACTCACATCATAGGTGTTTGGGATGATCTTAAAACTATCATACGAAAATACACTAACAAATTCCGCAGTAGTTTCTCCGACATCAATCCAATAAACATCCGAATCTGGGTTGCGAACGTCCAGTGCTGCAATGGAAATCTTATCACGGTTGCCACGAAAGACAATGTTGGGAAGACCCAGCACACCACCAAGACGGTAGACTTTTTCAAGCACCTTTGCTGGCAAAGTAAAAGATACTTCAGGTGACCCTACTTCAATTTCTTGATCCGGAGATACTATCAATGCGGGGTCAGACATTCTGTACCTACACCCGTTATCGGAAGACCCCAATTCTAAAGATTGATTTTCGATATTGATATTGATATCTGGATTGTCCAGTGCTGACATAACTCCTAGAAATTTATTTAAATCGTAGATACCGAAGTTTTCAGAGAACAAATCTTCAACCTTAGCTTCAGCTAAAATGTTTTGAGCTTTCGACATTGTTTTGAGAACATTGCCTTGGCGAAACAAAATGCCCGGATTGATTGTAGAAAAGTTTTTTAGTACCGCTAACGTGTTTTCACTTAATTTCATATCCATAACTATCCTTGGTAGTAAACGTTAATGATATCACAAAATTTTATATTAGTCAAGCCACACTCTCTTCGGCTGAACTTTCTTCCGCCGCAGGACTTTCTGCAATTGCTTCATCAGGATTTACTTCTTCAAAAGTTTCCATGAGCCTAGCGGTCATAAATTCTTTTGATGCAGACAGTTGATCCAAATCAAATTGAAACTTCTGAATTTTTGTGTTGATATCTTGAACTTGAGCAACAAGATACTTTTGAGTATCGTTCAACTGCTCTTCAGTATATTCAACGCCGTTTACTGTAATCATAATCCACTCCTTAAGGTTTGTAGTAAACAAATATAGGTTCATACTTATGAATAGAACCATTTATCACGCAACTATTTTTAAAAGTTGCTTGCTCGTCGGAAACTCTGTTTCCTCCAGGCATCTTTGCGAGAGCCATCTTCAAGAATCCTTTATATTCCATCCCAAGCTCTTCCAAAATTTCTTTGCTGTCATCTTCTAATGGCAGCATATCTTTACCGAGTTTTATGTCAGCAATGTTCCACAGAAGATATCGATCATTTCTTAGATACTCTACTGCAGTCTTTAGTGTCTGTCTCAGAAATCCGTCTTTCCAAACTTCATACGTATCAAACTTTTTATACGATTGTTCGTCGTCTTCCGAATATGCTTCTTTAGAAAAATATGGGGGTGATGTAAATACCATGTCCAATTTTCCACGATACTTTTGAAAGTTCTCGTCTTCACCTATGACTTCCGATCCCAACTGATAGATATCGAAAGTGTTTGACTTTTTGAATAGCGTTCCCTCGTTTTTAGTCTGATTGTAGAAATCAGCTAAGTGTTCGTATTTAGTAGTTTTTTTACCATCAACGTATATTGTATGATCGGTGTTCGGATCTGTTCCAATGTAATGGATTTTGTTAGGCGATCTTACAGCCATAGCACCTAGTATTCTTCCACCCCATCCACTCGACGGATCGTAGAGGTTAATAGTATCTTGATCAGTAATATGCTTTGTATATTTCTCATACAAATACTTAGCGGTCATCGGAGGAAAGTTGACAGCATATTGACACCAAGAAATTCTAAATGCTTTCAATCCAATCGGGAAAAGTTTTTGACCTTTCTTATAGATTCGAATCTGATAAATAAATCCCTCTCGATCTTCTCCAACATTCTTTTTACATGTTTCGGGAATATTATAGCAGGAAAGTTCCTCCTTTGTCAAGCAAAGAAATTGAGTTTTTCTTAGATCATCCTTGAAGCCTGTATACTCAGTATCTTTCTTATGGTCAATCCAATAATCATGCGTATCATATACCCTTGCTTTATTTTCAAACCATTCAATGAAGCTTTTTGCATCGGTTACCGTGTGGTTCAAACTTCCTATAGTAATCGTTTCTCCAACTTTTACTGTCAGAGAATATGAATAAAAAGAATCACGCTTGAAATGTCGGCGAGCATATTTAAGAGTTTTCTCTAACAGTTCATCATTTTTAAAATGATCGTATATGGAAAGCCCATCATCATTAGCGTTGTAATTGATTCGAGTTTTCATCATAGTGGGGAACCATTGATTAGCCGCATTCCCTAAGTTAGATGAGTTTTTTATGACATCAGATTCTCCGGTGCTATCATCAATTTTTTCAAATTCATGAACAGAATATCCATACATTTTTTTAAACTGATCTTTTATATCTTGTTCATCGTAGCCCACTCTTGGTGGAAATCCCAATTCATCCCAAGCATATACAACCGCTTTGCGCAACTCAACAAACCAATTAACAAACTCTTCGTCAGTCATACACATAACTTCTTCAAAAGTTTTGTTTGTTGGATGCTCCATTAGCCAATCGTTTTTTTCATAAAATACTTTCATCATACTTGTTCCAACTCTACATTACTATCAAGTAAAAACTGCTTACCAGATCCTACATTTGAATCGTAATCATTTGCATAGTAAACTGCAGAAATACCACTCTGGTGTATTAATTTAGCACAATTAATACAAGGCATATGGGTAGTAAACATCACACCACCCTTACAAGATTCAGAACTCTGTGCCACTTTCGCTATAGCATTTGTCTCTGCATGCAACACTTCATCTTTTGTGATCTTCCTACAATACACGTCGTAGTCAGAAGGATTCATCCAATCTTCAATTGTTTTTGGATCGTAATACTCACATTCGTTATCCCAACCGGATGGCATACCATTGTAACCAATAGAAATAATGCGATCATCTTTTACAATAATCGTACCAACTTGCGCTCGTGTGGCATAACTAAGTTCGGCAAATGTTTTTGCCGTTTTCATATATGCTTTCTTATATTTACTTTTCATCTAGATACTCCCAACGAATATCGTATTGTAACACAAAAGTATTTAAAAAGCAACATTCCAATATAAAATATTTTTTGGTTTGTCATGTGTTTCATAATAATCAAGCATAGGTTGCCATCCTTTTGCGTCATACGTAGGTGCAGACGGAAAAGGTGGTATTTCGTGCTTCTTGACTGGGCGGTCAAACTTATATGGAGAAATGTGATGGATTGCTCGACCAATCTCTCTTTCTTTCATAGAGTGTCCAACTTGAACTACATGAATTTCTGATTCGGGAAACGCTAACTGAAGCCCTCTATTGAGAGTTCCTGAAGAACCTACTGACCATATAGCATCCGGTACAATAGGAAGTTCTCTAGCAACTTTAATAATAGATGCTAATACAGTTTCGTGCTCTAATCCAAGGGGAAGAACTCGGCGAGTGGATGAGTCCTCTTCTACATACTTACGTGCTTTCGATTGCGTCACATTGAGCATACCCATTTTGACCCAGTGATATTCTGCGCCGAGTTCTAACCCCCTCTTTTGGTAGTCATGGAGTTTATCCATACTACGCTCTGCCATAAACAGCACGGCTTTCTTTCCGTACCTTTCGCACACGACCGGCAGACTAATCTGTGCGTAACCTGTTGCGGGGCAAGACCCAAACACCCATTCTTTGACATTTCTGTTTTCTTCTGCGTGACCTATAAAGTAATCAATGAAACGAATCTTGCTACCATAACTTAGCAAATCGTCACGCACTACAGATACCCCATCGTATTCTTCAATAACGGGTGTGGGGTTTGGGTCTTGCCAACCAGCAATCAACTGTAAATAATCTTCAGCCAATAAGTTTGTCATATAAAAATTTCTCAGTAACAATATCAACAACTAAATGAATTCTATCTTCATCACCAAAGTTTACTGCTTTGTGTGGCTTCCTCGTGTCAAGAAACCAACACTCACCGACATCCATTTTGACATTATGTTCTACTCCGTCAGTATCCCACGACGTGAATAAAACTTTATCGTTTGTCACAATAGGAAAATGCAATCTTGATAATTTACCAATAGAACCTCCAGAATCGGGATCTACTTGATCAGTATGTCTACTCAACTCCCCCGTCTTAGGCTTTAATAGCATTAATCTAACACGATGTACATCATCTCCGTAAGGAGCAATCAACTCTCTAACCTCCGGAAACAAGTCATATAATACACTATCTTGTAGGTAAAAGTCAAGTGTTTCGTGATCTTTTTTCCACGCAGCATTCATTTCGCTAGGCTTAGTAATAAATGAAGGGTCTGCTGTGTAGCCTCTGAGAGACAAAGCAGACCAAGACTTTCCTTTATTGTAATTGCTATAGTGATTAGTAAATTCAGGCAAATCCTCAATCTTGCTACGAATGGATTCAATCAAATCTAATCTGACATCATCTACCTTTTTAATTGCCACAAACTCTACCGGATCTACTATAGGAAATTCCCGATCTTCTCCTCTATAAAAGATTTTATAAATTTCTCCATAAGAAGTAATCTTAGGTCCAACCTCACAAAATCCGCAAGTTTTGGCTAATGATGTATGTTTGCTATTTTCTGCCCACACATAAAGCCAACAATTGTTGTCACTATAGTCATCTATAGCATGCGCTAACGTTTGCAGATTTCCAGACAGTTTCGATATTGTGACATCTCCAACTTCCTTTTTTCCGATTACAATATCGCCATATAATTTGATCTTTGAACTTGCTTTCGATGTAGTGATTTCTAATCGAGCATCATCCAAAAGTATCAAGGTGTTTTTGTGTAATGATTCGGCAATATTATTTTTCTTATACTTAGCGAATGGTGACAAAGTATATTGATTATAATCTGAAAATTTCTTCTCAAGATCTTTTAAATATTCTAAATCATATCCGTGTTGCCAGTCTTTCATTGTTCTACCATCTTAGAAAAGTTATTGTGTTTCTCAAACTTGATAACATCAGCAAACTTGTCTTGTAAGATATCGCCTTTATGGCTGATAACAAACAAATTAGTTGCTTCCAACATATTCAAGAGTTTCATTAAGTCTTCTGTACCGTTATTGTCTAGTGACGAATCAAAGACTTCATCTAGAATCAGAATGTTAGTGCTAGTTGAATTCTTTAGTTTTGCAATCGTTCTCCAAGTTAGCATCAACGCCATATCGATTCGTTGTTTCTCACCTTCGGAGAATGAAGCATACGAAAAGTCATCACGATGTCTGGACTTAATTGTTTCCTTGAACGACTCGTCTAGGTTGAAATTCACGAAGAAATCCATAGACGCAAGATACTTATTCACCAACTTGTTAATAATAGGAATATACTGCTTGATAATCCTAGTCTTGATACCAGTATCTTTGAGTAAGTGTGCAGCAATCTCTTGGTTGTGTTTCTCTTCGAGCATTACTTTCACACGCTCTTCGTTCTCAGCAAGTTCTTGTTCCAACTCTTTGAGTTTATCTTGCTGTTCATTGATATTAGTCTTCGACAACGATGATCTAGAAACTTCTTCCTCCAATGAGCCAATGTATTTTGTAGATGCGTTGTTTTCATTCTCTAGCGATGATATACGAATCTTCAGTTTGTTCATTCGTTCCATAGCCTCGTGAATAACTTCCATCTTACTTTTCATTGCGGCGTGTTTGAGTTTGAGTTCACGCAATCCATCATCAACTTTAGATTTCTTATCAGATCGTTCGGTAAGAATATCGTTCTTGAAGTGTTCTTCGATACCCTGCTTACAAGTAGGGCATTCATCATTGTCTTCATAGAAAGAGATGTCACTATCAATTTTTTTCTTAGTTCGTTTGAGGTCTTTTTGTACGTCTTCTAGTTTCTTGATTTTATCTGAGATAGATGCTGCTTCTCGGACTTCATCTGCCACACCATCATGCTTTTTCTGTAAACACTTGAGTTCTTCTAGTCGAGAATCAATCTGTTCTTGTTCGTTAGTAATCTGTTCTCGTAAGTTATTGACTTTCTCTTTGTTATCCTTTTTGATATCATCAATATACTGGCGATGTACCTCTATTCGTTCTTCTATAGAATCAGATTTGTACTTGACATTTGTAAGTTCATTCTTTAGTTTCTGATATCGTTCTTTGAGTAGTGAGTTCATCGTAGAGAAGATACGAATATCCAGTAAGTCTTCAATGATAGAACGACGGTCAGACGCAGACAGTTGCATAAACGGAGTGAACGATGCGCTACCCAGAATTACAATCTGCGTAAATGATTTATAATTAAGTTTTAGAATTACTTTCTCAAAAGTATCTTGATAATCCCTAACCGCAGCATCTTGATTGAGCATCTTACCGTTACAATAAATCTCAAAGATGTTTGGTTTCATACCACGCACAACACGGTAGGATTTGTTTCCCGTATCAAACTCAATCTCAACTGTCGCATTCTTTTGATTGATACTGTTAAGTAATTGTGGTTTGTTAATGTTACGAAAAGGCTTGCCAAACAACCCGAAACACAACGCATCAAGCATTGTAGATTTACCAGAACCGTTTGCACCAAGAATCAAAGTGGATATTTCTTTATCCAAATCAATCTTAGTAAAATAGTTTCCAGACGATAAAAAGTTTTTATACTTCAAAGTTCTGAATATAATCACTAAACAGTCTCCTGCGACAGAGCCTCGACATAAAGTTCACGCATCAGTGTCTTGACTGGTTCTGCCTCATTTATGTTTTGTTGGTCTACGTAATTAGATAGAATCGTCAGCGTGTCTTCTGCTTGGTCTATCAGTTCCGAATCAATATTTTCTATAACGTCATCTGTGAAATCTTCAATGACAGATATATTTGCCGGATTAACATTATACAACTCATCAAGCAATTTGTCAAATAAATATGGGCTTTGTTTGTTGAGTACCACAATCTTGACATAAGCGTCAGAGTATTTCTCAAAGTCAATGTCTTCTATCTCTTTAGAATCGTCATAGAAAATCTTGTGGAACATATGCAATTCGTTCTGTACAAACTCCACTTCTTTTGTGTCGGTGTCGAATATCCAAAAACCTTTCGGGTCTGCATAATCATTCCAGAACAACTCGTATGGTGCGCCCGTGTATCTTACGTTACCGGACTTTGATTGCGTATGAAAATGACCGCTGAATACGTCGTCATACTTGTCAAGGAAATCTGATTTTATACCATCGTGTGAATTTACGCCTTTCATCATTTGAAATCCAGCCAACTCAAAGTGACCGATACAAAACGGAGAGGTACTCTTGTCAATAAACGAAAAGATTTCTTCTTGATTCTCTTTACATATCCACGGGATCATATCAAACACAGCGCCACCGATTGTCAGTGCCCCAGGCTTCTGCCATAGAGTAATGTTGTCGTAGTCTTTCAACAACAAATCCGGAGAGTTTACTTCTACACTATTCTTCCAAAAGATATCGTGATTACCGATCAGTGCGTGAAAGTCAATATCAAACTCAGCCAATCGGTCAAAGAAATATCTGCGACTCTCTGACAAGGAAACAAAGTTGATATACTTCCTACGGTCAAACAAATCGCCTAACTGGATAATCGTTTTGATATCATTCTTTTCCAAATACGGAAAGAAATGATTCGTATAGAACTCATCATAATATCGGTGAAACGCTAAGGAATCATTACGTACCCCAAAGTGGGTGTCACCTAAAAGGCAAACCTTCATAAAATATCCACTAATAGTTATTGTTGCACATTATAAAGCAAGTTTAACGAAATGTCAAGCTTTTTTCTTTGCCTGTTCTTTCTTCTTTTTCTTAGTTGCTTCAAAACTTTCGATGAAATCGGCAATGAACTCTTCACTGTATGCATCATGTACCATACCATTAAGTTGCTCAGAAACATGATCCTCACCTAGATTCTGAATCAGTGTGTTGATCACTTCATTCTCCATACTCTTATATTTTACGTACAGGTGTTTTTTCTCTTTTTGAATTCTGCGTAAAAACGCATAATAAATGATTTGAGTAAAATATGCAAAGGGATTCTTAGATTTTGCGGGATCGAAATTGTCGATATACAACAGACAATTCTCAACACCATCAGAGATCATATCTTCCCTAAAAGTATAATTGGCAAAGTTGGGCTTACGAGACAAATGTGTAGCAATCTTGAAAAGACACGAACCTATGTACTCGGGAACTCGTGGTCTAGGTTTGTCCGTATTCTTCGCTTTAATAACATTATCACGGTATATAGTTATATGCTCAAGAAACTCTTGATTATTAACGTAGTGCTTCAGAGGTTTATCTTTTTTAGTCATAATAAAATCCTTAAAAAACTTGACAATTGCTTGACAATGAGGTACAATCACTGTGTAGCCTATACATATGGATATTTCTAATGTACTTCTTTCTTCTTGAGATTTTCCAGTACTTCCATTAAATATTCTTTGGTATCTGGGTCACTTATCTTAGTGTCACGAATGTAATCATCTATCTGATCAGAATTGATGACGTTTTCATACGACTTCTTCATATCTTCAGTCGGATCAGAAATTGAAATGATGCTTGTCTTGTACATCCTAAAAGGTTGTTTAAAGTCAGAAGCATAATCCCACTTCAATACTCGAATGTTGAGTTTTTCTCCACCTTCAATTTGATTCAAAATTTGAAACGGATACATAATTTCAATATAAGAAATAGTTTCATTAATGACTCGTGTCACGAGAGTATCACCTGATGATGTTCTAATTATTTTGGTAACGTCCATACTAATCCTTAAGTTTTATATTGTAGATTTTATAATCAAATTTTTCTTCATTATACGTTTTCATTCTTTCTACAAAATGATTTAGTGTATAGTTTTGTTTCTTACCATGAGTTAGATCATCGGCAATATCATATAAAGTTGATGTAGTCTTTGTGTCACTTATTCGTAAGCCACGACCTATTGATTGTAATATTCGAATTTTACTTTTACTAGGTGCAGCAAATATAACATTATGTAAGTTCTTAATATTTATACCTGTAGAAAACGTCCCATATGAAGCCACTATGATAGCATTATTTTCATTTTCGACAACAGATCTGATATCCTCTCTTACCTCAGTTTTAGTTTCACCCGACACGTAGAATACTTTTCTATTTTCTTCTACTTTATCGCAAATGGTATTATACAATATTTTTCCGTGTTTGTCTACATATTGAAACAATAAAAGAGTATTACCTTCAAGAGATATTGAAAGATTTGTTATAAAGTTATTCCGACTAGCCGACGCAACCAGGTAGTCTATTTCTTCTTGGTACGTATACTTGTTAACAAGCTTTCTGTTTTCTTTTGTGTGTTCTAGGATAAGTGCTTTAATTTTGAACTCGGCTAGATTTCCAGCATCCATTAAAGTTTTTGTTGACGTCACTTTTTTTACTGCACCAAACAATCCTTCAAGAACTAACTTGTGAGTTTGTGTTCCATCGAGTGTTCCTGTTAGCCCATATCGAAATGCACAATCTTCAAGATTTGTCATGATAGATGTTAGAGACTTTGCTTTGAATTGATGTGCCTCATCTCCCACAACAACATCAAACTGGCTGAACCAAGCCTTTTTTTGCTTGTAAATGGACTGCCACGTAGAAATGACAACAGGCTTATCCGTGTCTTTATCTGCGCCCGCCATAATTTGATGTACGTTTGTTTCGGAGTCGTAGCCATAAGAAATAAAATCTTTGTATAATTGAGACACTAAAGATGTTGTTGGTACAATAATCAAAGTCTTTCCTGCAAGATATCTCATAATCAAATAAATGATGAGAGATTTACCTGACGCTGTGGGAGACAGTAACATTCCTCGTCTTTTACGTATAGCATGTACAAATGCCTTTATCTGATAATCACGAGGCTCTAAAGGAAGATTCAGTGTTTTTATAAATTGGTTTGCCTCCTCTACAGAAAATTCTTCGTCAGCATCTATTGACTTATCCAGAGAAAAGTTGTATCCTCGTTCATCACAAAACTGTTTTAGATGTGGTATCAATCCATAGTATAATGTTCTGTTATGAGAATGAAAGAGTCGAATCTTACCGTCCCATATCTTATTTTTGTACGCAGGCATAAACTTATAGCCGGGAACATAAAAAGTAAAGTACTCGCTGAGTTCCATAGCTTCTCCGCTCTCACACAGTATATAAGCGTAGACTTCGTTTAGTTTTGCTGCGACAATGTTAGACACTAGATTTCACCACCAGTAAACTTGAGGTAATCTATTGCATTTTTTATTTGGAAATTTCTTTGATTCAAGTTTTTGATTACTTCTTCTAGCAACGACATTTTTTCTTTTTGATTTACAATTTTGATATTTACTGATATAATATCTTCGTCCGACTGGATATACATTTCAGATTCAGCTTTTAGTAAGATCTTTTGAAATGGTTCCCAACCACGTTCATTAAGTTCCTCTTCTGACATCTTGCCGTTGTAATATTCATGCTTTGCGAGGTACAAATCCTTACTCTGGAACTCCAACGCTTTCAAACGTCTTCGCTCCTCATAATAAAATTTTAGGTATTTGCTGTGTAACTTGGGAATCTTCAAAGATTCCATTCCTAAGCTCGTGTGATCGATCTGAGCGTCTTCTTGCCACTCTGTCATAAGTTCATCTAAAGTCATAATAAATCCATAATAAACCGAAATATATTAATTATACTACATTACTACTAATTTGTCAATGTTGTTGCTTCCAAATAATTGTATGAGAAAGTGGCGGACGTTGTTTGAAAGTCTTGTCCTTCTGCGCTGCTCAATGTAAATCCGGTCAGTTCTATAGGAAACAAATCGTAGAATTTTATTCGGATGTTATTATTATTAGAATTCGTCTTTATCAATAGTGTGGCGTCTGATGTAACGCTATTGATTTTGCCTGAAGTTTTTGTCAAAGTTCCCAGTTTATCTAATGATGTAGGGTTCCCCAGATTTGTCATCCAGTTGTAGATTTCAAACCACGATTTCATATCTTCATCCACAATGTATGTTACCTGCAATTGTTCATATGTTAAAATATTGCCCGGATTGAATATGTTTGTGTATGGTGATGTAGTCTGTGTTGGATTCATTGTGATAGATGGCATGTTGATACCCTGCACAAAAAATGTAAAGTTAGGTAGCCTTTCGATAACAAAGTCATATTTGTTATTGGCTAAAAAACTTGTATTTGAAGGAGTTGCCATCTAATTAATCTCTATTGTTGTTTAGTATTTATAATCAAAAAAAAGGGGCTCCGAAGAGCCCCTTAAACATCAGTCTTATTGCTGATTTGATCTTACATCAAGTTAGCAATCGCCATGCGACGATAGTAGATGTTCTTCTTAGCAACATCGATAGCACCGTCTGCAGCAGAAGTAGCAAATGGGTTAGCTACCATGCCATAACGAGTCTTGAAACCGATCTTAGGCTGGAACGTATCTTGTCCAACCGCACGTACCATCTGGAGAGGAACGTAAGGGCAGTAGAACAAGCCAGCATCATATGCAGAAGTACCCTTGTAACCAAGAGTTGCATAGTGATTGCCAGAAGCACCAGCTGAGAAGTAAGGATCGATGTATACTTTAACACGACCATTCAATACACCAGCGAAAGTGTTGCCAGTGTCATCTACTTGAAGGCTGTTAGAAAGAGCAGGAGTATAATCCAGAACACCAGCCATCTGAAGAGCAGAAGCTACGTCAGAAGAACAGATGAGGACGTTACCTTTGCCACGACGAGTAGCACGAGCAATTTCATTTGCTTCACGCTCAAGTTCGAACATCAAGCCCTTGAACTTTTCAACTGACCAACGACCATTAGCGTCAACGTCAAGATCGAAAGTACCAGCAGAAGCTGTTTGCTGAGCACCGATTGTAGCAGTTTGATTAATAGTACGAACAACTTCACGGTTGATTTCAGCTAAAACTTCAGCAGAAAGAATGTTAGCAAGTTCTTGCTCAGCGTCCAAACCATGAACTGCTTTCAAGTCTTGCGCCAATTCCATCGTGTATTCTGCTTTCAGAGCACGGCTCTTAGCAGCAACACTGACCTTCTCAATTGAGAAAGACATTTCAGCGAATTGACCTTCGTTAGCTGCGCCAGAACCGAGAGTTTCAGCAGCGCTTGTGGTCATACCAGTACCAGTTGTGTAGGTGCCTTCAATTGGAGATGTACCGAGATGAGATGCAGGTGATCCACCAGTCAAATCGCCATCGGCATTCTGAGCAGAAAAATCGGTATCAGCTTCGTTAAAGAGGGCTTCAGCACCTTGATTGCCATAACGTGAACGCATAGCAAAGATTAGACCAGTAGGACCTGACATAGGCTGTACACCAGCGATATCATAAGCAATGAGATTAGGCATAGCACGACGTACTAAAGAAATCAGTACGGGATCAGTATAATCGATTGAGCCGCTGTCAGTCGCCGCAGGGCCTTGGCCGCCAGCGCCTACGTTACCACCAAAGCTGTTGGTGGGAGAGGCTTCGTTCAACAATGAAGTTTGCTGAACATAACCACCCGAGTGGCTTTCACGAATAGCGACTTCTTGGTTTTCAAGAAGTTGAGCCATTACAGCACGTTTGTGAGCGTCTTCGATCTTGGGCATAGATGCATGCTCAAGAATGGGAGCCCACTTTTTCTGTAAAATATCTGTTGACATAGTTTTCTCCTTTGAGTAAATTCTGAACTCTGTTATTATTTATAAAAAATTAACTTTTAACAATGCGTGAAAGATTTTGAACGTATTTTTGCATCAGAGGAGAGACTGTGGCCTCGGATAACTCTTCAGTTACGTCTTCTACAAGACTTTCTTTTTCTGATGTTTTTTCAGAAGCTTCTGTGAAATACTTTTTCTTAATCATTTCAGTTTTTTCAGAGTAGTCTTTTTCTGATTCGAATTCGACATTTTCTGACAAAGATCTGAACTTCTCAATTTGCACTTCAGTCAACCCTTCTGAAACTTGTTCAATTACCTTTTCTTTCTTCAGCGTCTTCAACTGCTCAGCAAGCTCGCTGTTTTCACTGACGGCTTTGTCAAGCTCACCCTTCAGAGACTCCACTTCATTAGCGAAATTTTCAACTACATCAACTTTGTCTTCAGGGATTTCTACGTAATGCTCAACGAAAAGGTTCTTTAGACCTACCATGAAGTCTTCTACCATTTCAGCACGAATACCACGCTCTACCGCAAGTTTGTTCTCTTCCATCCATTCGGAAACAACATACTCAAGGTATTCATCCACTTTGGATACCAAACCTTCAGCGAAGGTGTTGGTTTCTTCTTCGAATTTGGCATCAAATTCTTCTTGCAACTTTGCAGTGTTTTCTTTAACACGCTCAGCAACAACGGCTTCAAAGATAGCCTTAGCTTGTGATTTGTACTCTTCTGACAAATCTTCGCCAGAAAACAACGCATCAACATCAATAGAAGATTGCTCTTCAACAACTTCTTCAGTTGTCTCAACCACTTCTTCTACCGCTGTATCAACAGTGTTTTCCTCTAAATCATGCTGGATTTCTGCTGTCATACGATTCTCCTTGTTAAATAATTTGAGTCAATTATTAAGTTATTTATAAAAACAATAGTTTCAACTATAGACTTTTTAAGAAGGAAGTGAAAACTTTTAACTTCGCTTCTTGTAATTGTTTAGTAGATGCTTTCTTAATAATCTTTTTTGACTCTTCGATTTGTTTTTCCATCCAGTGGCCATCTACACAAACCCACTCTCTGTTTTCCATGATACCTCGAACAAATGCATCAGGTGCAGATGGATCTGCTACAATGTCTGCTGCCGTGGCTAAATGAAAATCGTCTTTTACTACTTTGTATCCGTCTTTGTGTTCTTCAAGAGATCCCATACCTCTTGTAGATACACCGAATTGAGCACCTTCACCAATCAAGTTCCTTACGATATTGCCGTAAGGTGTGTCGAGGATTTTTGCTTTACCGATAAAATCTGTACCTTCTGCTCGAAGATCCTTGATTAAATGACTAACACGCTCTAAATTAATTGTTGGTCCTTCAGGATGACCCAGCTCACCAAACGCTCTTCCTTTAGAAACATACTCTTCGTTATATCTTTCGGCTTCTTTGTTCAGAACCTCAAACGGATAAAGGCGACCATTCCTATTTGGAAGATCTGCTTGCATAAAAACACCTTCGATGAACATAGATTTTTTGCCATCTTCGTTTTCTTCGGTGATGAAACTAACTGTTTCATTCAATTCTGTGATGAGTTTCATTGGTGCGTTCCCTTATGTTTTGTATAACCTTTTTTAGATTCTTTCTTCTTATCCTTGTGCACAGCAGCTTTATTGAATTTGTGGGCGTGCTTAGCAACCAAATTAGGAGTTTTCTGTTCTAGAAACTGCTTAAAAGATTTCATTTTAGTTAGACTTATTGCTCGAATTTGGAAAGCGCAAACGCAACAAGCTTCTCGGTATCCGAAGCCAAGCGCTCTACAAATCTCTCTCTGTTGTCTTCACTTAAACTATCATATAAAGAATGTAAAGCTTGACGTTCATCATCATTCTCCACTACATTATCAATCTGTTCTTCAACAGAATGTTCTTGTAGACTAATGAATTCCATAAAAGTTTTCATTTATTGTTCCTCTGGGACCTCTAGTTCTTCTTCGTTAGAAATTTCTTCAGGCGCTTCTTCGTCCGATTCAATTTCAGTTTCTATTTCTAAATCTACTTCAAGAGTTTCTTCCGGCTCATTAAAAATGTTTCCAGCGAACTCCATTTTTTTAAACTCTAATTCTGCCGACACTTTATCTTCAATTGCAGACTGAATAACGTCTTTGAAAGATAAAACGTCATTATCTTTTGCTGCATTTATTGCATCTTTTATATCAAAATCACTCATATCGTGTCTCCTTTATTTATAAATATCAATCATTTAACTCAAAGCAATGTACTGATTTTTCTTAATGTTGTCTTTCAACTTCCTACCAGTAGATCCTGCAGTTTGGTGGTCATCCAACGTTTCATCCCATACTGCATCAGCGGTAAGAGGCGCTGTAGCCGAAGCAATATTGGCAATATCTTGTTCGGTTATAGAAACCGCAACTGCTTCTACCGTAATTAGATCGACAATGTTAGATCTAACCAATGACACCGACACACCTTCTGCAAAATAAAACGGAGTTTCTCCCGCTTCTCGTGTATATAAATTTCCTACAATTGTTAATGTATAGGAGTTCTTTGACGCAAAAGGCTGAATTCTCCAATCGTTTTCCAAGAAGTATGTAGTACCCAAATCTTGAGTATCGGTAATAGGGTCACCACCAACAGCAGTAAATGCTTTAGCCCAAACTCTAGGTTGAGGTCTCTCTTGTGCAGCAATATTCCATTCCTTCCACGCACTGTATAGATCTTCTTTTACGTCAAGTACTGTAACACCTTCATTAACAAATATTGTTCTTGTTGGTCCATCGAATGCAACCTTTTGATTCGGATACCCACCCTCATTAGCAGGAAGCCAATTCCATCGAGTTCCATAAAACTGATGAATCGAAGGCATTACTGTAACTTCTCACGCCAGAATATATTCCAATTTGTTCTGGAATTTTTCTTAACTGGTGCACTGTCACCGTCATCATCTTCGCTTGGATTATCCAAATGCTTAACCATAAATGTCCATGCCGCTCTTGGATTTGGATTACCGAATAACGCCAAACCAGTATAAGTCGGAGCAGTTGAACTTGATAAATTTTCGGCAGCATCCATACCCAAATCAGTGTAACTAAGTGCATTGATCGAGGTCCAGTAATCTTTAGCGATACCTGCATCGGTATCATTTGATGTAATTGTACCAGCACCACCGCCGTCTGTAGTAAATAATCCCAAGTAATCTACCTGCGCCGAACTTCTACCGCAAATTGCCACTGTGCCTGCTGTGCCACTTGTTGCAACCAGTGTACCTGTTCCTGTACCCGCTCCGGTGGCAGTAAAGATAGTGCCCGGATTATTATCTGGTGCTCCAATGGCAGTAAAGTCAGTTGTGCCTCTTGTAACAATTTGATATTCAACAGTAGTTGCTGCTGTCACTGCAATTACATTTGCGTTGTCGACACCTTTATATACATCAATTTTCAGAATAAACGCAGTTGCACCAGTAGGTGTTACGGTGAGTTTTTGCCCTAAATCTAAACTTAGACAATCATCAACCGAAAGAGTTCGTACTAAACGATCATCATCGATATCTGCTTGACTATTATATAACCAAGCCTCGTTTCTATCTATGTACGATATATAATGCCAATCCGCAGGACTATCTACTTGATCTGCAGAAGCATACCCAGAAGCACCT
>Ga0208767_1000116_pt1 | contig 53923 bp, 97 predicted proteins | sample VirMetDEL_Mar_21_FD_184514 | JGI IMG/M metagenome (GOLD analysis project Ga0208767, IMG submission 184514) | Aqueous microbial communities from the Delaware River and Bay under freshwater to marine salinity gradient to study organic matter... | ecosystem: Environmental > Aquatic > Marine >...
ATTACCGTAATTTGTTGGATCAAGATTACAATCGTCAGTAGGAATAACTGTATCGTTTGGTACAAAGATAAACGGACATTGCAGTTTATGTCTTGCACAATTCAAAGAACGACCTAATCCTGACTCAGGGCCGTCCCATACATCAACTTCAACAAATGAAATATTCTTATTAGGATAAAAAGCTTTTACAACCTGCCTTGTGTAATCACCTTTGTATCCTAAAAGAATAACAATTTCTTCGGCGTCAGGAAAGTTATCAATGACGTGAGTGATAGCAGGACGATTATTGATTGTCACCAATGCTTTATTCATAAACTTGGTATACGGACCAATTCTTGATCCGATACCTGCCGATGGGATAACTACTTTATACATGCATCAATTCCTTAATCTTCATACTATTATTATAAACTGAATCGTCAGTTTTGTAAATAGTTGATGTGCCGCCAACAAAGAAATTTGCGCCAGCTTCAATTAGACGCGGAATTGTATCCCAACCAACACCACCATCAATTTGAACAGTGATAGGTTTATCAATTCTATTAAGCAATTCAGGAATCTTTTTATAAAGTACTTCGGGTTTTGAAGTTTGTTTTAGTACGCCAGGATGAATACCCATAAAGCAAACAAAGTCAAGGTCAAGGTGATTGATACAGTTGGCAGTTGTTGCAAGCGGTGACATTAAGTTTAATGCAATACCCGCTTGTTTGCCTTGACCGCGGATCTTATCAATAATGCGAGCGGCATTCTTTTCGTTATCGTCAATGTGAAAAGTAAATGTTGTGATTGCATCAATGTCCGCAAATTGGTCAATTGCAAACTCAGCGTCTTCAACCATCAAATGACAATCCTGTTTCATATCAGGAAAACGATCCGAAAGGAAACGACTGATTTCAGGATAAATGCCATAGCGAGGAACATAGTGGCCATCCATAATATCCATATGCAAATAACGATGGCCCATATCATAAAGTTCTTGTGTATCACGCTCAATATTCAATGGATCCATACAAACAACGGACGCACAAAAGGTAGGTTCTGTAATCATATCTTACTCCAAAATTGAATGGTTGTGTGTAATCTCATCACGATTCAAATCTAATTGACTTACAACTTGCTCTGCAACATAATCAAGCATAAGCATTGTGTATTGCTCATAAATTGATTTCATTAACTGGTGCGAATCAACTTTAGGCATTATGACAAGTTGATCTGATAGTTTTGCAATTGTTGACTCAGGATTTGTAGTGATTGTGATTATATATGATCCAGCATCTTTTGCTTGTTGTGCATACAAAATATTCGTAGGTGTTTCACCTGAACTGCTATTAATAATCACAACAGCATTTTCATCAATTCGCGGTAATGTTGTATCGCCAATGAAATAAGCTTCGTAACCAATATGTGACAAACGCATAATATGAGCTCGTAAAGAATAACCCATACGCCCAGCACCAATACCTACGATTTTATAACTTTTATTATATGCTTCTTTAAGTTCGTTAACCATGTATTGGATACCTGTTGTTTCCAACCACATGGAGTCAAGTTCTTTCATAATTTCTTTCATTTGTTATTATACTCCAAAATATCTATAGCAACTTCTAATAAAACTCCACGGCCGCCACCTACTTTTGTAACAACGTCAGCTAAAATCCTTGCACGCTCTGTACCGTCGGCTGGTGCATAACCACGCTCAACAGCTTCAAGAACAGGCGCATCATAAAAGCCATCACCAACAAATGCAGTACCTTCAAAACCGTGTGTGTTATTTATGAATGCTAAACGCTCGGCTTCTGTAACAAGCTGAAGGTCGACACGCATATCATCGCATCTTTTCTTTGTAATTGAAAAACCGCGTTTATCACCAGATATTGCGAATACTTCAATACCTTCGGCTCGCAGCATTTTGATACCATCGGCATCATGTGGACCAAACTTTTTGTATACTTTACCTTCTTCACTGTAGAAGAAACCGCCGTCAGTTATAACACCATCGCAGTCGGTCACCAGACGTTTTATCATAATTTACTCTCCATTCATCATATTCATTTTCAAGCAGTGCCCATTGGCAACGAGTGTATTTATGATTTGCTTTCTTATCCCAAATAAACCAGGCATATGCAATCATGCCACCTATTTGATCTTTTTTCTCAATTGGTTCTATGATATTAGAATCAAATCTTACTCTGTCAGATAAAAATATTATATCACTAGGTGTATGATTTGTAAATAGGCTATTTCGCTTTTTTCCTTCAAAAAAAGTTAAGCGTAAAAACATAGCAACATAATCGTATTCTTGTATCCACTTTTCAGCTAATTTTCGTGGTAAGTCTTTATGATACGGCGGGTTTGTTACTACACCTTCATAATAAGATTGGTGCTGAAGTTCCATAGCATTAATATCAGTTGCAACTGGAATGATTTGATTATCATAGCTATTTAAATCACATGAAAGTACTTCATGGCCATTTCTTAAAAGCTCTACGGAAATGTTACCACGGCCTGCACACGGTTCAATAACTTTCTTAGGTGGAGGGCAATATTTACAAAGAATGTAAGTTACAAGAGGAGGAGTTGGATAAAAATCGTTTACTTTACGATTAGGATCATTCTTTTTAACTCCTACGTATATATCAGTAAGATTATTCGCCAAGATAAGTCACCGCTACTCCTGCTTCCTTAAACATAGGTTCAGATCTTTCTTTCCAAACTTTTTCCCAATTTCCAGGAACGTTGTGTATTTTAGGAATTACGACTCTTTTAATGCCGGCTTGAATAACACTTTTAGTACAGTCAGGACATATTGGTAATCCAAACACATACAGTGTGCCATCTTTAACTCCGACTCCATTATACAGGGCGTTCATTAATGCATTCATTTCAGCATGTACTATACGAGGATATTTTTCATCTCGATCATTAAGACGTTCTTCAGTATCTTTAATGCCGCGAGGAAACCCATTGTAGCCGGTTGCAAGAATACGGCGTTCATCATTAACGATCACAGCTCCAATTTGACTTGAAGGATCTTTACTCCACGCCGAAATAAGTTCAGCCATTGTCATAAAACGGTTATCCCATTTTAATTGGCGAACATCTTCTTCACGATCTCGTCGCATTATGTAATTATGATAGCTTTCGCGTATTTCATATGGTTCTATTGTAGAATCAGTCATCTTCTTTTCCTAACAATTTTAATTCCATTTGTTCTTTAAAGTCCACAACCTTTTCTTTTTCAATCATATCTATAATAAGATTTGTAATTTCAAGGTCTTTACGTAAAAAGAACATTTTCTGAGTGATTTTTTCAATTTGTTTTTGATAGTAAGCTAATTCTTTTTCTTTACGTAATCGCGTTTCAATAATATCGGAAATAAGAATAAGTTTTCCTGTTTCGTCTGTCATTATTGCACCAGATGGAAATGCCGTTCATATACATGCAAGTTCATAACTTGCCAAATAAGATAACCTTTTTCAATAGGTATAATATGATTTGAAAAAGTATTTACATTATGGATTGCGGCACTTTGATTATACTCTGATACCATTTTGTCCATTAAATATTGAGCCCACGCATAATCGTTTTTATATCCAAACACAACATCATTTGATCTCATTTGTGAAACCATATGAAGGATATTATCACGAATATAAAATGTTTGCGCATTAGTACAAATAAAATCAGATTTACCACCTTCGTTAAATTCAACCCAAATAGATGGCCGATTATAGACCATTTGTGCACGGCGACTATCTGGGTTTTTCCATAATTCTTTAAAAGCATTTTCAAACTGATTATGATATTTATCACTCAAAACAAGATGGCCATAATTAGAATTAATATTGCCGTGTTCATCTGCCGAGTATTTCCATGCTGCAGGAGGATCTTGATTTTTACCGTGAATATCATAAATGTTTGTAGATTGAGATTCATACCAATCAAGTTCAGCTTCAATATAAGCTTGATTTGGTTCACCAAAGATTGCAGGTTCATCGGCAATAAAATTAGCACCAATCATTTCGATTGTTTTCTGGCCTGTCTTGTCAGTTGTAAATGCTTCATCTTTTAGTTCGTCAATAAAGAACTGGCGAATATCTTTTACACTGTCTATACTCATGCTGCGTGCCTTCCATAGTTTGTATATTTTGAAACATCATATTCTTTGAATTTTGAAAACCAATGATCGTTTTCAAATTGAAATACTAATTCAAGTTTTTCTATTGGCCAAAGTGTAGTAAGTCTTTTATCGTGTCTATTTAAGTGAAAGCGCCAAATGTTTCTATGTTGTACTTCAGGTGCTTTCCAAATTTTTATTACTCTATCGTTTCCTCTTACTGGATTTTGAACGAAAAGTAATTGCTCTGCATATATTGCTTTTGGTAACTGATTTCTATATAATTGACCATAATTGTTAGTAACTGGAATTGTAAAAGCGTTTTCTTGAAAAAGAGGAGTTTGGGTTTTGATCTCAGTTTTTACTTCGTCAATCCAACAATCTTTTTCTTCATCATATGGATTTGTAGACATTTTAACTACATGACCCGTTTCGGTATAGACTGTATCAATGATTTCTTCGCCAAGTTGTCCCATAAAATCAATTTTATTACTTCTACTCATCGTTTGGTTCCCTTACAATATTTAAGATGCTGGCATCTTTCCGTTTCTTTATTGTTGTGAAACGATCATCAGTTGACGATATACCTTCTTTGGTTGTCATAACTAATATCATCATTTGAGTTAATGCATGTGAAAGATGAGGAAGGCCTGATTCAGGATCGTCGTCTTCACCCATCATATAAGCCATCAAATGTCGTTGAATAGAAGAATAATGGCGGGACACCGGAAACTTGTGGATGTCTTGTCGCCAATTGTTTTCTCCATACTTTTCAGCACCAAAGCCAAAGACTCGAGCCGCTTCAATTATAGCTTCAGGTGGAACCAAATGAATTTTTGGTTTGCCTTCATCATATTTCATATATTATACCTCATTTAGTCTTTCCATAAACTCTTCTTGATTTTTAGTTATGGCAATTTGTTTTAATATTGGTATTATATCAAGGATTTCATCTGTTGTCAACTTTTTTGAGAGATCCAAAATTTGAGAAACGTTTCCAGCATTTCCTGCAGATGCCGTATGCCATTTGAACTTGTAACCATACTGTTCTTGTGTTTGACGTTGAATTTCTTGTTCTAAAGGATGCGCTTCATCAACCTCTGTATAGATGTAACGAATTTTAACATCAGTCTCACGATCTAAATCATGTTCACGAATATAACGTGCTGCGCCATGAGTACCTGATGGAGCACGAATAGAATATGTACGAGTTAAGATCCCTGCTTTGGACATACCAGTATATCCAATATCTTCATGAACAAAATCCGAACCAATTTTATCAATGTCTTTAGTTAAAGCAACTTGATAAACACCGGCGTCGCCATATTGTTCAATTAATTTACGACGTGTTTCCTCAGCTCCGTCAGAAGGGATTTGTGATACAGAAATCCATGGAGTTACCTTTAAGTTTTCAAAATCTTCGAATGACACAGACATTATGCAACTCCTCTATCTTGCAAGTTGATTTTCTTAGCACCGCGATTGTAGGAACCTGCCTTACCGCGGAATGTTTTGAAGCGAGTCTTAGATTCGGCGATTTGTTTGATTTCACCGCCGTCTTTAAGAAATTTTTTCACAAGATCTTTATAGTCCATTATTTGTAATCCCGGATATACACGTCAAAGTGAGTTGCGTTTTCAATTGGAGTATCATAGTAGCAATAACCGTTAAAACCAACACCGTTAGTTTTACGAGAACCACGAGGACGGATACGAAGTCCCTGAGTGTTTTTTGATCCGTAATAGCTTGTAGGGCCATACAGTTTGCGAGCACGAGTGATATAACCGTTACGACGGACAAGAATTGCCTTAAGATCGGCAATGGCCGGATCGTCAAGAGATTTGACGGTAAAGCGATAATCTTCAGAAGAACGGTTTTTGTAAGTTACATAAGCCATGATGTAGTTTCCTTTTCATTTGATATAATCAATATAACTGATTCTAAACCAAATGTCAATAGTTTATAATCCATTTTTTAAAATGATTACAAAATGAATCTGCGTCTTGATGATATTCAAAGAAAAAAGTGTCTTCATATACGTTTGTATATTTTCTGTGAACCCACTGTTGTTTCATAAGTTGAACTTTACACCAATCTTTTGCTTGACCACGGAGATCGGAATGAATTGCAACAGGGTGATTATGCCCGCTGCTCATCCAACGTTGTTTATATTCAGCAATTTCCACTGGTGTCATTGTTCCTCCACATAACAGCTTATATCCGCTTCGAGTTCATCATTTCCATAACTAAGAGAATGGTATTCAATAGATTCCCAAGGTATTTGACCTTTATGTATCGCCTCACCTGGAGTCCATATAGTAGGAAAATATAACTGAACCTCGTATCCGTAATCAAAGTCATCATCTTTGTTATAATAAGTGACATATCTACAAGCTTCGCCACCAATATAATCCACTTGACTTATTTCGACTCCAAGGCTCATTTAGCTCAACATCCTCATACAAGTAAGAATAGAGTTTTCTTCAAGACAATCAGACCAAATGAAATATAGATACCATCCAAATAAGACAATTATAATCAAGGCTATCACAAGATATGTTATAATTTCAAACCAAGATTTTTCCATTTTATTTTTCCTCTACTGTGTATGGACCATCTTTATTATCGTCTAAAGATGTGTTTTTCATTGCCTCGGCGTCTTTTTTGCGAGAACATACTGCTACTGTTTCTCCACGGGAATTTTTTACAATCCACATTAATACCTACCTCTCTTTTTTATTTTTTACCCCATCCAGCCATAGGACTTGTATTCAGCTACTTTTGCAATGTCTTTAACAAGTTTCTTACCAAAGTCGGTGAACAAGATACCTTGTTCCCATACGAAATGTTCAACATCTTGCATGTGATAGAAAGTCTCACAACCTGTGATCCAGCGAAGAGCATCCCAGTAGTCTCTTGCGCCCCAAACTTGAGCTTGCTCAATACGCTCTTTGAACTCAGCAACAGCTTTTTCTTCAGCAATTTTTTCATGCTTCATGTTTTCTTCAAGCTCTTCGCCAAGAGCATCCCAGACATTCTGTTTCTGCTCGTCGCCGAGAGCATCCCACATCTGCCACCAGCTTTGGCTAGGACGGAAACCACGAGCGTCTTTGTGGAGATCGGAGATCATATCGTCAGAGTAAGTATACATAGTTTAGTTCCTTTTCATTTGATATAACTAATATATCTGATTCGCAAGTGAATGTCAATAGAAAAAAGAGAGACCAAAGCCTCTCTTTATACATTGTTATGAATGTGAAAGTTTATTCAACGATCTCCATTCCTGTAATATTATCCGTATCCCATATACCATACTTGGTATGCCAAAACCACCAAGACTGATCATGACCCATAGGACAATCATAATATTCTGAGATTTCAGCTGCAATGCTAAGTTCAGTATCAGACATAACCTCCTCAGCATTGATACGACTAATCTCATCTTGAATAATATCCATTTCCATTACTATAGACATTATGTTATTAACCCCAATCCTTTCTATCTTCTTCATTATCATAACCATAACGATAAGCCTCAACTTCACCTTCAGTCATATCAGCTTTCTCTATTCTTTCTGATGTAATAGAAGCCCCAACATAGTAATGAGGATCATATGGACGACCATAATAACGATCTGCTGATCCGCGATCTTGAGGCGAACCGTGACGAGGAATTTCATCAGTTATAATCATCCCATCCGCATAATTATTAGCTATTCTTCGCATTTCAAGCTATAAGCTCCATACCATTCTATTCATCTCCCGCATAAGCTCCATACCATTATGTTCTTGTTCAATAATACGAGACTCGAGAATTGTAGACTCGGCATATTTAAGCATCTCTTTCATTTCACGAATTTTATCAAGAACATCAACTTTATTTTGACCACCAGAAGTCGTAGACATTGACCAAGTATCGTACTCACGACGGAGTGCGATAGGGCCAGTACCCCACCAACCACTCGACTCAAAGTAAATAGTTTCACCGACATTTTCACCAGTGCGACGATTCTCTTGTTGCTCGTGTATTACTTTAATAGTCATGATATTTTCCTTTTCATTTGATATAACTAGTATATCTGATTCGCGAGTTAATGTCAATAGTTTATTGCATTAATACTCTAACAACTTCACCAGCTGGGTTCAACATTGTATGAACAACCCGAGTCGTGTGCCTCTGAGTAGTCCTACATGTCCACCAAGCTTCTGCTTCTGCTTGAGTCTCAACCAAAACAGCGCTTTGTGCCAATTCCCTAGTAACAGGACATAAGGTGGTCAAAGTTGTTCTCAATTCCCAAGTCATGATTTTTCCTATGCTAAACAAAACTCTTCTTCAAATTCATCAGCTAAACGCTCAAAGCATTCGTCGATGTATTGTGAGTTGTACCAAATTCTAAGTCCCATATACATGTCGGACTCAACGAAATTCCAAAAATCAGTTGAACCAACACCAGGACGTGTGTTGAACTCGCAATTAACCGCAAGATCAAAACATTCAATTACGTCTGCTTTGATTGCTGAACCGTCTTTAAGATGAACAATTCTTGACATTTGGTTTTTTCCTTTTTGTTTTCATTTGATATAATTAATATAACTGATTCCAAACCAAATGTCAATAGCAAAATGAAAATGTTTTATTTCTTTTTTTCATTTATTATTTCAGCTTCTCTTGCTTTCCAGGCTTGTTCAAACCCAATTTCATGAATATAATTTTCGTGATTACCCCATAGTCTTTTAAAATAAGAATGATAGATGGCTTCTATGTCTTTGTCAGACCAAGATTTATCAATAAGTTTACCTCTTATAATCCAATTAAAACGATTAGCTTCTTTACGAATAAATGGAGAACACATGAAAAGGCTCCTTATTTTAGATAACGTATTATTTATCTAATGCTTTATCTAAATAACCGTGGTTACCTTCGTGTGTTGGAGATACCCATCCTTCAGGTTTAATAAGATCAGGTAATCCAAACGGATTAGGCCTATCTGATTTAACACCGGGTTCTTTTTGCATATTTGCCATCCATACACGATTCCATGCTTCCCACGCGTCAACACCAAATACATCAAGAGTACCAATAGCAAAAACACAAAGATCAATTAGACCATCAACAATTTCTTCAGGGTCTTTATTATCTAGTGCATCATATGTTTCGTCAAGTTCTTCTTTACACATATCAAGGCGAAACTTAATGTATTTTGCCATTAATTCTTTATTATCTCTATTTTTTTCAAACCATTCGTCTACACCAAATTTATGGTGCATATTATTAATGTCGGCAACCCAATTCTCACTCATTCACTTCTCCTTTTAAGTGTGTAATCATATCTTTAATACGCAATTTTTCTTTTTTTGCTTTTGTTACAACTTCGTCTGGTGCTTTTTCGGCTTCCAAGGCTTCAACGAGTTTATGCTGATGTGCATGTGCATCTTCAAGAAACTCCAATCTACGTTGAATGTTTGCCATATATCGTTCTCCTATATAAAGAAATCCTCAAGTGTATTAACTTTAACTGCGTTCCATCCGATAGCTTCAAGAATTGATTCTATTGGACTAAGAAACACCTTCTCAAATTGTTTATCATAGTCAATGTAGTTTGTCAATCCAAATTCAGCAGGCAAAACCCCTGGGAACGAAATAATGTTTTCACGAATAGGATTTGGCATTTTTAAATAAACAAACTTAATCTTACCACCACCTTCAATTGACTCATACCTTTTATTTAGCTCAAGTTCTTTAAGGCGATTATTATATAAGATACAACCACGAACATGCATTGGACAACCTTTCTTATAAGTATCTCCTATTTTATACTTATCAATGTTGTCTGTTCCTGAGTTACGCCCAATATCTTCAGGTGGTAGTCGGTGAAACTCTTGTCGGAAATCTTCAATAAATTTTTGTATTGCTTCTTCACCATCATTCATAATAACTTCAAACGATTTTTTAAGTCTCTCACGACATACTTCTGGTGTTGACGAACGAACGGACTCAAGACCTGTAACTGATATTTTTGGAATTTCATAGTGTACACCTTCAGAATTTAGCGTATTCATAATATAACGTTTCTTAGCAATGAATACAGATTTGTCTGTAATTTTTTCGCGTTTCATACTCATTGCTTGGCGATATGCGCCCATCTTTTTCGCTAACTCTTGATAGCCTTCATCAATGATAGGTTCAATTTTTATTTGGCAAACTTTGTCAAGAAACTCTTCTCCTTTTTTGCGATCAATATCTACAGTACCAAAAGTTGCTTTAATGATAGGAGCCATATCCACATAGATGGAGTCAGTATCAATATATACGATATAATCTTCATCTGTTTTAAGTATTTTATTCATATAATTATTAACAGATTTTTGAGCATATCGAATAGAAAGCTGACCTGATGTTGTAATTGCCTCAGCCATATCGTTAATATAATAAAGGAAATATATATTAGCCATAGCGCCATAAAGGCTGTTCATACTAATCTTGATAGCCATTTGAGCATTGTGCAATTGATTTGCTTCACGTTTTAGTTTTTCTTTTTCAATAGGATCTGTTGCATTTTCAAGTCGTTGCTCAACGGTTAACATATTCTTTTTAATGATTTTACGATTACCATAATACTCGTCAATAATTTCAGGAATGATGCCACGAAACTCATTCGTAAAGCATGCACCGTTTGCGGCTACGGACATATTTGGTTTTTCACTTTGATATTTACCATTTAAAACCATATCTTGTGATACATAATCACGTTCATTAGGTAAGTAAGTTTCAGGAGACATATTATATTGTAGCATCAAGTGCGGATACAGGGAATTCAAATCAAACGATACGATCCACGGATGCATACCGACCTTAGGATCTTTAACATAACCACCAACCAATTCACCAGCCCTTTGACCAGGGCCGCCTTTTACTGGAGGTACTCGTTTTTCTTTAATCAATTTACGATATAGAGTTGTTTCCCAAATTCCAACTGTACCAAACGCATCACCATAATTAACGCCACCTCCGTATGCAACAGTCATTACCAATTCAAGTAATGAAGTTTCATCTTCAAACCTTTGTATCAACCACGTATCCTTAAGATTATAGTCAAGATACAATTGTGGATTTTGTTCATATAAGTTTGTAAGGTTACCGTACTCAGAATAATCCATTTTCTTTTCGCCAAGGACAACATATGCAATATGATCAAGTTTCCAAGACTCTTGAGGACCGTACTTGTATCCAAACTTTTTAAAGGCGTCCATATAGTCAATTACGGTGATACCGCCGATACGATACGAACCCTGTTCTTTACCGAAAAACTCTCGAGAATATGGACGAACAGAACGCCAAGGAGACAACTCTTTGATACGTTCTTCACCTAACAGGTTTTTCATACGAGTAATGATGTATTGAATATCAAAGAACTCGACATTCCAACCTGTGACAATATCAGGATAGTTATTCGTCCACAATTGTAAGAACCGACGAAGCAATGCCTCTTCGGTATCAAATTTCATAAATTGAATATCTTCTTGTGGTATATCAGTCAATGTCTTTGTTTTATCATAATCTTTACGACCGAGCAGATGATAAGTACTTGACTTTGATGATTTGAATGCAATAGAAGTAATTTCTTTATCGGCAAGATCCATATCAGGATACCCGTCCGCAACGTCAACCTCAATATCAAACGAAACAATATTAATCATTGACGAATCAAATTTGATTTCATCAGGATACTGTTCTTGTATAAATTGCGATACATAGTTTGTATTACCACAAACCTCAAGACCGTGTACATCTTTATATTGGTCAACGAATTCTTTTGCGTCTTTCATGCTGTCAAAAGGTTTTGGTGCCAATGGTTTTTTAGTAAAAAGAGATTGATAATCTGAATCTTTTTGCGTTGTGATAAAGAGGGTAGGTTGAAACTTAATCTTTCTTTCAAATTTAATTCCATCTTCATAACCGCGCCAAAGGATTGTGTTGCCAAAGCGCTCAACCGATGTATAAAAATTAGACATGTGTATCCTTTGTGTTATATGATAAGACTATTATATAATAGGTCATTATTAATGTCAACCATTATGCAGATATTTCGCTGAAGTTCTTTATTTTTTGAAAACGAATGTGATTATCAAATTTATCTCCAAATTGATGCCCACGATGTGAAATCACGAAAATGTTATCATCAGAGTTGAGGTTGTGTAGAGTATCAATAAGATTTTCAATTCCAACAGAATCCAGGGCTCCGTCTAACGTTTCATCAAGTAAAAGCAAGTTTGTTGATACAGAATTACGGAGTTTTGCAACAGACCGCCATGCTAACATAATTGATAACGTAATACGAAGTTTCTCTCCTTCGGAAAATGATGCGTATGAAAAAGTATCTCGAAACCTTGATTTAATAATTTCATTAAAATTCTCATCAAGTTGAAAGTCAACAAATAGATCAAACGCACCAAGGTACTTATTAATAAGTTTATTCATAACAGGAATATACTGGCGAATAATACGAGTTTTGATACCGCCATCACGTAGCATAGTTTGTACCACATTCAATACTTCTTTATCTTCAAAAAGTTGTTGTTGAAGATTTTTAGATTCTTCGAGATTATTTGTATATTCTTCAAGCTTTGATGTATCAACTGCCTCTACTTCTTCTTCGGCTTGCACAAGCTCTTTCTTATAAGAATTAAGCGCATTCATTGACATTTTAATAGTAGCACGGTGATCACCAATAATTAAATTGTGATTTGCTAACTCATCCTCAACAGATGAGATTTCATTCATTCTATTTTCATATTCATTTATCTTATCCGATAATTCGGCTATTCCATTAGTTAATTCTTCGACCTTTTTACTCTTTTCGGTAACAATATTTTCTTTGAACGTATGTTCAATACCTTGCTTACAAGTAGGGCAATTATCATTGTCATGGTAAAAACTCAATTCTTTATTATGATTTGATAAGGCAATTTCTAAATCTCTTTTTAACTTGTTTGCTTTATCAATTTTTCCTTTTACAGATTGCTTATCTGAAATGGTTTGAATCAACTCTTCAATTTGAGTTTGTATCAATTCAATTTCTTCTTTTTCTTTTTCTATTTTTTCAATGTGTTTAGTCATTTTTTCACGAATTTTAATAACCTCATCTTCGCGAATTTTTCTTATTGATGCGTTGTGTTCTTTTGCGCTTTCCAATTTTGATTTTGTTAAATCAATTTGATAACCATTTTCTGTAATTTGGTCTTTATTATCACTTATTCTATCTTTAAGTAATAAGTTCATAGTGCTAAAGACTTGAATATCAAGAAGGTCTTCAATAATGTCACGACGAGTATGTGCAGGCAATTCCATAAATGGAACATATGTTGCGCTGCCTAACACAACGATCTGATTAAAAGATTTGTAATTTAAGTTCAAGATGTTTTGCTCAAGATACGTTTGATAATCTCTTGCTGCAGCATCTTGGTTCACAAGTTCATTATTTTTCCAAATCTCAAATATTGTCGGTTTAATACCACGACGTATCATATAGTTATTTAAACCAACTTGAAACCGTATTTCAACGACTGTTTCACGACCGTTAATGCTGTTAATTAATTGGTTTTTGTTAACTTTACGAAACGCTTTACCATATAAACCAAAAACGATAGCGTCAAGAAGAGTTGATTTACCGCTACCGTTTGTACCACTTATAAGTGTAGTTCTATTATCATTTAAAGATATGGTTGTCCATGCGTTACCTGATGATAATAAATTTTTATAACGTACTTCTTTAAATTGTATTTTCATCCTAGTTGTTGGGCCTCAATATATAATTCATCTATTAAATTTTGAATACTTACTTTATTTACTTTGGTATCTATTGACTCAATATATTGATGCAATATGTCCTTTGTGTCTTTTGTTTCGTCAAGAATTTCATCAACACCAGCATCTTCAAGATTAAGAGAATCTTCAATAGCCTTTACATCAACAGCACCAGCATCGGTGAGCTTATTCATAAACATATCATAAATATATGCGTTCGTTCTATTTTTTACTATAACTTTAATATATGAATTATTAATGTTAGTTAAATCTAAATGCGCAATATCTTCAATTGACATATCAGCGTCGTCGTAATCTATTTTGTGATAAACTGCAAACGGATTAAGTATCCATTCCAATTCACGAGTTTCGGTTTCAAGTATTCTAAATCCACGCTTACCTTGATAATCCGACCAAGTCATTTCATATGGTGCACCTAAATATGTTATATTATTATAAGACGACGGATGATGAAAATGCCCTGAGTAAACTTGTTCATAATGAGAAAATATATCTTTTGTTAAACCATGATCATTAATGGCGCCTTTTAACATTTCAAAACCCTGGATAGCAAAGTGTCCCATACATATATCAGCTTTTGACTCTGCTATAGATTTCATAATGTTATCTGAATTATTTTTTGTAATCCATGGTACCATTATAATATTAGTTAACCCAAATGTCAATTCTTTTGCTTCATCACAATATATATGGAAATTTGAATATTCTTGAAGCAAAAGATTCATTGAATTGACTTCGTTGGTATTTGTGTAATACACGGAATGATTACCAACAATTGCATGGTATTCAATATTACGTTTTGCAAGTTGGTCAAAGAACATTTTCTTTGCCCTATCAAGAGTTACGTAATTAACGAATTTTCTTCTATCAAAAGTATCACCAAGATCAAGCACAATTTTAATATTGTGTTCGTCAATATATGGAAAAAAGATTTCGTTAAAAAACTTTTCCTGGTGATCAAGAAATACTTTTGAATCACCTCGAACACCAAGGTGCATATCTGTAATAATTGCTATTTTCATTTATCTTTATTCTTATTTAATTTTTCTTCAAAATCTTCAATAAAGCTATTAATATAATCAGCGTTTGTATTTAGATGCAATTGCACTTCATTTGATTCGTATGTAGCTCCTTGAGCAACCATATTATGAGATGATTTAAATCTAATGTACATTTGTTTCTTTTCTTTTGCAATACGTCTAAGAAAAGCATACCAAATAATTTGTGTAAAATATGCAAACGGATTTGATGATTTGTTTGGATCAAAATTGTTGATATAAAGAAGACAGTTTTCAATACCGTCCATAATCATATCGTCTTTATAAGTGTAACCTGAGAAATTTGGTTTTGTTGCCAAACGATTCGATATTTGATATATACATTCTCCAATATAGTCAGGAACTTTTGGCGGTTCATCTCCTTGATCTTCTGCATCTCGTACTTGTTTTTTATACTCTATAAGAGCCGCTAAAAGATCAGGATTATTGACGTAGTTACGTTTTGCTCTTCGAGCCATACTACTCTCCTCATTATTTGCTTATTGATTTTATTCTAATACTAAATATCATAAATGTCAACAATATAATAGAAAAACTTTTTTTATTTTTTGTTCATTTTTTTGTTGACATATCCTCTAGATGTGTTATAATCAGAATTAATATTCTGGGAGTTATGGATATATAGTTTATTCTAAAGGTATTGTATATATTTTAAACGGAAATGATTCTTCAGAATATATTTCAATACGACGTTTAAAATGATTTAAAGTATAATTTGTAAATGATCCTATGGACAAATCATCAGCAATATCATAAAGAGTTGCACGATCAGAATCAGAACCTTTACGTAAAGATCTTCCAATTGATTGTAATACTTTAATTTCAGATTTAGAACCTGAAGCAAAGATTACGTTATCAAGTCTTTTAATATTAACACCAGTTGAGAATACACCATATGATGCGAGTATATCATGACGTTTTATTGGATCGTTTTCAACTAAGTGTCTAATTTCTTCACGATCAGTTCCTTTCACTCCACCATATACAAAGTGTAAGACACGATCGTCTCTCCGAAGGAGTGGTTCTAATACTTTCCCGTGTTTTTCAACCAAGTCAAATAATACTAAATTATTTTGATCTTTTAAAGACCATAATAGATTTCGAATGAAAAGATTTCTTTTTTCATGATTAATAATATATTCTCGTTCAGCAGGATATTTTTTCTGCTTTACTTCTATTGAATTCATTGCTTTACGAAATTGTTTTTTCTTATCAACAGGATGAGTAAGTACTAATGCTTTGACTTGAAAATTAGCGACAGTACCTTCATCAATAAGGTCTTTTGTACTTACGTATTTCTTAACTTTTCCAAAACAGCCTTCGAGAACAAGTTGATGTGTTTTACTTTCTTCTGATTTAAGAGTACCTGTAAACCCATGTCTATATTCGCAATTGACTAATTTTTCCATAATTGTTGTAAGAGATTTTGCTTGAAACAAGTGTGCTTCATCGCCTAATACAACACGGAATTGATCGAACCAACTTTTTGGCTGTTTAATTAAAGATTGCCACGTTGATATAACAATAGGTGCTGAAGTATTTTTATCTATACCACCTTGTATTTTATAAATTAAACTTTCGTCACAACCATAATCAACAAAATCACCAGCCATTTGATGGACTAGTGATATAGTCGGTACAATAATAAGAGTTCTATGACCGAAGGCCTGATAATAGTGTTGCTGTAGCAAATATATGATGAGTGATTTACCAGAAGACGTTGGTGATAAAGATAAAGAACGATCATTACGAATTGCGTTTACAATATAATCGTTTTGATAATCACGAGGAGTAAATTTGCAACCTATTTCTTCTGCAATTTCATAGCCGTAATTATCAGGCACATTTTCTTTCTTTAACATTTCTTCTGGGACGTTTAAAGTATACTGACGATCTTCGCAAAATTTTTGTAAATAACTCATAAGACCAACATACAGCGTTGGGCGTATAGGTTGATACATGCGAATATAACCATCCCATACTCTTGATTTAAATTTTGGAGAAAATTGGTAACCAGGTGGACGAAAAGAAAAATAATTCATTATTTCTTGACGAACACCAGGGTCAGCAGTAACTTTCATATGAACCGAGTTTATTGGTTCAACGTTCACTATGTCATTCATACTTTTATATCTATAAATTCACCTTGTGTATATGCAGGAATATCTTTATCGTAACGTATATCGGATTGTTTCCTTAACATATTTATCTCTTTTGCTCGTTCTTCAATTTCTTTCCATTGTTTTAATTTAACTTCGGTACGAGACGCCGCCTCTACCACCCTGACTCTATCCTTTTCAATTGGCGGTGTAATGTGTTCGCTATTTGCATATACATTAGGATGTCCGTACTGTGATGCTTTGATGGTTTGATGTACATCAAATGGCATACCTGTTGATGGTACTTTCATTTTAGCCTCCTGCTTGAAACTTGACCCAGTCAATCATATTTTTAATAATAAAATTTCTATTATTTATCTGCCTGACAATATTTTCTAAATATTTCCCGCGTTCTTCATGTAATGATATTTTGAGACTTAGTTCTATAATATCTTTATCGCTTTGAATATATCTATCTAAATCGTTACGTAATACTTTAAGCGCAAAAGGTTTCCAACCACGATCTCGTAGTTCAAGCTCATCCATAGACCCATTATAATATTCGGTTTTTACTTTTTCAAGTTCTGTTAGATCGGATTTTAGTTTTCGTATTTTTAATGCTTCGCGGTAGTATAGATTATAATACTTATTGTGTAATTCAGGAATGCGGCTTGATTCTCTTGAAAGATTTGTTTCATCAATTTTGCAATCCTGAGCCCACAACTTGTTGATTTCGTCTATATCCATTATGCACTTCTCCATTGTATAGCATTTTTTACTATTTTATCACAGAAATAGAGAAATGTCAATTATTTCTTTTCATTAGCCTCAGCAAGTACCATTGCTTCGTACTCGGCACGGTCAACAACACCTTCGTTTAAAAGACGTTCGCGGTTTTTCATATGTGCCGCTTGAACTTCCTCTTTTGAACCACCAAAGTAAGGAACACAATGTCCTTCTTCAATCATAATCTCTGTAACCAAACGACCATCTGCCGCGCGGAAATCGCCAAGAATACGACCAAACTTACCTTTCATATCTTCACCGTCTTTGTCTTCGGTTGTGATAAGTTTAGCATCTTTTTCTAACAAAGAATAAAGTCTATTCTTGGCTGCAACACCAAACAATTTTTCTACTCTGTCTGATGTTCTTGACTCAGGAGTATCAATACCCATGATACGTACTCTTTCATCTTTTAGCTGAATTTTAAATCCTAGATCAATGTCTACGTCAACAGTATCACCGTCAACTACTTTAACTACGTGTACATCGTACTCGTTTTGATTTGAGTTTGCCAATTTTTTAATTCCTTATAACTGTGTTATTTTTAAATCCCTAAATATAAAATTCACAGTTGCTTGAGGATACACAACATCCGTTTGTGTAGTATCAAGCTGAACATCGGACAAATTCGAGGGGAAACAATCAACAAAATCCATTTGAATATTAGGATTTTTATGGCTGTTCATAATTATTATAGATATGTCTGTTAGTAATCCATCATTACTATCTTTTAAAGTGTCGTATTGTGTAAAGTTTTCTGGGAAACCTAAAGCTTTTATCCAGTTAAAAACTTCAATATAATTGTTCATTGATTCGTCAATAATAAATGATAGAGGTAAATCACCATATGATACTCTATCTCCTGGAACAGGAATTAACTTAAATGGAGTGGGTTGGTCGACCAACTGCAAGTTAAGAGACGGTATGACAACGTTTTGTGTAAAAAATTGTACATTTGGCAATCTGCTAACTGTAACTACAAACTCTAATGGCGACATAAAATTTGTTATCATAACATCTTTCCTATTGACATTTCTTTCTAAATATGATATGTATATATTTATAAGGAATGAAAAAAGGAATCAGTCATGACTCAGTTCGACAAATCAAAATTCACATATCACGGTGGATATCTTGAGTACACAGGTACATACGAAGGTCAACCTACATGGGATCAAGTTGCACCTAATTGCCACCCATCTCGAGTAGGTATGCCAAAAGAACTGTTTATCGCTCGATTTAAATATAAAGGACCATTTACAAAAGCAAAATTCGTAAAAGAGCTTTGCAAATCATTTACTGTTGAAGAATATGTTGAAGCACGCCAACAAGACGGTATCAATGGTTCTCCTCTTATGATTTTAAAAAATAAAAATCCTAATTGGTATGATAATATCATGTCAAAACAAGGATAATTTAATTGACATTTTTTTCCTCGTGGTATAGAATAAATATACGATGAGGAGAAAAAACAAGAAACCACCGCAACTCATTAATCCATGTATAAACATTTGTAAAATTGATCCTTTTACAAATGTTTGTATAGGTTGCAAAAGAACTCAGAAGGAGATTTCTGAATGGTTTTGGATGGACGAAAATCAAAAGAAAATAATAATGAAGAAACTCAAAAACCGATAATTGATGACCCTTGTGATGACGTAACTTCTTGGTTAGGGAACTTGTTGAATAAAGAGAAAAAATAATATGATAAAATATATTTTTGATATTGATGGTACTCTTACTCCGTCAAGACAACCAATGTCACAGGATTTTAAAACTTGGTTTGAGCATTTTGCAACACACAATGCAGTTTACTTTGTAACTGGTTCAGATCGAGATAAAACAATTGAGCAAATTGGTTTACCTCTTTACAGTCTTGCTATGTGTGTGTATAATTGTTCTGGAAATGATATATGGCAACAAAGCAAAAATATTTATAGAAACGAATGGAAACCGTCTAAAGAATTATTAGAATTTTTTGACGGATGGTTACAATCAAGTAAATTTGAACTACGTACAGGAAATCATATTGAAGAACGCCCTGGTTGTGTAAACTTTAGTATAGTAGGACGTAATGCAAGTTACGAAGATCGTAAATTATATATAAAATATGATACTAATAATCGTGAGCGTGAAACAATAGCACATATAATTAATAGTGAATTTGATAATATAACAGCAACTATAGGTGGTGAAACTGGAATAGACATTGCACCAACAGGGTGTGATAAATCTCAAATTCTTAATTACTTTTCAGACAGTGATATTATTTATTTTTTTGGTGATAAAACTGAACAAGGTGGTAATGACTATCCTTTAGCAAGAAAATTAAAATTTCCAAACCAAGTTTATCAAGTTAAAGATTGGAAAGATACGTGGGAAAAATTAAAAAGGATTTCTGGTGAATGATTGTAGGATTTACTGCGTCCGCGTTTGATTTGCTTCATGCAGGACACGTACAAATGTTAAGAGAAGCAAAAGAACAATGCGACTATTTGATATGTGGGCTTCAGATGGATCCTAGTATTGAAAGAAAAGAAAAAAATGCTCCAATTCAAACTATTGTTGAAAGATATACTCAACTTAAAGCAATAGGATATGTTGACGAAATCATTCCATATTGTTCTGAAGAAGATTTAAAAGATATATTAACGCTATATAATATTGACATTAGAATATTAGGAGATGAATATAAAACAGAAGATTTCACAGGTAAAGATATTTGTAGATCAAGAGGAATAGAATTATATTTTAATAAAAGAGACCATAGATTTAGTACAAGCGATCTTAGAAAGAGAGTATGCAATGAATGAAGGATATACGCAAAAACAATGGGACTATGTAGTTGGATATGGTAAGGTGCCGCCTGAATACCAAAGATATGATATTAATGTTACCGCAAACAAAACAACGGAAGGGCCATTTAAGAGTGCATTTGAATCTGACACTGAAGGAGTTATTAGGCGTGAAATAATTACTTATCGTATGCGAAACGGAATGATGATTAAAGAAGAAGCAAGTCGTGATTATTACAAGGACGGTGATTATCACGATACACAAAATACAAAACCATTACCAGCGCCATGAGTGATAAAAAGTGGACAGAAGATTCTGATATGTTAATAAAATTGCATAATTATGCAAGTTCTTTACAACAACATGACCCAGAATCTGGACAAGAATTAAGACGTATTGCTGATAGATTTAGCGAACTTATAAAAAACGCATATACCAGGAGACATTGGTGTAATGGAAATGAAAAATAAAGACAATGATCTAAACAATGATCCAACGATTAATGAACTTAAAAAAATATTTAACGATCATGGATTAAGTTTTTATATAAAAAAAAGAAAAGGTTCAATTGCAAAAGTACATATTGCTATAAAGGAAGAAGAATAACTTTTCATATAAATAAAAGGTGATTTGATTTTCCTGTATTATGAATATAGTATGCCATTTATAATATAGGAGAAAATAACATGGCATCTAAAAGTTTGACACCAGATTCAATCTATGCTCATTTAGATACTGATGGCGATGGTGTTATTACAGACGAAGAAATGGCCCGTGCAAAAGAAATTGCTGAATGGGAACATAAAAAGAAAATGCAAGAGAATGAAGATGCAAAAGAAGATCAAATTCGCCAGATGGCATGGTTTGCTCTTTGGGGAATGCTTTTATATCCAGTCCTCATTCTTGTCACAAGCATCTTTGGTGTTGATGATGCTGCAGGTTTAATTGGTGATATTGCTCCAACTTATTTTGTTGCAATTGCCGGCTTGGTCGCAGCATTCTTTGGTGCAAATGCCTACTCAAAAGGCAAAAATGGTTCATCAAAAGAAGGCTAATTATATAAAATATATAAATTTATTAAAGAAGGGTTTTAGCCCTTCTTTATTTTTTAGTTGACATTTACTTAAGAATCAGATAGATTAGTAATTGAGAACACTTTGAGGAATATTATATGTCAGTAGAACAATTCAAAATCTTAACTGCACGCCAACACGTTCGAGAACGAATTGGTATGTATATGGGATCAAGTGCTAAAGAAGACATTGAACGTTTCATTCTAGGAGAATGGAAAACAGCCAAGTATGTTCCTGCTCTGTCAAAAATGATTGACGAAATACTTGACAATTCAATTGATGAAGCAATTCGTACAAACTTTATGTATGCAAATCGTATAAACGTATCCGTGGATAATAATAAAGTGACGGTTACTGATAACGGTCGTGGTATACCACAAGAAAAAGTATTTGATGAAACAACTCAAACAAACATCAACCGTGCGACGGCTGCTTGGACAAGAGTTAATGCAGGTACAAGCTTTGATGATGAACGTGTTACGATTGGTACTAACGGCGTAGGTTCAGCCGCAACAAACTTCTTGTCTTCAAAATTTACAGGACGTTCGTGGAGCAACGGCGATCAAATTACTGTCACTTGTAAAAACGGCGCAGAAGAAATTAAAGAAGCTTATAGTAAAAAAGAAGGCAACGGTACAGAGGTTTGGTTTATTCCTGACTTTAGTTTATTTGAAGTTGACAGTCTTGATGATCTTGACACTGTTGCTTTACTTGAAGATCGTCTTATTAGTTTACAAATGGCATTTCCTGAAATTGCGTTTTCATTTAATAAGCGTCGTATCAAAGTAAACAATCTGAAAAAATATTCAGAATTATTTGGTGAAGAAGCAATCATTGAAAAAACACATAATCTTTCTTTTTTGATTACATCTTCTGAAGACGGTTTCCGTACGAATTCGTTTATAAATGGTGTAAATACACGTCAAGGCGGATCGTATGTTGATTTTATTATAAATGGTATTGTTGACGAACTTACAGTTATGATTAAGCGTAAATACAAAATTGAAGTGGTTCGTTCAACGATTAAGAATGGTCTTACTTTTGTGATGTTTGCACGTAATTTTACAAATCCTAAATTTGATTCGCAAACAAAAGAACGTTTAACAAATCCTATGAGTAATGTTAAAGAACACGTAATCGCATCTGAAATTCGTGAAGTAGACTATTTTGCTCGTAAAATTCTTAATACTCCATCTATCATTGATCCTATAATTGAAGCTCAACTTGCAAAGAAAATTGCTGCGGATAAACGTGCCGCTACACTTGCACAGAAAAAACTTCGTAAAGTAAAAGTAGCAAAACATATTGCAGCTAATACACAAGATGCAACATTAAAGATTGTTGAGGGCGACTCGGCAATGGGCTTCCTTCTCAAAGTACGTGATCCAAATAAGGTAGGTGCTTATCCTCTTCGTGGTGTGATTATGAATACTTGGGATATGAAACCTGCCGATGTTCTTAAAAACAAAGAACTATCAGAATTAATTTCAGTTCTTGGTCTTGATATTACAAATCCAAATTCAGTTGACGATATGACATATGAAAACATTGCTACTTTAACTGATGCTGACCATGATGGTATTGGACATATTAGTCCATTGTTAATTGCTTTCTTTTATAAGTTTTGGCCTCGACTTTTAAACGAAAAACGAGTTAAGATCACTCGTACTCCAATTATGATTTCAACTAAAGGTAAAGATGTTAAATGGTTCTATACATATAAGGAAGCATCTGAATTTAAATCAGCTCAAGATGGTTGGAAACATCGATATATTAAAGGTCTTGGTTCTTTACAAGAAGACGAATATCATACTATTATTAACGAGCCACAATATGATACTGTAACTGTTGACGATGCAGGTATTTTCCAAATGATGTTTGGGCGTGATAGTCAACTTCGTAAGGATTATATGTTTGCATGATTACTTGGTATGATATATTTGCTTCAATTATATTTGCTTATTTTATTTTAAATTTATTTTTTATTCCATATATTGGACTAATCCTATCGTATTTTATTTATGAAATGTGGCTTGTATATTGTAAGTTAAGATTGACAATGCAAGAGTAATGTGATAGTATATATAGAATAACGAAAAGGAATCACTATGAACGTACTTGATTTTACTCAAGAAAAAAATGAATATCCAATTTCAAAGGTTGCAGCAAATGAATGGTTATCGTTTGCTATGTATACTGTTGAGAGTCGTGCTATTCCAAATATGATTGATGGATTAAAACCAGTACAAAGATTTTATCTATATTCTTCATTATTAAATTCAAAGAAAGATTTTAAAAAGGTATCAGCAGTCGCCGGTATTATTTCCGATTATGGATATAATCATGGTGAGGCTAGCGCTGCAGGCGCAGGTCAGCTGATGGCGGCCTCCTGGAATAACAACATTTGTTTGGTCGAAGGTCGAGGTTCTTTTGGAACTCGATTGGTCCAGGAGGCCGGCGCTCCGCGTTATGTATATACTCGAGTTCATGAAAATTTTAATAAATACATCAAAGATCTTGATTTGTCACCAGCACATGAAGATCCTGAACATGAGCCACCTGCATTCTATCTTCCTGTAATTCCTTTAGTACTCGCAAATGGAACTAAAGGAATTGCTACTGGTTTTGCCACAAACATCCTTCCACGATCGCCTGCCGCACTTTCTAGTGCCTGTCGTGAATACATATTGAGTGGTAATATAGCTAACAGGCTTCCAGTGACGTTTCCGGATTTTAAAGGTACAGTAAACTATAACGCTGAAGAAGATAAATTTACAGTTCTTGGTTGTTTTGAAAAGAAGAGTAAAACAGTTCTTGAGATTACTGAGGTACCATATGGGTATGATCGTGAGTCATACGTTAAAGTCCTTGATGATCTTGAAGATAAAGGTGATATTGTATCTTATGAGGATATGTGTGATAAAACAGGTTTTAGATTTGAGATCAAACTCAAACAACAAACAAGTTCAGCATGGCCTGACGAACGCATTATTCGTAAGTTTAAGTTATCAAAACCTTTAACTGAAAATTTAACAGTTATTAATCATGAAGGCAAACTGCGTGATTATAAAGACGAGCGTTTATTAATCAAAGACTTTTGTGATTATCGAATTGGTATTTTATCTAAGCGTATTGAAAAACGTAAAGCCGAGATTGAATCTGAAATTGGTTGGTTACAAGTTAAAATGGAATTTATTCAAGCAGTACTTGATGATAAGATTATATTTAAGAATCGTAAAAAAGCAGATGTTGGAAAGCAAATTCTTGAACACACGAATGCGCTTAAAGATGACGTAGACCGTTTGTTGCGTATTAATATCATAAGCTTAACAGACGAAATGGTAAAAGAGCTTGATAAAGAAATTAAAGCTGCTATTAAAGATTTTAAATATTGGGAAAAAACAACCGCAAACGAACAATTTATTCTTGATCTTGATGCGGTATGTGAATAATGTTTTACGTTACATATGATAAACCAAAAAAGATTTCTAATTCTTTAATGGATAAAATGATTATATTTGCGTCGGACTTTCTTCAAATTGATGGCGAATTAGAAATATATTTTGATGGTGAGTTTAATAATGATTGCTGTGGTTATGTTGAATATGAACCAAATGATAATGAAATACTTATGTATATCAATCCGTCATTAAATAAGAAAGATATAATCACAACGTTTTTTCATGAAATGGTTCATGTGAAACAATACTTACACAATGAATTAAAAAGCGGTATTGGTAAATTACCATCAAGGTGGAAAGGAAAAAAATATAACGTATCATATTACGAATCTCCTTGGGAGGTTGAAGCATATGAATACGAAAAAATTATGTCTGATATTTTTAAACAAGAAGGATTTATGTAAATGCCAAATTGGTGTATGAACGACGTTCTTATTAAAGGACCTACATCTAAAATTGAAGAATTATATAATAAAATAGAAAAGTCTGATGGTTTATTTGAAGTGATGGTTCCTATTGGTGATTGGGATTATAATACAGCAGTTGATAAATGGGGTGTAAAATGGGATGCAAGCCCAGAAAATTTAGTATTAGAAGAAGACGGAGATGAAGCATATATTTCTGGCACCATAGATACTGCTTGGGGTCCACCTATTCAAGTTTTTGAAACTTTTAGTATTGAAAATCCCGACTTAATTGTAGAACTAAGATATTTTGAACCAGGAATGTGTTTTATCGGATGGTATATTGATAATGAAGATGAATACTATGAATATGATCCAAACGATATTAAAACGTTAGATAGTATACCTGAAGACTTAAAAGATCACTTTAATTTATATGAAGAAATTTCTTTTTATGATAATGATGATGACGAATATGAAGATTAAATGAATATTACAGTTTCACTTGATCCTACATATAATTACTTAATAGAAAAATTTGTAAAATTTTTGTGTAAAGAATTATGTATTATTCCACGTTCAATTTTTATTACAGAATATGATATTAAAGATAGCTATGGAATGTGTATAGATGAGAGTGAAGGCAATTATGTCATACTTATTGATTGTAACCGCGATCTTGAAAAAGTATTCACTACAGTTTCTCACGAAATGGTGCACGTAAAACAATATATGACTCAAGACTTAGGATACCTTTTAGATAAACATAAAGATATGCCTTATAAAGATCGGTGGTGGGAAAAAGAAGCCTATGAAAAAGCTGTTCCTCTTTTGGAAAAATTTACAAAGGTCATATAAATACGTTTATGTTTAGAGCACACAAAGAAATTATTTGGCACTTAACATGTTCGGCTTGTAATGGATGGTTTACTTATGCCACAATGGAACAAAATATTTGTATTGATAGATACGTTTTTCACTGTCCACATTGTGGTAAAAAAGGACTAGGTAAAGAAGACAAGTTAACTTGAACTTGTAAGGAGCTAAATTATGATACCAAAGATCGTTCATACGACTTGGTCTACTAAAGATATACTTAATAGTAATTCTATTCTTATTCAAAACGGACTTAAAAAAATAATTGAACTAAATCCAGATTGGGAAGTTCGAGTTTATGATGATTATGATATAGAACAATATCTTAAAGAAAAATTAGGATTAGATTATGATCTTGTTAAGGATGATCATATTGTTGCAAAATCCGATATTTGGAGATTATTAAAAATATATATCGAAGGCGGTTTGTATGTTGATGTAGATCGTCTTTGTAATACACCTCTTTCGTCAATTATCGAAAAAGATACACGTTGGGTTCTACCAACTTATAAAGACTCAGATTTTTCTCAAGACTTCATGCTAAGCGTTCCAAACAATACTACTTTTAGTGATGCAATAGGTTTAAATCTTTGGAGAAGAAAACAAGGTTATCGCCACGTTTATTACTTAGGTCCACAAACATATATGCATGCCGTTTCTAAATCAATCTTTGGTGAACAAGCAGATACAAACCCTGGTATTGAGTTTTTTGATAGCTTTCGTAAAATTGTTAAAGAAAATCCATTTTTAGTTACATATCGTGAAGATCCTCCTTATGATACAATATTATATCAGAATGGAATTAGTGAAGGACATGAAAAAATGAAAAAAGATCTATATAAAGAATTTAATATGTCACATTGGACTGGAGAATGGTAAAATAACTATTGACATTTGGCTGCGAATCAGATAGATTATATATATCAAATGGAAAAGGAACATACCAATGGGTACATCATCAATGATCGGAATTCTGAACAAAGACGGTTCGGTTACTGCTTCTTATTGCCACTACGATGGCTATCTTGCTTATAACGGTCGTATGTTAGTAGAAAACTATAACAGCCAATATGATGCAGAAATGGTTGCCAAAGGTGGTTACATTTCCGGTTTAAAAGAAGACTACCTTGAGTCTCGTCAAGAAGCTGTTCATAATGATCCTGCAATGATTTATGACTCTGTAGATGTATTTCTTCGCTGCGGTGATCGTAGCACTGGTGCAGATTATCTTTATATCTTTGATGGTACTGCATGGTTCTACACTGATACTTATACAAACCGTAAAGATCGTCGTTTTGAAGAAGTTGAAATGAACTTGGAAGGAGCAGCCTAATGAAAAGCTTACTAATAGATTTCGTATCTGCATCTATGTCGGCAGCGGTGGTTATTGGCTTGATCTTTCTTAGCGTAAATGGAATGTTTTAATAAGGATAAAAAATATGCTTGAATTTATTACACCAGAACTCTTATCTATTACTATCATCGCAATCTGTGGTGGAATGATTGGTTATATCATTGGATACAACCACGGATCAAAAGATGCTAGTAAAGCGTGGAAATCTGCTTACGAAAATAAGCTATAAATTAAAAGTGTGCTCCTGTAGCTCAGTTGGTCAGAGCAGAGCGCTCATAACGCTTTGGTCCTTGGTTCAAGTCCAAGTGGGAGCACCAAATTTTAAATGACTCCTTAGCTCAGCAGGATAGAGCAAGTGCCTTCTAAGCACTAGGTCGAGGGTTCGAATCCTTCAGGGGTCGCCAAAAAAAATAAATGCCCTCTTGGTGGAATAGGTAGACACCAGAGACTTAAAATCTCTTGCTCATATGAGCGTGCCGGTTCGAGTCCGGCAGAGGGCACCATTAGAAAAGGCGATTATGGATAAAGTCAAAAGAGATGAGTTCTTTGCAATATTTCTTGCCATGCAGAAGGCAAAGCATGCCGATAAGAAGTATTTGTATAGAGCTTTCTCAAGCTTAACTGCAACATTTAATGAATTGAATTGGCGTGTGATTGGTATTACACAAGACGCGCTTGATTCTTTTAAATCTGTGAACTTTGAAAGAATTCCAACTCGCAAAGATGAAAACCCTGTTGAACGAGCTCATATTAATAAAAGACATGATTGGGTTGAAGAAGCCTTTAATCGTGAATGGAAGGACTCGGAAGAATGGTGGAATTTTATTTGGGAAAACGATCAAACTGTTCTTGCCACTGCAAGAGAAAATAAAAGATCAGACTCATTAGGTGAACCGTTAAAAATTGCATATAAAATTCCAGAAGGTTATTTTGTATCATCATTTATCGGCTGCAAATATCGAAAAAAAGTAGAAAAACCTTTACTTGAAAATTTTAGTAAGATGTGAGGATAATAATGTTAAAAGGTAAAAGAAATAATAAGAAAACGTCAATTGGCCGCCGCAATATCAAATTTTCTTCTATGAACAAATCAAAAAAAACGTAGCTATAAAAAATATAGAGGACAAGGATAATACCTAATACTTATATATGTGGATTTTAGTTTTTATATACATTTACGCAAATGAGCCGTATGTCATTAAATACGGTTCATTTAATAGTATGCATAAATGTTTTTTTGCAAGAGAAAGTTTAGGAAAAAAATTATCTGGAAATGCTGGCTATTTTTTAGAAGGTTCACAAGCAATTTGCATATATAAGGAAACAAAAAATGAGTGAGTTTAAAAGAGGAATATTTAACACGCTTGGAAACAGTTCGTTTTATTTAGCAATCATATATACAGTTGGACATATTGTTATTGCAGCTACATGTAATTATCTTATTACTGGCGCTGCAATTGAGCTTGCCGCGGTTGATGCAATAGTTGAACCAATAGTAAATGGATTTTGGTTTTATTTCTTGCATAAATTCTTTTCATTACAAAAATAACTATTGACATTCTCTTGCGAATCAGATAGTATAATTATATCAATGGAAAAAAGGAATCACCATGAACTTGACATTTTTTGAACAAACTCCACAGGAACGTGCTATCGCTAGCTTTGGTCGCCGCATGATGTGGTTCTCTGAATCAGGTGAGAATATGAATGTTCCATTAGAAATTCTTAACGCATTTAGTCGCGTAGGAGAAGAAATGGCTGAAACTGGTTCAATGAAAAATTTAACAACTCTTGATAAGCAAGTAATCAAATACGCGAAAAAGGTGTTGTAATATGTGGATCTTAGTTATACTAAACGGCGTGTTTGGATCGGACGAAGTTAAAATGACTTACTATGATTTGTATCAAACAGAGATGCAATGTAATATTAATGCAGCTGTTCTTGAAACCGCATTCACACAAAAAGAAAAAGCAATTTGCATAAATAATAGTTGACATTCTATATGGAATCAGTTATATTAATAATATAAGGAATGAGGGAATTGGCCAAGACGCTATCACCTTCGGGTAAAAAAGCATGACGGTAACGAACCTCAATCCTTTATATCTGGTGAATATACCGCCCGTGAAATACCGGTGACGTGAAAACCAGATATTCAGAACGGTAATGAGAGGTTCCAAACCCTCAACCACTAAAGTGGTAAAAATGGATTAAAGAGATTTATCGTTTGACGTAGCCTGCGCGTCGTTAGTAAACAAGGTCGGGCAAGAATATATGGACTCTGCTTTTAATAAGGTAACGATTGGTCCTCACTTAGGGTGCTGCAACATCCGAAGGCCATTTGCAGATGGTAGCAAGGTTCGATTCCTTGGTTATCTTATTGAAAGCAGAGTTTGCGCCCTTATAGCTCAGATTGGTAGAGCACGTGATTTGTAATCTCGGGGTCGGGAGTTCGAGTCTCTCTGAGGGCACCATCTACTCGGTGTAGCGCAGTCTGGTAGCGCATTTGGTTTGGGACCAAAGGGTCAGGAGTTCGAATCTCTTCACCGAGACATAGAAAAATCCATTCATTAGTCTGCAGCTTTTGGATGGTCGGTGAGTCGCTAGTACCGAATGGAAAGCTAGCCGGGTGCTGTACATCGAAACAAACAGATAGAGAGGGAGGCACCTAGGAAGGCCTCCCTTTTGATATAAATACATATTTGAATTATAGGAGTTAATAATATGGAAAACGAAATTTTAATAGAAAAAATGAAAGTTATACTTTCTTCCGCTTTTTCTTTATATTTAAAATCTCATAATTATCATTGGAACGTAACCGGCCCAAACTTTAAACAATATCACGATTTCTTTTCTGAATTTTATGAAAGTGTATTTGAGTCTATCGATGATTATGCAGAACATATTCGTGCCCTTAACGCATTTGCACCAGGATCTTTAAAAAGATTTTCTGAAATGACTGTTATTTCAGACGAGCTTTCTATTCCAAGTTCAAACTTTATGTTCGTGCGCCTAGGACAAGATAATGATAGATTTCTTACTGAATTAAGAGAAGCACATCGTATGGCTGATGAATTAAATCAAATTGGAGTTGCAAGTTTTCTTGAAGATCGTATTGATTTTCATGAGAAAATGCAATGGCAGATTACATCTCATACTGAATAAAAATGAGGGTTTATAATGATTGATGATGAAGACGATGAATGGAAAAAATTAGCAAAAATTCTTCAAGAATTTTGTGGTGATAGTAAAGGATGGGATATTACTGAAGTCTCAGGATCTTGGACACAAGAAGATTATAACGACTTTGTTTATCACTTTATGTCAGATAACGATGATTTATATAATTCAGTTATTATAAATGAAGAATCTGATATCCTTTTAAACACGGATTTATCAATGGCTCAGGAAATGTTAAAAAAGATCGGCGTCAATGTTCACTAATGAATTTGATTGGGACGAAACTGTTACTACAATTCTTGACGACGAAGGTCGTTATGAAGATATTCAAGTTTTTATAGATGACTCCGAAGTATACATTCGTCAATGGAATGAAAAACAACAAGTGCACGATCTTATAGTGATGAGCTCGCACATGTATTTTGAATTAATGGCAGCGATGAAAAAGCCTGAAGGTGCTTATTACGTTGAAAGATCGTGGAAATGAATAATATACAATGTGTTACATATACAAGTAATAGTAAAATTATGGTTGCGCCAAGTCTTAAATGCGGTTCAACAACAATAATACAGTATTTAGGTTATCCATATATAGGAAAATTTAATAAACGCTCGGCAAGAAAAAACCTTTTAGAAGAAGGTTTGTGGAAAGAATATAATGTAGAAGATCTTACAGAAAATATATTAAAACAATATCCTATAAGAATTGCAATTGTAAGAGATCCTGTAGATAGATTGTTTAGTGCATACAAAGACAGAGTTCAATTTAGAAATAACGGTGATTTAAGAGATACACTAGACACCTTCTCCAAATTTATTTACAATATTGACTATGCAAGAGAAGATGAAAATATTAAAATTCATACAGATACACAATGCAGTCAAATAGGATCCAATCCAAGTATATACACAAAAGTGATTAATTCAAATAATATAGACGATATATTACTTCCAATTATATCAAAAGTAAGCAGGCGCTCTGATATTCCGCTTGCAATAAGAAAAGCAACCGTTCGTAAGACTCAAGAAAAACCTGTTTTTGAAAATAAGAAAAAGGAATTGAAAATGATAAAAGAAATGTATAAAGAAGATTATGAAGTTTGGGGAAAATATTTTTGTTGACATTCGGGCCAGATCCTATTATAATATAAAGGATAATTAAGGAGAAACAAAATGAAGAAAGTTCTTTTTGCTGCTAGTATGATTGCTGCATTACCTTTTGCGACTGTTGCACAAAGCAACGAATACGCAACAATTGCGTCAGTAAAACCGGTATACATTGATCGCTATGTAACGGAATATGCAAAAGAATGTTACGACGTTGAAGTACCCGTGTATGGGCGAGTCCAAGGTGGCGGAGCATCAGGCGCTGACGTTTTAACAGGTATGATTATTGGTGGTCTATTAGGTGGTACTGTAACTGGTAAAGATCAAGGCGCTGCAGCTGGTGCGGTCGTCGGTGGCGTGATTGCCGCAGAAAATAAAAATAATGATAAAAAAGTAATTACAGGATATAGATATGAAGAACGCTGTGAAGATGTTAAAAAATCTGTAAATAGACCGGTTATTTCATATTATATTGTTAAGTATAATTTTAATGGAAACATTTATTCAGATGATTCAGCTTTTAAATATAAAGTTGGTGAAAGAGTACGAGTAAAAGTTTCATTAGATTAAAGAACGGTTAGTTGCGTAATAAACTCGCGAAGCACCACGGTTAGTGCTTCATTTACAATGATAAGAAAAAGGTAAATAAATTATGGGTATAAAGGCAGGCAAAATCTGGGGAAATACAGAATTAATTCATGCAAACGGCGTTTTAGAATTTCATCGTATTGAATTTCATAAAGGATTTAAATGTAGCGAGCATGAGCATCGTTTCAAATGGAACGGGTTTTATGTGGAAAGCGGTACCATGCTAGTAAGAGTTTGGCAAGATGAAGACCAAGAAGGTTTAGTAGACGAAACTATTTTAACTGCAGGTGATTTCACACAAGTTAAACCTGGCAAAATTCATCAATTTGAAGGTCTTGAAGACGGCGTAGCGTTTGAATTATATTGGGCAGAATTTAATCACGATGATATTATACGTAGAACAATAGGTACACAAATATAATGAAACTAAGAATTATTGCTGGTCCTTGTCAGCATGAAAGTTTAGGACAAAGTGCTGAAATTGCTAAAGAATGCAAAAATATATGCGAACAATACGGAATAGAATATATATTTAAAGCAAGTTATGATAAAGCAAATCGTACAAATATAAATGGAGAACGCGGTGTAGGTATGGATGCAACACTGCAAGATTTCCGAGCTTTAAAGGGACAATATAATATCAAAACACTCACTGATGTGCATGATGTTATGCAAGTAAAATCAATTTCAAATTTATATAATGATGCCGTAGATGTAATACAAATACCAGCTTTTCTTTGTAGACAAACCGATTTAATTAAAGCTGCGTGCCAAACAAACAAAATTGTAAATATAAAAAAAGGTCAGTTCTTATCTCCTTGGGATGTAACTGGTATACTATCAAAAACAAAAGGTGCAGTAGAAGTTTGGATTACAGAAAGAGGAACAAGTTTTGGGTACGGACGTCTTATTAATGATTTCACTGGCATGTGGGATCTCGTTTCTAATCTTGGTGGAAGATTTGTTTATGATGTTACGCACTCAGCGCAATTACCAGGAGCTAAAGGAACCTCGTCTGGTGGAAATCGTGAGTATGTGCCTCATCTTGCTCGTGCTGGCTCTGCTCTCGGGATTTCTAGCTTTTTCTTAGAAGTACATCCAAATCCAGACAGTGCTCCAAGCGACGGTCCTAATATGTTATATCTCAAAGATTTTAAAAATGTCGTGCGTGATATTGTTGATTATAGATACGCCGAAAAAGAAACAACGCCTATAGATAGAAATTTCAAAGGTTTTTCATAATGATAGAAATTATAGTATATAATATAATATTTTGGTCTATATACATATACATATGCACTTTTCCTTATAAACTAATGCAACACTATATTGATAATTATGTCTAATACTGCAATCCTTATACCAGCACGATATAAATCAACAAGATTTCCTGGCAAGCCTCTTTGTGATTTAGGCGGTAAAACTATGATTGAGAGAGTCTATGAAAGATGTAAAAAATCAGGACTTGACACCTACGTACTTACAGACGATATGCGAGTCGCTAGGTTATTCACTTGGGAGACTTGTTGGATTGACCAAAGTGTTCCTTATGAGAATGGAACCGAAAGATGCGCTGGTGCTATTAACGATAATTTATGTAGTTTATTTAAGTCTTATGATAAATTTATAAATGTTCAAGGCGATATGCCAGACGTAACTGTTGAAATGATAGAAAAAGTTGAATGGCATCTTAAAAATTATAATGTAGTAACTTTGTTTACTGATATGCCTAAAGAAATGCAAGAAGATCAAAACTCTGTAAAAATGGTAAGAAGCGGTGATAAGGCACTTTGGTTTGGTCGCGGAATGACAGGGTATGGTGATTGGCATTTAGGAATTTACGGATATCGTCGTAATGCATTACATTGTTATCCAACATATAAAATTGAAATAGAAGAACAAGTTGAAAAGTTAGAGCAGTTACGTTGGTTAAAAGCTGGTTGGGACGTTGGATGCTTAAAAGTAAATTTTAATGGATTAGAAATTAACTCTCCAGAAGATGCAATTGCGTGGAATCTTAATAGATACAAAAATGCAACACTGTAAACTATATTTTATTTTGTATTGCCATTTTTATTAATATGTATTATATATAAAAAGTGGACGTTGAAACAAAATAAAGACGGATCGGACTCGGGTGCGATTCCCGACGCCTCCACCATAAACACATGGATCAAATATGAATTGGGATTGGCACTGGATAAGTTGGTTTAAAGGAACACCTTTTCAATGGGGTGAATTTAGATTTAATAGTGGCAATCCATATAAAAGTTATAGATTTGGACCATTACTTATTCGTGTGTTTATGATGGGGGCGAATTAGGATCGACGGACGGAATAGTTGAGTGGAGTTCACCGTGTTGGCCTACGTTATTCAGCCAAAAACTACAAATGCAAATGATAATTTTGCACCTTCTGGTTTTGCTCTAGCAGCATAATTAAGGGGGTTGGTCACTTACCTAGCAACAGAAAAGTGGCGCTAAAATAAAAAAAAGGATAAACTAAATGGAAATCATTAAGAAAGTTCAAGAATGGGCAGGAGCACTAGCAAATCTAGGTGTTTCCTTGGCAGCTCTTATGATTGTAGTAGAAGTACTAGGATTAGGCGCAATTCCATTCTTTCCAGAAACAAGCGTTGTTGGCAACGTTTCCGGAATCCTGGCGACTCTTGGTGCTCAAGGTCTAGTTGGCTTGGTAGCAATCTGGGTTCTTTATACCATTTGGCAAAAACGATAATAATTTAAAATAAGGAAAAAAATAGAATGCGTAATCTACTCATCACGACAGGAATTGTAGCAATCTTTGCCGGTGCTGCATTTGCCGAAGACACAACGGCCACTGCAGGGCCAACACTTTCTGGAGAATTTTCTATTGATATTGCAGAAACTGCAGCAGGTGATTACGGCGCCACAACAGGTTTAGATCTTGGTATTGATGCGGCTGGTTTAGCATCAGTAGATTTAGACTTTGGTTTAAATAGTAATGATTCAATTGAACTTAATGATTGGACAGTTGGAACGTTAATAGGTGGATCAATTGGTGTTTCTCTTGGTACAGACCAAGGTGTTATGCCAGGCGCTGAAGGTGAACAAACACTCGCAGCCCCAGCAATGGGTACGGCTGTTAAAGTTAATGTAGGTGATGCTGCTGTTGCCGTTGGTTTTACTGATATGGCAGCCGATGTCACAGACATTAGTAACATTCAAGGTGCATATACACTTAGCCTTGGTGACACATTAAATGTTACCGCAGGCGGTGATTATAACATGGACTCAGAAAATTTTGTTTTAGGAGTAGGTGCAAGCGGTCTTGATGTTGGTATTGCTTCATTAGGCGGTGCGTTGACATACGACATGGACGCCGAAGATATTGGTTTCGAAGTGGTAGCTAATGCAATGGGCATTACTACGTATTTAAACGGTGATCAAGATGAAATGTTACAAAATATTGGTGGCGAATACACTATTAGTTTAGGTGGTGCTGATGTTACTGCTGGAGCCGCATACAATCTTGATAACGAAGAGTTCACTCCAACACTTGGTCTTAGCTTCTCGTTCTAATCAATAATAAAATTATAATAAAGGGCGGCTTTGTCGCCCTTTTTTTATGCATAAAGATCTTCATTTTATAAATAAACACGTGAGTGATTTGATTTGAACATTTTATTATGAAAAAATTATAAGGGTTTAATAGAATGTTTAAAAAACTAATTTTTTACGTTGCCATATTATTTGTGGCATTACCGTCTTTTGCTCAAGATGCTGAAGACATAGCTATTGATAATACAATACGCACAGAGAATTATAATGAGAGTGTGATCGAACAAAACAGTGATTCGACAACAAAAGTTATATCTCCGCCTCCTTCCGCAATTGCCCCATCTATTAATTCATCAAACTCGGATTTGTGTACTGTTGGAGTTTCAGGAGCAGTGCAAACACAAATACTTGGTATATCCGCTGGAAAAACAGTAAGAGATATGAATTGTGAAAAGCTGAAGAACGCAAAGACTTTATATGATATGGGTATGAAGGTAGCTGCGGTATCTGTTATGTGTCAAGATCCAAGAGTGTTTAAAGCAATGATGAATGCAGGTACACCTTGTCCATATGATGGTTTAATTGGAGAACAAGCAAGAGAAGCGTGGAAAAACAATGTTTCTGAACAGCCTGGAAATGAAGACAAAAAGGAACCGATGAGTAATGAAACTAAATCAACTCTTTGGGGCGGCGGCATTATTGGTGCTCTCTTCCTCATATTGTTACTCTGAAACGGTAGGTTATGGGCAGACAAATAATGCCGCAATCAACGGCTTAACTTGGGCAATGCCTGATGTGTTACCTAATCTTGGTACAAGTGGATATACATTAACTATTAATGGAGTAATTTATCGTTATACTGTTGATAAAGAAACTGGTGATGAGTTATTAGTACACGTTCGTAATAAACATATTACAGAAGAAGAAAGTTATATTTTTCAAGAAACTGATGATTGGTCTGGATTACCTGGGAATACAATTAATAAGTTAGTTCCTCTTCCAAATTTGAAAGCGGAATTATTTGGTGATGGAGAAATAGCAACAGAAGGTGAAGGTACTGTTTCCGATCCAACTGTTTTATATAATTACAGATATAATTATGATATGTGTTGGAACCCATTAAATGACCCAACATGTCCTGGTTTTTTGCAGGCATTATATAAATATTTGAAAGATAATGGATTGCTTGGAACTGAATTAGGTATGGATGATCCGTATTATGACGAATGGGTACAAGCACAACTTCAATTAGAAGCTGAACTTGAAGAAGAAAAAGATGTACAACAGGAGGAAGAAAAAGACAGCGATTTAGAAGAAGAATTAAGCATTGATAGTCAACTTACAATGGACGCTTTAATAGATGTGGAAAAACAAGACAAAATGTTAATTGCTCTTCAAGCCGTACCAACAATAACTCCTTATTATTCTATTACCATTGATGGCGGAATGTATGAGGAAACAATAACTTTAAAAGACGCAAACTTACCTGATAATAGACGGGCATTAAGCAATTTAGCTAGTGATGCAAAACATAGATCTATGGTCCGTTCTCAATATAATGACGTTCAAACTGGAGATTAAAATATATGCTAAAAATTACTAGTATCTTATCTATATTTCTATTAAGTTCAACAGGAATAGCAGTGGCCGCTGATACTCCTATTACTGGAACAGTAGAAGCTAAATGCTCAATATATACCGACGTCGCTGGCGTATACGGTAACCCTAACCCTTATGAATTGAGTACAACACCTGCAGACGGTGGTAAGCACCCCATCATTCGCTATGATGTAGCATCAGCTGATTATTATACAGCAAAAATTTCATATCCAACATCATTCTCATCGGCACCTTCTTTAACAGACGCTTTAACGTGGACCGGTGACGTGGAAGTATCATCTGTATCAGATACAAATATGTCAGGGTATGAAGCTGCTAAAGTTCAATATGATAATATTACTGAATTTGATTTAACTGTCGCTGGTACTACATGGTTTAAAGTAACTTCAAACGTCCAATACGGATATACAAAATCGTTCCCAGCTGGAACTTATTCTACAATTGTGACTGCGGAATGTATTCCTAATTAAGAGATTATGATGAAATATATAATTGTTTTGTTGGCGCTATTTGCTAACAGTGTTCAAGCACATGAAATGACGCCGACATATTTTGAATTTAAACCTTCATATCTTGAAGGAATATCAAGTGTGAATTTACGTTTTTTTAATAGACGTGCTGATATTAAATATTACGAATTTAATGTATATGATAAAGATTGGAATCCAATTCCATTCGCTACTAAAGAAAGATTATTAAAAATTTCATATCTTGGCCAAGCCGATATTGAAATATATGTGAGAAACGATGATTTAAGATTTATTACATATATTTGTTCTGAGTCCAAAATATTAAAAGAAGATATAGGATCCACCTTGGTTTCTTCTAAGATATGCTCAAAAATGAAATGAGATGAAAAATGAAATATTTATTGACTATAATTTTATTTTGTGCTGTGACGACCGCATATGCAGAATCTAATTCTATCAATTTAGCACTACCAGGAGGTCCTGGTAGCTATCAGTCTGATAAATTTAGAGCAGGTGAATTAGATTGTTCAAATGCTATTGGATCTGCAACAAATATGGAGTTTGGCGTGACAAGTATTATTCAAAATGGTTGGTACGATTCTATGAATAATTACTTTAACGATAGAAAGGCTGGTGATGTTGGAATTTATGCAAGAATTACCATTCCTCTTGGTAAAGTAGCTAAGAGTAGAATTGATTGTAATAGATTATATGAATTAGAATTAAGATTAAAACAACTTGAAGTTATGAAGTTAGAACAAGAAATTAATCGTTTAAGAGAATTACAATTTGAAAATTAAGTAGGAGAAAATATAAAAAAATGATTGATCCAGTTACAGCTATCACGGCTGCAACTGCTGCTTTCAATGGAGTGAAAAAACTTGTAAATGCAGGACGTGAAATAGAAGATGTAGTTGGCCAATTAGGAAAATGGTATGGTGCTGCGGCAGATTTAAATAGAGCTGAATCTCAACGCAAAAATCCACCAATATTTACTAAGCTATTTAGTAGCGGTTCAGTAGAACAAGAAGCTCTTCAAATTCTTGTTCATAAAAAGAAGCTTGAAGAACAAGAAAAAGAATTAGAAGCTATATTGAATTATAGATTTGGTTTCGGTACTTGGAAGGAAATGATCGAACTCCGGCGTAAGATCAAAAAAGAGCGAGAAGAGACATTATATAAACAACAAGAAAGACGTGAAGCGTTTTTTGAAATTGTATTTACTTTAGGTTTAATAGCATTATTAACGGTATTGCTTGGAGGTATAATTTATTTTATAGGTGTTGGAACAGGAAGATGGTAAAATGAGTGAAGTTGAATTTGGCGGAATGAAATTCAAAGGTGGTAAGATGTTTGCACTTCTTACTGCTCTATCAACTCTAGGTGGCGCACTTTGGGGAGGTTTTGAATTTTATAAAGACTATATGGATATGAAAGAGATTATCCAAAACATAGATATACAAGAAATCCAAGCGGCTAATGAATTACAACTTCAAAAATTAGACGACGCAATAAACTATACCGTAGAGATTAGAAAAGATTTAGCTAATGATGTAGCAAGAGTCGAAGCTACAGTTCGTGTCTTAGAAGGACAAGTTCAAAAAGCAGAAGAAACTGTTCGCGGTTTACGAAACGATGTTTATACTAAACTAGATACATTTGAAGAGCGATTAAGAACAACATTAAAAGACAATCAAGATACTATGGCTAATCTTCGTGATAGGATTAGTACAAACTTAGAAGACTCTGAAGCCCGTATTAAATCAACGCAGGCATCTATTGGTGATACTCTTGAAGGTATAAGAATCGAAATGAACCAACTACAAAAAGACGTGACACAATCAATAAGAGAAGTTGAAGCGGGAGTGCGTCAGACAGACAAAGATATACGAAATGATATGAAACAGCTTGATAAAGATCTGTCCGAAAGATTACAAGAAGCCCTTGATAACCCATTAGCAAATTAACAGGAGTCATTATAAATGGAAATTATTACAGCGTTTATTATATTTTTAGGTATGGGATTTGAAATTAATAAAGCACACGATAATATTGATACACTTAATCATCAAATTGAAACAATGAAAATGGATAATGAAAAACTGTTAAAAGATTATTCAACCCAACAACAAGACATTAAAGATTTACTTATTCAAGTTGAGCAATTAGGGTATCAAGTTTCTAAAACAGAAGAAAAACACGAGCAAGATTTTTTAAACCTTGCTGTGAAACATTCTTCTTCATATGCTCGTCACGAAACCATGTTAACTAAACATGAACATAATTTAAAAGTATTAAATATTAGAACAGATAGCATTTTAGAACAATTAAGAATTATGAGAGGTGAATAAAAAAATAATAAATGAAAAAACTATTATTTAATTGGCTTGTGAAAGATTATATAGATCAAGTAATAGATAAAAAGTTTCAGGAAAACGCATATGAACGATACTTTCACGCAAGACAAAAAAGCCTACACGAAAGAATCGCAAAACTTAGACATGCGATCGAAGTTTCATCGTCATCGGAAGATTTCTCGAAGGAGAAAGATGAAATACAATCCAGTGGTGTATTGGAAATATCCAACGATAAAGAACGAGAATTACAAATTTCGTCCAAGAACCGCAAAATAAATAATGAAAAGGAAATGCAAGATATTAAGAAAAAATTATTAAGAGGTAAAAAATGATCGAGCATTGTGCAAAAATGGCAGAGTGCGCCCAGATTGCTTATATGGATGGGCCCGAAGCTAAAAAAGAATTTAAAAGATTAGGTTATACTCAACACAAATTTATGGAAGCAGATGGCGCTCAATGTCACTTAGCTTCAAACAAAACGGAAGTTGTTTTGGCGTTTAGAGGAACCGAGCCTGGAGAATTTTCAGATATTAAAGCTGATTTAAATGCCTGGCCTGATAAAGCATTTAATGGTCACGGAATGGTACATAATGGTTTCCAAGAGGAAGTGAATAAACTATGGGATAAAATAATGATGGCTTTAGGTGGTATTAATAAATTACCAGAAAAAGATTTTTTCATATGTGGTCATTCACTTGGTGGTGCAATGGCTACAATTGCAACTAGCCGTTTAATTAACGGCGAGCGCGAACCGGATTGCCTATTTACTTACGGCTCGCCACGAGTAGGGAATAAAAAATTTGTTAAATCATTTGCTCACATACCTCATTTCCGCCACGTTAACAATAATGACATGGTCACTTCTGTTCCTTTTGCTTTCATGGGATATAGACACCACTGTCCGCCGCGCTACATCAACTTCTATGGAAAAATACGAAAAATGAGCAAGTGGCAGCGTACTAAAGATAAATGGCGCGGTCGTTGGGCAGCGTTAAAAAAGAGAATGCCATTTGATGGCGCGTATGACCATAGTATGGTTCATTATTGCAAGTATACAAAGGAGAATATAAATGTCTGAAGAAAAACAAAAAGCAATTGAAATGATAGACCATCCAGAAGGTAAGTTTGAGCTTGCAATTAGAATTTTAGGAAATGAAGTCCTTGGCTTACAAATGAAAGTAGATGACTTTAAAATGAAATGGTTACTAATTGGCATATTTAGTATTGCGGTACTTATGTGGGTAATGAGTTTGTTTGGACCTGCCATTATGAGTACATACGGAGTAATGTAATGGAAATGTTATCAAGAATGTTCGGCGATACGCTGTGGATTTATACAGCAATTGGCGGATCAATAATCGGTGCAGCTTTTTTAGCGTGGTTTAGAAATACACGCGCCGCACTTTATTTAATGTCAAAGTTTGATGCATTCTTAGATTATTTAGTAGATCGTTTCGGGTGGGATTGGTTACAAGACGATCCTGAAGCGTGGCGTAAACGTTATCCTAAAGTAACAAGTAAGATAGATAGTATAGAAAAACGTTTGGAGGAAATTGAAAATGGATTGGGTAAAAAGTAGATTAAAAGAAAGAACAAGTTGGGATGGGATCGGTTTGGTCGGTCTTGGTCTTCTTGTATTATTTATGGCCCCACTTGCTAAAATTGGTGCTGGAATTGCTATTGCATGGGGTGCCTGGACTATTTGGAAATCTGAATGATTTTAAATATTACAGATAAAGCTAAAGAGTATCTTCAAAAAGTTGGAAAACCAAATATATCTTTAACAGTAAAAGGTGGAGGGTGCTCAGGTTTTCAATACGAATGGGGAACTACGGATAAAGAACCTACCATTGAAAACTTGTGGTTAGATCCTATGGCTGAAATGTTTGTATTTGGATGTACTATTGATTATATAGAAGAACTTGGAGGGGCTTATTTAAAAGTAATAAATCCTAACGCAACCGCTTCTTGTGGTTGCGGTGAAAGTTTTGCAATCTAATAGTTGACATCTACATTTATCTGTGTTATAAATAAATTATTGATAAACATCTTACGATTATGTTCGTGGGATTATTTAGGAATCCACGAATGGATAGTTTGAGAGAAATCACAAAACAAGAACACCGTAGAGCAGAACGTACTGCTTTTATGAGTAGAATGATAAAGAAAAAAATTAGTCCTTACGAGTATTACGTATATCTTAAAAATCAATTATTTTCATACACAAATCTTGAATATTATGCAACTGAAGCTGGTGCTATTACAAAAGACATGGAACCTATATTAAGGGGTGCTGCATTATTTAATGATGTAATTACAATGGAAACAGAACAAAAGTTTTCTGATGCTCCTATCTTTTCGGCATCACATCATTATGTAAATTATATTCGACAAATAAAAGATGATAAAGATAAATTGCTTGCTCACGTGTATGTGCGTCATATGGGTGATTTATCAGGAGGCCAAATAATTAAAAAACTTGTTCCAGGCCCAACTGCTTTATATGAATTTGATGGTGATCCTGTTGTTCTTAAAGATATCATTCGATCAAAATTACATAATAACTTGGCAGAAGAAGCAAAAGTATGCTTTAGTATGGTACAAAAATTCTTAGAAGAATTGGAGGATTATTTCAGTGAATTGGACATCAACGGTCAAACAGTATGAAGATTCTGAAGATCTTTACGTAGAACTTCCTGAAGATCTTTTAGATCAATTAGGTTGGGAGGAAGGCGACACTCTTGAATGGCATGGAAATCACGATACTGTATATATAGTAAAGAAATATATTAAAAATGACACCCCTATGGAATAGGTTAAATAATTATGCTACACAAATATCAAATAAGTTTGATGAATATTTCATAAAATATGATAATCCAAAATACGACGATAGTTTAAAGTTTTCCGGTTGGAAAGACGATTTTTGGTATTCTGACAAAATTCAAAAAGCTCATTTGAAAACAATCACACCACAAGACGGCAAGGGTCTTTGGTTAATGCATATTAATGTATTTCCAAAACCAGGAATTGAATTACCAATATTAGGATTTGATATTGTTGCCGGGCCTAAAAAGATCACAGGATCTTTTATGGATTATAGCCCATTACATGGTTTTCCGCACCCATATAATGAATATATGGAAAATATAACAAAAAACGTTAAATGGATAAAAGCAAGAGAATTACCAAATTGGGCGCAAGAAATATTTTCATCTAATATGATTGCCGTTGGAAATATAAACACAGAAGAAGAATTAAATCTATTCATTGACATTACATATCATTTAACAGATTATTATTTAGAGAACCTTGAAAAAAACTCTTGGGATAATGGCAGGGACACCACACCACTTTTAAATAGATACTGTATTAATCAAAAGAAAAATCCCCATCTGCATAGATCAATCTTGGCAATGGGAATATCGGAAGAAAACAAAGATCGTTACGTAAACGACGTATTATTCGAGGAGATCTAATGGCTTTTTTAGTACACCCATTACAGCCAATTAGTGTATATGTACGTAAAGAATATCTTTATAATTTGGAAAAAGGACATGGTGAATTAACTCCTGGAATTTGGATTAGTGTTAAATCTACAATGGGAAAGGCGTTATATTTTGAAACGCTATTAACAGATTACGGGGCATTATATGACAAGTTACCTATTTCAGCATTCTTATGGAAAACTGATCATGGCGAGCTTCTTCCTCTTGATGTTCTTCAGCTTTGGGATTGCTTCGACTACGACATTACCGTCATACAAAAACCACTTTTGTCTCGTTGTGAATTCTTTGGCAAAGACAAAAGGATGCATCCCGGAGAATACTGCTTCACGATCGACAATGCACATCGTGACCGTTCCATCATTGATACCAATTTCAGTGAGCACGATCCCGAGCACAAATCATTCAATATCATTAGACTTGACAACGGACAGTTTGCAGCACAACCAAATAATAGAGTAATTTGGAGTGATCAATCACTAATTCCTGATAAATTACAAAGACCTGACTTTAAAGTATGTACTCAAAATTATTGTGTTGAAACAACTCCAAAATGGTCTGTTGGTCATACTGATGAATGGCAATATAAAACGGAGGAAGAACAAATTAGTTGACATTTTATGTCTTATAAGATAAAATAAAATTATTCCACTTAATCGTAAAAGAAAAGGAGTATTCTAATGAAAGATTTTTATATTCAAATAAAAGATAGACATGGTGCATCAGCTTCAGTATTTATTTTAAATAAAAATGATAGCCAAATTGTATATAAAGATAATTTAGGAAAGAAATTTTACGAGGAAGAGTTTGCATCATTTCCACTAGAAGTAGTTGAAAGGTATGCAATTGATTGGGCACAAGGAAAAAGAAAACTAAATTGGAGAGAAGCATCATGATAGTTAATACATTATTAAGAGAGACTTCAGGAAAAAATTTAAAAGTAGAAATTCATTTTGATAAAGATGAACACACTTATGCCGCAAAGTATTTCATAAATGGCTCATTTCAGTCAGATAGATTATTTGGCAAAACTGATAGACTCACAGTTGAAAATGCTGTAAGAGAGTGGATTGATAGCGTAGGAGTACTTAAAGGTTAATGATTAAAACACGCACACCAGAAAATATTCACATGGCAATTTCTGAAAAATTATCAAAAGGTGCCACATATATTGATGCTTTAGTTGAATATTCAAAAGAAAATAATATTGAAATAGAAACTGTAGCTGAAATTGTAAAAAGATCATCTATTATAAAAGAAAAGATTAGGTCTGAAGCAATTGCTATGAAACTTGTAAAGAAAGAAAAAAATGACCTCACTGAACTATGCCAATGAAGCATCGTTTAGAACTTACGTAAATTACTTAGCTCTTAAAAAACATTTTGAAACTGATAGTTATGATTATCACAAGTATAATGGTAAAATTAGAGCATCGTTTGATAAATTCCAAACAAGAAATGATGCGTTCTTTTTTTATAAACTTGCAAAAAAAGATGATGCTCTAAATATTCTTGTCGCTAATCTTGTTCGTAATCCAAAAGCATGGATACGAGAAATCGTGGAAGAAAGAGGCGATGAAATATATACAGAGTGGAAAAGAAAAATTGATTCTATAACACATGTATATAAAACTGAGTTAAAAAAACTCAAAGATGATTATCACGAAAACTTAGTAGTTAAAGACGGTCAACATCCACACATTATGACAATGTATTTTCAAAAACAAATATCACTTGAGACGTTTACAATATTATCAAAAGTATCAAACGTTTATGATTATTGGGATGAAAAAATTGTTGACAAATTCGTCGCATGTGATATAATTAGATTATCAAAGAAGTATTATCCGTTCTTAGATATTGATAAAAAAAAGTTTTCAAAAATTACCAAAGATCACTTTTTTCAGGATAAATAGATGGTGGAAATATTTCCACGCATACATCGTAAATACAACGCAAAATTAGGAGATACAAAACATGACTATGTCGTTTGAAGCACTTAAAAAGAATCGTTCAAACTCACTTAACAAGTTGAACTCACAACTTGAAAAAATTTCACAAAAAAGTTATTCTGACCCTAACGAAGGTAAAATGTGGAAACCAACCCGCGATAAAGCAGGTAATGGTTTTGCCATTATTCGGTTTTTGCCGGCGGCACAAGGAGAAGAAATGCCATTTGTTAGATTATGGGATCATGGGTTCCAAGGTCCAACAGGTCTATGGTATATTGAAAACTCTCTAACATCAATTGGAAAGGACGATCCTGTTTCTGAACTTAATTCAAAGCTTTGGAACAGCGGAGTTGATTCTGATAAAGAACAGGCTCGTAAACAAAAGCGTCGCCTTAAATACATTGCTAATATTCTTGTTATTAAAGATAGTGGGAACCCAGCAAATGATGGTAAGGTTTTTATGTATCAATTCGGTAAGAAAATTTTTGATAAACTTAACGATTTGATGAACCCACAATTTGAAGACGAAAATCCAATCAACCCATTTGATTTCTGGGAAGGTGCTAATTTCCGTCTAAAAATTCGACAGTTTGAAGGTTATCCAAATTACGATAAATCGGAATTTGATAGTTCTTCTCCAATTGCTAATAGTGATGAAGAAATTGAAGCAATTTGGAATAAACAATACAAACTACAAGAATTGGTCGCTGAAAAGAATTTTAAAGATTATAATGAGCTAAAAGCAAAGTTATATCGTGTATTAAATCTTAACGGTGATTCACCTTCGTCCACAAGTACCGCAGAAGAAGATACTGATTTTGAATTGGACATGAATAACTTTAACATGAAGTCTCAAGATGCTCCATCAATGAAAGAAGTTGAAACTACTTCTCCATCACCTTTAGTTGACGATGAAGACGATAATGATCCAGATCTCGCTATGTTCAGAGACCTTGTTAAAAGCTAAAAGTTGAGGAGCTTCGGCTCCTCTTCTAATCATAAATAAGGAGGATAAATTTGGCAGAAAAAGACATTATAGATTTTGACTTTGGTTTTAGTTTTATTGATGATGAAATTGAAGAAGTAAAACAAACCGCTGCAAGTTCTGAAGCAGCCGCACAAGATCTAGAAACACAACTCAGCAATCTTATGAATGAAAAGATTGACTTGGATGCAAGGATTGAAAGATTATATTCTGCGATTGAACCTTTCCTTGATAATTTATGCAAATCGCCAGAAAAGTCAACTATTTTCTGGCCTGATCGCGTAGTAAAAATTCAAAATTATAAGGCAAAGCTAAAAGCTATTGCAGAAGGAGAATAATGTGAGTCTTTTAGATAAACTTGTAAAGAACAGCACTATTAAAATGACAGCTCCTATTTCGGAGTCTTCAGTTTTTGGTATAAAGGATATGGCACCAACACCGGTGCCTATGGTTAATGTTGCCCTTTCTGGTAGTATTGATGGCGGTATTAGTCCAGGCTTGCTAGTTTTAGCTGGCCCATCTAAACACTTTAAATCTGCGTTTGCGTTATTAATGGCATCTGCCTATTTGAAAAAACATAATGACGCAGTATTATTATTTTACGATTCTGAATTTGGTACACCACAATCTTATTTTGAGTCTTTTGATATTGATATGAACAGGGTTGTTCATACTCCTATTACAAATGTGGAAGAATTAAAATTTGATATTACCCAACAGCTTGACCAAATTGAAAAGAAAGATAATGTAATTATTATAATTGATTCCGTTGGTAACCTTGCATCAAAGAAAGAAGTTGAAGATGCACTTGATGGTAAATCCGTTGCGGATATGTCTCGTGCAAAAGCGCTAAAGTCTTTGTTCCGTATTGTTACTCCACATCTTAACTTAAAAGATATTCCACTTGTTGCTGTTAATCACACATATCAAGAAATTGGTTTGTTTCCTAAAGCAATTGTTTCAGGTGGTACTGGTATCTATTATTCAGCTGATGCTATTTGGATTATTGGTCGTCAACAAGACAAAGTTGGCACCGAGATCCAAGGTTATCATTTTGTAATTAATATTGAAAAATCTCGACACGTTAAAGAAAAATCAAAGATTCCTATTTCAGTAAGTTGGGATGGCGGAATTGTTAAATGGTCTGGTTTAATGGAAATAGCCGAAAAAGGTGGTTATCTTAGAAAACCTAAAGTTGGTTGGTATGAAGCTGTAGATCCAAGTACAGGTGAAATACTTTCAGAAAAACTTCTCAGAGCAAAAGAAATTGTTGACAATCCTGAATTTTGGGATAAAATATTTAAACAAACAAATTTTAAAGATTTTGTTAAAAATTCATTTAAAATTGGCGCATCAGGTAATATTATGCGTGAACACAACAATGAACATAAAGATTTGCTAGAAGAAGTTGTAGAAAATGATTGAAAAAACTGTATTATCAAACCTAGTATTTAATGAAGATTATTTTCGAAAAGTATATCCATATCTTAAAATAGATTACTTTGAAAGTAATGAGCATAAAAAAATATTTACAGCATATTCCGAGTATGTTGAAGAATATCGAGAACCTCCTTCTGTTGAGGTTCTCAAACTTACGCTTGATAAACGTAAAGATATGAACGAAGATATGTATAAAGAAGTCATGGTTCAAGTTGATAACTTAAAACGTGATAATGATACAGATCAGGAATGGTTAATTAAAGAAACTGAAAAGTTTTGTCAAGATCGTGATTTGTTTAATGCAATTCGTAAAGCAATTCTTGTAGTTGATGGATCTGATCCTGAATTAAGTAAAGACGGTTTACCAGCTTTATTACAAGATAGTCTTGCAATCAGTTTTGATAGTTCAGTCGGTCACGATTATCTTGAAGATTTTAATTCTCGTTATGATTTTTATCACAAGAAAGAAGAACGTATTCCATTTGATATTGAATTGCTGAACAAAATTACTAAAGGTGGTTTACCTCGTAAATCTATGACAGTTTTATTAGCGACAACTGGCGGCGGTAAATCGTTAGTTAAATGTCATGCTGCAGCTTCTGCATTGATGATGGGAAAGAATGTTTTATATATTACAATGGAAATGGCTGAAGAACGTATTTCGGAACGCATTGATGCAAATCTCCTTGATGTTACAATTGACGAAATTGCAGAAATGCCAAGAGACGTATATACAAAAAGAATGGAACGTTTAAAAGGTAAAAGCACGGGAAAAATTGTTGTAAAAGAATATCCTACAGGTTCTGCTCACGTTGGTCATTTCCGCCATCTTCTTACTGAATTACGTATGAAGAAAAACTTTAAACCTGATATTATTTTTATTGATTATTTAAATATTTGTGCAAGTGCTCGAGTTAAAGGTGCAGCGGCCGCCAATTCGTATACACTTGTAAAATCAATTGCGGAGGAAGTACGTGGATTGGCTATGGAGTACAATTGTGCTGTCGTTACTAGTTCTCAGTTTAACCGTGATGGCTATGGTAACTCTGACGTGGACCTTACTAATACTAGCGAGTCTATGGGGATTACTCATACTGCTGATTGTATTCTGGGACTCATAACATCTGAAGAACTTGACAGTCTTAGTCAAATAATGGTTAAACAATTAAAGAACCGTTGGGGAGACTTAAATTATTATCGTAGATTTGTTGTAGGAGTCGATAGATCTAAAATGAAAATATATAATCTTGAAGAAAGCGCACAGAAAAATATACAAAAAGAAAATGCAAAGAACAAATCAAAAGATACAGATGATGACGCTCCTGCTTTTGACAAAACATCATTTGGTCAACAATGGGATTTAAACAAACCTAAAAAATCTTTAAGTAAATTATTTGAAGTCGGCGAATTACAATAAGTATCGGATGAGTGTCAACTGATAGAGAGGCTGCGGCCTCTCTTTTTTTATAAATAGTTTATATAGAATAAAGAGCTCCTTATGAAATATGCTGATGTAGAAAACACCCTTGCAGAAGTCTATGGATACGAAATAAAAAAGATTACAAGAAATCGTATGGCCATAGTGACTGATAAAAGACAGGCTGCAATTGATATTACGTTGTCTGCATTTAGAGGTGCAAGATTAGTAAGAGATAAAACTGCCTTGAATATTTCTTCATTAGGAATTGTTCAAATAGGACCTACACAAGTTATTGCAAAGCCAAAAACAAAAAATGTTTTAAAGGCTGAGCAGGAAGCTACTGAAATACTGATAGACGTAATAAAGGACGCAGTTGAACAAGAAGGCAAACCTATACGCGTTAAAATTGGAAGATATAATGTAGAAAATGTAGTGACAGCTGCAGCAGATCAAATCAAAGGAGATCCAAAAGCTGATATTGCTTTAATAAATGATAGTACAAGAGAAGTTGGTTTTATATCACATAAGAAAGCAGGCGGAGCAAGAGCTTATCAGCAATATGGTGGAATTTCATTAAGATCTGGACAAATTATACATGAGGATATTTTAGTTGAGCAATATGTAAGAGATCTAAACAATTTTGTAACAAGAGAATATATTGATGGGGCAGCAGGAGTTGGATTTAGTGCTTGGAGGAAAATAGAAGATACACCGGCCGGAAGGAATCTTGTAGGCAGATCTGTATATGGGCCAATGTGGAATAATGGTGCCACATTTAACAGAGAAAGCGTTCATTGTATAGGACAAGGAGCACCAATACTTACAAGAAATAATGACGGTTCATATAAACTTACTTTTTCGGAATCTATACATACAGCCGATGATTTAACTTGGGCTTTTAGAGGTGAATATCAAGCAATATTTGCAACAACTTATAGAAATGGAAGAACAACAAGTCATCAGGATATTATTGTAAGAAACGCAAGAAGTGGAATATATCCATATGACTTTATAACTAGTAGAAGGGCAACGGAAATCTAATGATAGGTTTTAAGCAATATATTACAGAAGCAATTAAAGCTGAAGATTTTGAAGCGGCGATTGTTATTGGCTGGCACGAAATCACAGGACAGAAAATTAATCCTGAGGCTGCTGGTATTTCACAAAAAGTATATGATAGTATCATGGCTCAACCACAATACGTTGAGGCAGGCAAAAAAATTGCACAATCAATTAAAGATCATTTCAAATTAGGTAATAATGTAAAAGCAGAACAGTATGGTCGTGCTAAGTCAAAACTTACTTCGTTTTGGAGTGGTTATGGTGCGACCGATACTACTCCAAAAACTGATATTCTAATTGGTGATAAAAGATTATCGTTAAAGATTGGAATGGCTCAATTAATGTCAGGTGGTAAGGCAGAATCAACCGCAACTTTCTATGCAGCAATGGAAAAAGCAAACGTAAAAGATTCTCCTCAATTGAAAAAAGTGTTAGGTATTTTTGAAGATTTTGTTACGGCTTCAGTTGCACCAACACAATTAAGACCGTTAATCAAATCTCGTGAAAATGAATTAGTAAACCGCGGCGAAGCTGCACATAAACAGATTATGTCTGAACTTGGAACTTTATTTGAAGAAAACGAAAAGTTTAAGATTGAGTTTGCTCGTGAAGCAATGTCAGGATTTATGAAGTACGGTGAAGACAGTAATTCAGCCGCAGAGTTTATGGTGGTTTCGGATCATAGCGGATCTTCAACAAAAATCACATCTGTTTATGATGATGCATATTGTAAAAAGATTGCTGATGCAATGAAACTGCAAGCAAGATTTAAAACATCATCACGTAAACTTAAAAATGTTAAAACAGGTGAGTACAATTTTTGGTCAGTTATTTCTTTAATCGTTGATGCTAAACTTAAAGAAGAAGTTGAGCTCGAAGAAGGAATGTTTAAAAACGTTATTAGTCGTATTAAAGGAACATTTGGTCAAGCACTTAAAAAAGCAAAATCGTTTATTTCTGGAAAAATTAAAAACGTCTTGTCATTTTTTGGAGTAGAGCCAGTAATTAAGGTAAGTAAAAATGTTAAGTTTTAAAAAATTCATTAGTGAAAAGAAAATCGCCCATGCATTAGATCCCACGAAATCTTTGAAACACGCTATTAAAGACCGTGGATTTGATAAAGATAATGACGGCGATGTAGATGAGTTCGATAAAATAACCCCTGATGAAATTAGTGGCGCTGAAAAGCAAAATCAAACGCCTAAAATGATGAAAAAATATGCAGGCGAACTTAAACATACTCGTAAAGGTGTTGCTTACAAATGAAAACATTCAAGAAGTTCATAGCTGAAGATAAAAACCTACACATGACTCACGCCGAGGATGCAGTTATTGACGGCGGAATACTTGGTACAAGAAATGTGATTAATTATCTTAGAGATATTAGAGATATGCTGTCAAGTAATACAAAGTCTTCTGTTAACATTAGTGTTAAATGGGATGGAGCACCAGCTGTATTTGCTGGAACAGATCCAAGCGACGGAAAATTCTTTGTAGCCAAAAAAGGTATTTTTAACAAGAACCCAAAAGTATATAAAACGCACGCTGATATTGATGCGGATACAAGTGGAGATTTGAATGCAAAATTGAAAATTGCCCTTGATGAGTTTTCAAAACTCGGTATCAAAGGCGTAGTACAAGGTGATTTCCTATATGAAAAAAGTGATATTAAAGAAGATACGATTGACGGTGAACCGCATATTACTTTCCATCCTAATACGATTGTTTACGCGATACCTAAATCATCAGACCTTGCTAAGGAAATACTCGGATCCAAAGTCGGAGTGGTCTGGCATACAGTATACCGAGGATCAAGCTTTGAAGAAATGTCTGCAAGTTTTGGAGAGGAGATTGCTTCAGGTCTTAAAAAAGTAAAATCTGTTTGGTCTGTTGATGCGGTATTTAAAGATCAATCTGGTACAGCAACAATGACTGCCTCTGAAACTGCAGAAATGACAAGGATCCTTTCTCAGGTTGGAAAGTTATTCCGTTCTATACCTAAGAAAACATTTGATGGATTACTTCCTTCTGCAAATAAAGAACTTAATATGCGAGTAAATACTTATATCAATACAAAGGTTCGAGAAGGTCAACGTGTTGGTAATCCTAAAGTATTTGTTCGCGGATTACAAAGCTATTTGAATAATTGGTATGATAGTGAAATTGCTACAAAAAAATCTGCCAAAGGAAAAGCAACATGGGAAGCAAAAAAAGCTGATACCATGAAATACTTCAAAACAAACAAACCTAAAGATATTGAGAATTTGTTTGTTATGTATAACCTTATAGTAGACGCTAAACATTTGGTTGTGCGTAAACTTGAAAAGGTTGGCGGTCTCAAAACACTATTAAAAACTAATAGTGGTTACGAAGTAACAGGACAGGAAGGATTTGTTGCTATTGATCGTTATGGAAAGAATGCGTTAAAATTAGTAGACCGCCTTCAATTTAGCAGGGCAAATTTTTCAGATCAATACATTAAAGGGTGGCAGAGATAAAATGGCTATATGGAATAAATCAACTCAGGCATATTTACAAGGTAATAAAACTTTATTTGAAGCGTTCATGCTGGCAGATAAAGATGGTAATCTTATCAATTCGTTTGGAGTTGCATCTAATGTTCCAATTGCTGCGGGCGACGTTGCCGGATGGTCAAATATTCATAAGTTTGGTAGAAATCCAAATGTAGGAAACATACCAGAAACTATTTGGATGCACGGAGGACTTTATAGTTATCTTGATGTTGGTTCTGATAGTACAGTTTATGCATATAGCGCAAGCTCTGACGATGGCCCTGGCAACGATGGTGCTCACACAATTACTGTTCAAGGTTTAGATAATAATTTTAA
>Ga0208767_1000119_pt1 | contig 53215 bp, 79 predicted proteins | sample VirMetDEL_Mar_21_FD_184514 | JGI IMG/M metagenome (GOLD analysis project Ga0208767, IMG submission 184514) | Aqueous microbial communities from the Delaware River and Bay under freshwater to marine salinity gradient to study organic matter... | ecosystem: Environmental > Aquatic > Marine >...
GTTATGGTGATTTTGTAATGGATACATTACTAGTTAAAATGTTACCTGTTATGAAACAACATACAGGACTAGATTTGATACCAACTTATTCTTACACTAGAGCTTATAAAAAAGGTGATTGTTTACATAGACACAAAGATAGACCATCTTGTGAGATATCTACAACACTTAATCTAGGTGGTGATCCTTGGCCTATATTTATAGATGGTACAGGTGCTGATAATGTTGTTAATGAAAGACAAAATATTGTAAAACCCAATGCTCCAGCGGGTACTAAAGTCTTGCTTGAAGTAGGGGATATGTTAGTATATAGTGGTTGCGAACTCGAACATTGGCGAGAGCCTTTTGACGGGAACATTTGCGGTCAAGTATTTCTACATTATAATCATGTAAACGGCCCATTTGCTGATAAAAATAGATTTGATGGAAGAGCTAAGTTAGGTCTACCTTCAGGTGTAAAATAGTATTATAATGGAGTCGTATGCTACAAAAGATAGGTTTTCAACCAGGTATTAATAAACAACTAACACCTACTGGAGCAGAAGGTCAATGGACTGACTGTGATAACGTTCGTTTTAGATATGGTACACCTGAAAAAATAGGTGGATGGAAACAGTTAGGAGACGATGCTCTTACTGGTGCAGGTAGAGGACTTCATCATTTTGTAAATAGTAAAGCTAGAAAATACGCAATCATCGGTACAAACAGAATTTTATATGCATATTCAGGTGGTGTATTCTATGACATACATCCTATCAAATCTACAACAACGCTTACTAGTGCATTCAGCACGACCAACGGATCACCGACTGTTACAATAACTTTTTCTAGTCCTCATAATATAGGGGAGCAAGACATAATTCTATTAGATAATTTTAGTACAATAACTAATTCTAATTATACAGCTGCAGATTTTAACGATAAAAAATTTATGGTAACAACTGTACCATCAAGCACAACTATTACTATTACAATGACAAGTAATGAATCTGGATCTGGTGCAACAACATCAGGCGGTATAAGAGTACAACATTATTATCCTGTAGGACCCGCTGTACAAGCTCAAGGTTTTGGTTGGTCACTTGGATCTTGGGGTGGAGAAACAGCAGGAGAACCTACAACAACATTAACAAATGGTATCAACAGCGCTGTAACTACTGGTATTATATTAGGAGATGTATCACAGTTTCCAGATGCAGGTACAAACTTTATAAAAATAGATAATGAAGAGATTTCATACACAGGTATATCTGGTAATGAACTTACTGGTGTTACAAGAGAAGTTAGAGGAACTTCTGCTGCAGCTCATAGTGGTGGAGCAACAGTTACGAGCACAACAAACTTTGTAGCATGGGGTGAAGCAGCATCAGGAGACTTGGTCCTTGAACCAGGGATGTGGTCACTTGATAACTTTGGTGATAAAGCTATTTGCTTAATTCATGATAGTGCTGTTTTTGAATGGAACTCTGCAGCAGCAAATGCTGAAACAGTTAGAGCAAGTATTATATCTGGTGCACCAACAGCTTCAAGACACATGTTAGTATCCACACCCGATAGACACTTAGTATTTTTTGGAACAGAAACAACTATTGGAGACACATCAACACAAGATAATATGTTTGTAAGATTTTCAGATCAAGAAGATATAAATACATACGTGCCTACAGCAACTAATACGGCGGGTACACAAAGACTGGCTGACGGATCACAGATTATGGGAGCTATTAGAGGTAGGGATGCAATTTATGTTTGGACTGATACAGCGTTATTCACACAACGTTTTGTTGGTCAACCATTTACTTTTGCATTTGCACAAGTTGGAACTAACTGTGGACTTGCAGGACAAAATGCATGTGTTGAAGTTGATGGTGCTGCTTATTGGATGTCAGAGAATGGCTTCTTTAGATATGCTGGTAAACTAGAATCACTTCCTTGTTTGGTAGAAGATTTTGTTTATGACAATGTAAATTTAAAATCAGGTAATCAAATGATATCTGCTGGATTAAATAATTTGTTTGGAGAAGTTACTTGGTTCTATCCTACAACAGGATCATCAGTAGTTAATAGACAAGTTACATATAATTATTTTGATTCATCACCACAAAGACCAGTATGGACTGTTGGATCACTTGCTAGAACTATGTGGGAAGACTCCGCAGTATTTGGTAATCCACATGCAACAGAATATGAAGCGGGAACAGATACATCTTTTGATGTTGTAGGTAACACAGAAGGTAGAACAATATACTATGAACACGAAACAGGGACTGATCAAGTTCAAGGCGGTGCAACAACAGCTATTGTTGCAAGTATTGAATCAGGGGATTATGATATTACACAAGCAAGAGCTACATCAACAGGACAATCAACAGGTATGGCAACTTTTAAAGGAGATGGTGAGTATCTTATGAAGATAAGAAGATTTGTACCTGACTTTTTATCTCAAACAGGTGATACACAAGTTACATTTTTATTAAGAGATTATCCAAATGACACACAAACTAGTTCTGCTTTGGGTCCATTTACAATTTCATCATCTACTAAAAAAGTAGATACACGTGCAAGAGCTAGAGCTGTTGCATTAAAGATTGCAAACACAACAACTAATCAAAGTTGGAAATTAGGAACTTTTAGATTAGATATACAACCAGACGGAAGAAGATAATGGCAAAAATTGTACAGGTTATAACTAGACCATCAAACGAATATGATGTACAGACTGCGGAAGCTCAAGTAAGAGATCTTGATGCGATTGTAGAAAAATTAAACTCAACGTTTCAAGAAGAATTGAAAGATGAAATTGAAGCATTTAACTTTTTTATAAACTAATGGCTAATCAATATAAATTTGTAGGAACAGACAACAGTACATCAGGAAGTGCTATTAATCCTTTTGGAACGGGTAATCCTTTAGTAAGTGAAACATATGTAATTAAATCTATATTAGTAACATCAGCTGGTACACCAACAGTCACAGTTACAAACAACAGTATTACGACTATAAAGTCAGCAGCTTTAACTGCTAATGTAACAACAGAATTACTTACTCAACCTTTGGTGGTTGAAGGTGGTAATACCCTAACTGTACTATCAAGCAATACAGATTCATTTGATGTAGCAGTTAGCTATCTAAACATTAAGAAGGAGATAACAACATAATGAAAGATCTACCAGTAATAGAACCAAAAGAAATTATAACAACAATCACAAATATGAAGACAGGTGAAGTATACAAAGATGATTCTGATTGGAAATCCAAAGGAATTGCAGAATCTGACATAAGAAAAGATGTTAGAGTTATCATGCCTAGTCTTGATTTATTTGGAGAAACAAAATAGAATAGATAAATGGCCATAACAAACGCACAACAAGCAAAACAATTATTAGCACAAGGAGGACGTATAGGTTTTCAAGGTGGTGGTGCTGATATGGGTGCTTCTGATAAAAAAAGTGTAGATTCAAGAGCTTCAAAAGGCTATGGTGCTCCCTCTGATTCAAAACCAACTTACGGTGGAGGAGGTGGAGACGGGGTTAATAAAGTTGATGAAGTTGCATTAACTGGTGGCACTAAAACAAAACCTAAAGTTACAAAAACTAAAGATAAAAACAAACGTAATATAGTAAAAGATTATTTTGATAAAAGAAAAGAATTAGCTTACAATCTTTCAAGACGATTACCTGGTGCAACACAATCTTCTTTTAAAAATTTAACTGATTTTAGAAATTATCTAGTATCTCAAGGAGCAGATACTTCTACAATAGATAGATTAACGGAAGGTGTTGATGAAGATAACCCTATAAATTACGAAAACTTTCAAGAACTAGCTTATGATTATGAACCTAAAGGAATTACGGACATTGATAAATTAAGAAGTATATTTAAAGATCCGACAAGAGATCCTTTTGAAAAATTAACAGCTGTTCCACAAAATTTTTCTGAGTTTATGTTAACACAAAAAAATAATCCTAACTTATTCACTGCTGGTAATGTTGGAAATTTTAAAGACATGCCTAAACCTAAAGATTTAGTTAATCCTAATACAGGTGAATTATATACAAATACAGAATGGAATGATCTTAAAAGAGAAATAGTTCAAGACAGAGGTTTAAATGGAGGAGATGGACCACAAGACCCATGTAAAGGACCTAACCCACCAGCATATTGTTTCATAGGTCAGAGTGCAGATGAAACTCAAGAAGATGTTATAACTAGAAATCTTGCAGGACTAACACCACGTATAGGTGGATCTATGTTTGATTTTACAGGTATGGCTGATGGTGGTTTAGCAGACATGGATAGAGAAGCATTCTTGTTAGGTGGTATAGCAAAAGGATTAAAGAAAGCTGTAAGAGGTGTTAAGAAGATAGCAAAATCACCATTAGGTAAGGCTGCATTAATAGGTGCAGGATTTGGTCTAGCAGGTATGGGTCCTTTTAAAGGTTTAGCTAGTACAAGTTTTGGTCAAGGTCTTGCAGGACTAAGGGGTACTTTACTTGGTCAAGCAGGTTCAAGAGTTGGTGAAGCTTTTGTTCCATATAAAGAAGGTTTACTTACAAAACTTGGTTTAACAAAAGGTGGTGGATCATTTATGCCGACATTTAAAGGTGGTATAACTCTTGCATCTATATTACCATTATTAGTAGGAAAAACAGACGAAGAAAAAGATGATATTTTAAAAGACTATTATGCCTCTCAAAAACTAATACCATCAACAACAGCTAGACAAGCTGGTAGTGAGTTTGATTTTTATAACTACAATTTAGCAGAAGGTGGTATGCCTAGTAAAGAACCTGTGGCTAAAAAAGTTATGCCTTTATTAGATATGGATGGTATGGAAAAAGACTATAGAGCAGAAGGTGGATTTGTGCCTATTGGCCGTATGGAAAAAGCAGATGATGTTCCAGCTAGATTATCCAAAAATGAGTTTGTATTTACAGCGGATGCAGTAAGAAATGCAGGTGAGGGAGATGTAGACAAAGGTGCAGAAGTTATGTATAACATGATGAAAAACCTCGAATCCGGGGGTGAAGTATCAGAAGAATCGCAAGGATTAGATGGCGCTAGAGAAATGTTTCAAACATCACAAAGACTAGGAGAAGTCATATAATGGCAACAGAAACCGTAATAAATCGACCCGCACCATTTGTAGAAGATATAGGTAAAAAATTATCTGAACAAGCTTTAGGATTACAAAACGTTCCAGTTGTAACAACTGGTATAGGTGGTATTTCAAGACAAGCTGGTGAAACAGATGCGGGCTTTCAATCAAGACAAGATGCTGCAAGAGCATTTACAACTAGACAACAAAATTTATCAGGACTTGCACCTAAAGTTGCTCCACAAGATAGATTACAATTAGAAGCACAAAAAAGAGCTGAAGCAGGTTTGGGATCATTTGAACCATTTTTACAAAGAGCAGAAACAGAAGCACAACTTGCTAGTGGATTAGGAACCACGGCTCTTGGACAATTAGGAACAGCAGGATCACAATTAGGAATAGCAGGAACTACATTAGGTGGTGTGCCTTTAGGAGCACAATCTTTTCAACAAGACGTATCTCAATTTATGTCTCCATATCAACAACAAGTTATTGATGTGTCACTCGCAGAATTTGATCGTAATAAACAAATGCAAGAACAACAGTTACGAGATCAACAAGCAAAATTGGGTGCGCTCGGCAGTGGTCGAGCGGGAGTGCAACTCTCTGAGTTTGGCACAGGGGCAGCAAGAGAACGAGCATTACTACAAGCAGGACTTTTGCAACAAGGTTTTCAACAAGCTCAAGGAGCTAGACAACAAGATATACAAAACAGATTTGGTCTTGGCCAAGCGCAAGCAGGATTAGCTGGTCAACAAGCAGGACTCGCTGGAGCAACACAAGGTTTAGGTTCATTTAGATCTGGTTTAGCACAACAACAAGCACAACTTGGATCTGCTACTCAAGGATTACAAGGAACAGACATAACTAGATTAGGTCAGTTAGGTTCTATTAATCAAGCACAAGATCAAGCTCAAAGAGATGCAACAAGAGAAGCTACAAGAATGGCTGCGTTCCAACCACAGGAAGAGTTAAATAGATTTGCAGATATAACAACAGGTATCATGGGTGGTATGAGAGGTACAGGAACTACTACAACAAACGTTCCTAACCCTACACCATTACAGTCAGCTTTAGGTGTTGGTTCAACACTTGCTGGTATATATGGTGCGTTCAACCCTAGACCATTATTTGGATAGTAGAATATGAATAGAACTTTAAAAAGACCTATGTTTAAAATGGGAGGTTCTGCAGGAACTGGTATCACATCAGGATTAGATAAACCTAGACAACAGTACAATGAAGCTGGATCTGTAAATGTATTAGATATGTACCCAAGCGATAATTTTCCAACATTAGGAACTAGGGAAATAAAACAAGATACACCACAATTTAATTTAAATGATCTTGCTACTATGCTCCAAGGTCAAAAAGAAGATAAATTTTTACCTAGTGAAGCTTTACAAGAAGCTTTTAAAGATAGAAAAACTAAACCAGACCTATCTCAATTTTTAATTAATTTTGGATTAAATTTAGCGTCAGCAACTCCAAGAGGTAATATCTTCGCAACTGCTGCTGAGTCAGCTAAAAAACCTGCTCAAGCATTCTTTGCTGAACAAGCTGCAAACAAATCTTTTGAAAGAGATTTAAAATTAGCTGGTGTTAAAATGGACATTAATCAAAGAATAAAAGAAGAAGATGCTAAAAGAGGAGACAATAAATTTTATACATCTAAAAAAGTTTTAAACGTAGACACAGGTAATATAGAATTTCAACCTGAAAAAAATATCCAAACTATGCTTTCAAAAGATAAACCCGGTGAAATGTTATTCCAACCTGTTCCTGAAGCAGATAAAACTAAACCAGTAAAAGTTTACGACAATCAAACTAAAGGCACAGTGTTTGTTAATCAATCAGATATAATTGGTTCTACATTTACTAATGATAAAGGTAACGAAGAATTAAGATATATTCCTGTACCACCTAAAGATAGAACAGTAAGAGCATTTGTTCTTGATAAGGATACAGGTGAATTTGGTGAAAACGCTAAATTTGTAAAAGAAAGTTTAATTTTAGAAAACCCTGACTTATACAAACCTGTAGAGGGTGATATAGCAATGATGTTAAAAGCAGAAAGTATGAAGATAGATACAGCTAATAGAAAAGTTGCTGACCAACAAATGTTAGCAGCAAACTCTGTTGCAAAAATTATTAGAAGACTAGAAAAAGATATTCAAGGAGGAGCATTTACAGGAGCTGCGGGAGATACAGTTCAATTTATTACAGGAGTTTCAGGATTTGTAGATCAATTTATAAATAAAGATAAGAAAACAGATCTTAAAACATTCAACACAGGATACAAAAGAATTGAAGATCGTATAACACAATTAGAAAATGACGGTTCTATAAATGCAAGATTAACAAGATTTTTAAATTCTCCTGAAACAACTGCTTCAAAAGCAGATGTTATAAATTTAGCATATGCTATAGCTAAAGCTAGAGAACCTGGTGGTAGATTTAGTATTACGGATATTGATTTAGCTTTACAATCAATAGGTGAAAGTTCAAATAAATTTAATTTCTTAGAAGGATTAAAAAGAGTTGGTCTATTTACAACTACAGAAGCATTAGATAATTACGTTATGGCTTACAACGTTGCTGACGAAGATATACCTGTTAAATACAATGCTTTGGTAAATAATAATAAATACTTTAGAGGATTAGAGGTTGATAACGATATTAGTCCAAACAGTTTAAGTTTTTAGGAGCACATTATGTCATTACTTTCAGTTAATAATGTTCAAGAATACAGACAAAAATATGCTGATGCTTTAGAACAAAAATCTTCTGAAATAGGAAAACCTATTACAGATGAAATGTTAACTAAATCTATATATCAAAAATTATCTTCAAAAGCAGACATCGATTATTTTTCTTTTTACAAATCTTTTAATCCTGAAGGTAAATATGCAAACTTAGATACTTATAGAGTTGCAACTAATGATTTAGATTCCAATGATAATGACACTATTAATAAAGCTTATGACGAATTACAGACTGTTGGTAGAGTTCGTTTTAAAGATTTTGTTAATGTGTTTTCTCCTAAACCTTTTGATAAAGAAGAATATTATGATAATTTTAACATAGTAACATTAAATGTTCCTGATGTTGAATATAATATAAAAGAAATAGCAGAAATGAGAGGGATTAATCCTGACACAGATGTTAATCTTGCAGAAGTTGGTTTTGCACAAGCTTTAGCTAGAGACGATGTTGATAAAGCAATAGCTGCTAAAGAAGTTTTAAATAAATATTTTGGAGAAGATATACCAATTAGAATGGGAGAAGAAACAGAAGAACTTGAATTTTTAAATCCTAATACAGGAAAATATGAATTATTAAATTCTTATGGGTTAGATGAAGGTGATTTAGCTAAATTTGGAACTTATGGTGCTTTTATAATTCCTGAAATTGCTGCAACTCTTTTTGCAGCTGGAACTACAGGACCTACAGGAGCTGTAATAACTTCGGCAGCATCAAGTGCAGCACTTGAAACACTTAGATTAGCCGCAGGTCATAATTTATATGGTATTAATAAAACTGAAAAAGGGTTTGTAGATTACTTAGAAAATGAAGGTAAAGACTTAGCTGTTTTGAATGGATTACTTACAACAGCAGGATTTACAGTTCCTAAACTCTATAGAATGTTTAAAGACATAAGAAGATTTGGTAAAATTAATGCTGCTGAATTTGGTGGTAGAATAGATGATGCCGAGGCAGCTAATAAATTAGTTACAAAAATAAATGATAGATTAGTTGAATTAGGAACTAAAAAGAAATTAAGGTTTTCTTTAGGCCAAGCAGGAGATGATCCTGAATTACTTGCTTTGCAAAATGCTTATGAAACAAATCCTAAATATGGTGTTAAAGGAATTTTTGATACATTTAACAAAGAACAAGCTGAGGCTTTGGATACTTATATGAATTTAATGGCTAAAGAATATAATTTTCAAGGTTTATCAGGTAAGGACAATATTTTATCAGATGAAATAGGAAAAATGATTAGAACAAAGATAGCTGAAAGATTAGCTCCTAAACAAAAAATTTTAACAAATGCTTTAGAAAAAGCTGAAACTGATTTAACAAATGCAGTTATAAAATTACCTGATGGAAGTACGAAAGAGGCAGGCACACAGATTAGAAATGTAATAGATAGTTTGTATGATGACTTTGAACAATCTTTTACAGATAAATACACAGCTTTATTTGCAGCAGGTGGTGGTAGGAAAGTTAACACAGATATTATTAAGACCGCAGTAAAAGAATTAAATCAAAGACAAAAAAATACTTTATTTAACAAATACCCTAACATTAAAACTTTTTTTGATGCACCAAAAGGTACAACAATAAGTATCAATAAATTAAAAAATACTTTAAGTGATTTAAGAAGATTTGATAGAGATATTTCAAAAGGTCTTATACCAATAGAAGGAGCACCTGTAGAAGGAGCATTATCAAAATTAATAGGTGCTGTTAAAAATCAGTTAAAAGAAGATTTAGGGGCAGATGATATTTGGTATAGAGAATTTTTAAAATTAGACAAATCATATGCTAAAAATAAAGATCTTTATAAAGGAGTTATTTCTAAGTTAATGTCTACTAAAAACGGTAGGTTAGTTATTGCAGATGAGGATGTTTTCAAACAAACTTTTAAAAAAGGTAACGGTCAAATACAAAGAATAGATGATGTGTATGCATTAATTAAAAAAAGACCTGATTTAATTCAAACATATAAAGAACAAATTTTAGGTGCTTATAAGGGTATAGTTGACCCAACAAATACAGGAAAAATAAATTTGGTAGCACATCAGAAATTTTTAAATGATTATAAATATGCTTTAGAAACATTTTTTGGTGGTAAAAATGGATATAAACAAATTGAAAAAATTGGTGAACTTGCAAAAAAAGTAGAAGTAACAGCGGTAAAAAGAAATAAGTTAATGAAACAATTAGGTACAACCACTAATGGTAGAATAGAGTCAATGGATCCTGATAAAATATTTGCTTTTCTTTACAATAATAAATCTCCTACAACTTTAAATAAAGTTATGACTATTTTAAGACAGGACAAAGATTTATTAAATGCTTTTCAAACTGTAGCCAAAGATGATCTATTATTTAAAGTAACTGACAATAGAGGTAATTTTGTGTTTGATAAATTTGCAGATTATTTAAAAAATAATAATCAAGTTTTAACAAGAACATTTGCAGATAATCCTAAATTTTTAACAGATTTAAAAATGATGCGAGATGCTCTTGAAATTACTTCAAGAAAATCTGCACAAAAAACAATTGGTAAAGCTGAAACTGCATTGAATGATATTATTAGAGCAAGACTAGGACAATTTACCGTTGCTGGTAGAACATTTACTGCTTTAAAGAAAATTGTAAGATCAGATGTTGACAAACAATTAGCAGAAATAATAACAGACCCTAAGAGGTTAGAAGATTTATTAAAATTAAAAACTGTAAAAAAAGATTCAAAAGCTGCAAAACAAATTATTACTAGATTATTTGGTTATTATATATTTGACGAAAGATTTTTTGAAGACGATCAATTCACACCTAACATGATTGATTTTGTAGACACACAACAATTAACTCAAGATACTAAAGATGTAAATGAAGCTGAAAATCTATTGGCACAAAATACTGAAATAGATAATAGATTTAATCAAGCTGTATTACCTTCAGGTAGTGTGCCTCCACCACAAGCTGTTAATACAAGTCTCTTGGCTCAAGCACCAGATAATACAGGAATTATGAAAAATCTAAGTAGTACGGAAAGAGCTTTACTATCTCCGTCAGAACAAGAAATAGCAATGAGGTCATAATGGTTAAAAAATCTGCATTACAAAAAATAGAATCACATGAAAAGTTATGTAGAATTATGCAGAAACAAACATTTGACCAAATAAAAGAAATGCAAGAACGAATTAAAAGATTAGAATATTGGATAGTTGGAGGTATGGGAGCTGTCCTAATAACTTTACTAACAGACGTAACAAAATAAAAAAATTTATGCAACTTTCAAAACATTTTACTTTAAGAGAAATGACCAATTCTATGACTGCTCAACGTAAGGGTATAGACAACACACCAGGAGCAGGAGAGATCAAAAGTTTAGGTGATCTATGTTATGAGGTACTTGAACCATTACGTGCACACTTTGACAAAGCTGTGACAATTACCAGCGGATACCGCTCAGAAGCGTTATGTGAAGCGATCGGCAGCAAAAAGACTTCGCAGCATGCCAAGGGCCAAGCGGTCGACCTAGAAATATTTGGCGTGCCCAACATTAAGACAGCTTACTGGCTACAAAATAACGTGGATTTTGATCAATTGATCATGGAGTATTACGACAAGGATGATCCTGCGGGGGGATGGGTTCACATAAGTTATCACGAATCAGGTTCAAACAGAAAACAAGTTCTTACTTTTGATGGGAAAAAATACACCGAAGGCCTTCCAGATATGGAATGGAAGGGTGGAAAAGTCGTAGGTTAACTATTAATACATTCCATATAACCCCCAATTGTACCAATAATAATCTATCGCATGATGAGAGTATGCTCCAATAATACATCCTAAAAAACTTGGTAACTTTTTTTGTTTAAATAAAACAGATATAAAAAAACAGCCAAACCCTATAATAGATACCCCTAAAATAGTGTGAAAGAATTTGTGACTAGGATAACCAGTTGTTAAAAAATAGTAAACAACCTCAATGTCTATAAGTATATTTACAATTGAAAACCATATCAAACTAAAGTGTTTTGGAAACAAAAGTTTTATTGGTGTAGCTGCTGCAATGTGAAACGGTGTAATCATATCCAATCCTTTAGTTCTTCACCCATAACTTCGGATGCAATGTTAATTTTTTTACGTAAGGCTTCTACTATTTTTTCATCAACAGTATCTTCTGCAATTAAATCAATATAAGTTACAGTTTTCTTTTGACCTATTCGATGAGCTCTATCTTCTGATTGTAATCTTTTCTCTAAATCATATCCGTTAGAAAAATATATTACAGTATTAGCTTGTGTAAGTGTAATACCGTAACCACCTGTTTGTGGTGTACCTATAATAAATCTACATTTAGGATCGTTTTGAAATTTACGAATATTATCTTGTCTATCTTCTTGAGATGTTAAACCATAGTAATGAACATAAGAATCTTTACCATGTTCTTTAATTATTCTTTGTATAATCTCACCTACACTTAATTGATAGTTAGCCCAAATTATAGCTTTACCCTCTATGTCTTCAAGAATTGACATAAGTTCATCAAGTCTATTACTTTCAACTGATTGTGTTGAACCATCATCAGCAGTAAAATGACCACAAGTAATTTGATGTAAGCGCATTAACTGTGTGAGAACAGTCATGGTAGTTGTCACTTTACCATTTAATATAGCCATAGCTTCTTTTTTCATTTGTTCATAGATTCTTTTTTGATCTGGAGTAAGAGCTACGTGTCTCTTAATAAAATTTTTAGGAGGTAAATCTAGACAGTCTTCTTTTAAAACTCTGTATGAAAATCCTTTTACCTTATCGGATAGTTCACCCAAATTTTGAAAAGCATCTACTATCTGTATAGATCTACCATGAAGATACATAGTTTTCATTTCTGCATATCTATTACGAAAAGCATAAAACGAATCATAATTCAATAACCACGGATCAAGGAACTCACATTGACTAAACAAATCTAAAGGATTTTTTGTAATAGGTGAACCCGTCATAATACGTCTGTACTTAGCACACTTACCAAGACTTATAATATTTTTAGTTCTTTTTGTTGTAGGTGTTTTAATAGTAGTAGATTCATCTATAGCCATTAAAGTTTTATGAGAACTTAAAAATTTAGATGCAAATTTAACACCCTTATCTGTAGACAAAGACTCTACATTCATAATTAAAATATGTAAGTCTTGTCCTATTTCAAACAGTGATTCTAATTTTTCTCTTTGAGTTTTTGTTATGTTTGATTGCCATAAAATATTTTTATACTCTATGTGATTAGGTAAGTGCGTTGGCAGCTCTTGTTCATACCAAGTTTTAACAACACCCTTTGGTGCAATAATTAAAGCGCCATCTACTTTACCTTTATCATAAAGCATAGCTAAATTATCTATTAGCACTTTTGTTTTACCTGTACCCATTTCCATAAAATAAGCATAGGTTTCTTTATTCCATGATTTTTCTAACGCAGTTAATTGATGAGCGTAAGGTTTTGTTTTAAATTTATAATTCATAAATATTTACTTCTTTCTGTATTGACTTCTATATAATCGATGCTATATCTTTTGTCAATGTCAGAAAGTATAGAGTATGAAAAAATAATGAAAACACATACGCCTGTCGTATATGTTATTCAACATATTCCTGGAACACAAGCAGGCAATCCCAAAATTAATATCATGGGTGCGTCTCAATATGGACAGTTTAAATTTTTGTTACCAGAATTTTCTCAAATGATTTTTTCTCCAGGTCCACTTATTTATAAGTTAAGACAAGGTTTAAAAGATTATCATGTAAAAGATTATTTATTACTTACAGGAGATCCTGCAATCATTGGTGTTGCATGTTCTATTGTATCTGATATTACTCACGGTAAATACAATGTATTAAAGTGGGATAAGCAAGAAAGAAAATACTATCCAATAGAAATAAACTTATATGAAAGAGGAGAAATAGATGACAATTAATTTTGAAGAAGACCAACAAGATGCAATGAAGAAAACTGAAAACATTCAGTCTCTTGCAGATCAAGTTGAAAAGTTAGAATCTTTACATAAAAGATTAGAGCTACAAGAACAGAATACTAAAAATTTAAAATCAGAAATACAAAAAGTTTCTGGTGACATCATTCCAACTATGATGTCTGAAATGGGTCTTGCAGAATTAAAACTGCATGATGGATCACATTTAAAAGTTTCGACGACATATCGTGCTTCTATTACAGAGGCAAATAAAGAGATGGCGTTTAACTGGCTTCGGGACAATGGATTAGGTGATATTATTAAGAACGAGATCTTGGTATCATTTGGTCGTAACGAGGATAACAAGGCAGCAGATTATGCTGCTCTTGCGAAGGGTCAAGGGTTCCAACCGACACAAAAGATGAAGGTAGAACCCATGACCTTGAAAGCGCTAGTCCGTGAGCGTATTGAGGCGGGTAAAGAAATGCCAACGGAAATCTTTGGGGTATTCTCAGAGAATAAGACAACAATAAAAAGGAACAAATAAACATGAACCAAGTAACAGAGAAAAAAGAAGGAGCATTAGCAGTCAACTTGTTTGAAGCTGATGCAAATCAAGGTGCTCAAAATATAGCGCAAGAAGATCTTGCTTTACCTTTCCTAAAAATTTTGGGACAACTATCTCCAGAGGTTAACAAAAGAGATGGTAAATATGTCGAGGGCGCTGAACCCGGCAAAATCATAAATACGGTTACTAATCAACTCTTCGATGAGGTCAACGTTGTACCATGTCATTATAAAAGACAGTACATCGAGTGGCAAGATCGAGGACAAAGCACTGGTGCACCTGTAGCAATACATGATGCAGATAGTGATATAATTAGTCAAACCACTAGGGACAAATCGTATAAGGATAGATTACCAAATGGTAACTATCTTGATAACACTGCTAGTCATTTTGTGTTGCAGCTAGGTGATACCCCACAATCTGCTTTGATTTCTATGAAGTCTACTCAACTTAAAGTAAGTAGAAAATGGAACTCAATGATGATGGGATTAAAAATGCAAGGTAAAAACGGTTTGTTTACTCCGCCTACATACAGTCACATTTATAAACTAAAAACTGTTCAAATGTCTAATGACAAAGGAACATGGTTTGGTTGGGATGTAGAAAAAGTTGGTCCTGTCACAGACAAAGGTATCTACGATATGGCTAAAAACTTTGCTCTAAGTGTAGGTAAGGGTGAGATCGAGGCAAAACATAGCTCAGAAGAACCTGCTAAACAAGGCTCTTCAAACTACTAGAATCCTAGGTAGTGGGCGGTTAAGCTAGCGTGGATCCGCCCACTTAAAAAAGCTATGGAAAATATTAGAAAGTTTATAGAAATATTTGAAGGATTAAATCGAGCCCATGGTGTCACTATTGTTGGTGAATCAAATGGTAATGGATCTAAAATAAAAGGTAAATCTTTTGTTAAAAGAGAAATTATAACAGATGAGCATTGGTCAAATCATTTACAAGGCTCACAGAGTTTAGGTGTTATACCAATCAATGATGATAACAAATGTAGATGGGGTTGTATAGATATAGACTCTTATGCAGGATTTGATCACGCAAAATTAATTAAAAAAATAAAAGAACTCAGTTTACCACTGTTAGTATTTAGATCTAAGTCAGGTGGTGCTCATGTATTTATATTTACAGAAGATTATGTATCAGCTGGTTTGATGCAAGATAAACTAAATGAAATTAGATCTGTGTTAGGTTATGGTGGATCAGAAGTTTTTCCTAAACAAAGAGAATTAAAATCCAAAGATGATACAGGAAATTTTTTAAATTTACCATATTTTAATGGTGATAATACAGTAAGATATTGCTTTAATAATAATGCTGAGTCCGTTAATCTTCTAAACTTTTTTGAGTTGTATGAAACAACAAAAATTACCGAACAACAATTATCAGAGTTAAAAGTAAAAAGACCTGAAACACCTTACTCGGATGGACCACCATGTATAGAACTAATGATGCAAAACAGAGTGGGTGAAGGAGGTAGAAATAATGCTTTATTTCATTACGGTGTATATGCAAAATCTAAGTGGCCAGAGAATTGGAAGTCTAAGCTAGTAATATTTAACGAAGGTGCAATGGAACAACCATTGTCTGACACTGAAGTAAACATAATAACTAAACAACATGATAAGAAAGATTGGGGTTATAAATGTAACGATCAACCAATGTGTAGTTTGTGCGATAAAAAATTATGCAAAACTAGAAAGTTTGGTATTGGTCAAGAAATAATGTTTCCTAGCTTAACTGATTTACAAGTTGTTAATTTAGAAGAGCCTTACTATTATATGAATGTAGATGGAGATAGACTATATCTAGACTCAGCAAAACATCTAACTAATCAAGTCTTGTTTCAAGAAGAATGTGTCAAGCAGCTTAGATTTAATCCACCAACACTTAAGACAAATGAATGGAAACAAAAGACAAATATTCTTCTAGAAGGTGCTGAGATAACGGAGCCTGCTGAAGGAACAGGGACCAAGGACATATTAAAAAATTACTTAGAAGACTACTGTTTGAATAGAGTCAAAAAAGATGATTTTGAAGATCTTAAAAATGGTGGGACATATACAAAAGATGAATATCATTACTTTGTATTCGACAATTTTTTTCATCAATATCTTACTCGTAGACATTGGAAGGTGCAGTATCAAAGAACATCACAAATGTTAAAAGATTACTTACATTGTTTTACCAAAAGGGTTGGTAAGACTAAGCTTTCTGTTTTTGTGGTAGCTAGATTTGATAAAAAAATACAAACATATAAACAAAAAACTTTTAACAAGGATAACTACTAATGAGAAAGATAATTTACGGACCACCAGGTACAGGCAAGACATACTATTTAATGAATGAACTAGAGAAGATTTTAGAAAAGGTTGAACCAAGTAAGATAGGATATTTTACTTTTTCTAGAAACGGTGCACAAGAAGGTAAAAATAGAGCTATGGATAAGTTTAATTTAACTGAGAAAGATTTACCTTACTTTAGAACTCTACACTCATTTTGTTTTAACATACTAGGTTTAAAAAAAGAAAACGTAATGCAAGAAAAAGATTACAAAGATCTAGGTAGAGATCTTCAAATAGAGTTTGAAGGTGTTAGGTATGACCATGATCATGAAGGTATACTACACTCTAAAGATCCATACATATCCTTAATTAGTTTGGCTAGAAACAAAAGAATATCACCATTAGATCTCTATAATCAAAATGGTTACAGCTACAATCTTACATATGATAAACTAGATATAATTAGCAAAGAACTACATCAATACAAAAAACAAAAAGGATTAATTGATTATATTGATATGTTAGAAAAATTTTTAGACAAAGGGGAGAGTCCGAAGTTTGAAGTTATATTTATAGATGAAGCACAAGATTTAAGTTTAATACAATGGGATATCGTTAAAAAATTAGAGAAGAGTTCTAAACGATCTATTATTGCAGGAGACGATGATCAAGCTATCTATAAATGGAATGGTGCAGACGCTGAAAGTTTTATAAATTTAGAAGGAGAAAAAGTTATATTGCAGCAGTCTTATAGGGTTCCCAAAAACATATTTAATGTAGCAAACAATATTATTAAAAAAGTTAAGAATAGAGTGGAAAAGAATTGGATACCTAAAGAAGATTTAGGAAAAGTTAATTATCATTGGGAGATAGATAAGGTAGATCTATCTAAAGGAGAGTGGTTAATATTAGCTAGAACAAATTTATTTTTAGAAAAAATAGCCTACTACTTAGATCAAAATGGTTTCTTCTTTCAACGTAGAAACTCAACTCCCAGAGTTCAAAACATATATTCTTTAATTGAAAATTGGAATAAATTAAAGGAAGGAACTCCTATACATTATAATGATTATAAAAAGATAACCAATAAAATGAGTAAGAATGTTGATTTAAAATTAATGAAACATATGTCAAAAGAGAATTTTTACGACATAGACACTTTGAAAGAAAAATATGGTTTAAAAACAGATGATGAATGGTATGTTGCTTTTGATGATTTGGGAGATGATGAGATTAGAAAAATACAGAAACTAATAAAAAATGGAGAAGATTTATCAAAAGATCCTAGGATTAAAATATCAACTATTCATGGGGTAAAAGGTAATGAAAGAGATAACGTAATTTTATTAACTGATTTGAGTAATGCAGCATACTACAAATATTTAGATAATCCTGATGATGAACATAGATTGTTTTATGTAGGGGTTACTAGAGCTAAAAAAGAACTAAATATAATTTATGCAAAAACAGAAAGGGGTTATGACATCTAAAGATATATTCAATAAATCGTTTCCACAAGATAAGCAAATCGGAGGATCCCACTACAAAAATTTTACCATACAGCCTTATGAATTTATTTCAAAAAATGATTTATCTTTCTTTCAAGGATGTGTTGTGAAATATGTTTGTCGTTATTTAAACAAAAACGGTATACAAGACTTAGAAAAAATAATACACTATTGTGAATTAGAAATTAAAAAATTGAAAGATGGAAAGAAAACTAAAAGTTCTTGATTTATTTTCAGGCATAGGGGGATTTGCTTTAGGCTTAGACTCTACTGGATTTTTTGAAACTGTAAAATTTGTTGAGATGGACAAATACTGTCAGAAAGTTTTACAAAAAAACTTTCCTAACATACCAATCGAGGAGGATATAAAAAATGTCAAAGGAAAAGAATACGAAGCAGATGTCATTACTGGAGGATTTCCCTGCCAACCCTTCAGCGTCGCAGGTAAACAAAAAGGAACAAACGACAACCGCTATCTCTGGCCAGAAATGTTTAGACTCATTAGGGAGATCAAACCCGAATTCGTTATTGGGGAGAATGTGCAAGGACTTATTAACCTCCAAAACGGCGTGGTACTCAGACAGGTGCAAGACCAATTGGAAAGTGAAGGTTTCGAAGTCCAATGTTTCCTTATTCCAGCTTCAGGCATCGGTGCTTGGCACCAAAGATACAGAGTCTGGATTGTGGGCCACTCCCAACACAATGGATTACTTGCCGCCGAGAAGCGCTGCAGGGACGAAAAAGATTATGGAGGGTCACAGAAAAGGGAGAACAAGACCGTCGAACCTAAGAGAACAAGTGGATCCAGAGACAATGAAGATGTATCCAACTCCAAAGGAGAGAGACTACAAGGGTGGAGAAGGGAAGAGAGTAATAGAGACACAAAAAGGTTACGCCAAAATTCGAAAAGGAACGGGGACAAGATTTGGAGCGAGTCTGAACGATGTAGTGGAATATCAAGAGAAGAAGATGTATCCAACACCAACACAAGACTCAGCATCGGAGAGAACGAAGAAGTACAAGCAAGGAGGGACACCTCTACCACTAGCGGTGAAGATGTATCCAACACCGACAGCATCAGACATAGAAGGTGGAGCAGCGAAGGATGTACAAATAAAGGATGGTCATTTCTTCAGAGAGAACAAGAAGGGAGAGAGATGGGGAGTGAAACTCAGAGATGCGATGGAAATGTATCCAACACCAACAGCAAGGGATCACAAAGACATGGGTTATCAACCAACATGGAAACCGAGCAGAGACAAGTCAGTTCCGAGAACAGTGTTGAAGAACAACAAACCTGGTGGCAAACTGAATCCAACGTTTGTGGAGTTCCTAATGGGATTTCCTATGAATTGGACAAAAACAGAGCCAACAGAATCAAAACCCTCGGTAACGCAATCGTCCCACAAATCGCAAGAGAGTTCGGACTCGCAATCAAAAAAGTTTTATCCGACTCCTAGGGCTAATGAACCTGGTAGAACTACAAAGGGTTATGGTAGAGGTTTGGCAGAGTTAATGGAAGGTAAAGAACAAGTAGAGCCAAAGAAAATGTACAGAACTCCAACTGCGATGGACAAGGGGGACAACAGTTTTAAATACGCAGCTAAAATATTAAAAGGTAAATTAAACAGATCTGAGTCTAAACAACCTGTACAGAAAACATTATCTATGGATGTAGCGATGGAACACTTAAAAGATAATCAACATCTTATAAATGAATACGATGAAAAATTTAAAACAAGGCCACACTTACCTCCTAAAGATATTTTTTTAGAATATTTACGAAATAACTTAGACAAGAAAAAGTTAGTTGAAGATGATATAATTAAGAAGACTACTATTGATCATTGGTTAAGATCAGATCATTGTTTTGCTTATCCAACTGTAGAATATTGGAACATGATTAAACCTTATTTAAAAGAAATAAGGTTTGATAAAGAAATGACTACTGAAATAGAGAGTGATTGGGAATGAAGATATTATTTAAACCTCAAACAGAGTGGTTACCACCTGAAGAGTTCAAAGATCTATCTAGTTACGATGAGATAGCAATTGACTTAGAAACAAAAGACCCAAGTTTAAAAGATATGGGGTCAGGATCTATAACTGGTAAAGCAAAGATAGTTGGTATAGCTTTAGCAGTTGAGGGTTGGTCAGCATATTATCCAATAGATCACGAAGGTGGGGGTAATATGGATAAGAAAAAAGTAATGAATTACTTTAGAACCGTTCTAAACTATCCTTCAACTAAGATATTTCACAATGCTATGTACGATGTATGCTTTATTAGGGCTGCAGGGCTAAAAATTAATGGAAAGATTGTAGATACCATGATTGCTGGCTCTCTCGTGGACGAGAATCGCTTTCGATACGATTTAGGTAGTTTGGGTCGTGATTATGTCGGAATCGGCAAAAATGAGGCTGTATTGAAGGAAACTGCGAAGGAATGGGGCATAGATCCTAAGTCTGAGATGTACAAGCTACCTGCAATGTATGTTGGTGAGTATGCCGAACAAGATGCGGTATTAACTTTAAAATTATGGCAAGAAATGAAGAAAGAAATATTAATAGAAGAGATTTCTTCTATCTTTGAATTAGAGACTGAACTTTTTCCTTGCCTCGTTGATATGCGTTTCTTAGGAGTTCGTGTAGATGTTGAAGGAGCTCATGCATTGAAACAAAAATTAGTTCAAGTAGAAAAAGAATGCTTGCAACAAGTGAAGAAAGCAACAGGAATAGACACACAAATATGGGCTGCAAGATCCATTGAGAAAGTTTTTCAAAAACTATCTTTAGATTACGAACGAACACAGAAAACAGATTCACCATCATTTACCAAAAACTTTCTACAAAATCACGAACATCCAATTGTTAAACAAATAGCACGTGCTAGAGAAATAAACAAAGCACACACAACTTTTATTGATACCATATTAAAACACTCACATAAAGGTAGAATACACGCTGACATAAATCAATTGCGTTCAGATAATGGCGGAACTGTGACGGGTAGATTCTCGTACTCTAATCCAAACTTACAGCAAATTCCAGCACGTAACAAGGATCTTGGACCAATGATCAGATCTCTATTTATACCTGAAGAAGGACACACTTGGGGTTGCTTTGATTACTCACAACAAGAACCAAGGCTTGTAGTTCATTATGCAGCATTAGATAATTTATATGGAGTAAGTGATGTAATCGAAGCATATAAAGATGGTGAAGCTGACTTTCATCAGATCGTAGCTGAAATGGCAGACATACCAAGATCTCAAGCTAAAACAATTAATCTTGGGTTGTTCTATGGTATGGGTAAAAATAAATTACAAGCAGAATTAGGTATTAATGAAGACAAAGCTAAAGATTTATTTAAACAATATCATAACAGAGTTCCTTTTGTAAAAACCTTAATGGATAGTGTTATGCGTAAAGCAGCGGATAATGGTAGAATAAGAACTTGGTTAGGCCGTAGATGTAGATTTAATTTATGGGAACCGAATCAATATGGTATACACAAAGCCTTGCCTCATGATGCAGCGTTGGCGGAACACGGACCAGGGATCAGAAGAGCTTACACTTACAAAGCATTAAATAAATTAATACAAGGATCAGCTGCTGATATGACTAAAAAGGCTATGGTAGAATTGCATAAGGAGGGTATCATACCACATATACAAGTACATGATGAACTTGATATATCTGTTAAAGGTAATGCAGATAAGATAAAAGAAATTATGGAGTCTGCGGTTGAATTAGAAGTGCCCAATAAGGTGGACTATGAATCAGGTTCAAATTGGGGTAATATTAAATGAGGATAAATTATGGCTTACTTAAATGCAAATATACCACCAACTTATGCACAAATAAGAAAGGAGTATCTTTATGATCTTAAAAAAGGTTTTGGAGAAGTTAGTGACTGTATTATCTTTGGTCTTAGCGCTCTTACAGGTAGGGCTATATTATTTCATGCTATTATGGAAAACGGTGCAATATTTTATCGCCTCCCTATTAGCGCGTTTATTCAACAGGGATTTGATGCATCCAGAGTGCCCACAAAAAGACTTGATGAACTACAGCTCTGGAATTGTTTTAGTTATTATCCTTCTGTCCATCGTTGGGATATTTTAGATGGACAAGCTGGTAAATATATAGGTAAAGATAAAAAATGGCATCCAGGTAAATATTTATTTACCGTTGACTTTGCACATCCAGAGAGTAATATATTAGACACTGATCATTCGGAGATCCCGCACGAGCATAAGTGCGCTCACATAATTGCATTAGACGACGGCAATTTTGCAGCACAACCTAACAATAGATGTATATGGGACATACCTTCTTTTACTGTAAAAGATGATATTCCTGATTGGAAAGTGCAGACTTCTGAATGGAATGTTGAAGATAGTAGGGCTTGGCGAACTGAAGACACCGACAAGTTCTTCTATGAAATCGAGGAGAAAAAAAATGATTAATAAAATAAAAGATAAGGCTATGCATTACTGGTTAAATCACAAGGTTGAAAGCATTGTGTTTATAGTTTTAATAGTAGCTTTAATTATAAAATAATGAATTTAGTAGATTTATTAAAAAAAAATATAGTAATGGTTCCAGTTGTAGCTTCGGTTATAGTTGGAACTTTTACTGGTGTACGTTATATTGTAAATCTTACAGATACTATTAATCAAAACGAATTAAGACTAACTAATCTTGAAAGAGATGTTGGTCAATTAGAAAAAAACATTACAGATATTAATACAAGATTATCTTCTGCGGAAGCTACATGGCAAATGGCAGAAAATTTATATAGAACTTTAGCTGATCAAGTTAGAGAACACACTTATGATATTAAAGATTTAAACAGAGAGATAAACTATTAAGGATGAACCATGGAGATTGCCAGGATGAATTACTACTTTACAGGTATGTTAATTATAATGCTAACTCTATTAGCATTTTGTGCTAGTCCAGCATATTCTAGAAATGACTATCTAAATAATGGTACTAATACTTGTAGCACTGGTGATCTTAGCATATCAATCGATCAAAGAGACTCGGAGTCTAGGTATAGACACAATAATCCTGACAATAATTATAATAGCCCTAGCGATGATAGGTCATTACGTTTAACTTGGAGACACTATTTAGGTTCAGCCTGCACCGATGAATTTAAAGCTGTTCAACAAGAAAACATGGAACTAAAACAGCAGCTAGAACTCATGAAAATGTGCGGAAAAGTCAATAAAAACCCCACTTTAAAGTACAATCCAAACTTCCATTTGCTGGTTATGAAATGCTCTGGTATAGTGATTAATGATGAAAATCAGGAAAGACCCGATGGTAGTGCTTGGGACGATTTAAGAGATGAATATCAAAACCTACCTGAACACAAGGATAAAAAATTTATGGGCACAAAAGATATAATGAAGGATAGCACTTTGAAAATGCCACCAAAAGATTATATATTGCCTTTACCAAAACCAAAAATAAATGAGTAATAAACCTTTAAATATCGGAGAAGAAGCACGGGTGCAGATGCCGATGAAGACGGTAGCTAGCCTAATCGTGCTCGTAGCAATGGGCGTGTTCGCATACACAGAGTTGACTGCAAGGTTGGTATCGTTAGAGACATCACGTGAGTTGTTTGAAAATGATTTACTTAAAAAATCAGAACAAGTGCCCACGGATCAAGAACAACATTTTTTAATAGAGGATTTATATAAATCCGTAGAGAAAATGGAACAGACTCAAGAGATGAACATGACAAACAAAGTTAATATAGAATTTTTAAGAGAACAATTGGATAAAGCTTTAGCTGATATCGAAGTATTAAAAGATAAGGTAAGACAAAATGGCAACGGGACGCATTAATAGAAAAGTTTTAGATCATATTGCACAGATAAACAAAGAGAATAAAGAAATAAGTTTATCAAAAAATTTAAAAAAAGAAGTTGAAACTGGCAAGCATGGTACACAAAAATATGTTATCAAGCAAGGTATCAACAAAGGTAAGGTTTTATGACAGAGTTAATTATCGCCCTTCTTATGATTGTTCATGGAGAGATCAAGGAACACAGAATACAAGAGTCTATGTCTGATTGTTTAAAAGGAAAAAGAATTGCTATGAGAACCAATAAAAATAATAATATTCAATATCAGTGCATAAAGTCGATGGCTGAGTTAGAGTCGAACATAGATGGCAGCAAAAGCATCAAAAAACTCATCCTCGAATAAGGTGGCTAAAGAATTAAAAGATAGACGTTATCACCAACGTGTGATAAAAAATAAGAAAGCATATGACAGGAAAAAAATACACATGGAAGTTTACACCAGAGGTAGTTAATGGTGTTTGTCCTACTTGTGAAGAGGATACTTTATTGGTTTCGATAACTAGAGAATACTATAGATGTGTAACTTGTGGTACAGATTTAGAGCAGCATGTAAATGGTAAAATAATTTATTTACCATCCCTAGCGGGTAAAACAGTACAATCTCAAATTGATAAATTTTTAAAAGATGGCTAGACAAAGTTTTAAATTTTTTACACCTCGTGATAAACCTAAGAAAAGAGGGGCTCGCCAACACAAGAAAAACAAGAATAAAAGCGAGAAAAGACAACAAAAACAGCTTCGTTACAAAGGACAGGGTTGACATATATCACATAATCTCCTATAAATTAAAATTATACAGGAGAAATAATTATGCACGAATATGTAAAAGAATGGTGGGAGAGTAAAGTCTTTAAGGGACATGAGAAGAGTGAAGAGAACTTAAAAAAGTTTGAAGATCATTTTGGTAGTAGAGATACTTTTTCTAAAAGAATGGAAGAGAGAGATAACCTAAAAGATGGTCAAAACTTTGCTTTTATTTTACCTAAAGTTGGTAGGAAAAAATCACTACAAATGATTAACTTTATAGCCGAACAAACTAAATTAAATAAAGAAAGAGGTGATGGACATATCATAAAAAATTTATGGGTGCCTGAAATAGTAAATGTTGACTACTCAGAATATGTTGATGAACCTATGTACAAAGGTGCTTTGTTTGCAAAACATTACAAAGATGGGATCCTTATTGTTAACCACCCTTTAAAAGGCAACGAAGGTTGTGCGTTTTTTGAAATAGCCGGGGTTGGAGATGAAAATACAACTCCCGCAGGTAAAAGTGTTTTTAATATATTTAAGGAATCATTTTCTAATTATGGTCAAATAGATTGGAACCATAAAAATTTTGACGAGAAAGTTGTAGTATATGTAGTTCAACCTAAAGTATCTAAAAATACTGCAGCAAGACTTGTTTTTAAAAATAATAAAGCAATGGATAAATTGTTAAAATATTTAAGAACAGCAAATTACAAAACACTTGTGTATAATCCACCAAAAGATTTTAAAGATTTTTTTATTAAAAGAACTAAGGACACAGAATTTATTGGTCTTCTTAAACTAAAAGATAATAAAGAAAAACCTATAAAAGATATTATTGTTGACGAGACTTCAAAAAAAGACTGTTTAAAAACTAGTTGTGCTGTTGAGATTTTAGCTTTGTATAATGAGTATCATTGTACAAGCATAGATTCAAAATCTAGAAGAGAGGAACCTAAAAATCTTTTAGAAAAACCCTTGTTCTTTGACGAATTAAGAAGATTAAATACCTTTGATAAAATTAAAAATTATTACATGCAAGAAATATTTAACCATGAAAAACATATAGATATTTTTGATATAGCAGGTGAGAAAGATGATTTAGCTTTCGAAAAAAGAATCACTACTTATTTGAAAAAAGTTATAGTTAAAGCTGCCTTACTATACTACTGCGTAAATGAAGGATTAACTCTTTGTGATGGTAGAGAAATAAAATACGATACTAAATCTAAAACAGATTGTTTATTATTTTGGTACAAAATAGAAGTCACAGAATTAATATTTAATGTTTTAAATGTAAACAACTTTCCTCTTTGTATGATTGATTCAACTATTGTTAATGATGCAAAGCCTAGTGATAAAATAGTTGTAGATCAATTAGATGTTACGGTGGACTATGATGGTTTTATGGAAGAAGCAAAAAAACACCAACGTTCGTTTGATTTTAAAAACAAACATATCATAGAAGAAGCTATGAATAGTTCATTGGGTTATACAATGCCTTATGATGGTGTGTTTGAAATACTGCATGACATGGTGTTTAGTTTTATTAAGTTTAGAGAATATCAAGATTATATTACTATTGTTATATCAGATGATAATGAAAGATATTTCTTTGAAGTGTTTGATAAGAAAAAAAGAGATTTTAAATACTTTTTATGGAATAATTTAAAACTAAATGAGAACTATTCAGAAGATTGTATTCAAGATATTTACACAAAACTTGCAACATGTATCAGAGATGCAAAGGTATTGATTGAAAGAGATAGTACAATGCAATACAGAGGTAGAAAAACCCCAAGTAATTGTAAAACTGACTCTGTCTATCATATTTACTTTCCTAAAGTTAGATACAGAAGAAGCTCACATGCTGCACAGGTAAAAAAAGAAAAAGATTTTTTTGATGAAAGTAGAAAGTTTAGTGGCACAAGAAGAGCTCATATTAGACGTTTAGTAACGGATCAAAAACCATCTAAGAAACAATTACTGTTAGCTAAAAGATTAGATATATGGATACCTGATGGACATACATTTGTTAGAGAATCCGAATGGGGCAGCAACATGACGAAAAGAGAAATACGTTATAGAAACACTGCTTTAAATGGTTTGTTTTATTATGACAGCAGAGAGTTAACAGAAGCTGAAAAGATAGATCAGTTGGGTCCACTTGGTTTTGAAGAATACTGTAGGGATTATGTTAAAAAATTAGGTTATGAGGTTAAGACTTGTCAAAACTATGACGGAGGTATAGACATTAGGGCTATGAAAGTATTAGATAACTTAGATACAGAATATCTAATGGTTCAATGTAAACATTGGAAGACACCTATACCACCTAATGAGATGAGGGCTTTCAAAACAGCTTGTGACGAAGAACAATCTAACTATAAAAAAATTAAAATGTTTATAACTTCATCTAGATTTAGTCCGTCAGCTAAGGAGTTGGCTAACAAACATGATATTATAATGGTAGATGGAGATAATTTGATATCAAGAAAGGAGAGTAATGGCAGCTAAAGAAAAGATAATAACTATCAAACCAAAAGGTGCAACACCCAAACAATACAGTGCATTTTTGTTAGAGTTAAATTTAATGAAGCGAGCTTGGAAACCATATGGTGTAGACTTACAAGTTAGTGCACCAGGTCTTAGAAATATTATAAGATGGGGAACGAATGCTTACTCAAAGCCAATTAGACAAGATAGCTAATTTATATAACAAGACTAAAGAACCACGGTACAAGGACCAGTGGTACAAGGAAGTGAGAAAGAATTATGGATCTAATAATATTAAACGATGGAATGTATCAGTTGATAAGTGTTACAAAACAAATGATGGAAGGAATTGAAATCATATCTAAGGTTGATTGTTTTGATTTATGTGACATACTACGATTACATTTAACCACGTATCATGAACCACCATTTAATGTTCATGTGATGAAGGATGGAACAGGTGATTTTATTGGCTGTATTTGTAAGTAGTCTTTTACTACTACCCGCTATTATTATGTTTTGGATCTGGGATCAAGAAACACCTACCCTAAAGAGGGAAAAATAAGGATAGGTGATGATGAGAAGATAAAACCTCACTAACATAATTAAATTACCCTGTCAACTTTACACGAAAATTTTGTATAGACTTCCATACTATTAACCCATTCTGGGTCAAGTTCTGTTAATATTTTATGCGAATAATCATAACCATAAACTATGCAGCTATGGTAATCTTCAAATAATTTTTCTTTAGTAGGTATAACTTTACATTCATTCTGTACTACCCCCGAACAAAAAACCATTAATAAAATAAATTTCATTGACAATCCTACATTATAAACTATAAATTATTTAATTATGAAAGGAAACAAGCATGACAGACATGAATAAATATAAAAATGTTTCGCTTCAAAAAGAAACATACTCTATTTTAGAGAAGTTGTCTAAAGTATTACTGCCCGACGGCAAATTGTCTATATCAAAAACAATAGAAGTATTAGCAAACAAGGAAGCGAGAAAATTAAATGGTAAAATTAAAACTAAATCGGATTAAAAGAATAATTTGTACCGTTTGTAAAGGAAACGGATACATTAAAGCGAAAGGACATGATGGGAAAGATAAGATAAACCAATGTTTTGCGTGTGATTCAGAAGGAGAAGTCTATCAAACTGTTTCATCCAAACAATTTGTTGGTAACGGTAATAGCAGCCGAAGCATAAATTAATGGAAGAAAAGAATTTAGCTTATATAGCTGGTTTGTTTGATGGCGAGGGACATATTCAATACAAACAATACATGCGTCAACGAAAGCATAACATTAAACCTTATCCAACTTGGTCAATTAGAATGGAAATGGCAATGACAGATCAATCTATTTTAATTTGGGTTTGTGAAACTTTGGGAGTTGGAACTGTTGGAGAGAAAAGATATAAGACAAGGTACTCAAAAACTTGGAAAAAACAATGGCGTTGGAGGTGTTGTCACCGTGATGCTTATTATGTTTCTAAACTTTTATGGCCTTTTGCTCACATAAAGTTAGATGGAATACAAAAAATAATAGCTCATTACGCTAAGAAAAAAATAAAAGTTAAAACAAAAAACGAAGTAATAGATTTTAATTATTACAAATTTTGGAGAGAACACAATGTCAAAGAAAAAGAAAAAAGAAAATAACCCACAGATAGAAGTCAGAACTTTTAATTGGGGTCCTTGTGTCATAAAACTTAAGATACAAGATGATTTTAAAAAAGTGTTATTAAGTGAGATTAAAAAATCTAAAGAAGACTATAGACACAAACTTGCGGGTCAAATAGAAAAAGAAATAGGTTATACTCAAGAGTCTAGAGATAAAATTATACCTTATCTTGCACCATACTTAGGTATTTATGATCAAATGTTTCAAAAGTATCAAGGAAAGTTTTACGATTCAAAACCAGAATACGCACTAACGGCTCTTTGGTGTAATTTTCAACGTCAATATGAATTTAACCCACCACACGATCATGATGGTAAATTATCATTTGTAATATATCTATCCGTGCCTGATCCTTTGAAGAAAGAAAACGAAAAGTATAGTGGTAAATCTTGCGGACCCGGAGGCATACAGTTTATGTATGGTGAAGGAATTAGAGATTGTATTACTTATATGTCTTACTTTCCTAAAGACTGTGAGATGTTTATCTTTCCTGCGTGGTTGAAACATTGGGTTAGTCCGTTTGACTCTGATTGTGTGAGAGTATCAGTCAGTGGCAATGTCCACGACTCAGCGCCCTTAAATCAAATTAAGAAAGGAATGTTAGTTAAGGAATGAGACATTTGTTTGAAACATGCATCGATGTGGGTAGTGGTTTGCTGCTATCGACACTAATACAGTTGTTCATTTTTCCATTTTTTGATATGTACCCAACAGTTCTTGAAAGCTTCCATATAGCTGTAATCTTTACGGTAATTTCTATATGTCGAAGTTGGTTTTGGAGAACGATATTTGGTAAACGGAGAAGAGTATGAAGCACAGTAATAAGTATCAATATGTTCGAGGTAGACAAATCGATGAACACGGATCAAGGACCTATGATGTAAATGGTTCTAGACTTCCGTCAGTTACTACGATATTAGGAGCCACCAAAAACCAAGATTTTTTAAAACAATGGAAGGCCAAAGTTGGAGAAGCAGAAGCAGAGCGAATCAAAAACTATAGTAGTAGTCGGGGGACAGCTATGCACAAATTCTTGGAACATCATGTACTCGGAACTAACATCGTTGATCTTACGAGGATTGGACAAGAGGCGCGTCCCATGGCCGATAAAATTATTGAGATGGGTCTTACACCTGTTGAAGAGTATTACGGCTCGGAAGTCACTTTGTATTATCCTGGGTTATATGCTGGGTCTACTGACCTCGTTTGTAGTCATAATGGTAAAGAATCTATTGTAGACTTCAAGCAATCTAACAGACCTAAACGAAAAGAATGGGTTGAAGATTACTATTTACAAATTGCTGCATATGCCATGGCACACGACCACGTTCACGGGTCCCAGATCCGTCAAGGTGTGATCATGATGTGTACGCCAGATTTATATTACCAAGAATTTATAATCACGGACCATGAATTAAGGAGCTATAAACATAAGTTTTTGAAGAGATTGGACATGTATCATGAGCTCAAGTTTGATGAGAAAGAACAACACAACACGGAAAAAGAAAACGAAGAATACTTAAAGGAGTTAGAAAGGAAGCTATGACGGATCAAACAAGATGGGGTATAGATCAAGTGCAGCAAGAGAATAAGGCCAAGGCTCACGAAGCCCAAAAAGAGATGAGAGAAGAAGTAAAAGAATATGTTGGTAAATGTGGTATTTTTCAGCTACAAAAAATGTACCAAAAGATGAAGGACATGAAAAATGAATGACAATTTAAAAAAAGTTCTAACTGCAAGGTACAATGCAGAGATAGAAGACGCAAAATACAAGATAAAATGTTACAGTGAACACGAGCTTTTGATACCTGAACACCCTGATATTACGGCAGAAGTTGACAAATTATTACAAAAAATGTCCGAATCCCATGATAAATTAGCGGTTATTGAGCTACATTATAGCAAAAAAGAGACAAAAAAAGAATTACTATAGTATTATTTTACAGATTTAAAAAAAATTTTTTTATTTCATGAAATAAAGTGTACTTTGTGTACTTTTGATCGTTTTTCAGCATAAAATATAGCGTTTTATGGGACAAATTATGGTACACTTTTTGTTTTTTGGTACACATTAATATGTACCAATACAAAATCGCTATCGCGCGCACGAACAATATTTTAAATTAATCAATCTGTGATATAAACCTATACATGCCTAAGAAAAGAAGAAAAGCTATCACCACTGAGACAACTCCTGATATACCTTTTCAGAAGGTCAGAGTGGAGTGGGTCGATTGCGTAAGTGATTCTGGCTGGGCTAGTGAAAAAGAATTTAATAAGATGAGATTAGCTAAACCCATTAATGAAGGTTGGTTATACTCTAAAGATAAAATTTCTATAAAATTATTTGCATCATACGACAAAGATGAGGATGGAATTAATTTTGGGGATCGAACTATGATTCCTCGTCAGTGGGTGAAGAAGATTCAGAAGATATAACTTCACCTTCTATTTGTTTTGCATTAAGGATTGGTTCGTAATCTTCTAATATTTGTTTCATTTTATTTTCTAATTCTTTTTCGGATAGATCCTCTAACTTACCTGTTTTAATTATTTTTCTATCGATATACAATCCTGCAGCTTTTCCTCTATTAGCTTCAGCATTTACTGCTGATGAAAACGATCCTTTCTTTAGTGCTGCCTCTCGTAATCTTGCAAGTTCTGCAACATGGCCTTCGTAAGTCACTTCATGTTTTCTTAATCTTTCTTCTTTTAGTTCTCCAATATGTTTCACTACGAGTGGAGACAATCTTGGGTTGGTGAGCTCCGAACCTTCTTGTCTAGCTCTTTTTGGAGAATAACCTGCCCTAAGTGCCGCCTCAGTTTTTGTAACTGGACCATTTTCATCACCGAAAACCAGGAATTCTGCAAATCTTTGTTGCATTTCAGTTAATCTCTTAGGTACGCCCATAAGTTGACAATTTAGGGTAACTCTCCTATAAAGTCAAGAATGAAAGTTTACAAGGGAAATGTGGTCTATTCTAATTTAGAACGAGAAATAGAAAGATTAAAATTAGATAAAAGAAAACTAGAAAAAGTTAATAATAAGCTTAAAAAGGAGTTAAAAGATGTTCGTAAAGCACTTACAAGAGTACCTAGATAAATTCACTGAAGGATCCAACGGTATGAGGGGAAACGCAGTCAGTAATGCTAGAATTTACATCATGACTTCTAAGGGTTATTTAGAAGAAATTAAAAGAATTGAAGTTCATGAAAGCAATAATCCAAAAGACACATCAATAAGGGTAGTTTTAAAACCTAATACAGAGGAAAAATTAATATTACCTCAAGGCTACATTAAAGATTACTAGGGGCATGATATCTTACACTACCACGCCCCCATACTCATTTTAGGAGGATATATCTATTGGAAATACAGAGTTAGAGTCTTCGTTATCTTTATCCTTTCTCCATTTTTCAAACTCTACTTTGTCTTTTTCATCCTTATCCCATTGAGTTCTTAAAACTTGCATGGTTGTATCTTCTATTTTTTTAAGACCTTCTTTGGTGTCAACTAAAGTAATTATTTTTTTAATTAAATCTAATTTATCTTTTTCCATCTTTCTTACCTCCTTTCTAATAACAATCTGAACAATACTCTCTGTTTGATTGGCTATGATTTTTGTATAAATAATTATTACACTTCTTAGCCTTACAAATAATAGTTCCTTTTATTAATTTTTTCTTTTCTTCTTTCTTTTCAATCTCTATTAATTCATCAAAAGTTTCATTTCCTTTCAACTCTACACCACAAAAGGATTTTAATTTTTTAACTTCCTTATGGTTTATTTTCATATCAATACCCCAACCAACTTTTTACATCTTTTGTTTTGTAAACTTTTTTTCTTCCTAAAGTTTTAAAAAAGTCTTCCAACTCATCTAAGTTTCCATGTTGCTTGATTATGAAAACTGCTCTTTTAAGTGTTATTGTTATTGGTTCCATTTTTTTTCTTCCTTTCTAACTTTAATTTATATTTAGTATGATACACTCCACCCACACAACTCAAAATATTTCTCAAAGTTTGTTCCATGAGCCATTTTACATTATCTTGAGTTGGTAAGTTTTTTTTCATTCTAAGTCCTTTATAGTCCTATTAATAGTAAAATCAATAATTTTCTTCATTACAGATCCTCAATTAAATGGACTATAATTATCATTAATAGGCATACAAAACCACCTACACCCAAAATCATTGGTACATACCACCACTCCATTATTTATCTCCCACTAATCTTAATATTATTAATACAATTACCGTCGCAATAAAAAACCACTCCATTATTTCAACACTCCTTTCTTCTCTTTTACATAAGTTGTTAGTTCATCAAATAAAGCACTCAAACAAAAGTCCCCTAAATCCCCACTGTTTAAAGTGTGTATTTTTCCGTTTGGGTCTTTGATCTCAATTTTAAGACTTTCCCACTCCCATTCATTTTTTTTATTTTTCATTTTTTACCCTCCGTTAGTTTTTTTATTATTGATAATAACATTTTAATAATAGTTTTAGATGAACCATCATAATTTTTTTGTGCAATATCCACATCATCTAATAACCAATTAGTTAAAAAGTCTTTTTCTTTTTTAGTTAGTTTCATATCTTTGCTCCTTTCTATTCGACCCTCATTATTTCGATGTCTTGCATCATTTCATCAACTTGATATTTTTCTCCAAGTTCCATTTCTTTTAAATCTTTAATGGTGTCATTGTCATATTGATACTCATTAAAAAATTTAATTGGATCGTCAACTCTGTTTGATGTATGGCAACCACATTTTTTATCAAATAGTTCATTATGGTCACAAGCATCGCCACTCCAACGAACAATGAAAAATTTCATTCCTTTTAAATCTTTCACTAATTCTTCATAACTTGGTTGTGGTTCTTCTTTTAATGGTTCTAAATGTTTAAAATGAATTAATTCATCATCATTCAAACCATAGTATTGTTTTGGATCAACATTTGATCTCATGCATTCCGTAACATAAGGGTCTGTTATAAATTGACCTTGACAGACGAAACCTTTCGCCCCACTTTGATTAGTTATTATTTTTACCATTTTCTTTTATCCTTTCTATTTGTTTATTTCTTCTTCTGACCAAGTCCAACCAAGTGACACATCAAAAGCTTTGATTGTTTTACCGTTCACACTAAATTCAGATCTTTCAAGTGTGATTATCTCATCTTCGTTAAAATCTCTGATAGATATATTTTCATCATCAATAATTTTAAAGATTGATGTAGGTTCACAATCCATAGTTTTTTTCTGAATTTGATTAAACTTTTTAATTTGGTCTAGTTCAACCATAGGAATTGACCATCCATTCCATTTATGATTAGTCACATATCCTTCAATATAATGTTCAATAGTATATTCTCCGTTTTCATTTACACTATCTGACAACCAATGATCATGAAATAATTTTACCTTTTTCCATCTCATTGGCATATCGTTGGTGAATTTAATTTTTTCACTAACAACATCATCAATAAACTTTCCATTGTCTATATCTATAGATTTAACAAATCCCCCACCTTGAGGACATATAGAAATTTTATTGTCTTTGAATTCTGTAATTTCCATATAATTTTTATTATCTGAATTACAGATATATTTATTGTTTTTTATTAACTCTTTTATATTCATCTTATCTTCTCCTTTTTGTTTCTGATCTCATCAGTTGAGGATTAACCTCAAGACCCCCTTGAGGGGGTTTCGATCTATTTCAAATTGTTTTTAATCAAACTTTGATTGTAAGTGTTATTGATAGCATTTACAATTTTACCTTTAATTTGATTTTGTTCTTGTTCTCTCTTTTTAGTTTCTTCCGAGTTGTTTTCTCTTCTCATTCTTATTAGGTCGAGAGGGTCGGAAAGATTATATTCAGAAACTTTTTCAACCTTAAAAGAAACTTTCTCCATTACTTTGTTTACTGCTTTAATTCTCTCAATCTGTTTCTTTTGCAACAAACTTAAAGAATTATAATCAATCTTAAAAAGAAAGCTTTCAAGATCAATTTCAGTTGTTCCATATTTCCAAAGTCCAATTGATTTGATGTGTTCATTCTCGTCTATAAATAAAACATCAACTGCATTATATGTTGATTTTTTAACTGCACACCATTTATTAGTTTTAGGATTTAAAGTACAAAAACAAACTCTGTCGCCTTTTGTTTTGTTTGTTTCAATCCATGTTCTTCTTTTAGTTTTTAATCTAAAACCCCAAGGATAATTTGAAACCTCTAAAGCATTATCAAAACTGTCTTTGTTGTATATATATTTAGTCATTGTTTCTTCTTTCGTTTTGTTTTTTATATTATTCATATCAAGGAGATTATAGGATAATAAAGAGTAATCAAGTCAATAATTGAATAATTTTCGATAGCTCTTGAATTTACTACATATAGTAGGTCCTAATTTCCAGGCACAAGATATTGTGTTTTCAACTTGAAATTGTTTCTTTTTAAATGTAAGTGTCACCTTAAATAATAATGAAGAATGAAAGTAAATTTTATCACGAAATCAAAAAGAATATATCTGAAATTAGTTGGATTAGACTTGAAAATTCTGTCCTTCTTGGGGTTGCTGATCTATTGGCTTATAATGATAATGGCACCTTTTTCACAGTAGAGTTAAAAGTTGCAAGAGGTAACAAGGTTACGTTCTCACCTCATCAAATCGCATTCCATTTTAAACATTCAAAGAATACTTTCATCCTAGTTAAAGGGCAAAGTCAGAGGTCGCCCAAACTTTTTGAGGGGTCAAAGATCCATGAACTTTTAAACGTGGGTTTTAAATCAAGGGCATTGGCTCAAGGATATGAAGATATTAAAAAGGTTCTTGGTTCTTTGTAGGTTTTCCGATAACGATTAATTATCACTATTGATATCGCACACTTATCACTAGTAATAAATCAAGGTTCTTGATCCGTGTTTCTTGGTCAATGGATCCTAAGCCAAAGCCAAAAACCAAAGAACACGGAACACCGACCCCCCTAAAAAATTAAAAGGGATCCTAATACTAGGTGCTAGGTGCAAGAGTTAGACTGTTAATGTTGGTAAAAACGTTTTGATTAGGTATAGTGACCTCAAAAAAATTTTAAAAATTTTTAAATGAATTTGGATAAAGTAGACATAAGTAAATTACCTTCTGATGTAAGGAGACAGTTCTTGCAGCTAAAAGTAATGCACGCTGAAAAAAAGATACAGAATAAGGCTAAGGATGACTTCTTATCTTTTGTAAAATGCGTGTGGCCTGATTTCGTAGAAGGTTCTCACCACAGACATATTTCTGACAAATTTAATAAATTAGCAAACGGCGAAATAAATCGTTTGATAATCAACATGCCACCTAGACATACCAAGTCGGAGTTTGCCTCATACTTACTTCCTGCTTGGATGGTGGGCCGTACCCCTAAGTTAAAAATAATCCAAGCAACCCACACGGGTGAACTAGCAATAAGGTTTGGTCGTAAAGCAAAAAATTTAATTGACAGTGAAGACTACACAAAAATTTTTGAAACAAGATTACAAGAAGACAGCAAAGCCGCTGGTAGGTGGGAAACGGCACAAGGCGGAGAATACTTTGCAGCTGGAGTAGGCGGTGCTATCACTGGCCGGGGTGCCGACCTTTTAATAATTGATGATCCTCATTCAGAGCAAGATGCAATGTCCAAGACTGCATTAGAGTCAGCCTATGAATGGTATACGTCTGGTCCACGTCAACGTCTTCAACCTGGTGGTAAGATAGTTGTGGTTATGACACGTTGGTCTACCAAAGATCTAACAGGTATGCTTGTTAAAAATCAAACAGAGGCTAAAGCTGATCAGTGGCACGTGGTCGAATTTCCAGCAATCATGGATCAAGGAACAGAAAAAGCAAAACCTGTTTGGCCACAATATTGGAAACTAGATGAACTTGAGAAAGTACAAGCAACACTACCCGTTGCTAAATGGAATGCACAGTGGATGCAGCAACCAACTAGTGAAGAAGGTGCAATTCTTAAACGTGAGTGGTGGAGAACTTATACCAAAGATTATATCCCACAGTTATCACATGTAATACAATCTTATGATACTGCGTTTCTTAAAAAAGAAACCGCAGATTATTCAGCTATCACCACTTGGGGTGTATTTTATCCCAGTGAGGATGAAGGGGCTAACCTTATTCTTCTCGATTCTATCAAAGGCAGATACGAGTTCCCTGAGTTACGTAGGTTAGCCCTTGAACAATATGACTATTGGAAACCTGAAACAGTTATCGTTGAGGCGAAAGCGAGTGGACTACCTCTTACTTATGAGCTCAGAAAGATGGATATCCCCGTTGTCAACTTTACGCCATCCAAAGGAAATGATAAGCATGCACGTGTAAATGCGGTTGCACCTTTGTTCGAAAGTGGTATGATATGGGCTCCTGAACAAAAATTTGCTGAGGAAGTCATTGAAGAGTGTGCTGCATTCCCATATGGCGATCATGATGACTTGGTGGATAGTACCACACAAGCAATCATGCGTTTTAGACAAGGTGGTCTAATAGATCATCCAGAAGACTATGTGGATGAAGTAAAAGAAAAACGTAAAAGGATTTATTATTAATGTCTTCACTATCTGATGAATATATCAAAAACTTTTCTGATGAAAGAAAAGGAATCTTTAACAAAAGATTTAGTGATGACTATGATCCAAATGAATCAGAAGAAATAAATATTATAAGAATTTTGAATGAGATGAGAGAACTTGGCCTAGCAGACGGTGGACGTATTGGTCTAGGTTATCTTTTCAGTAAAGGAGGTCGTGTTGCATATCAAGATGGCACACCAGAAAGAAAAAACTATGAGACTCCAGTCACTGATGTAATTAAATCTGTAAATGAAACATCTAAAGATTATATAATGGATGGTATGGAAGCATTCGATAAGTATACAGGAGTAGATCAAATAACTTCTTCTAATTTTCCAGGATCCTTTGACGATCCATCAGGAATTCCTTCAGATTTTAGACATCAAGCTGCAGCAAATGCTTTAGCTAAAAGTTTAGGAAAAGGCCAGTATACAGATCCTATAATGGGACCTATTAGTTATTTATCGGGCGCTTTAGGTTCTTCGGGATTAGGAGCAATAAAAGAAATCGGTGATCTTGCAGTTGGGCTGTATGATGATCCAAAAAATTATAAAGATGTTTTTGGTGAATTTGTAAGAGACAATCTTAGTAACATTAAAGGAGCATTTGCAAAAGACAAAACTAGTGAAGAGTTATATGCTGAAATAATGAAAGATTATGTACCAATGAATCGTTTTGATATGATGCCTATATCATCAAGACAAATGTTTCTAAAACAAAAACAACTTGAAGATGCAAAGAAAAAACAAAAAGATACAATTACTCCTATTAAAAAACCAACTAGAACTGTAACAGGAACCACGAAACCTGGAACAGGAGGAGGTGGTTTTGATACATCAGCTGCTGATAAAGCAGGAACATCTTTAGGAAGTGGTCAATTTTCACCAAAGACAAGTAGAGGAAGATCGGGTTATACTTTAGGTGGACTAGCCAGAATGTTAGGCGAATAATGAAAAAGTTAACAACTACAATACCACCATTACGTGGACCTAACCCACAAGGGTTGAATATTACTTATAATACTGTTAAGACAATAAAACTGGAGAAATTAAATGGCAGAAATGGACAAAGGTCTTCCGAACACTCGGACGAAACTAGAAGTTCCTTCGCAAGAGGAAATAGAAGAAGTTAGCGTTCAAGAACCAGAAGATAGTAAAGGACCGATAGAAGTTATACCCGAAGAAGATGGTGGTGTAACATTAGACTTTGAACCGGGTGCAATCAATGTACCAGGAACCGAGAATCATTTTGATAATTTAGCAGACATTTTACCAGATGATATTTTAAATCCAATTGGATCTGAAATGGTTAGTAACTATTTAGATTATAAATCTTCTAGAAAAGATTGGGAACAATCTTACACACAAGGTTTAGATCTATTAGGTTTTAAATATGAGAATAGAACGGAACCGTTTCAAGGAGCTAGTGGTGCAACTCACCCAGTTCTTGCAGAAGCAGTTACACAGTTTCAAGCACAAGCTTACAAAGAATTATTACCAAGTGATGGCCCTGTAAGAACACAGATCATAGGAGTTAAAAACCAACAAACAGAATCACAATCACAACGTGTTAAAGATTACATGAATTATTTAATCATGGATCAGATGAAAGAATACGAAGAAGAGTTTGATGCAATGTTATTTCATTTACCACTTGCTGGTTCTACGTTTAAAAAAATTTACTATGATGTACCGTTAGGTAGAGTAGTTTCAAAATTTGTACCAGCTGATGAATTAGTAGTACCATACACTGCAACTTCAATTGATGATGCAGAAGCAGTTATACATGTTGTTAAAATGTCAGAGAATGAATTGAGAAAACAACAAGTAAATGGTTTTTATGTGGATGTAGATCTTGCACCACCAAGTAATGTTGAACAAAACTCAGTTGAGAAAAAAGAAAAAGAATTAGATGGGACTAAGAAAACTGGTAAACAAGAAACGATATATACTTTACTTGAGTGTCATGTAAACTTAGACTTAGAAGGTTTTGAAGATCAAGGACAAGAAGGACCCACAGGAATTAAATTACCATACATTGTAACTGTTGAAGAAGGTAGTAGAACAGTTCTTGCAATAAGAAGAAATTATGCGCCCACAGATCTAAAGAAAAATAAAATCCAATATTTTGTTCATTTTAAGTTTCTTCCCGGTTTAGGATTTTATGGCTTTGGGTTAATTCATATGATTGGCGGATTAAGTAGAACTGCAACTTCTGCTCTCCGTCAATTATTAGATGCGGGTACATTATCAAACCTACCAGCAGGATTTAAACAACGTGGAGTTAGAGTCAGAGATGAAGCCTCACCAATTCAACCAGGTGAATTTAAAGATGTAGATGCACCAGGTGGTAATTTAAGAGATGCATTTTTCCCTTTACCATACAAAGAACCATCACAAACATTGTTACAATTAATGGGTGTTGTAGTTCAAGCTGGTCAAAGGTTCGCTGCTATTGCTGATATGCAAGTGGGCGATGGTAATCAAGCAGCGGCTGTTGGAACTACAGTTGCGTTATTGGAACGTGGTTCAAGGGTCATGAGTGCTATTCATAAAAGATGTTACGCAGCCATGAAAGATGAATTTAAATTATTGGCTAAAGTTGTTTCACAATATCTACCGCCAGAATATCCATACGACGTTGTCGGTGGAGCACGGAACATTAAACAAGCTGACTTTGATGATAGAATAGATGTAGTACCCGTTGCAGATCCTAATATATTTTCTATGTCTCAGAGAATTAGTTTAGCACAAACACAGTTACAACTTGCAACAAGTAATCCACAGATACACAATCTATATCAAGTATATCGAAATATGTATGAAGCAATTGGTGTTAAAAATGTAGACGCAGTTCTACCACCACCAGCTCCAAACGCTCCTATGGATCCAAGTATGGAACACATTAATGCTTTAAATGGCAAACCTTTCCAAGCGTTTCCAGGTCAAGATCATAGAGCTCATATAACTGCACACTTAAATTTCATGTCAACCAACATGGTTAGAAATAATCCTGCATTTATGGCTGCTATACAAAAAAATATATTAGAGCACATAAGTCTAATGGCACAAGAACAAGTACAATTAGAGTTCAGAGAGCAAATGCAAGAGATGATGTTGATGCAACAACAAGCAGCAATGAATCCAATGGTACAACAACAGTTACAAATGCTAACAAATCAAATTGAAGCTAGAAAATCTGTGTTAATTGCAGAGATGACTGAAGAATTTATGAAGGAAGAAAAGAAGATTACCTCTCAATTCGACAATGATCCATTATTAAAACTAAAATCTAGAGAAGTTGACTTACGTGCAATGGAAAATGAACGTAAAAAAGACTATGACAAATCTCAAAACGATATTGCAAAGGCAAGATTAATGCAATCAGGTGAAAATTTTGATGAAAAATTAGAACAGAATGAAGATTTGGCTAAGTTAAGAGCTGGAGTTAGCCTTGCAAAGAGCGGTGTACAACAAGCTAAAGTTATGATAGATGATTAATAAAAAAACAAGGAGCAAAAAACTATGATGAACTATAAAAAAGCAAAAGTTAGTTCTGTTCCAGAGCAAAGTGTTGAAATAGATCCAAGATCTAAGACAACTGCTGATGGTGCTTTCAATTATATTGCTAAACCCGACGTGGTTAAGGTAAATGGCACTAAAAGAATGCTTGCTGGAAAAAGAAAAACTGCAATAGTAGTATAATTATGTGGTTTCAGGCGATTAAACTAGCCGTTTCTGCTGGAAGTAAGATTTATGCTAACAAGCAGAAGACTAAAATGGCAATGTCGGATGCACAACTGATGCATGCGTCTCGTATGGCCGAAGGTAAGGAAGCTTACCAAGGAAAACTACTTGAGGCCAGACAATCGGACTGGAAAGACGAGGCAGTTTTGATAATTTTAAGTTTGCCCGTGGTAATTTTGGCTTGGGCAGTCGTATCGGATGATCCAACCGCTATGGACAAGGTAAAATTGTTCTTCGAGATGTTCTCAGAGCTCCCGAAATGGTTTACAAATTTATGGATCCTTGTCGTGGCGAGCATTTATGGTATAAAGGGTACACAGATTTTTAAAAACGGAGGCAAAAAATAATGGCTAACAAATATTACAGACAAAATTTAAGAAATGGAACTAATCCATCTAAAAGAAAATCCAACATTGCAAAAATAATGGAAACTTTTGGACCTAAGAAAAAAGTTAAAAAAGAAAAACCTAAAAAGAGAATGTTTGCTAACAAAGGTGGTGGAGCAGACAGTGGTAGAATGGGTGAGATCAAAAGTAAAGTTACACTTGCAGCAGATCGAATTAGAAAATTAAATAATGATATGGGCATATCAAAAGGAGGTTTAACTAAAGAACAAATTGAAAGATTAAAAGAAATCATGAAAAAAAGAAGAGGGGAAAAAGAAATGACTCCTTTAGATACAGGTAGATTTTCCGAAAAAGATATTTCGATGGCAAAAAAATTAGTAAACATGAAAAAAGGTGGTAGAGCTGCTCTTAAAAAAGGTTCCAAGTTCCCTGATCATTCTGGTGATGGTAAGATTACTCAAAAAGATATTTTAATGGCAAAAGGTGTAATACCTAAAAAGAAAAATAAAAAGGTAATCTAATGGCAAAACTATGTCCTAGAGGTAAAGCAGCAGCAAAGCGTAAATTTAAAGTGTACCCTTCGGCGTACGCAAACATGTACGCATCAGCTGTATGTTCAGGCAAAGTTACACCAGGTGGCAAGAAGAAAAGAAAAAAAGCTATGGGTGGTGGAATGATGATGGATACACCTCGTATTACTTACGGAAGTGGTGGAATGTGTAAATTAGCTACAAAAGGTAAAGGAAAAGCTTACGGAAAGAATTCGTAATGCGTACACACTTTTCAAAAGGTGGTTTAAGACAATGGGTAGCGGAAAAATGGGTAGACATTGGAGCACCGAAGAAGAACGGAAAGTATCAGCCGTGCGGGAGAAGCAAAGGCTCGAAACGGAAATATCCAAAATGCGTCCCACTTGCAAAAGCCACACGGATGACAAAAGGGCAAAAGGCGAGTGCTGTCAAACGAAAACGATCAGCAGGTAATCCCGGTGGTAAACCAACCAACGTAAAAACATTTGTATAATGAGAAGAGAATATTATTCAAAAGGAACAAATCCTCCAAAAACTAAAAAGTATTTCAGATCTACAAAGTCTGGAGCAGGGATGACTAAAGCTGGGGTCGCCCGATATAGAAGAGATAATCCCGGTTCAAAACTAAAAACAGCCGTGACTGGAAAAGTGAAGCCAGGATCAAAAGCTGCAAACCGACGTAAGTCGTACTGTGCAAGAAGTGCAGGTCAAATGAAAAAATTTCCAAAAGCTGCAGCTGATCCTAATTCACGAATAAGGCAGGCTCGTAGAAGATGGAAATGTTAAATGCAATTAGAAAACGTATTAAGAAAACTAATCAATTTTATAAATACTAGAATAGAAGCACTATCCATAACAGTAACATCAGGAGGTGTTGACAATATGGAAAAGTATCAGTATATAATAGGACAGATAAACGCCCTAGAGGCAACCAAACAGGAAATCTCTAACCTGCTAAACGATAAGGAGCAAAATGAAAAAGGAACAGTCATCAATCTTAACACCAAACAATGATCTTATTGGTGTAAAGAAATCAGAGAAAAAAGAAGAACCAAAATTACCAAAACCGACAGGTTGGAGAATGATAGTTTTACCTTTTAAAATGAAAGATAAAACTAAAGGTGGATTAGTATTAGCTGAAACAACTTTAGAAAGGCAACAAGTTGCATCTCAAGTTGGTTTAGTTTTAGCTATGGGTCCAGATTGTTATAAGGATAAGGAGAGATATCCTAAAGGTCCATGGTGCAAGGTCAATGATTGGGTAATGTTTGCGCGTTACGCTGGATCACGGATCAAGATAGATGGTGGGGAAATGCGTCTGCTAAACGACGATGAAGTGTTAGCAACAATAGATAGTCCAGAAGACATATTGCATGAGTTTTAATCATAGGAAGGAGTAAACTATGCCAGACGAAGAAAAAAAGACAGTACCCATCGATACATCAGGATCTGATGTTACGGTAGATATTGAAGAAGCAAAAGAAGAAGCTGTAATTGAACAGCCAGAAGAAAACAAGGAACAAGAAACAGACAAATCATTTGAAAATGAAAGAGAAACAAAGTTAGATGAAAAAAAATCTGACGGTGAACTAGAAGACTACAGCAAAGGTGTACAAGCGAGAATAGGAAAACTAACTCGTAAATTAAGAGAGGCTGAAAGAAGAGAACACGCAGCTCTTGATTATGCTAAAGGTGTAGAAGAATCTAGAAAAAAATTAGAATCTAAATTTAAGAAAACAGATTCTGATTATGTTAAAAAATTTGAGACTAGTATTCAAACAGGGTTGGAAGCTGCACAAAAAGAATTAGCTGCTGCGATCGATACTGGAGATTCTAAAGCTCAAGTTGAAGCTAATAAGAGAATTGCAACTTTAGCCTTTGAAAATGCAAAGCTTGAACAAATAAAACAAGGGCAAGAGGAGATAGTAGAAGAGGATAAACTAACAAAACCTTCTCAAGTGCAAAACGCACCTGATATTACAAAACAACCAGATAATCCTGATCCTAGAGCAGAAGCTTGGGCATCAAAAAATACTTGGTTTGGTAGTGATAGAGCGATGACTTATACTGCATTTGAGATACATAAGGATCTTACTGAAAAAGAAGGGTTTGATCCTAGCTCTGACGAGTATTATGTGGAAGTTGATAAACGTATTAGAGTTGACTTTCCCCATAAATTTGGTAATACTGAAACAACTACGACAGCTCCCGTGCAAACGGTCGCCTCAGCACAAAGAAGCGTAAAGCCAGGTCGCAAAACTGTGAGACTCACTTCTTCACAAGTAGCAATAGCTAAAAAATTAGGAGTGCCACTCGAAGAGTACGCAAAACAATTGAAAAACACGGAAGGAGCGTAAAATGGAAAAAGATAAAAATACTTCTCGTGCGAGCCAAACACGAACAAAGTCGGAAAGACCTAAAGTGTGGGTTCCACCATCTTCTCTAGATGCACCCCCTGCACCTGATGGATTCAGGTATAGATGGATAAGAGCTGAAGTCGTAGGATTTCAAGATACGAAAAATATAACTGGACGTTTAAGAGAAGGTTATGAATTAGTTCGTGCCGAAGAAGTCGAAAACGCAGGCGATTATCCTGTTCTCGAAGACGGGAAATACAAGGGAGTGATTGGGGTCGGTGGCCTTCTGCTTGCGAAGGTACCTAACGAGATCGCACAACAAAGACAAGATTACATGACTGGTAGACACCAAGACCGTGATCAAGCAGTAAAAAACGATCTAATGAAGGAGCAGGATAGTAGGATGCCTATCAATGTTGAAAGGCAATCCCGTGTAACCTTCGGTGGTACGAAAAAGTAATTTTAAATATCATCGATTAACGTTAACCGTGCTGGAGGTCTTTTCGGAGACAGGCACATAAGGAGAAAACAACTATGGCTAACACAAGTACAACTGGTTTTGGTGCTAGAATGTCTCTTGCGTTGGGGAATACACCTGCAACGTCTGGACAGTCTAAATACAAAATCAAAAGTGGCTTGGGTAAAAATATCCACAGTCATGCTCCCGTTTCTTTACAGTATTCATCTGGCGGAGATGCGAGCTACATTCAGGATATAACTCATGCTACTATGGACGATGGTCTAACTGGTGGTGCTTCTTGGGATGCGGATGCTTCAAACGTGCAACCAATCCTAGGAGTGTTCAATGGTGCGTTCTATATTGACAACTCAACTAGCAAACCAACATTTGCTAATTTTGTAGCGTCAGGAACTACTTTTGCAACAAACAACAACACTGGTAATAATGATGGCATTGGTTTTGTTAATGATAACCCCTTCCAAGAATACATTGTAAGAGCAGACGCAGCAGTGGCTGACTCTAACATTGCTGGAAGATGCAATCTTAACAACCACGGTTCACATAAAAACGGCACATCAATCGTAACTCTAGACATTCAAGCCGATAATGACGGTAGAGCGTTTAGAATAATCAGATCAGCAGAAGTTCCAAATCAAGAGGATCTAGCTGCAGCTGGTGCAGACATTGTCGTTGTATTCAATAACAGAGCAACTCTATGGACTAGAGACGCTTAAGCCTAGAATAGGAGAACAATCATGGCAATATCACGATCACAACTAGTTAAAGAACTAGAGCCAGGTTTGAACGCACTGTTCGGCTTGGAATACAAGAGGTATGAAAATCAGCATGCTGAGATTTATACTAACGAATCATCTGACAGAGCTTTTGAAGAAGAAGTTATGTTATCAGGATTCGGAAGCGCACAAGTAAAAGGTGAAGGTTCTGGAGTAGCATTTGACGATGCACAAGAGACTTTCACAGCTCGTTACTCACATGAGACTGTAGCTTTAGCATTTGCTATCACAGAAGAAGCTATCGAAGATAACCTCTACGATAGATTAGCTGCTAGATACACAAAAGCTTTAGCTAGATCTATGAGTAATGCTAAACAAGTAAAATCTGTTGAGCCTTTAATCAACGGTTTACCATCAACTGATACATTTGATTCAGGTGATGGAGTTAGCTTGTTTAATACAGCTCACCCTACGTTAAATGGTACTTTTCAAAATACCCTTACAACGCAGGCAGACCTTAACGAAACTTCGTTAGAACAATCACTTATAGATATAGGTGCTATGACTGACGAAAGAGGTCTTAAAGTTGCAGCAAGAGGAGTAAAAATGATTATTCCTCAAGAGCTTCAGTTCACAGCTGAGAGATTAATGAAATCTCAAGGTAGAACTGGAACAGCTGATAATGATATCAATGCAATCGTATCTATGGGTATGATTCCGCAAGGATACAGAGTTAATAACTATTTAACTGACTCTGATGCATTCTACATCATTACAGACGTACCAAATGGTATGAAAATGTTCACAAGAGCTCCATTGACAACTGCAATGGAAGGTGACTTTGATACTGGAAACGTTAGATACAAAGCTAGAGAAAGATACAGCTTCGGCGTATCAGACCCTAGAGGTATCTTCGGCGTTGAAGGTGCGTAATCATTAAATTTTATGGGGCGGTCTAAAAATCGCCCCATTTACAACATAAATTGATAAGAAGATGAAAAATTTCCTAATAAATATATGGGCTTACGATCATCATGCAAAATTTAAAGTTTTGTCTGAAGATGATGCCGTTTCTCTAGAACAATCGATCCTTGACAAATTGGGAGAAAAAAGTATAAATTGGGAATATCTTGGTATATCATATGATAACCGAGTAAACAGAATAACCTATGAGGAGGTTGTTGATGATACAAGACCTATACAAACAAAAAAGGTCCTTGGAGTTGAAGTGGGAACAGGAGCATATTGATAATAATAGATATACTCTTGAGATGGTCAGAATTGATGACAAAGTTAAACAAGTCATTACTGAGATCAAGCTGGAAGAAGCAGCTATTGCTCACAGACAAAATAGCGTTGAAGGCGCTGCTCCACAAGTTTCTGTAGCTACTTAATCAAAAGCTACATCGCTGAAATGCATAAATACCGTAGGCTCTCTTGCACTCTATTCAAAACTAGTATACAATTAAATTACTATATAAATTAATTAGAACATAGACCCATATAGTGGACGGCCTAGAGACTATGTTCGGAAACTAGGAGGATATAATTATGGCTTCAACAACGTTTAACGGACCAGTCCGTTCGGAAAAAGGTTTCCAAGTTGCAACTAAAAATGCAACTACGGGAGCAGTAACAACTAGAATGAGTTCAGGTATGCCTGACTTAACTGGTTTATCAATCGCAGATGTAGCAACAGCTACTAATATTACACTAGCAGATAACACTATTTCTGTAATAAATTATACAGGTGCAGCAGCTGCAACTTGTACTTTGCCTGCGGCATCGCAAGGTTCAGTAGTAGTTTATTGTCAATCAAAAGATACTACAGGTGGAACAGCTACATTAGTTTTTGATGCAGCGGGATCTGATGTTTGGGCAACTGGTTCAGTAATTGAATCAAGAGCTACAGCAGAAGTTACTTTTGACACTTCAGCAGCAAATGAAACTAAATTAACTTTTACACCAGCTAACGCAGCAACTAATTTGTTGACTACTGGTGGAAAAATTGCTTTCATTTGTTATGAAAAAGGCACATGGCATATTGCAACACAACTAGCAGCTGAGACTACTCAGACTACTGGTGCGTTTGTATTTGCAGCGTAATTAATAATAAACTCGGAGCGCTTGGTAATGCAAGCGCTCTTTAAAAGGAGGACAACACATGGCAGACACAGTATTAAATACAACTGTATTCGACGGATCAAAAAAACTTATCACTCACTACAATGTGGTTTCTGATAGTTCTGGAAGTACAACTAAAATAGTTGACGTTTCTACATTAGCATCAAACAATGGTAAAACTTGCAAAACTGTAAGACTAAACAAAGTTAGTTTTAATGTTTCAGTAACAGCACCAGCTGATGCAATTAGAATGCAATGGGATGCAACAACAGATGTTGTATTTCAAACTTTAGCAGGTGAAATGGAATACGATTATACATCTTTTGGTGGATTAAAAAACACTGATGCTAGTGGATTCACTGGTGATGTAAATGTCGTTTTACCAGCTTGTACAGATGGAGATACAGGTACAATTGTTTGTGAATGGATTAAAGTTTACGAATCGTAGGAGTATAAATGGCTAATACTACTTCGGAAACAACAACTTTCGATAAAACTTTTGCTATTGATGAAATAATAGAAGATTCTTTTGAACGTATTGGATTGCAAAACGTTGCAGGTTATCAACTTAAATCTGCTAGAAGATCTTTAAATATTTTATTTCAAGAATGGGGAAACAGAGGAATTCATTATTGGGAAGTAGGAGAACTAGATTTAGATTTAGTAGAAGGACAAGCTGAGTATAAATTCTTTAGAGAAGCTGCAGATGGTACAAGTGCTACATCAAATCCCAATGGTGTTTATGGAATATCCGATGTCCTTGAAGCACAATTAAGAAACAATAGAACAGCAACAACTCAATCAGATTCACCAATGACAAAAGTAGATAGATCTACTTATGCAGGTTTTTCAAATAAACTTTCTAAAGGAACACCTAATCAATATTGGGTCCAAAGATTTATTGATCATGTAAGTATCAGTGTTTATCCTACACCAGATTCAACAAATGCATCTAAAGATATGCATTTTTATTACATTAAAAGAATTCAAGATGTAGGAGACTATACAAATGCAACAGATGTACCATTTAGATTTGTACCTTGTATGGTTGCAGGTTTAGCATTTTATCTTTCACAAAAATTTCAACCACAATTAGTTCAACAAATGAAATTATATTATGAAGATGAATTAGCTAGAGCTCTTGCAGAGGATGGTTCAGCTTCAAGTACGTTTATTACACCAAAAGCTTATTACCCAGGAACTTAATGTCAAAATACGCAACAGGTAAATATGCAAAAGCAATATCAGACAGATCTGGTATGGAATTTCCATATAAAGAAATGGTTAGAGAATGGAATGGTGCGTTTGTACATAATTCAGAATTTGAACCAAAACAACCACAACTTGATCCAAAATCAACGGGAGGTGATGGTGTTGCATTATTGAATGTAAGACCCGGAAGATTAGAACCATCTGTTTTAATATCCCTAAGAGATAATCCATTTGAAACTTTTAAAGCGGGTTCTAGTATTATAAATATATTTGCACCCGGTCATGGTTTAACAAATGGAACTACTTATAGATTTAGAGGTTCCGTTACTACATCACCTGGAACGGGTACACCTTACAACCCAAATACAGGAGTGTCAGGTAATCCTGTAGCAGGATTTTCCAATATATTAAATTTTGATGGTATTTTAGGATCTAATGTACAAAGATCAGCAGGTTATACAATTACAACAGGTATTTATAAAACTGTTAGTGGAGTTGATCAAAGAATTACAACAGATTATTCTTTAACCAATTTTTTTCATTTTACTGTAGTCACAAATACTGCTACAGTGGGCCAAACAAGAGGTGGAGGAAATGGCTGTTCCGTTGGTCCAGTCAGTTTAGAATCATGATTAAAAAAATTATTAATAAAATTAAAAGTTGGTTTCTACCTAAAGTAGAAGAACCAATTATTTTAACTGAAAAAAAACCAGAACACTGTTTAGGACATTTAAGATTTAGAAAATCTTGTCCTCGTTGTCAGGAGATAGTAGCATAATGGCTGGTATAAGTTATTCAACTTTAGTTACACAGATTAGAAATTACACTGAAACAGATTCTAATGTTTTAACTACAGATATTTTAGAAAATATAATTCTTAATTCTCAATATAGAATTATGAGAGATGTACCTATTGATGCAGATAGAAAACAACAATTAGGTAATTTTGCGGCAGGACAAGAATCTATAAATGCACCTGCAGGGTGTTTATTTATTAGAGGTATACAAGTCTATGATACCGCGGGATCTGCTATTACAGGAGCTAACAGATGGCTAGAGAAAAAAGATATGACCTATCTTCAAGAGTATCAAGATATAACGGGAACGTCAGCAGCCCAAGGTCAACCTAAATATTATGCTTCATTTGGTGGTGCAACTGGAGCCTCAGACACTACATCAGGTAGAATATTTTTATCACCAACACCAAATACAACATATAGATTTAGAGTTCATTACAATAAAATGCCAGACACTTTAGAGTCTAGCAATCAGACTAATTATATTAGTATGAATTTTCCAAATGGTCTATTATATTGTTGTTTATCAGAAACATATGGATTTTTAAAAGGTCCAATAGATATGTTGACACTTTACGAAAATAAATATAAACAAGAGGTACAGAAGTTTGCTAACGAGCAAGTAGGTAGAAGACGAAGAGACGACTACACAGACGGCGCAGTTAGAATACCAATAAACTCGGCAAACCCGTAGGAGAATAAATTATGGCAATAACATCGGCAATATGTTCAAGTTTTAAACAAGAACTTTTACAAGGTAAGCACAATTTTGCATCATCTGGCGGTGATACTTTTAAATTAGCATTATTTACAAGTTCAGCTTCTTTGGGTGCAGCAACAACAGATTATTCAACTTCTAATGAAGTTACAAACACATCAGGAACAGCTTACACAGCTGGAGGTGCAACTCTTACAAGATCAGGAGTTGGTTTAACAGGAACAACAGCATTTACAGATTTTAGTGATGTTACATATTCGTCAGCTTCTTTCACTGCAAACGGTGCAATGATTTACAATACAACTACAGGAACAGGAACAAGCACAACTGACTCTGTAGCAATTATTGCTTTCGGTGGTGACAAAACAGCAAGTAATGGAACTTTTAAAATTGAGTTTCCTGCAAACGACGCTACAGCAGCAATAATCAGATTAGCATAGGAGGCCGACCATGTCGGTAAACTCAGGATGGGGACGGTTCACCTGGGGCCAAGCTGAATGGAATGAAGATACAACTTTAAAAACAGGTTGGGGTGCTCAAGCGTGGAGTGGTGACGGTGGCTGGGGAGATCTTTCAGATCAAACAATTTCTTTAACAGGTATACAAATTACAACTAGCCTTGGTTCAGTTGATGTTCCTGATCAAGTTATAACACCTACAAGCTTTGAAATAACACTATCACAGGGTGAAGCTTTTGTTCCTGTGGTTCTTGATACAACTTTATCAGCAACATTCTCAGTTGGTTCATTAACCGTGAACGATGTAACTATGGGCCTAACAGGTCAAGAAGTTACCGCAGTGTTAGGCACACCAGTTGTAGCTGACATGACTGTCGGAATGACAGGTCTTGATCTTACATTATCTCAAGGAACTGCATTTGCTCCAAACGATACAGTAATTATTTCTGGTCAAGAAATAACTTTAACACAAGGAACTGCAATCGGATCTTCTTCACAAGAAGCAGACTTAACAGGTATTGCAGCAACGTTTACTTTAGGTTCAATAACTGTACCGAACGATACAGTTATTATTTCTGGTTTATCTATGGAAACCACTCTTGGTTCTATAGTTGGATTAGGTGGTGCTGTTGCTAATCCAACTGGAATTAGTATGACATCTAGTGTGGGGTCTTTAACTGTAGAAGAAGGTTTAGGATTAACAGGAATATCATTTAGTGCTAGTTTAGGAACAATTTCATTAACAGATATTACAGTAGGATTAACTGGACAATCTGCAGCGTTTAGTATAGGAACTGTAGACATATTTGCTTATGGCGATGTTGACACTGGTTCTAATACATCGTATAGTAATATTTCAACGGGTTCGAATTCTTCATATTCGGATGTTGCAACTGGATCAAATACCAGTTATAACGATGTAGCAGCGTAGGAGAATTTTTTATGGCATCAACATACACCCCTCTGGGTATAGAAAAACAAGCAACTGGTGAAAACGCAGGAACTTGGGGTACAAAAACAAATACAAACTTAGAAATCGTAGAACAAATATCTGGCGGTTATACAGCTCAAGCTGTCGCTGATTCAGGAGACACAACTCTTTCAGTATCCGATGGTTCAACTGGTGCAACTCTTGCACACAGAGTTATAGAGTTTACAGGATCACTTACAGCATCTAGAAATGTTACAATACCTTTAGATGTACAAAACTTTTATTTTTTAAAAAATGCAACATCAGGATCTCAAAATGTTGTATTTAAATATGCAACAGGAACAGGAACTTCTGCTACAGTTACAAATGGTAAAACTGTAATTGCATACGCAAAAGCAGATGATGGTACCAATCCAAACATTTCTACAATATCTTTAGCTAGTGATTTAGTTGATGATACTACACCACAATTAGGTGGTAACTTAGATACTAACTCTTTCATGATAGACTTCGATGATGCTCACGGTATCAGAGATGAAAGTGGAAACGAACAATTAATATTTGAAACAACTGGATCTGCGGTAAACCACATTGATATAACAAATGCTGCAACAGGATCAGGACCAGAGATTGGTGCAGTTGGAGATGATTCAAATATTAATTTAGAATTAAGACCAAAAGGAACTGGTGAAATACAAATTGGTACAGGGGCAGCAAACGCAACACTAACCTCAAGTGGTGCACACGATTTAATTTTAGATACAAATGGTGGTACAAACTCTGGTAACATTACAATTACAGATGCAGCCAACGGTAATATTACTGCAACACCTAACGGAACAGGTACGGTTGTTGTAGGAGGTAATACAAACCCAGGTACTCTCGTTCTTAACTGTGAATCTAACAGTCACGGAATTAAATTACAGTCACCTCCACACAGCTCATCTCAAAGCTATACACTAAAATTTCCCACTGGAAATGTTACAGCAGATAGATTTTTAAAAGTAGCTAGTATTACAGGTTCAGGTACAACAGCAGTTGGTCAATTATCTTTTGCTGAAGTATCAGGTGGTACATCATGGCAAGCAGTAAAAACTTCTACTTTCACAGCAGTAGCTGGTGAAGGTTATTTTGTAAACACTACAAGTGGTGTTGTAACTATGAATTTACCTGCAGGTACATTA
>Ga0208767_1000120_pt1 | contig 53189 bp, 63 predicted proteins | sample VirMetDEL_Mar_21_FD_184514 | JGI IMG/M metagenome (GOLD analysis project Ga0208767, IMG submission 184514) | Aqueous microbial communities from the Delaware River and Bay under freshwater to marine salinity gradient to study organic matter... | ecosystem: Environmental > Aquatic > Marine >...
CGATGCTCTACTTAACAGGTTTGTTACAACGCCAGCACCTTCCTGCTGGAGGCTACTGCTTGTAATTCCTAGTTCTTGCTGTTGTCTTGCTATTGCACCATCTACGTTAGTATCGGTATAGCCCAATACGCGAGAGAATTTTTTTACAGAGTCATAGAGGGCTGCATTTTTATCCTCTTTTAATTCTTCATAAAGTCTACCTTTAGAAATAGTATTGTTTATAAGATTTGCTACAAAATCTAATTTTTGCAGCGTCTGTTCTAAGTTATCGGTGGGGCCACCCATCATTTTTAACGCTCTTTCTACGTCAGTATCAGAAATGGTTCGGCCACCAGTGCCGCCCTGAAGAATAGAAGTTAACTGGTACGCAAGCATATTCTGTAACATTTCTACTTGTGCAGCAGCCACACCTTTAGCATCTTGAGAGGCTTCTGCACTAGATAATTTTTTTCCTATTTCTCTAAGTCTACTTTGTGTTTTAGAAGACATTGCTCTATATGGTTTATTATCTTTAGTGTTATAGCGAATTTGAGTACCACTATCTATAACAGACTGAGCTTGAGCACTAAGATTTTTTACAAAAGAAGGAACAGAAGTCATCAGTGCTTGAAAGCCCGTTAAAATACTGCTACCAACTCCTACAACTTCAACTTGTTCTCTTAAAGCATTTAATGTATTTTTCGCTGCTGATGCAAGAGGACGAGACTCCTGAACCATCTTTATTTCTGCTTTAATATTAGTATCGTTTTTAGAAAGTTGTTGAATTGTTTTAGGTTGAGGCCTAGCATTTACTTTAGGTCTAAAGCTAGCATTTTGTCTTCCATAGAGTGATACTAAAGAGTATGCTTCATCTTTTAAAGTTCCATCTTCATTAACAAACCCATTATCAGGGTTATACAACCATTCTCTTGCTTCTTTAATTTGCTGTTCAGTGCCACTACCAATTTGAGAAAAGTATTTAACAGTAGGACTAGACGCTGCTACATATATTTTATTAATATCAGAGTCGTTACCTGCTCCCGGATCATAGGGGCCTATAAGTTTTAACATTTCTGCTCCAGCTTGAGCAGGGTTCATCTTACTTCGCCTAACACTACTAAAGGAAGCGATAGCATCTTTAACTTCGGGAGTATCCGGCATTCTAAGATTATTGCCAAGAACCCTTGTTTGAGAAACTTCAGGACTTCCTGTTTGTGGCATTTTTGTAGTGTTGTCTTGTATGCTTAAAAAAGCATTTCTTACAAAAGGGCTTCCTTTCAATACACCGCTGTAAATAGCAGCAACATCAGGATCAGGATTTGAATCCGTTGAATTTAAATTATACGCCATCTGATATACAGAAAGAAGTTTACGTTTAAGCTCTGGACCCGTCTTTGCATCGTTGTAAGCTGCTTCAAATTTTTCAGGCTCACTAACAAAGGCAGTCAAGGGATTGACGACCCTCTCCCGCTCTGATGCTCCTTTGAGCCATTCAAAACCACCAGCACTAGAATAGAGTTTTGCCCTATTTGCTTTTTGTCTAAGCTTTTCTGCCTCTATTTTAGCTTCTTTATTTATACCAGCAACTTTTGCTGCTGATTTTGCGCGTGTTTTAGCAGCTTCTTCTGCTGATGTTGCACCTTGATCAGCAGCGTATCTGCGGGATGCTGCATTTATTCTAGCAGCATCTAAGCGGGCTTCTGCGCCTGTTGTAGCAGTCTTTTCCTCTGCTTTAAGTCGCCTCTTAAGAATTAACTCTTTAGTAGCCCTATCAAATTCAAGTTTGTTAAGTTCTCTCTGTTCCTCTTGTTCTGCTAACTTCTCTGCTGCCTGAGTCTGCTGATACTTATTAATCTGATTATTTACAGCGCCCAAAGCTCCAGTTGCAAACGACATAAAAGGTGATACCATTATACTAATTCCTCTTGTTCTTCTTCCATAGACATAAAGCCTTCATCCACAGGAGTAGGCTCAGACATCTCTTCCATATCGCCCATCATGCCGCCTTCTGTTACTTCTTCTCCTTCAGGAGACTCATCAAGGTCTTCTAACAGTACATCAGCAGCATACATTAGCTTGTTATACATATCCGGTCTGTTCTTCTCCATAAGCTCAAGAACGGCTTCTTCAGACACCATGTTCTTCTCTTTTGTAACTTCAGGATCAATGTTAAAAATTGTAGCCGGAATCTCATTCTCTATAGCTAACCCCATAAAGTGCATAGCTATCGGAGGCTTGAGTATTTCAGCCATGTCGGGTGTCCAGTACCCCTCGCTAAAACCAGCAAATACAATGGTATTTGTTATCGCTTCAATAGGAGTACCGGCTAATAGCAGTCGCAAGAAGTTCTCTTCAACATCTGGCTTCTCCACCCGCTCAACCACATACATCATCGCTTCTTCAGGATTTGTATATACAGGAGGTTTTTCCCACGCCCAGTTCTGAGGGGGCTGTGTAAGAGAATGTCCGGGGATAGGGGCGTTGAACCTATCAATAGCCTTTGTGCTTCCCGGCTCTGGAGATTTTAACTCCTCAATTTTAGGATCGCGGTAATACGGATCAGGATTTAATGGCATAGTTTATTCCTCTACACATACTGGCTTTGTCTAATATTAAGGCCTCTTAAGCTGCTAGGATTTGCAATGGTGCGGCCCTTGGGAGTATTAGTCCCTGCAATCAATTCGCTTAAATCTCTAACGGGCTTACCACCATTAGCCGCCATAGCCTGCATAGCTGCTTGCGCTCTAGGAGAAAGACCTGCTAACTGTGCAGAACGGGCAACACCCGGATCACCCACTGGTCTGGTTGGTAGCATTCTTGCTGCAGGGCTTCTTGGCCCAGCATTTTGATTTGCTTGACCCCTTTGGCCCCCTTGGCCCCCTTGTCCTTTAAGAACAGCACCCGCAGCACCTGCAAAACTTTTAATTAATTTAGCCGTTTCTTTGTCTACACCTAAATTTTCGTACAGGAAATCTTGTGCCTGTTTAAGGTAGCTACGGTCATCATAAGGCTCAAAGTAACCGCCTTTTTGATAATCTCCACTACTATAGCCGTATTCATCGAATCCATCCCCACCGCTAACATATGTAAGAAAGGAATCATCTATATTTCCTTCATCATCATAGTTAAGATTCTGATCGGGATAATCATCATAATCATCAGAAGATGTGTAATTAAAAGTAGAGGCACTGCTTCCACCACTGTCAAATGCAGAGGTTACGCCATAGTATGCATCGCTAACAAACTCTGAAATGCCATCAAATATACTAAAATCCATTTAAGCCCCCAATACGCCAAAGACGCCCTGAATAACGGTATTACCCAATGTATTGTAAAAAGTATCTTCAGCTTGCTTCTCATACAATTCAGAATTAAAATCCTGCTGCTGTGCAAGTACTGCAGTATTATGCGCCCTCTGCGCTGCATTCTCAGAAATAGTTACCATCCATCCTGCCTCATCTCTATACCTCTGCCAAAGTTTATCCATGCTTGATTGTGTTATACCAAGAAGGTTAAGTGCGTTAGTCCGATTAACCTCGTTCTCTTCTGCAGTATTAGCCGTATTGATATTTCTACGCCATACAGCATTAGACTGTTGAATTAAATTTTCATTGTTTACGTTAAACTGCTCCCTAGCATCGTTTAACTTTTCATAATATCTTGTAGATGCATTAGTCTGGTCAGTATTAAACTGGTCCATAGCGGCTAACCGACTAGCATTAGCGTTCTGTACCTGAGTATCAAGCTCTGTAAAGAACTGATCCACCTGTAGCTGAGACTTAGCATTAAACTGTCTAGCGGCATTCTCTTGCGCCTGATCAGTAAAGAGTTTCTGAAACTGTGACTGCAGGTCAATAGTTTTTAGCTGCTGTTCGTTAGTAAGGTTTTGTGTGTCTATCTGAAGAAAAGCGCGGGAGTTATTTACCGCTGCTGTCATTCGCGCATCTAGATTAGCTTTATCCATTGCAGCGTAAGTAGCGGCATTCTGTAGAGTAGCCTGTTGTTTATTGTTTAAACTTTGAAGCTGTATAGTAGCATACTTGTTAGCATCCTGTGTTGCTATAGGTATGCCAGATTCCATTATAGCTTGGCTAATAGCAGCCGCTGCCATAGAGGACGCTCCTAGCCCTCTCTGAGACATCATAGAGCCTACATTACGTACAGCAGGAGCAGCCCAAGGAGGAGGAGGTTGCCCCTCTTCAAAAGATTTAAACAGTTCCCCTAGCTGAAACTTTACAGTAGCTTTTTCATCTAGCTCTTCTGTAACTCCTACTGCAAGAGCTTCTTCAGAAACTGCACCCTGTATATCTCCAACAACAGATTGTGCAGAAAGCTGGCCCTTAGCCGCTTCAAATTCAGGAGTTCCCTCTTCAACAAAGGACTGATACGTAGCCGCTGCTGTTCTAGTAGGAGTGGGAAGTTCTAGCCCTGTCATACTAGCCGTTTGTATAGGAGGAGCAACATCAGCAAGCTTTTCAGAAGAAGCAAAAAGCTCATCCTCCTGTAAAGTTCTAGGAGTAAAAGGTACTTTTGCAGCTTCAGGTATCTGATAATTAGGCTCTGATAGATTAGCCTCTTGAGCAACCCTATCTAAAAGCGATACTTGTCCCTGCTCCTCGTCAATCGTCAGCGGTGTGACATCTGTAGCAGTTGCTGTTGATTCTGTCTCTTCAGCCATTTAGTTATTCCTTATGTAATCTTTCTTTAAACAAGTCTTCGGCCTGTTCTTTACTTTGCTGCTGTGTTAGATTTTGAGTGATAGCTGCCAACTTTGCTTCAAGCTCTGCATTTTTAGACATAGCTGCATCCCTTTGACGAACTAAAACTCTTATAAGATTTTCAGTGTAAGTGTTATCCATTTCCTTCTTCATCTTTAGCTCCTTTAAGCATTGCCCATAACCTAAAGATTAAAAGTATAGAACCGCCCACAAGCATAAACAATTGAAGAGTCTGCTCTAAATGTTGCAGCCATATAGGAGTTGACACAAGGCTAGTTCCTATAACTGCATCTACTATATTTTTAATACTTTCAGGATTCTTAGGGTCCATACTATTATACCTTTTTTCAAGTAAAAGTCAAGTTAAACATTGTATTAAGAAGCAGTTCTAGAACTTGCTACAGGAGGATGTACACCATTATGCATTTTCCTTAAAGATTCCGTTGCAGACTTTAAACTATCTATATCTGCTTGCATCTTTGCTGTAGCCATGTGTTCTCTTCTAAGATTTTCAGGGCTATTCATTTGAGCAAGTATGTCAAGACGTTGTTTTTGTGTGCTATGGTAGGTGTCTAACGTATCTACACGTTTATCCATAGCACGAAGTCTTTTTTCAATATCTGCTAAGTTTTCTAATATAACTTTAATCTGCATTTTGCCAACAGCAGCAGCACCAGCTACAGAAAAAAGTATACCGCCAAGAGTTATGATCAGGCGAAGATCAATTGCTCCATCCACTTTAGTTACTTTCTAATACAAAATTAAAAGCTATACTAACTCGTCTTTCAGATTTATTTGGCATTACACTATGTAAAAGATAGCTAGGAAACATAATTAAAGCACTCTCTACCGGCCTAACAAACATTTGAGTTAAATTTCTTTCATTTTGTTTTAATATTGGTGTGCATCGCATGTTGTCGTGAAAAGGGGATTTAAATACTAAAGGCCCATCTTCCTTTGAAGCACATGGATAGTAAATTGCACTTATGTCTGAATCGGGATGATTATGTGTTTCTTGAGAATGTCCTGCACTATATGCGTTCAACCAAGAGTCTCTAATTTTTAATTTGTAGTTAACCGTGTCATATTCTAACAGATCACAAAACTCATTTGCTACACTTAGTACAGGGTCTTTAAGCTGTAAAAAATTAGGGTGATCAATTATATTTTCTCCAACTCCAGAAACATATAATTCGCAACACCAATTAATTGGTTTTTTATTCTTATTATTTTTTATAAAAGTATCTAAATTGTCTAAAATGCCCTTGTTTATTTTATCAGCTTTAGGAATACGTTTTTGTAAAACAGGAACTGCAAAAAACCCGTTAAAAAGAGTATCACTCATCTATACGCGTAAACCTGTTAGCATAAGTTGCTTGAACGTACACCTCACACTCTTCCCTAGAGGCATTATACTCCTCTTCCGTATATGTGCTACCAAAGTTTTCTATTGCAGCCTCCATTGCTAAACTAGAAGAATGTTCTGGAACATGGTTGGGATACCTTTCTCCAGCTTTTCCTATCTCAATATACTTAGATAACATAAAGTCGTATGGTTCAGCCATAACATTCCTCAAAAATAAGCGTTTTCAATATAGTGAAACTTAGCAGTGTCTTGATGCCAAATACCAAGATCAGTATTGTTTTTCATAAATATAGGCCATATGGAGGCAGAAGATGAGCTTGAAAAGGTTGTTACTGCTGTTTGTTTAGTCTCCACTGTGTGAGTCCCATCTGAATTAGAAAAGTCTATAGTTATGGTATCTACTAGCATGTCAGAGCCACTGGTGTAAACTCTTGCTGTTCGATATAAATCTGGATTACTTCCACTTCTATCTTGACCACACGAATACTTTGGGTAATTACCTGCATATCTAATTCCATCCAATCCTTGCCAAAAACACTGTCCTGCGGGTACATCCGTGCCACCATCAAAAGCTACTGAACTGCCAACGGTTGCTGTACCGCCCGACCATGTAATTGGATATACTACTGAATTGGCTGGATTTGCGGTATCTGAATGTATTAAAACATTACCCCAAGTTGTGGCAAGCAGACGTGGCCTCTCAGTGCTGCCAGTGTGTGTTGGTAAAGTTACTGCGCTGTCATTATCTGTTCTTGTGAGTGATCCGCTTGCTGAACCTGTCCAAGACATATGATTGATGTCAACCCGTGTCGTTGCATCAGTAAACGTATTTGAGTTAGCATTATTTAAGAATATAAATTCATTTATTGTTCCGAGGTTTGCATATTCACTGCCGCCTCCCGGAGATGACAATTCATAATGATAGTTTGCACTTGAATCACCAGAAGAGGCTGATATTGTAGTGGATGCGCCGCCAGAATATGTCCCCATATAAAATCGCTGTTGATTAGCGTTTATTCCCCATACACCCTGTGTGTCATTTAATCGGTATCCCCCACCATATCTTTGTGCGGCTGATACTACATTTATATTATTATCAAAACTACCAAGGTTTGCAGCAAGATCAGTAAAATACTTTCTTGCCGTAAACCCACCAGCAGCAGAACGCATACCCCATATACCTCGATCAAGAGATAACTGTTGCCCCGACCCAGAGTGGGAGGATGATCCTAAGGCATACATTGTCCAATCAGAGGCAAGTTCAGTAAATTCGTGAGTTGAAATGTTATAAGAAATTGGTGTCGTTGCATAATAATTGGTATTGTATGGTGCAACCATCATTAGCCAATTGTCTGCTGTGCCTGACTGAGTATTGGTTTCATCATCATCATAAACCCAATCTCCGCCTACAGACCATATACCCGCATCACTTGAACTTGTTAAATCGTCTATATAGACAACTGCTTCTGGAGGCGCACTACCCCCTGCACCAAACCCTAGAATTTGATATCCAAAACTCATATTTTACTCCAATTAGGCATCGTTGGCTGCATCAGTGGTAAAGAATAACTTTATACCGAGTAGTCGCGCATCTTCTGCCATATCATCGTTACCATCAGAAACATCTCTAAATATCCTAAAGAAACACATATCTGCATCAGCAGGGCTTCCTGCTATCGTAATTGCACCGCTTTCTGCGGTTACACACAAATCTTCTGCAGCACTTAAAGCGTCATCTGTTACAACCACTGCAGTACCATATGCAACGTCAATAGTATCATTATCAGAGACTGCTACGCCTTGCAGACCCCAAGCAACACCATCCGTGTCCGTTGCAGTAGTTGTCCAAAAAACCTGAAAAGTAACTGTGCCTTCATTCCAGCTTTTTGGAAATGCAATTTGAAACTGAGCGTGTGTATCTGCCGAGGCTTCAAAGTCCAAAACATTCATGTCAGGACGGCCAGAGGTTGTTTCTGCTGTGGTTAACGACGCACAACCATTTGTCGCAGTGGGGGTCATAGCCGCTGCAGGTACAAAGATAGTCTCTTTACCTGCCGTCTTAATCGCTGCACTTGAAACTGTAGGGGCTTGTGTAAAGTTAACCACACCGCCAGAGGAGATTGATAGCGCATCTGTATCTGATGCAGAACCAATAGTGCCAGCATCCTTAATGACAATATCATCCTTAAATGTAACAATACCTGCAGAAGATATGGTCATCGCATCGGTTGCAGATGCAGAACCAACCGTCCCATCATCAGGCACGGTGACATTAGTGCCTGTAAGAGCTACTGTTCCTGCAGTTGCAGGTAAAGTTATTGTCACATCCGCTGTAGATGCAGGGCCAATGAGAGTGACAGCGTTTGTGCCATTGTCACTGTCCTCAAAAAACTTCACAAAACCAGCACTGGTTGCGCCATTTTTAAGATCAGCACCCGCATTAATTACAGGGGTCGTTAGTGTTTTATTTGTTAGCGTAGATGTAGAAGCATCTGATACTAAAGTTGAGTTACCGCCTGTGCTTGGTATGGTTAAAACATTGTTAGCACTTTCTGAGTGAGGCGCAGCTTTTATTTGCTGTCCATGAGTGTTGGCTTCACAGTTGAATTGAATAGTGCCTTGGTTAGTATTACCTCGAACAGTTACATGGCCTGTGCCATTTGGGGCTAATTCTAGATCAGCGTTTGAAGTGGTCACAATATCCTGACCATTCATGTCTAGATCACCGCCCAACTGAGGTGACGTATCTTCGACGACATTTGATATAGCACCAGAGGTAGCAAGTCCTGCAACTACAGCAGACCTCTGAATTTTCTTTAGTCCACCACCTGACGTATCAACAGCTAAGAAAACATCATCGTTTGCAACAGTAGCTATTTCAGACAGAGAACCTACAGCTACGGAATTAAAGTTTGTGCCGTCTGCGATAAGCAAATTACCTGCAGTATTTGTTCCCAGTGTTAAATTACCGCCAACACCAAGATTACCTGAAGAGTCTAATGTAAGAGCGGTGCTAGTGCCTATCGCACTGGTGCCAATTTTAAACTTGTCACTGTCTCCATCGTCTACACCCATTGTAAATGTCTGTGTGCCAGACAGCGCAAAGGATAGGAAGGGGTCGCCATCAGTCGCAGTATTGTCGATGACTAATCCGGTGGTTCCACCCGCGCCTCCAAGGGTTAGGCCGGTATCTGCAGCATGAGTGACCGTGATATCATTATCAGAACCAAAACCAAGAACTGCACTATCGCTATCTAGCTTGAGATCATTACTAACTGTAACTGCAGTAGAGGCGTTCATATCAATGGTTGCTTCGCCATCAATACGCAGAACACCATCAGAGCTTTGTTGAATAAAGCTTGCGGTATCTCCAAACTGTATCTTTTCTGTGGTCGTTAAGAGAATGTCATCAGAAAATTTAAAATAGTCTTCATCTTCCATCCATGTTAATACGCCATCTGCAGTATTACCATCAAAGGTTACAACAATATCAGTATCGGCTCCTGTACCAAAAGTAATAGTGTTGCTTAAGAGCTTTTCAATAGCTCCTCCCTCACCATCTGTACCATCATGCTGATGGCCTCCTGTTTCAAAAGCGGCATCAATAGCATCAAACTCTGTGGTAAAATCAGACGCTTGAATAGTTTCCCCATCTACAAAATTTGTTGGGCTTGTTTTTGTATAAGCTGTACCCATTACATTCTAGCTCCCGGTGTAAATTCTAATGAAAATCCTTTTAAAGTATAAGTAGGATTTGTACTTGTATCTGTAAACTTTAGTGCCAATGCAAAGCCTGAACCTTCTACAGATTGGCGGTACAGGGGTGTGTATATTGCTGCGCCATATTCGGCTGTATTCATTATAGCACTGCCATAAAAAGCAGACCCCGCAGGATCAAGAAGATCATACAGTGCAGGGCTAGGCAAAAGAATATCTCCATAGTCATATTCAAGATTCATGTCTACACCAGCTACAGTGCCTGTTCCAAGATAGTTTATAACTACCCTTTGCATATTTTTTCTTATTCCTACATCACCCATATTGTAATCAATTGTTCTGTAAGTACAGGCCATTGTTACGCCATCAAAAGTGCTTCCATTTTCTTGTTGATATACGTAGCCATTATCAAAGTCCCCGTGAAGAACAGTGTCTTGATTAGATATGTTTCCATGAGCAGCACTCATAGGTTTAATGCCCTTTAGATCAGCATACTCCCAACCAATTTGACCTGTATCCGTACCTCTCTTTAGAACAGCCATAAGACCTGTAGAGTTAGCATCTGTAGCTGCACCGCTAGGATAGTATATTCTGTATTGACTTTTTCCGCGTATGACATGCGAGGAGATATTATCTATTTGACCCGCATTTAAACTAATTAACCTTGCCTGAACTTGCTTAGAAATCGTCCCTAGCTCCGTATCGCCAATCTTTTCAGTACCCGCGATAGTTCTTAAGCCGTCAGGAGCAAGGTAGATAAGATCACCTCCTATTTCTTGAATGCTAAAACGAGAAGAACAGCCTATGTTTCTTGTAACCGGCTGCAGCACAAAGTCTGCTACACTAGAACCGGCTAACCTGTATATGCTGTCTTTACAAAAAATAACCAAAGTTTCACGAAATTTTGCTAATCCTACAATTTCATCTCCCACAGATATCTGCCCTGCGCCAGAAGCAACACTGAAATCATTTTCACTGTAAGGTGCGCTAAACTGGACTAAGTGTCTGTTATTAGTCATACCCGAAAAGAATAGGTGGTTTTTATGCTCCACAACAACTTCAGGTGCCGCAGGTTTAGTTCCTGCTCCAGAACCTGCACCTCCTGTTAAAGGTAGGTAAGTGTTTCCATCATACGTGGCGGCATCGTTAGCTCCGTCAGCCATTGCAATTTTTTCTGTACCCGTCCAGTTATAAACGGAGAAAGAGTAACGTTCTGCATCAGAACGATTGCTAGCGATAGAAGTCCATCCAGAGCCTGAACTAAACATCACGTTAGCGCCCCGTGCAGCAACTACTTTATCATTCCATACTGCTATACCAAGTATTCCGCCTGAGCCAGTAACCTGATTATCATCAAACTTAGTAAACCCAAGAATTTTAGAGTAGCCTCCAGTTACAGAAGGTTCATAGTTTTCAAGAGTCACTGCTTCTCCGGGCTTTGCAACAAAAACACTTTTGTCAAGAACAAGACCGCCATCGCAGTTTACAGGAAAGGCTTGTATGGGCATTAAACGGCTCTCATATAGTCTTTTTGATTAAGAAGCTCTGTTTTCATTCTGCGGATACCATTCTCATAGTCTCTAAATGCAAACTGTGCAGCTTGATCGTTACCTCTAAGAATATGTACGTAGTATTTTACACGGGCTACAATTACATCTTGATACCTTAGAGGGATTTTTGGAGTGTCATTAAATAGAGACAATTCTGCAGAAGAGTCATAGAAATCAAACTCAACCTCATACTGAGTGTTTTCAGGTATCGGAGTAACTCCAAATGCAACATCACTCCTGATGCGGTATACGCAATCAGGCGCACCAAACCCACTATCGGGGGATGAAAGGGATAAGAACTCACTTTGCCTGTAGGAAGAATGATACCTACCTAATCCTTCATGGTACTCTTCATAAGATTTATACTTTAGAGGTTTTGCTGAAGCGTCCTCTTCAAATACTTCTATAAAATCTATATCAAGATTTTGAGATGCAGTATTGCTAAGACTTATGAAAGTCTGCTGAGTTGATGCAGTAAACCTAGCCGTTTTTATTTCTCCAGCGCCAACATTTGAAATAGTAAATGTTGTGGATAAATCAGAATCTTTATCGCTGCTAGAACCAGCAAAAACATTAAGAGTTTCAGAAGTAGCTGAAGAACTGCCCGAAGATATTCTTGCAGTAATTCTATATGATCTATTTTCTACTGTAGGTATGGCCTGATCAACGCAACCAGCGTTTAGCCGAAGAACACCCGCTGCGTATCCGCCATTGCCGCTAATGTCATTACTAACCGCTGGAGTGCCTCCTGTGCTAGTACCTGCAGGGTCAGAACTACGGCTAGACCAGTAAGAGCCAAGAGTAATTGTCTTGTCAAACTCTCCCTCTTTAATGAGGTTCTGTGGGCGCAGAAAAAACCCATCATAGTCTACATCAGTGCAGAAAGTAACAACTCCAGAGGTAGCCGTGCGGGTAGAAGATACGCCTGTTATAGTTTCTGCTGCCTGAAACTCTCCTTCAATAGGTTCTATAAGCATGTACTGCTCATCTGAATGACCACCATGCGGAGGTACTCTTCGTAGAATACCCTTTGCAGAGGACGTTCCTCCTGTAACAACCTCGTTGAGGGTGAAGGCTCCGCTAACACTAGAAACTACTACCTTTACAGGGTATTTATACTGACCTGTACCGCCAAAGAGAGTGTACCTCGCACTGTGGAAATGCCAAGGCCACTGAATGTACTCGGCATCTATATCGCGTATGGCTTTATTAATGCCTACTTTAACTGTGGTCTGTACACCTCTTGTGCCGGACAAACCTGCAGCAGTTTCTGCAACAGTTGTTTCGTTTATATCGAACAGAACAGAGTTTATTAATTCTACATAATTCATGGTTTGCCTAACTGTTAGCTAAAAATAATTCATCTATAGATAGCACCGCTTCTAGCCTATTAGCAGTTTCTGCTGTAAGTTTAATAGCGTCTCCCTCATTCAAATTTAAATCTAAATCTAGAATAAGGTAGCTATGTGAAGCTATTGCAAATTCATTTACAATAGAGTATGTAGCACTCGCACTAGCATCGGTTATCTGTACGGTAATGTCCGTTTGATGTCCTGAGGTTTGGGCTATAACAATTTTTTTTAATACAGCATCGTGACCAGCAGGAACGGTGTAGACTGTTGTTTGATCTGTGCTGCTAAGAGCAACCCCTGCATTTCTTAGTCGAACTGGACGGGCTAGTGCGTTTGTCAAGAGTCTATCCCCTTAGTTTTTTTTATAGCGGGTGCAAAATTAGTCCCAATAGAGGACACGCATTCAACATCAGGGTTGATGTCGGCTACTCCCGTTAACGTGTAGCTTTTAGTTTCAGGGTTTATATACATTGTAAAAGTTATGCTGTATTGAAAATCTCTGAAAGAAAATGCAGGATACTCTCCAATACTTTCAGCTTGAATTTTAATAGTACCTATAGGAAAACAAAGGTTAGAAGCCTCTTGCGATTGGCTTGGTTTTACCGCTATAAAAACCATTGCAAAAAAAAGCAACGCCGCCGAAATCCGCTTCATATCACATACCCCAAGCTTTCTTTAAATACATCTGAACAAGCGTTGATTTTGTAAACATGCTCTTTTGAGTTTCCATGAGATAAGCATTTACCTCATACATATTTTGCAAAATAAAAGACTGTTCGTAAGATACATTAGAGGACATCCATCCAATTATGTTTTGTCTAAAACCTTTAGTGACCTTCCCTACTCCATGAGGGTATATGATAGGAAATATTACAGCTTCACCTGCACCTAGCTTTTTACCTATCCTGCCTACTGAAGTATCTAAAATAAATTCTCCACCTTCGTAATCGTCTGATAAATTTACGCTCCACCCATAGTCAAAGAATACATTTTTTGATTTAGGGTTAGCCTTAAAAGAATCTACGTGTAAATCGTAGTAGTCGTCTTTAAAATATTTGTTATAAAAGTTTACTGATACTCTAGTAGGGCAATACACGCTGTCTATATAGTGAGTATCGTAAAATTTGTCTGTAATGAGTTTTCTAACTTCATCTGGAACGCTGTTAGACTCTTGATTGCTTTTTATGCTTTCTAAGTCAGCGGCAGTCTCTTTTCCGCTTTTGTACGTGTTACTATCTATTTTGTCCAAACAAAAATTTACTTCATCTTTAGTAAGTAGCTTGATAAACATATGACCTCCATCAATTCAATATCATAGCAAGAAGGGTGGGGTTTTTAAAAGGAACCCCACAGAAACCTTTAGTACATTTACGTACCCGACGAAACCGTAGCCGCTTCCGTAAGCGGGTTGCGAGAAATGTCAACCAAGCAAACGTGAACGCGGAAACGAGCAGCACTTTCACCAGACGAACCAGCATCAAGGATGAGGGCGTCAATCGTGTCAGCACTTGTTAGGATACGAGCGTTAGCCCCGGAAGCCCCAACAGCGGCTTCAAGGAACGGTGTAAAGCCAGCAGCAAGCACAGAACCGTCAACAAAACAGTCTACGTCACCACCAGTAATACCGATATCCAGAGTAACCTGAGCATTACCACGCGCTTCAAGAACTTCAAGCGCACCGGCAATAATCATGCTATCCGCAGGAACGTCAACCAACTGGACGACATCTCCACCCGCACCGCCATCGGCAGTGTCGTGGACCTGCGAAGTGATCACATAAGGAGTAGGCATACGCGAAGGATGACCAACGGTCCCACCTCCGGTAATAGTACGATCAATAGTAGCCATAAGTTATGTCCTCCCCTTAGCTGTAATCTACAATGCCGAGGCAGAGAGCCTCTGGACGAATGACCTTACGGCCATAAACGTGCAGACCGCGAACCACATCCGAGAACGAATCGGGATCGCGAATAACTTCTGTCTTAGCAATTGAGTTGGCAGTCGCCATGCCGGAAATGTGACCAGCAAGAACAATGTTCTCACCAGTACCAACGCCGGAAAGCGATACCATGTCGGTCGTAGTCGTAGCATCCGCCGACTGACGGAGTGCATTTGACTTGTAGAGGCTGAAGCCCATAATCTTCTGGTTCGTAACCAGACCATTACGGAGCGGGGAACTAGCGTCACCCGTTACCTGAACTTCAACGATCTTCGCACCCGCTTTGTACAGGTTTTCATAGACACGCGGGGGCGCTACAAACCAACGGTTCTCTTCAGGAACGTCCTGCTCATCGAGCTTACGAGCCATAAGAGCCATAAGGTTTACAACGTCATCACCGGCATCGGAACCAGTAACCGTAACTGGAGTACCTGAAGTACCAAGATTGGAATCGGTTTCAACCGTGCCAGAAGCACCCTTGATACCCGCATTGTCAATCATGGCCTGAAGTACGTTCTTGTCGTAGTTACGTTTCAGCGAAAACGCACCTGAAGAGGTGGCAAGCGCCTCAAAGTTCACATGCGACTGACGCTCTTCGATGTCATCCACCTTAAACGCAAACGCCTGTGCCTGATCTACCGTCAACTGGATTTCGTCATCTGCCAAGTCCTGCGGCGTAACCACAGAGCCTCGCGAGTATGCGGAAATCGTAACGGTAGGTTCTTTCATAATCCGAACCGTGTCACCAAAGTTCTCAATTTCTCCTGCGTAGTCAGTATTGGTAATGTCTTCGACTACCGACGCACGGCGGAAAAACTTAAGAACCTTTTGGCTATAGATTTCGGCCTGAAAATTACCGGTAGGTAGATTACCATAACCGGCTGATACGGAAACAGCCATATCTCAAGTCCTTTCTTTATAGTCTATCTATTAACGATACGTCCCTCCGCTTGAGCCTGATCCAGTTCTGATTCAACTTTTTCAAATTCATGCGGTTTGAGTCTACGTATCTCTGAAGTAGTCCACACCTTTTTGTTTGCATTCGAGTCTGTAGCAACATTAATGCCTTTAGTCCTTGTTACGGCTTCTGCTGCTGCAGCCTGTTGTTTGCGAGGTCTGCCTACTTTTTTGTTTGAGCCAGTATCGGCCTTGTACAAGTCAAGAACGCGGGAAGCCCATTTAACATCTTCCTTGTTCTTCGTGATACCATCTGAAAGGCTAGGTGGCTGCTCCTGAAGCCAAGAGGCAAACTTTTCAGACTTTTTAATTTCTGAGAAGTCAGGATGCAGGGCCAGCAATTGCTGATAAGCACTTTTAGCTTTTAGCTGCTCTTCCTTCCGAGAAAGATGCGAAACTTGTTCACGAAGTTCAGCAAGTTCTTTTTCAGCATTCTTAGCAGTAATCGCTTCAACTACATTATATACGTCAGGATAGTTTTCTTTAAAGTTCTCAATATTGGCGTCATATTCTGGCGCTTCTTGTTCTACGGGTTGAGAAACAAGCTGTTCCTTTTCCTCTCTCCACTCATGGAGTTTGGAGTCGTAGTGCTTCTTTAAATCATCATAACGTTTTTTGTAATCATGCTCCTCCGTCTGCACTTCAGAATTATTCTGAGAGGGCTGAACGGAAATGGTTTCATCGTCAAACTGGTTAGTGTCTTCAGCGTCTTCCTCTAGGGTAGCTTCCGGGTCAACTACTTCATCGTCCTTGTACACATCAGATTTGTAGCTGCCTTTATAAGGGCCTAGTTTCTCATCTTCTTTAGCTTGTACTTCTTTAGTCATTTTTCCTCCTTACGGGGCCTATAAAAGGGTAGCCGCAGTTGGGTTTGGTACTACGCAGGGCCGTTAATTAACGGGTAGCTGCATCTTATTTTGCAATGTACGTTGTCGTACTTGCATTTTCTTCCTTTCTCTGTAACTCTTTATCAGAGATTGGAGAAACTCTTGTCTCATTATTTTGAGACATAAAACTTTGTTGTTTCTCTAGCGCGAGAGGCGTTCCCCCTTCCGGGGAACTGTTGTTGGGGCTAGCGGGTTTTCTCTTGGGCAAAGGTACGGAATTAGGGGTGTATGTAGACGACTCTGTATCCTTATAGACCGTATGGTTCCCTATGGTTTTGTAGATTTTTAATCTTCCTCTTTTGACCCCCTTGTCAAAAAAATCCTGACCATCCTTAGTTGACCCTGCCTTAGAATTTTTATTTCTATAGTAGGTGGAGCCTTCGGTAACGTCATCTAATTTACCTGAAATTTGCTTTTCGGCTATATCCACAGCCTCTTTCCAAACGGGGCTGTTAGGAGCATCGTTATACAGTTTATTATTATATCCTGTAAACTCATTACCCTTTCCACTAGGAAGCTTTGCGCTTATAACCTGATCAAAAGTTTTTTGATTTTTAAAATTAGTTTTTGTATCGAAGAGACGATTTGCAACAACATTAGCTATAACTTGCATTCCTTCTTTACCCTCACCCCCAGCCTCTGAAACAAGAAGCCTCGCAAGATTATTTACTTCGGGATTTTTAACCCCATCAATACCTTTAGCACCACGCACAGGAATCTGCCTCTGACCCGGACGGGCGGCTTGTTCCTGCTGCTGGGGCTGCTGTTCTTGCTGTTCCTTTAACTTTTTCTCTGTCTCTGCTTCGCCACGCTTGTTGATCTTTTCAAGCAAGTCCGTGCCAATCATTTCAGCTAACTCAGGGGGGATGTAATATTCTTTGTTAGACACAGCAATATCAACAGCACCATCAACCTGCTTAGAAGGAGATTTTAGTGAGGCTAGTTCTATGTTAACACCTTCCCTCTTAAGCTCTTCAATTGCGGGAGCAAGTATGCGCTTTTCAAAATCAAGCCGCCCTACTTTTGCTATTGCAGAGGCATTTATAATAAACGCCCCTTCAGGTGCATCCATAGGAACATCATCAGCTACACCCGTTTCATTTTCCGCTCCCGGCTGTTCAATCATACCAGCCACCTGATCGCCAAGGGCTAATTGCTGCATCTGATTTTGTATGGGAGTAGCTTGCACTTCTCTTGCCCCCGGAGCAGTAACCTGACCCGGAAAGGCTGCAGGATCGGAAACGTCAGGGTCAGGGTCAGGATCAGGGTCCATGCGATTGTCAAACTGCTGCATCTCCTGAAGGTTTCTCTCTCTCGGCAGTAGCGGAGGCTCCCCACCAACTTCCTCAGAAGGGGCTAACGGCGCTTGTTCTTCACCCATAGTAAGAGTAACACCCAAGCTAGCAGCAAAAGCTCTAAGCACAGGCGGCTCATTCTGTTCTATTAACTGCATAACCTGAGCTTGCTGTGCTTCAGCCATTTGCCCTACGTTACTTGTAAATTGATCTTGTGTTATTTCCATTATCTTTAACCTTAGTACTGTAGGTCTTGCTGATTTTTAGTATCAACGATTAAGTGAATACGATCTTCTCTTGAGTTATTTTCAGCCCAGTGTTTTAAGCCTGTGTTTAAGAAATAAACCCTACCGTCATTTTTAAAATGTTCTGTTATCTTATTTCCATTACGATCTATAACACACATCAAGCAATCTTTATTAGTTATAAGAGGAATATGGTAGCGAGTGATATACGAAGGGTCATAATCTATATGAGGTTTAATTTTAAAATTGGGGGCTAAATTTGCAAACCTTACCCTCGCTAACGGTGCCTTGAAACAATTTAAAACTTTTTTAATTTCTCCTTGAACAAGTTCATTTCTTATTCCGTAGTTATATTCATCAGCCTCTGGTAGATAGCTCGGATGATCTGGGTCTAATCTTTTGCTTCTTTGAAAAATAGTCGTCTTATCGTAAGAGACATTTCCAGACCTTTTTGTTGAATCAAACTCAGTTAAATATAGCTGTTTATATTTTTTTCCTTGTAAGAAAGGAGCGCCGTCTTCTTTAAAAAACTTTTCCTTGCAATAAGAATTAGCGGCTGTAAAATCTTGCATACCTCTTTTAGTGTTAAAGTGTGAGGCTGGAATGTTTTTCCCCTTCACTAAAGGGTATTGAATAACATTTATATCTTTGTATTTTTCTGTATCAAAAAGTTTTTGTTTATGGCAGTAAGCAATCAGAGCTTCAGTATCTACTTCAATATCTTTAACAACGCATACAGCCGGAAGCTCTTTTCTATTTTTTCTGGAGTAATTTGCTCTCATAAAAAAAACTCCTTTTGTTTAATGTTTCTAATATGAAACCGGCTAAGTCATACCTATTAAGTCTAACCTGTTTAGGATTCTTGTGGTGTATGTCGTGGTATCCTTCACCAGCAGACAGAATGTTTATCCATTTGTTTGTTCTTGGCCTGAAGTCTTTATGTCCTGCTGCATTAAAAAACCCGTAACCCAAGAAGCCTAAAATAAAAGGTACAGCTATAAAAATAAGAAATACATCAATACCTATCAGCAAAGCTATTAACGCAGCGGAGAGATGAATATGTTTCCAGTATTGATGAAAAAACATAATTCTAGAATTTTTAAGCTCATCTTTAATATGCTTTCTTGGAATACTTTTGCAAGTCCATCTATTAAAAAGAACTTTCCAAAACCCCTTAATATCTGGAGAGTGGGGATCATCCACAGTATCTGCAGTGGCATGATGTATCCTGTGTGCGCCTATCCACCCAAGAGGTGATCTTGCTCCAGTAAGGGTCACAAGAAACAAAGCAAACACTTCATATACTTTAGATAGTTCAACCTGTTTATGGCAAAGACTTCTGTGTAGCCCTATGGAAATTCCAAAAATAGCAATAAACTGATACCAGAGAAAACCAAAAAACACACAGGTTAATAGCTCTACCACTTATATTTTTACCTTAGAAAGTATTTTCTTTTTCACTAGCCACCCTACGGCAAAGAATAAAGGGCGGACGGTGTACTTCATCGACCTGTAGTACAGAGGAAGCTTCTGTCCTCTCAATTCTTTCCGTATGTTTATTGTTCGACGCTTGGCAATCCTTTCAAGGGCGGTTCTTATTACTTTATTTGTAGGCATTTTCTTAACCAGAGGCATGACTAATTTATGATACCCTAGCTCATATTCCTCTGCAGCCATGTGAGACTTTTGATATTTCATCCACAGAGCATTGCGATATGAACCGAAACCGTACATCTGGTTCATAGCAGTGCAGATTATTTTGCCCTTATTGTGAACAACTAAACCTTCAACAACAAAAGTATGATCACCATCTAAGGTTAAGTTGTAAACTTTAAAGTTTGAGTCTTCGTGCAAAACTGTTGGGTCTTTAAAAGTAATGTAAGTTACACCGTCTCTGCTACTTTTCCAAGCAAGCTCATCCTTTTCTGTTATCTCATGGATAACCCCGTCTGCATTTTCAGACGCAACTTTTTCATAATCTTCCGGCCAACTTTCTTTGTATGCTTTAGGATTAAAGTTTTTCCATCCTTCTTTTGTCAGGATTGGGTGCATTGAGGTAACAAACGGTTGTTTGCCATTGAAACCATGAATTTTATTAGCGCCTAAGTTAAATACTGGAGTGGCTATAACTGTATTAGCCTCTCCATCTACGCTCATAACTTTATCGCCAACTTTAATATCTTTTATTTGTTTGTTTGAACCATCAAACATTGTAACTTGAGCCGTGGGAATAAAACATTCCTTATTATGAACAATATAATTATTTGCTACAAAGGTTTTGTCATTAGCCACTGAAAGATTATAAACCGTCAGATCAGGGTCGCAGCCTTCAACAATAATATCTTCAACTAGTACCCATTGATTGTCGCTACGTAATAGTTCACAATCATTTTCAATTTTAATTAGGTCTTTACCGCCCTGCTCGTTAGCAATTTCTTGGTATGCAGCGGGGCGATGATCTTTAAATTTTTCAGGTTCAAAGCAGCCCCATCCCTCTTTTGTCATAAACGGGTGATATGCTGTCACAAAAGGCTTATGACCATTGAAACCATATAAAAATGGAATATCTGGCTTTTTAATATGAGTGGCTTTAACCTTATTAGCTTTACCATCTTTACCAGCAACAAGATCACCGACTACAACTTTTTCAATGGCTTTTGTAGAACCCTCTGCCATTAGCACTAGAGTCCCTTGAACAAAACAATCGCCGCCGGGGCCGCCGGTTTCGCCTGAATCCTCGATTCCGCCTTCGGCTTCGTTTGCGCCTATGCCGTCCGCCAAGCCGTCATAATCTCCGCCGCCGGGGCCATCCAGCGAAGCCTGCGCCGCTTCCGCCGCCACATCAAACGCAGCCCCGAAAGCGTCAGCTACAGATGTTGAAACAGCGTCAGCAATCCCCTCTGCATCAACGCCAGCAGTGCCTCCGGGGCCTCCCCGGCCACCACCCGCTCCACCTCCTCGCGCCCCTGCGGGTGTACCGGGATAGCCAAACCAACCCGTTTGAAAAGACGTTGCTAAAGCCGTCGCAAAGTCATTAATTGAGTTATAAGAAAAGTTTCCGTCTGGGTCCATAGAACCCCCCTCAAAATCACCCCAATCTACACCTTCTATACCGCCCGGATCAGGACCTTGTCCGGCCTCTTGCGACATAGTAGTGGCAACCATATTCGCTATCTCTTCTGCAGTAAGGTCAGCTAGGGTTACCGAAACGCTTTCAAAAGCTATGTCTGTTGTAGATGCAAGCTCGTCCATAGCTGCAGTTGCTGCTAAGGAATAAGCAGCGTTATAGTCGCTTATGCCAAACTCTCCAGCAGCGTTGGTAAAACTTGCTTTAGCTTCTTCAGTTAACGCTGCTAAATTTGCGTTGGCAAATGCCGCTTCTGCATTAGCTGCGCCTTGATTAGATGTTGATGCTGCTTCGTCAGTCAGGCCCACGCTACTAAAGCTGTACCCTAAGCTTGCCATACCCTGAGAAAAGGAACTAGCAGCCGTTTCTGCTACACTTGAAATAGAATCTGCAAGCTCGGCTGTTGTTTCTACTCCTCTTGCTTCAGCCATAGCCCCAAACCAACCTTGAATAGCGGCGGTTTGAGCCTCTTCCTCCTCAAGGGAGTTTGGGAAAGATTGAACAACAGCAGCTTGATTAATATCCGCCATTGTTACATCTGTTAACGCCATATTGCCTAAAGCAGAAAGGTCAGCTTGAATGGATACATCAGAAAAACCCGGCACAGATATAGAAAAGTCTGCAATCTGACCAAAAGTGCCATACGCTGTAGCTGATACTCCTGTAGCTGCAGCAATATCTGCAGCAGTGTTTGCATCAGTAAAGCCTATACCCGGAGTTGTTGAAAAAGCCTCGCCAAAGGCCGTAGCCCTATCAGATATACTTGCAGTATACCCTGAAAAAGACATGCCTTTTTGTGCAAGGCTAAAAGCATTACTTAGAGGGGTTAAACTCATCATAAGGCTTATAAAACCGGGGGTATTAAGTTGGCCTGTTTTAGAATTTATACTGTATGAAACTTGTCCAGAAGGTAAGGAATAGCTTAAATTGGTGGCGTTTAAACTGCCGTATGTTGAATATTCGGTAAAGGCTTCTACAGCCGCTGCAGGGTCTGTTATCGCGGACCATGCTCCTTGAGCAAATCCTAAAGCACTATCAAAAGCCTCTTCAGCTATGCTGCTAAAGTCTTTACCTGATGAAATAGCATCGGCTACATCAGATATAGCCCCTATAGCCCCTATAGCTCCATTTACTCCCGCTAGCCCCTGAGATATGCCAAAATCTCCTCTGCCAAAGCTAGCAGCAAGATCAGAATAAGTGCTGTACGCTCCGTAAGCCTCACCAATAGTTCCACCAGCAAGGCCAGCGGCTGAAGCGGCTAAGTCTACATCTGTATAATCTCTTCCTGAAGCTAGACCTATACCTACTCCAAGGGCGCTTGAAACTGCACCAGCCATTCCTGCTTTTTCTGCACCCGTATAGTCAGAGGTGGCAGTATCAAACCCGCTAGAGCTAACCCCGGAGGAGTCTCCACTAAAACCAACAGAGTCAAAAGACCCAAAGCTATCACTATCTAAACCGTCGCCACCCCCTTGACCAAAAAGAGTATCAAAACCGCTCACTGAGCTTGTTGCAGGAGAAGGAGAAAAAGAGGAAGAAGAAGGAGGAGGAGTAGCAGTATCCGGTTGCGTTAGAGAGGAAAGAATAGCAGGGTCAGTTTCTACAATTCTTTGAATTGCATTATTTCTAAAAGAGAAGACACTTTGAGGGTCTTTAAAGTTAGTATCAGCTATTAGATCAGCAAAAAAGTCTTCCGTTGAAAGCGCAGCAGTAGAAGAAGTAGTACCTGCAGAAAGGCTATCTTTTGTCTTCTTAACGCCTAACCCTTCAATCTGAAGCTCTGAAGCACCGCCTGCAACATCAATGGTAGCCTCTGGAAGAGACTCCATAGTAATAGGCTTCGCACCCGTTACCGTGGGTGTGCCAGAAGACAGTATTTCTTGTAGGTTAGTTGCCAATCTTTGTGTATTCTTTTTGTTGCGTGTTAACTTGCTGCTTCAGGGATAGGAGGTGATCCACCACCTGTGCCTTGCCCTGCAGCTTCCGTATCTCTAAGTCCAATGGTTCCACCACCAGCAGGGCCTGATACCTCGCCTTCAGGGCCAGAAGGTAATCCTCCAGACTGTCCCATTGCTCCTTGCTGTTGACCAGCGGCAGCAGGGTTTTGCATGTTTCCTTGTCCAGCATTTAGACCTCTTAATACCTCCGCAAAAATTTGTGCGTCATTAATGTCATTTACTAACAGATCAGGATCAATGTCCTGTGCAATAGCTAGCTCTCTTACAAGGTTTGGAATCTTGATAAAGGGAGCAAGCATTGGGTTAGCAACTGTTTGAAGCAGCGCAGTAAGTCTCTGACTACGTACTTCTTTCTGCATAACCGCTGAAGTGCCTTGAGGTTTGATCTCAAGATCGCCAACGATCTCTGGCCTCTCCTCATTGAACTGCATATTCCAGAAGAACATGCACTCTCCAAGAGGCTTAAGCAAAAAGTCATCAATGTTTTTAATAACAGTTTTAACACTAAGGTTAGCACCGCCCATCAACATACTAAGCCCTGCAGCAGTACGACCCGTGCCTGAAACACCTGTCTGCCCATGCATAATACTAGGCAGACCTGTTTCTTCATCGGCTAACTGACGCGCAGCCTGATACATCTGGATGTTTTCACCAGCAGTGTTAGGAAATTTAACAGCGTTGATAGCCGTACCTGTAACACCAGACTGACGCCTAAACACTTTACCCGGATAGATATCATAGTTCTGACCGGGAACCAAGGATGCTTCATCCACATCAAAGACTACATTACCTGCAAGTGCTAAGTTATCAATAGCCATACGAATATGACCATTCATAAGAAGCTGTGCATCTTCCATGTTTTCTGGAATACCCACACCAAACAACTGGTAAGGATTAATCTCGTAAGGAGTAGCAAAGTATGGAATGCGATAAGGTACAAAAGGATTCATAACAAGGCGAAGTACGCGATTGCCACAAACCCAAACATTTACAGGAACTTCTGTAAGGTCATCCATTTCCATAGGAAGACCCATCTCCTGCACTAGGGCGTAATCTAAGTTACCCCAATATTCTAAAACTTCAAAACGCTCTGTGTCACTAATAGACTCAAGATTTTCGCTACGGATGGTGTCTTCAAAATACTTTTCATCGTAGTTTGGACCCATATCCAAACAACCAGCAACAGCTTCAGGATCAAAGAAGGGCTTGTCCATAAGATCACGCATCTGTGACCTGTTAAGCCTATGACGCTGTATTACGTATGAGCAGTCTTCAATGCTAGTACCAGAAGGGTCTGGGTAAAAATTCCAACATGATACAGATTCAAGTCGAGGGACAAGCTTCTTAGAAGGGTTGTAGTTTTTGTCCGCATCCCACCTATGCAAAGTCTTAGTCTCATTTAACGGTCCCTTTATAATGCCTGTACCAAGCAGAGCGCACTCAAACAAAGAATGCCGCAAAATATTAGGGGCATTGTTCTCATGCAACTGGTCATGGATTTCTTTTTCCATGAGTCGAGCAGCTTCTCTAGCAGGACTAATCTGAGGTTCACCCATTCTGCTAGGCCCTTCCTGCAGATTAGCACCTTCGTACTTATCAGCAAGCCCACCTAGCGGAGACGCTTCCGTAGCTCCGGGTGGCAATTCTCTACCATCGCCGGGAAAGCCATAAGGGTTCTCCACAGGTGGAGGAGTTTCACCCTGACCAGATACATCCAAATGAGCGAACTCAGCAATGCCCTCTGGAACAGGGCTGGACTCTACTACTATGGGAAACTTCTTATTAGCAAATAGGACATCAATCATCTGCCCGTAAGAGGCAAGAACTTTAGTCTTGGTAATCTTAATAAAAACTTTACTATTCTCAGAATCTCTAAACTGAGTAGTAGAGTCGTAGATACCACGAAAGTTCTTATATGCTCTTAGCCAACGCTGTTCGTGTTGATAACGACCAGTTTCAGCCTCTTGAAATTTAGAATTTACAGTACCAACTACACTAGTTGCTGCTTCATCTACAAGAGCTACCGCTGGAATGTCACCTAAAGGTGTATCGGGCATAGCCTATTCCTAAGTTCTAGTAGTCTTTTTCGTCAGCCATACGAAAAACTGCCGGATCAACGCCATTGTCTGCGTTAGCCTTACGCGGCATATCCACCTGCAGAGCTTCGCGGTCAGTGGGACCAGCAATCATTGAGTCGTGAGCTTCCCGATACAGGGCAGCTTCAGGCGCATCACTAAGCTCGCCCTGTTTCTTCATCATTCCCATGATGTATTCTTTACCGTATGCGTACATAGTTTTTTCCTTTTTTTTTGTTAATCCATGCTTAAAAAGCCGCGTGAGCCTTTTAAGAATTTGGTCGCTTCTTCCTTTTCCATAGCACTAAAAGTTTCTTCATCCGCGCTATAAAAATTCTGTAATTCTGCTTTTTTTCTATCTTCTTCTATCTCAGAGAAAGCTGATCTAGCCGTAGGAGTAGAGCCTGTTGCTGCGGCTACTGGGTCAGGGCTACTAAGGATATCTGCTGCTGCAACAAGGGGCATAGCTTTTAATGCTTTTTTACCGCCTCTTTTAAGCAAGTCTGCAAATCGCCTTTTAGGGGCTTCCTCTTGCTTTGCTTCTTTTGAAAACTCTCCAGAGCTTATCTGCTCTTCTATAGTCTTAGGCTTTTGTACATCTACAAAAGGGCTAGGCTCTGCGCTTAACTTTCCTACTACTAAAGGTTCGTTAGCACCGCCTACATCTAAAGACTTAAGACCCTCTTTATAAAATTTATCGCTTGGCTTTACATACTCAGGAACATCTGTATCTGATAGTCTAGACGGTCCAAGTTTTTCTGATATGCTAGTGTCTGCCTCTAGAACGCCATTAAAGTAAAGATAGTCTTTAACGTTCTGCATAGAGTCCATAGAGACTTTAGGGTCTATTTTTCTAGCCTCTTCCATAACGCCTTTAAACAGGTTGGTCTTTTCTTCTCTAGGCTTAGTGATATAGGCACTCATAGCCTGTTTAAAAGTGTTTACATCTCGTCGGCTAATTACAGCGCCGGATGCTCTGCTGGAAGCTCCTTGTCTGTTAGGCTCTACAGTCTCTCCACCGGATAAAGTTTCCTGCATGGTTGCAGGTAGATTGGCTCGTCTCTGTTCTATCCTTTGAGGAGCTTTTTGCCTTCTTTCTTGAACTTCTAACTCTTTTGTTAGAGGCTGAGAAACAAAGGAAGGAAGTTTAACAGTTTCTAATGTGTCTAATGCTGTAGGGCTTAGTCTATAAGTATACGGCCTAACCCGCTCTTTGTCAAGTACTAAATTACCATCTCTGTCTCTACCTACGACTGTTGGTAAACCACCACTCTCTTTTATGCCAAGTATCTTTTTTCCTTGTCTAGACCTTTTATTTCTTGCAGACTTAGGAAGCTTTTCAAATTCAACGTCCAAAGCTTTAAAACCGGGATCAGCATCCTCTAGGAAACCTGCATCGTACAGAGCCTGTTCATAAACCTTTGCTTCGTTTAAACCCTTCTCTATGCCCTCTATCCCATCAGGAAAATATCTACGAACTAACGAGTCTACATCTCTCCTAGCAACATCATCAGTAGCACTAATTTGAGAGGCTTTAATACGCTGTTGAAGCTCAACAAAAGCACCTTGGGCGGTCTTACCCGTATCCTTCATCAGGCGCATTATAAGACCGGCACCTTCTGATGTAATTGTTACTGGCTTTGTTACGCCTAACTGCTTTAACCTTGCTTCTGGTAAGCCTGTAGTATTACTACGAAGCTGAGTACCCGGCTCTACACCCGCTTTAGCCTCACCAAAAGTGTTTCTTCCTGCACTATCAACCATAATTAATAACCAAAGGTAGAATCAAAAGGCTTAGGCTTTGCAGTTTTCATCTTGTTCATCATACTGTTAATTGTTAGATGACCCCGTGCGCGAGTCATGCACATGTACCGCAGAGCATCATAGGCATGATCATCCGCTTTTGTATCTACATCTTCAGGATTAGTCTTAGATAGAGGAAGACCTGATAGAGTCCTGATAAGATGCGTACAGGTAGATAGTATTTTTATTCTAGGCTGGTTTGAAACAGGGTCTATCTGTAACCTGCGGTGCATTTCCATCTTACCAGCTAATCTGTTCCTGTCAGAAGGTGTGAACCTTGCCCCACATCGTATAAGAGTTTCTGCAATTGATGGGCCGGTTCCTGTCCTATTCCAACAGGAAGCATCCAGCACTGAGTAGTACATGCCGGGATCGTTTCCCTCTAACGAGGTAATAGTATGGGCTAGCGTCTCAGCAGTTTGACCACTGCCATAAAATTCACGGTATATCCAAAGGGTATCATCCCAATCAACAGCACCCCACAATACACAAGAGGGGGCTGCATAGCCGTAGTCTGCTGCCCTAACACGTAGCCAATTAGTAGGTATCTGCACCTGAGATGCATCTACAACATGGACATTACGTGAAAACTCTGGGAACGCCGCTCCCTCTGCGACATCCCAATCCCCTTCTAAAAGCCGTCTTCTTTCAACTTCTGGGAGCGACCTCAACATGGCTTCATATTCACCAGTTTCTGCGAGGTAGGGGTTATCAGTCAGCCGCGCTGGAATAAACTTGCGAAGAAAGAGCGGTTGACCTGCCTTGCCATTCGTTGCTGTATCAGGCCACAAAAGAGCGTTGCCTGTATCCACATCAGTTGCTGCAAAGGGTGCATTAGCCGGTGCGGGGTCGATATACATCTTCTTGACCCACCAACCACCTACCCCTCCGGGGTTTCCTGTGCAGCGCATATACGCATTGATCTCAGGGTCAGTTGTACGAAGTCTGGAACGCAAGTACTCCCACACGTAAGGTGTTGGGTAGTGCGTGATCTCATCAATGCCAATCCAAGTAAAAGCCTGTCCTTGGTAGCGCGTTACGTCTTTGTCCTTGTCGAGGTAGGAGAACCATGCCGTAGCTCCAGAAGGGAACTGCCACATAGCTTTGGATTCTCTAAAAGTCGCGCCCGGAAAGGCCTTTGGATATAGCTGCTTACTCTTGTCAACAAGCTCGGTAAGCTCGTCAAGTGTGCGCCTAATAATAAGAGCGCGATGATTGGGCCTATCACAGTAACGGAGCAAATCAGCAAGAAGAGCATAAGACTTGCCCCCGCCAGCAGCACCGCCATAAAAGACATCCCTTTCAGGGCTTGCCAAAAAGTCAGTTTGTGGCCCTGAATTGGGCTTGAAGATAATGTCCGCTTCATCCTCAACTAGCTCCCTTACTTTTTTTGGTACGCTATTAAGTACGTTATCTTCAATTACTTTAGACCCTTTATCACTAAACAGGGCCTTTTCTACCTTCTTTATATTATTCTTTTTATTCTTAGCGTTTACCGCTTTCCTCTGGGCGTTCTTCTTTGCCTTCTCAGCCTTGCGTATAGCAGCCTGAGAGGCTCTCCTAGCCTTCTCACGGGCGGATAGGTTGTAGCTACCCTTCTCACCCTCTGCTAGCCTTGGACGGCCTCTAGAGCGTTTTACAGGCTCTTCTTTGACATTGGCCTTATCTGTCATTATTTTAGTCGAGGTTTCCTTGAAGCATTGGTGTATTTTTTAACGTGACCACCCTTTGCAAACTTTGCACTACCCCGTACTCCTGCGTAGGCATTACCTGACCTGTCAACTCTACCTGAAGCGGACATATCAAAAGGCCCTGCCTTACCCAAGTTGCGCTGGGCTGAGATACTTCTAGAATCCACATCAACTCTCGTATCAGGGTCTTCATAAAAAGCACTGGCAGTTTCTGGATTTTTAAAGTTAGGCATTTTAAAACCTGCCCTACCTCGTCCAACAGGGGCTGATACACTTCCTCCGGGGGTGCTAAAGCTACCCATAGCCCTAGCCTTTACTCCTGAAGGAAGAAGGTCAACATACTTTACAAGAGCATTAGCCATCTCGGAAGTAACTTCACTATCCTTACCATTAGCATATAGGTCGTAGGCTTTAGCTGCTACTGCTGCAGTAGCTGCAGCATCCTTAACCTTAATTTCTTTACGGCCCCGGCTTGAAGACATAGCAAAGTCTTCAGGACGAAGACTAAACAAAGTCTCATCTAAAAGCTGCTTACCTTGAGGAGATTTAGCAATGGCCGCTGCTGACTGCAGGGCGAACTCGGCTAATTCTTTTTTTGTAAGTCTATTATCCGCCATAAATTTCAATCCGTTTGTAATAAGTGCCTATACCGCGTCTGTAGCAGAGGACACTACCCGGCATTTTAATTCTAGAAAGATAGACCCCTACACGTATCTTAATCATTGTTGATGATGATAGGCTCTTCCTGACCCGCTTTGGAAGGAAGAAGGACTACACCATGAATCGCAGTTACATTATGCTCAACAACATCATGTTTACCTACGCCTACTCTGTTTAGAATGGACTCCGCAGCCTTTATCTTAAGTTCAGCGCGAGGAGTAGTCCCGTCATCATCCAGAGCATTTACAAGACCTGCCGCTGCTTTTACAGAGTTAGCGGCTAGCATGTTCTTAGCCCGTTCAATAATCTCATCTGCAAGAGAGTTCATAACTGCCTTGCCAGTAGTCTCACAGTAACCAGCCACACGCAAAGCAGCAGCATTATTGCCACCGTTGTCCATAAGAGCATCCAAGTATGCAGACTGCATCTCGGTTAGCTCTCGTTTCTTCTTCTTAGGCTGGGCTAGTAAATTATTTACCATTAGTAGTTAACTTTACGAACTCCACCACCGCGAGAATACATCTTTGCCACTTTGCTACCTGTAGCCATAGAGGGAGCTACCATGTTATCAGACCTGTTCATGTCCATGAGACTTTTCTGAGGATTTTGCTGCATGGAGTTCTGGGATGTCATGCCCCCATAGGCCATCTTTTTCTTGTCTTTACCGTACATCTTTTTTCCTTTTGCTATCGTTGCAACATTTGTGGGCTTGCCGCCTACTCCTTGAGGCTTTGCTCTCTTACGGGAGACTGCACTCTTCTTCTGTTCCGAGGTCATGGATTTAGCTTTAGCCCTTGGCACACACTTAGGGTAGCCCCTCTTGGAGTCTGAAGTAGAAGAGCGGCCACAGGCTTGGAGTTTTCCATCCTTCTTCGGCGCTCCAATGTCTACCCAATCTCCTTTAGGGCCTTTGCCAAACCACTCTTTAAGGCTCATTTGTAACCGCCACCACGCTTCTTGTATTCGCGGACTAACCAAGCGTTAGCATATGCAGAAGGGTAAACGTCAAACTTCTTCTTAGCTGCAGACTTTACCCTTGAGTACAGAGCAGGGTTAGAGGGAGTAGGAGACTTGCTACTCTTCTTCTTTGCCTTTGCTTTTTTTGCTGCCATTGCGTCAGGCCTTCTTTTTGCCGCTTTTCTCTTCAAGAATCTTTACAAGCTTGGGAGGCAGACTTTTCCTCTGCGCTGCAGTCACAGGACCGCCCTTTGCCATCATCCTCATGCCCCGCGCCATCATGTCCGTATCACGGGCATTCATGCCACTCATTCCGCTCATTCCGCCACGGGCCATGCCCTTAGTGGTTTTACCACCTTTAGCCATGTATTTAGTTTTTTTCTTAACAGCCATTGGTTCTAATCCTTTGCGTATAAATTATCAACTCTACTACTCTACTAAGGGGGGGGTTAGGCTAGCACTTCCATCTTTTTCTAGCCTGACGCAGCCGGGAGTTAGGGTCTTTAGCCGCTTCTGGAAACTTCTTCATTTGTCCCGCAGAACGCGCACAATAAGACTTACGCCTCTTCGCTGCTTTACTTCCCTTTTTAACATCGCCAGTAACCGCACCCTTTAGCTTAGAGCCGGGGTTAGCCGCACGATAGGCCTTAATGCCCTTCTCAGTCATTCCAGCGCCCTGTTTAGTAGGTCGCTTCATTCCTTTGCCTTTGGGCATTACATCCGGTTTACGAACTCCACCGCCCTTTGCATAGTCCTTACGGCTAATCGCGGCTACCTTCTCAGATTGCCGCTTGTGCATCTGGGAAGCTTTGTTTAGCTCCTTGGAGATTTGCTGGAGTTGTTCTTTGGCTGGCACTATTCCATCTCCACCGTTGGTTCCGCCCAGCCACTCGTTGCAAAACCAGTGGTTCTTTTATACTGTTTCTTACAGCAGCAGTCTCCACAGTCACATTGGGGACAAGGGGCTGACTCATGCTCAGAAGTAGATGTAGCTTCTGCACAGTGACATCCTTTGGAATCACAGTTGCAAGAGGCACAGAAGTTATCAGTGGTATGATTAAGCATGGTAAACGCCGCGTAAGGCCCTTGAGTATAAGGCATGTTAAATTTCTTTTTAATTTTATGAAAAATGCAGCTAGTACAGTCGTGTCTCAACACTCTCTAGGAGGAATATATTTTATATTGTTGATAGAGTGTAGACAGGCTAGTAGCTGCTAATTAACTATTATAGTGCGTGTGAGGAAGTTGTCAAGATAAAAGTTAAAGTTAGTTCATTTTATACTTGACAAATCTGAAATGAGGTGTATAATAGTAATTACATTACTCCGGGGGGTTTAATATATATACCCTATTAATATTAGCCCATATTGTAATATAATTACTCAAATAACCCCCATAAGCGTAATATAATTACTATATATACCCTAAGGCATTGATAAATAATAAAAAAATTATAAAAAGGGTAAAAAATACAAAAAATACATGGGGATTGCATACAGATATATACCCACCCCCAGTGGCCCATGCGCGCCCCCTTTAAGCTAAGTATTTGTTTTTATTGATGTTAATCAATATCCATAATATACATTCACACTCCCCGGCCTCCGGGGTTTTTTTATGTCCACACGCCACAAAAAGGGCGGCTAATATGCTTAGGCTCACACCCGCGCTGTTTCAATACTACCGACAAGTTTATGCATCCTACTTTTTGAACTGTTTTGATGGGGCAAGGGCGTGCAATACAAACCCTCGCAGGAAAGCCCCAGTGCAATAAGTTCGTGGAATATCTGCAGGATAGGGGATATTCACCGGGCATAAAAAAGGGGAGCATAAAGCCCCCCTAATTCCTGCTAAATATTAATCGCTGTTAACTGTGAGTGTACCCGTCAGCCTCAATTCCCAAGTACATACCACACCAGTAAACGATGGCGCATTGTTCAAGGGGCAAGCTGGATACGGTGCGCCGGAATGCTAAGAAGCTCATTCCCTGATCGTTCTGCAACCATTTGCGATGAAGCGCGGTTAGCTGGTCCTTGTTCATACGCATGTTAAATGTCCGAAATGAACGGCCATGAAAGCGCCGCAAGCGTATCCGCCGAAGAATAAACAGAACACAATCACAACATCAATAAAGCGCATCAGACCTGCTCCCCGTAGAAATCCGGTGTTTCATACGGCTGGATGTCATGCTCCGTTGGTTCTGTGATGTCTTTCCAATCATCAATTCCGCAAGCGTCCATGAACTTATTTGCATCGTAACGGGGGTTATCCATTCTAAACACATTGTGGAAGTCTAGCGCCGTATCCTTAAGCGCAACCCGCGCAGCACTGGCGGCGTATATCTCGTTTACGTCGTCGTCGTCATTACCAGTGTTATGCTCCGCAGAGTCATATTCGTACCGCATTAAATTGGTTTTCAGTACGTGGGCTACTGTTTTGTAGTGCTTTTGTGTAAAGCTTGCCATTAGTCCGATCTCCTAATTAGTGTTAAAAAAACCGCCCCCCGTTAAGGGGACGGCCTGAGTTTACCGGCAGGGATTACCGGGCGTCAATTAATTATTCTGCCTCTTTCACTTGAGGGGTAAAAAGCCCCTGTTTCGCAAGCTTCTCAATCACGCGGGAAAAAGATCCCTTAGCACCTATGCCATAGAGGCGGGCATGCTCAATATCGATGTTCTGCATTTCAAACTGTAAACCCTCAATAGCGTCGAGTGCTTCCTGAGACACAAAAACCTGTTTCCCGCCACTGGTCGGGGTCGCTGTTTTCTTGGTAGCCATGATCTAATTTTCCTTACAAAATGAAGTGATAAACGATTAAACAAACTACTACTATCAAACAAAGCCGATACGCGGCCTCTATAATCTCAATTGCACATCTCCTCTACTAGTTAATTGAAGCCCAAGCTGGCGCGGATAGCACTGCCCAGATACCCTTTGCGCGGTCCATCTGCTCGTTGAGCGTATAGCCCCCGCGATCAGTGTTAACCATGTTCGCAGACTTTCGACCTAGTACATGGGTTTTCTCTTCCCCGTTTAAATCAAACGTTCTGCTGTCATGGGTATGCGTGGCGTAGTGGGTCAGCACATTATACAATGCCCATTTGTTTTTGCCCAAGCCCCCGCCTTGTGAGTAGTCGCGAGAATATTCCTCCCACAAGTCATACAAGGCGTGGAATTTCTTGATATTCAGGTCTTCTGCCTTCTCTATCCCGTGCTGTTCTTCACGGGCTATGCGTTTCTGTCCTGTAACATCCTTGGGGCAAATATGCTTGATAAATGCACCGGCAGTGGAATCATCAACGGGCGTTGCCTTCCATGCCTTGAACCGGTCGATATTATCGCGGAATGTACCGAACACCGTGTTCGCTGTACGTAACAAGCTGGCGGCGTCAAAGTGCTTGGAATGTTTCACCTTATTGTACACCGCCTTATCGCCACCGAACACCATTGAGTTTTCGCAGTAGGAACGGTAAGCCCCGGCGAATTGCTGGAAAGCCCATTTAGAATTGACCGAGTTGATTTGATCAGAACGGCAATAGACCATATCGCCATTGCCGGACATATCCACGGCCTCATCCAAATACTGTATAGAGCGTTTAGCCTTCATGCCGAAGTCGGAATACTCGTCACGGACTAGCACGTTATCTGTGGGAAGTTCACTTGCCCGCAAAATGTCAGCATGTTTGCCAAACAAGTTTACGTGATTTTCCAGTGTGTAGCTAGATGATACCGCGCTGGTATCGGCAAGCTTTCCATCGTGGAAATAGCGCAAGGCCTTGCTGCCCATGATTTCGTGACCGTCAGTATCAAACACCGAGTCTTTGTAGACCTCCAGTGGCTCAAAAAAGCTGAGATCAAAAACGTCGTTGTGTTCTCGAACGGCAGCGGGTTTAATCTGTACTAATTCCGTCACGTCGTGGGCGGGTTCGATTATCTCTATTTGGTTCATGGTTTTTCCTGTTTGTTAAAAGCAGGGGAATCTATATAGAAGAAGCAACCCTATGTCAACTAATATTTTCACTCTTTATCTGCACAAATAAAAACCCGGCGAGCGAGGCGGGGAAGCCGCCAGCACCCACCGGGCTAGGGAGAGGGGGTAAACAGGGAGAAAAACCCCCTCAAGAATTGTAATGGGCCGACAAATTTAAGGCCCGACAAGTTTAATCTTTGTAGTAATCTAAAATTGCTAAATCTTCAAGTGCAAGCATTATGCTAATTCCTCTAATGTTTAATCAGTATTAGACCCAGACCTATACCCAGACTCCGACCTACTCCCAGACTTAGACCAAGACTCAGACCAAGACCTATACCCAGCCCCAGACCTAGACCAAGCCCCAGACCTAGACCTAGACCAAGACCCGGACCTAGACTTAGACCAAGACCCAAACCCAGACCTAAGCTTAATTTTCTTTGTTTGGAACATCAGTAACAAGACTACTTCAACACACCAAACGATTCAATACTCTGAGTAGAGACATACCAATCGTTAGGTAGCTTCTGACAGTCCTTCCAACTAGTTTCAGTAAAAGCACCAGTTTCAAAAACAATACCAGCGTCTTCCAGCTTGATACAAGTATTATTCACACCTACCAGCTTTCCGGTGTAAATATAAACGCCACAGAATAGTGTAACACGCTGCCCCATAAGAGCATCAAGACCTTCATTATCAACTTCAGTTACCATAACTTTCATCTCATTTATTTATCCTGCATTAAATGATGCACAAATTATAGCACCGGGATAGATGTCATCGTCAGGTTCACCCACGACTTCACCCAGATATATCAACTCTACTAAGTCAGGGCGTGATACCCAATTATCGTATAGCAAAAAGTCATCTGATCCATCACAGGGATGTATCTTCTGTGCTTCTTCTGCACTGTTGGCAACCACTACAGCACTGTCGAAAGTGTCGTAGCCCCTGTTAATATTCTGGTATATCTTAAATAGTTTCATTATGCTACTTCCTGTAATGTTTCGGTAAACCAATTTGGTACAGATCGATTAGTCCACTTTGCAAAGTATGCCTTATCACCGACATAATATGCCCTGTAAGCAGACACAACATCATCAAGAGAGGCAGAGTTAGGATTACACTTGTAGTGGTCAGGCATACATTGTGGCGGTGCTGTTCTTACTCCTGAAAGTAATGTTTTATACATTATGTTCTTAGGGGAATAAAACAAGTTTTCCAGCGTAGCGGCCTTGTGTACTTTGTCATAGCGGTGCATGTACTCAATACCGAGATAGCCCCATAGGTCCGACAACCAGTTGTAGTTGCCACGGGCTAGCCTTGCCCAAACAGCACTAGGATGGTTCTTGTATGCCGCTAGATATATAGGGCATTTATCTGGAACAAGAATACCGTCATCGTTGTAAAAGTCTCCCTCTAGATGGTAGTGCTTGTAGTTTTCTTTAACAGTATAGGTTTTATTTTTTTTGGAGTAGGACATTTTAGAAACTACACAAACTTCCCCGTCTAAGATTCGGTGCGCTGTAGATAACAATTGAGCAGTTTCCGTTATCATTTTTACAACGTGTTTGTCACAGTGCATTTCCGCTGCAATCTTGGGGTTTTTATCTAGGTAGAATATATTCACCGCTGCTCCTCCCAACGTAACTTTACAAGCTCATTAGCTAATATTTCTTTTTCTCCATTAGATATAATGGCATTGCCTAAATCTGATAACGCTTCATAATACATTTCAGATATTCTATCTTCGTTACTTCCCTCAGTCTCAGGCACACTCATTTTGGTTCTCCATGTAAATAAGAAGAATTGACCCTTAGCATATTCTAAGGGAGCCTGTCAAGTGGTTTTTTAATCTATACAATATTCATAGTTGTCAGTGAAGACGTTACTCTTTAACAGCTTTGCTCCATTTCCTATATGGAAGTTAGCAGCCATTGTTGTCTTAGGGCTAAGAGTTACAAATCTAGTTATTTCACCTCTTTCAGACTTTACTCTTTCTAAAGCCGACAATAATACAGACCTACCACACCCTTTAAACAAGGACCAAACACTGTAGAACATAGCGACATTTTTTTCTGTGCTTCCATTCGCAATGCTAGACTGTTCGGAAAGTTGGTACAGACTAGAGCAAACATCCTCTGTAAAAGCTACACAGATAAAGCCCCTAGCCACGCCGACATTGTTATCCATAAGACAATAGAAATCTCTATCCCCTGTTATTCTAAACTCATGGGACAACTCTGGTCTTATAGGGTCTTTGTAAGTAACAGCACCCGCGTAATCTCTTACATTAACTAATGCCATGTTCTTTCCTTATTCTAATTAAAACCTGATGTTTTTCTTTGTCGCTGTATTCTGACCATTGAACAATCTCGTCTTGAGTTCTAAAGCAACCAACGCAAAGCATATGTGTTACCCTATTAACCAAGTGACATATATTTTTGCAAGGGCTTTTCACCTCGCTCACTCTACAAGGCTACCAAGGCTGCTACACATTCTTGTATGGTCTACCAAGAGCCTACTAAGCGCATCTTTAGGAACTGTTATATTCTTTTTTCTACCATCTTTTTCAATTAAAGAATGCAACAACTCTATATCTTTTAAAGATGTTTCAAGAGAAATCTTTTTCATCATCTACAATCTCTGTGACAACCCAACGACCCCTATCAGCTACATGAGGAAACCTTTTAATCCAGCTTCTAGGATAGTTACCAAGTTCAGTCTCATAGAACCACTCCCACTTTAAAACCTTACCATCTTGTCTCTTAGATGTTTCAGGCTTAGGCCTACGGGCTATTCTTTTACGCATGGCGAACATCCCCCGTTTCTATGTTGTAGTATACAAGCTCTACACCAAGACTTTTTTGTAGGGGTGTTAACGATCTGTTTATCATACTTCCCGGCCTCCAGTTAGCATTCTTAGAACGGAACGACATACTCTTTACCTCGACTAACTTCTTTTCTAAGGTTTCTGGGTGTATGGCTACAAGATCGACAGGTCCAGTATTATTTGTTTCGTTATAAACAAAGTAACCTTTATCTACGTAGTAGCGCATAACAGCAAGCTTAGACTGTATACCCTTTTTTTGTTTTCTATTCATCATGCTTTTGTACCTGAGCTATAACTGTGTGTGACCATATCGTATGTGTAGTTTTCATTTCCCTTACAGGGATTGCATATATACAAGTTCTTTTCAAGAAGCACCTCTTTCCTGCACGACAAACATTTCCTTACCCTGAACTGTGAGGGCTTTATCTTCTGACGATCAGACATGAGCTTATTAAAGTTTATAGCCTTTTTAGTAGCCTTGTCCTTTTGCTTCTCAAGGTCTTCTTGTGAAATAAGGTTTTTGTTCCTATTCCATATACCTATAACAACATTCTTTGTCATAGTCCTACCTGTTTCGAGGTAGTACTCATGGTTCATTTTAGCAGCAACTTCAGCCGCAGACAAATTGTCTTTAACTCTGAGATTAACTACTCGCCTACAAAAGTCTTTTGAGTGCATCATACTATATATTTTCTTTAACGTTTAAATATTTTTAACCAGCAGCTAGCACAATAAAGTATATTTTTTTGTACGGCTACTGCTTTTTTTTTACATAAACTACAATCCACTGATACTACTCAAACTTAGTTTCGTCAGTAAACACATGGTTTATATGATCGACTAAAACAGATTGCAGAGTATCAAGATTTATATTCCTATACCCTTTTGCTTTGAGATCATACACGGTTAACATACTCTTTGATGTATTACAATCTCTACCGCCTTTAATATGTTTCTTAACATTTAGTCGGGCATTCATTCTACGGACAGTCCCATCCGCTTTTACAAACTCCGCTGTAAAGATTTTATCTTGGACGGTAGCCTCAACCACGCGGCGCATGATATCGGCATTTGACAATCTGGGGGAATAGATAGTAACTACTTCATTCACGGCATTCACTCGTATGCTGTTGGAAAGACCCTCATCTTAAACCATAACAAAGATTTTGTCAATCGAAATTATTTTCTTGACAGAGATTTAAATCCATGATATTAGATATGGTTATCGTCTCCCGAAACTCTAAGTAATATATTAATATGAATAATATTATTAAAGATTATATATATTCTATAGATATACCTATAGATACTTCTGTACGGTTAGACTGCCCTATATGTAGTGGTACTAAAACACTATCAGTAACAAAGTTTACTGATTGTACTAAGTATTACTGCTTTCATGCTAACTGCACTAAAGGAGGCGTTATCAAAGAGGGGTTAAACATAACATCCTTTAATAAACCGACAATACAAGACAATGGAGATACTCCTAATAAGTTACAGGAGGACAAACAGCATTGGCGTAGGGGTATGTATACCACAGAGTTTTGTAATTACATACTAGATAATAGATGCGACTATGCAATGTCTAACAAGCTTGCTGACATACGACACGACTACAAGCAGGATAGAGTAGTGTTCGTAATCAAAGAAAACAATAAAGTGGTGGATGCTGCCGGTAGGTACATAGGGAAAAATGCTGGCTTTGTACCAAAGTGGTACAGATATGGTGATAGTGGTACTCCCTTCATTTGCGGCACCTCTAGTCACGCCATAGTTGTAGAAGACTGTGCTTCAGCCTGTTCTGTATCATCTTTTTCAACCGGGGTCGCTCTGTTGGGAACGAGCCTATCTGAGAAAGTTCTTGACATTCTTTCAGATTTCGATACCGTGACTGTTGCGTTGGATAAAGACGCTACAACTAAGTCTATCGACATGGTTATGAGATTAAACTGGGAGCTTGAGAATGTAAACATGGTTGTACTTGAAAGAGATTTAAAGAAGTTGGATGTTAAAGAGTCAAAAAAGGTTTTGAAAATAGATGATTGATAGATCAGTACTTGTTGCTTGTCTAACCAAAGAAAATTACAACAGAGTATCTAGTCTAATAAAAAAGGAATATTTCCCAAAAGAAGTAGCGACCATAGTTGAAACACTTTCTTACCTACACAGTACTTATGAGGGCGACCTTACTGCAGATGACATTCTTCTTGGGCATCAGGCTAAATACCCTGCTCTACCAGAGGCTACAGCCAATAAAGCTGTTAAAGAGATTGAAAGACTGCGCTCTACAAAGGTTAATGAAGAGCTAGTTGCAGACGTATTACATGCCTTTTGGAAAAGGACTAAAGCAAAAGAGATAGGCGAACAGGCTCTTGATATATTTGTTGGTAAGTCCAATAACACTAATGCTCTTTTTAATTGTGTAGAAGAGCTTAAAGACAACGACATTAAACAATCTCAGACTTACTCGGTTCTGAGTGACGACATTGAAACATCTTTAGATGAATTTGAACGTGACCCAGAGTTTCCTTTTCCTACTTCACTAAGGGACTATGTACCGGGAATAGACAGGCAGAATCTAGGAGTTATCTTTGCAAGACCAGAAATAGGAAAGACTTCTTTCTCTGCTTGGTTAGCCGGTTGGTATGTTAAGAACAAGTTCAAAGTTGCCTATTGGGGCAATGAAGAGCCTGTTAAAAAGACAAGGATGCGGGTTGCTAAGTCCATAACAGAAATGTCTAAGCTAGAAGTCCTTACAAACAAAGATAGCTTTATAGATCAGTACAAGGAGCTTGCAGTACCCTACATAAGCTTCATGGATTGTGTAGGCACTTCTATACAGGAGATTGAGGACTACTGCATAAGAAATGAAGTTGACATAGTAATTATAGATCAGCTAGATAAGATTAGAGTAGATGGAGAGTTCTCTCGCGGAGATGAGAGGCTAAAAGAGTTGTACTGCCGTTCGCGTGAGCTTGCTAAGAGGAATAATGTTGCCCTGTGGGCAGTATCACAGGCCTCGTATGAGGCTCATGGTAGAGAGACTATTGACTATTCAATGCTTGATGGCTCTAAGACGGGCAAGGCTGGTGAGGCTGATATAATCATTGGCATTGGTATAGCGGAACATGAAGAGTTTAGAACTATTAAGTTCTCTAAGAACAAGATAAATGGTTTTCATGGTTCCGTAGTTCTTCGTAGAGATGGTGATAGGGATATATTCTCTTGATTACTACATTAGATATAGAAACTACGATGACGTTTGATTCAGATACAGTCTCTTCACCTTTCTTTGGTAATCAGATAGTATTTGTAGGTATAAAACGAGAAGTACCTAACATGTATGCGGAGAATATTGAGGTATGGTTTTATCACGATGTCATACGTGCAACAGAGAATGGTGTGCATAAGGTACAGTCAGCACTAGACAAGGCTACCTGTCTTGTAGGACACAATCTTAAGTTCGATCTACAATGGCTACGGGCCTGTGGTTTTAAATATGATGGTAAACTATTCGATACTATGATTGCTGAGTACTTGCTGGCTAGAGGGAACAAGGTTGGCTTGAGCCTTGCTGCTTGTTGTGAAAGGCGGGGGTTGGGTGAGAAGAGGACCGACCTTACAAAAGAATATATTAAAAACAAAGTTTCCTACGAAAGTATGCCCCCTGATATCGTTAATCAGTATTGTATGGCTGATGTTAGTATTACAAAACAACTAGCAGATGCACAGATTAAGGAGCTAGGCATGTCTTGGGAAGACTACTCACCGGGTTTATTTTTGAAGGTGCCGCATGAAAAATGTGCTTAATCTTTCTATGGATATGCTGGACGTTCTCATTGACATGGAGAGCGCCGGTATAAAGATATCTAATGATAAACTAGCTAAGATTAAGCTAGAGTATCAAAATGAGTATAACGCGCTATACAATGACTTGATGGCTATTGCTGAACGGGCAATGGGAGATACTCCTATCAACCTTGATAGCCCAGATGATCGTAGTATACTGCTATACTCAAGAAAGGTTTCTGATAAGTCCGCTTGGAAAGAGTCTTTTAACATAGGCACTGAGCTTCGTGGCAACACAAAGAAACAGAAGAATAAAACTAAAATGGATAGGCAGTCGTTTACCCGATTAGTTAAAGAGCTAGCACCAGTAGTCTACAAGACTATTGGCAGTGCTTGTTCCCACTGTAATGGCAAAGGCTCTTTCTACTACACACTAAAGTCGGGTGAGAGAAGTAAGAATAAAAAGAAATGCACAAAATGTAACGGTGTAGGTATAATATACAAGAGGTTAAACGAGGCCGCTGGTCTTAGGATAATTCCTAGAGGGCCAGAGGACACTGCTTCTGGTGGATTTAAGACAGATAAAGAAACACTTGTTCAGATACGTCTTGATCTAGAAGGAGATGCTAAAGAGTTTGTTGACAAGTACATGAGGTACTCTATGATTAGAACGTACCTCAACACCTTTGTAGATAGTCTGGAGAAGTATCAAGATGATAACAGCTTTATTCATCCTCAGTTTAATCAGTGCGTCACTGCTACTGGAAGACTGTCCTCAAGTAGACCAAACTTTCAAAATATGCCGAGAGGAAACACATTCCCTGCAAGAGAAGCGATTGTTTCTAGGTATGAAGGTGGCTATATTCTAGAAGGTGACTACTCCCAACTAGAGTTTAGGGTAGCCGGATTTCTATCTAAAGACCCTGTAATCTACAAAGAAGTTACAGAGGGATATGATGTGCATTCTTATACAGCTAGCATTATGGGTGTTTCCCGTCAGGATGCTAAAGCGCATACATTTAAACCTTTGTACGGTGGTATGCTTGGTACTAACAGAGAGATGGCTTACTACTCTGCTTTTAGAGAGAAGTACCAGTCTGTAGCAAGGTGGCATGAAGAGCTTCAAGAAGAGGCTGTAACTACGAAGAAAGTTGTACTGCCCTCTGGAAGAGAGTATGCATTCCCCTATGCTAAATATACTAGAAGAGGAACTGCAGTAGGGGCTACTTCAATTAAGAACTATCCGGTACAGGGCTTTGCTACCGCAGACCTCCTACCGCTGGCCTTGATCCATCTACACAAGAGCCTTAAGTCTATGGTTGATCCCAAGCCAAAGAGTAAGATTATAAATACTGTACACGATTCTATCGTCATGGATGTACACCCAGACGAGAAGAATACTATGATTGAATTACTAAGAAGGAGTATGTTATGCATATCTAAAGAATGCAAAGAAAAATTTGGTGTTGACTTTGATATGCCTATTGATATAGAATTAAAAATAGGCCACGATTGGCTAAACTCACAGGAGATTGAATTAGCATGAGCGCAGTTATGAAGATTGAAGATTTTAATGATGAAAACGTAGCCAAGATTGCGGCTATGATTGGACAGGTAGATGAGAGTGTAAGTGCTACTGCCGGTCTACCCCGTCTAGCAATTGAACAGCAGAACGAAACCAAGGAAGGCGATACCCTGCCAAAGGGTTCTTTCCGTTTGCGTATTGGTGATAAGTCTGTATACAGTAAAGAACTGGAAGTGCGTCTATTTGTTCGCTATTACTCCTACAATCTTTGGAACAATGAACAGCCAGAACTTTCCGTTCGCACAGTGCTTGCGCCCTCACTCAGTGATAACTTTCCTGATACAAGTGGTGGCAACAAGTGTGGTAAGCTATCTAAGGATGAGGTATCTGCACTTCCCGCTAACTCCATTGAACATGCAAAGCAGGATAGCATTAAATGTACACAGCTTGTATATGGTATGATTACCTCTGCACAAGATGCTAAGACTACTGATGGAGAAGAAGTAGAACTAAAGGGTACTCCGTTTATCTGGGCAGCAAGGGGATCAGCCTTTATGCCTGTCGCTAACTATATCCGCGAAGTCCCATCCAACAAGATCATGTTTGGGCAGAAAGCGAAAGTATCTACTAAGCGTAATGTAAATGGTAGTGTTATTTATTATACTCCAGTATTTGATAAACCAAAACCTGCTAAGGTACAAGAGAGTGATATTGAACTTCTCAATACCTTTATGGAAGATATCGACAAATGGAATACTAGAGTTATTAAAGAGTTCAAGGATCGTAAAGATTCTGTAATAGCTAGAGATGATCTAGATGTTGCTAATTCTTTAGAGGTGGCGGATAGCATCTGATGTCATCAATGCTGTTACATAAAGTACAGCATTTCCTTGAGAAAGCGTCGAGGGGTGAAGGCGAAGGTCTTCCCCCTCACCTTATCGAAGAGTTTAAGGAGATGTGTGGCTCCGCTATCGAAAGGCAGTTTGCTAGGAAACCTGAGTATCGGGTACGTATGTCCGGTGTAGGTAAGCCCCTCTGCCAACAAAAGATGTCTATCAGAGAGGACAGAGAAGAAGAGGTAGACTACACTCTCGTAATGAAGTTCTTGTTTGGTGATTTGATAGAGGCTGTTGCTGTTACAGTATTGAAAGCCTCTGGCGTAGAAATACAAGGAGAACAGGAAGCTGTTAGTCTTGACATTGGTGGTACAACCTTAAGAGGAACCTACGATGTAAAGATAGATAACAAAATATATGATATTAAGAGTGCTGCTCCCGGTTCCTTCTCTATGAAGTTTGCAGCTAATCGTGGCTACAACAACATCAAGAAGGATGATGTTTTTGGTTACGTGCCACAGGGCTACTTATACTCTGAAGCTGCAGGTACTTCCTTCGGTGGTTGGATAGCAATCAATAAGGCTACTGGAGAGTGGGCTGTATGTGAAGCACCGCTGGTGCAGGATGAGGATAGAGAAGAGGCTCTAACCTTAGCCGATAATAATATAAAAGAAGTGCTTAACAATCCTACTATTGATAAGTGTTTTACAGACTCTATAGAAACTTACAAAGATAAAGCAACGGGTACTGTTAAGAAGACAGGCAATCGTCTTATGGATAGAACCTGTGGTTACTGCGGCTTCAAAAAGTATTGCTGGCCTGATGCTGCTTATAAGATGTCTGCTACTTCAGCAGCTAAGACTAAGCCTAGAGTATGGTATACAAAGCACGTAAAGGATGAAGTGTAATGCCCTTATATATGCCAGAAAGAATTAGCGACTTAGAAATACAACAAAACCCCTATGCAACCTTTGTTTACTTTGATACAGTAAAGGGCGATTGCTTTGTTCAAGACAACCTGCATGTTAAGTCAGCCGCCACTAATTCTAATCTCATATGCATAGTTTTTGCAAAAGATATGTCACCGGATGGGTTTTGGTCGAAAGAAGAGTTTAATAGCACTGGAAAGTCTGCAATATCTGAGGGCTTTGTTGAAATACGTAAGCAAAGACAGGTCAACAAACTTGTAGTCTTTCCTATGGTGCCTTTTTCACTTGCTAAATCAACCGCCCCTGAATGGGTTCAAGACTATATGGATAAAAAGTATATAGATATGGTAAATTTAGGGTTTACACATGCGATTTAGATCAAAATTTGAAGCTGAAGTTGCAATGTCCTTAGACAGGCTTGGTGTATCCTTTGAGTTTGAGCCTGATAAGATACCCTTTCAACCGCCGCCAAGGGTCTACATACCTGACTTTTATATACCTAGAAATGATATGTATATTGAGGTTAAGGGCAGGTTAACACAAGGCGATAGAGTTAAACATCTGCTAGTACAAAAACAAAATCCTGACTTTAACGTTAAGTTCTTCTTTGCAAACGCTAACAAGAAGATATACAAGGGGTCCAAGACTACCCATGCAGATTGGGCAGAGCGCCACGGCTTTGATTGGGCGCATAAAAGATTGCCTGTGGAGTGGTTTGATGAGTGATGATGGGTTCACGTTCAATCCTGACGAAGATAGTGTCATGGATGAGGAGATGAAAAAGAAGATTTCAGAAGAGACTTTTTTTCTCTCTCCTGACAGGCTATACATAGTCTTAGACCCCATATCTATTGACAAGGTTACTGTCCGCGCATATGATACATCAGACTCAGAAGAACTTAGCGCGGCCCATATTCTACAGCAGGGTATGCTTAGTCTTCTGGAAACGGATTATGATTACTTAATGCAGATAGGACATGAAGCTACATTAGAAAGTATATCAGAGCATCGTAGTAAAGAAGGTAGTACAAAGATTACTGTCGATGAAGTTTATGACAATGTGATACGGGTTGAATTTAGCAAGGACAACTAATGCCGGATGAGAAAAAATACTTAAGCTCTATACAAGCTATAGATAATGACAAAGAATTATCTTACTCAGTAAATAATCCTGATCATTATAATCAAGGAAAAATAGAGACTATAAATATTATACAAGACTCACTTTCTCCAGAAGCTTTTCGAGGTTATCTTAAAGGTAATATATTAAAGTATATGTGTAGATATGAGTACAAGGGTATGCCTAAGAAAGACCTTCTTAAGGCCGAGTGGTATCTAAAAAAACTTATTAAAGAGGTAAAGAATTAAAAATGAGCAACAACTACTTCCCTACAGACTATCAAGAGTTTATCCACTTGTCTAGGTATGCCCGTTGGTTGGGGGACAGGCGCGAGTCTTGGCCTGAGACAGTCTCAAGATACTTTGATTTTATGCAGGAACATCTAAAAAAAGACCACAACCATACCATTCCTAATAGAGAGGAACTTGAAGAGGCTGTACTTAGTCTTCAGGTAATGCCCTCTATGAGAGCTTTGATGACTTCCGGTCTTGCTCTTTCTAGAGATAATACCGCAGGATATAACTGTTCATACATTCCTGTAGACTCTCCGCGATCTTTTGATGAGATACTGTACGTTCTTATGTGTGGTACAGGAGTAGGCTTTTCATCTGAAAGAAAGTATACAGATAATCTACCTGTTGTTAACGAGCATTTTGAACCTACGGAAACGACTGTTGTTGTGCAGGATAGTAAGGCAGGGTGGGCTAGGGGCTTGCGTGAGCTAATTGCCTGTCTCTACGCAGGTCAGGTGCCAAAGTGGGATTTGTCCCGTCTACGCCCTGCGGGAGCGCGTTTAAAGACCTTTGGTGGCAGGTCGTCCGGCCCTGCCCCTCTGGATGATCTTATGAACTTTACCGTAGTTCTGTTTAAATCTGCTGCGGGTAGGAAACTATCTCCGCTGGAATGCCATGATCTTGTATGTAAGATTGCAAGTGTTATTGTTGTTGGTGGTGTGCGCCGCTCTGCACTAATCTCTCTATCTGATTTAAACTCTAACAGAATGCGTGTTGCTAAGTCTGGTGATTGGTTTAGGGAGTATCCCTACCGAGGGCTTGCCAATAATTCTGCAGTTTACGACGAGCGCCCAGACATGAACACGTTTCTAAAAGAATGGTATTCTTTGTATGAATCAAAGTCTGGTGAAAGAGGTATCTTTAATCGTGGCTCCGCTAAAAATAAAGTTAATAGTATTGGTCGTCGTGATCCTGATCATGTATTTGGAACTAACCCTTGCTCTGAGATCATTCTAAGGCCTTATCAGTTCTGTAACCTCACAGAGGTAGTTGTTCGTGCGGAAGATACTGTTGGCTCTCTTACAAAGAAGGTAGAGCTAGCAACTCAGCTAGGAACTTATCAGTCGTCACTTACTGACTTTAAATATCTAAGAAAGATATGGAAGCAGAACACGGAAGAGGAAAGGCTGTTGGGGGTTAGCCTTACTGGTATTCTAGACAATGTGCATCTGTCCAAGGTGGACTCTAATCTTCCTAAAGTCCTTGAGGGGCTAAAAGAAGTGTCCATTAAGAGTAATACTAAGTTTGCTGCTAGCTTGGGAATAAACGCATCCACAGCTATTACCTGCGTAAAACCTTCAGGAACTGTATCTCAGTTAGTAGATAGTGCTTCCGGTATTCATCCTAGACACAGTGAGTACTACATCAGAACTGTGCGAGGAGATAACAAAGACCCTCTTACTCAGTTTATGATACAGAAGGGCATACCTGCAGAGCCAGCTATAGGCAATGAAGACAACATGACAGTCTTCTCCTTTCCTGTTAAGTCGCCAGAAGGTGCTTTAACTAGGGAGAGTATGACTGCTATTGAGCATCTTGAGCTTTGGAAAGTATATGCAGAGTACTGGTGTGAACATAAGCCCTCCATAACTATCTCTGTAAAAGAGGATGAATGGCTCAAGGTAGGTTCATGGGTATACGAGAACTTCGATTATATCTCAGGAGTATCCTTCCTGCCTTACTCAGATCACACCTATCAACAAGCCCCATACACTGAATGCACTGAAGATGAGTATAAAGAGTTGTTGACAAACATGCCTAAATCTATAGTATGGGAAGAGCTAAAGAAGCTTGAAGTAGAAGACACTACCACAGGCTCTCAAGAATTAAGCTGCACAGGAGATGTCTGTGAAGTTGTTGATATTGGTTTGTAGGTTACAATGATAAAAGAAATCCAGATAACTGATGACATGCGGCAGTGGGCCGATAGGAAAGCTTTCCTGCTTGGTGAGTTAAACAACTCTATAATCAGGGGTGCAGGGTCATTAGCTGGATACTTGGGGGAGAAGATAGTCGTAGACGTTCTGGGTGGTTCTCATCAAAACACCTTTGATTACGACCTTACCCTTGGGGATGGCACAACAGTAGATGTCAAAACCAAGCAGGTATCTTCTCCTCCAAGAGACTACTACTCATGTTCAGTTGCTAAGTTCAATGCTAAACAGAACTGTGATTCTTATGCTTTTGTTAGGATTAAGAATGACTTTACTATGGGATGGTACTTAGGTAAAATAACTAAAGATGAGTTTTTTAAAGTAGCTACTGAACACAAGAAGGGAGAGGTAGACCCAGATAACGGCTTTGTATTTAGAGCAGACTGTTACAATCTACCAATATCTATGTTAGAGGCTAGTAATGAGTAAGAAGGCTGATGCGCTCCTTTACAGGATGTCCGTATCAATTACTTCAAGTGGAGATATAGCTTTGGATTTTGAGGGTCCCCCCTCTGCCAAAGATATAGAAAACATTTTTGATAAGTGGAATCCTGAGTTTGAACACACAAAAAAAATAGTCTCGCTGGTAAATTACCTACGAGACTATAGTGATCAGCAGTACAGGGATTTTAAAGGTATTATTTATTAGGTATCTTTTTATCCTCTTTTGGTTTCACTGCTTCTTCATAGTATACTATCAGTTCTTTCTGCTGCTTAATAAACCTTTTTAGCTCAGACATATTCAGTGCAAGGGTTTCGTAGTCTCTTACGCTTATAGCGTAGAATAGGAAGTCACCCTTCTCTTGGGTAAACCTTGCCTTGAACTCTTCAAAGTTACTTTCATTAACTACATAAAAGTATATACCGTTCATGTCCACAGGTCTGGGACGATTTTGAATAGGTACGTTTCTACTAGCCTCTACAGTCTTAATCTGTAGGGGCATTATTTTTCTAAAGGTGTCGCAACCACTACTTAGCAGGAGAAGCGGGAGCAGCACCAGAGATAATTTCCAGTGATTTAAGAAGTTTCTTAGTTCCATTATTTATTTTCTCTTCTGCTAACTTAGGGTCTTTAATACTAAGAGCTACTAAATTACTTTTTCTTAGCCTGTTTATTAAAGTGTCTCTGTACGTATTGGCTATATCAAGTCTGGTTTGAAGTTCAGTGTTTAACTTCTGAAACTTGTTTCTGTCTTCTTCCATAGTTTTTATAGTGTTATCTTGGATTGCTTTAGCAGTGGCTAGCTTCACATTATTCTCAGTCAAAGTCTGTATGCGCTCTTGCGTATCCTTGTAATAATAATACGCACCATAGCCAGCACCGCCAAGCAATCCAAGCACTATCAATAGAAGATAGAGTTTAATCATTTAACAAGTTTATTCTTAGCCTTGAGAACGTTCATTCCCAGTGTGTTGATAGCTGTTAGAATGCCCTGAAGTTTTTTATTGTCAGCTTCGTTGGGCGTAACAGCAGCCACTACTGAGAAGCCACCTAACACGGCAAGGGCTACAACGATTACGGTAATAATTAGTGTCATTTTTATCTCCTAAATTGATCTAGTTCTAGTTCACGGATTTGTGATTCGGTCTTTTCTTTTCTTTTAATATTTTCGTGATATCCAAGACCATTTATAAGTACAGTAAATAGATTAGGGTCGTACTTTCGTATGGCATCTCCATTAGTTTCTATTATTTCAATAACGGCATCTACCATCTTAGGGTCTTTCATAATCTTAGACAGGGCCTCTGCTTTCTTCTTTCTAAACCCAAGAAGTGCTACCTCAGTTGCTACGTACTTAGGGCTAATAACTCCTCGCGCAACACTGTAAGTACGAGACAGAAGAGACTCAACGCCTAAACCTTTAGGAGTTGTGACTTTAACTCCTGCACTAGAAACAGTGTCTCTATTTTGAATCATCAAAAACTGAGCCATTCTAGTTAGCCCGGTAAACTTCTCCTCGCCTATGATACCTCTAACCGTATTAGAAACATCTCTGTCAAGTACAAGCGAGTATAGTCTCTCATAGTCAAAGTCTCTCATATATTGACCAACCCTAGCCTCTCTCATCACTCCGTATGAAGCGCGGGAGATAGCCTCTAATGTAAGATCAGACATAAGCTCTTTTACGGCGTCATCTCCTACACCTATCTCTTTTGCTACTTGAGGAAGAAGAGTATCAATTCTAGACTGTCCCTGTGGATTAAGAATGAAGAAGTTCAAGAAGCTATCATAGTCGCTTATCTGTGTGGCCCCTTGCTGCTCCGGTCCAAATCTAGCCATGCTCTTCAAGAAGTTCTCTCTTAGATTAGCCTGTGCTTGAACATTCTTAGCCGCCCGTTTAACTGCACGGTCAACCTGCGCTTCCGTTCTGCTTAGAAGTTTAGTTCCTCCAAAGAAGTTATCAACTGCTAGATTGTACTGTGTAACTCTATCAAGATCAATAAGCCCAGCCTTCTCAAGCTCTTTTAGTGCAGGGCTTTCTAAAATTTTACCACCAGCTTGATTAGCCCTTGAAAGAAGCTCTCCCTCTACAAGCTTATCAGCAGAGGATACTTTTCCATCGCGAGGTATGAGAGGCTTTATGCCCTTTGCTTCAACTATACCTGATATATGTCGGGCAAGCAGATCGTTTAACAGGTTTCGAGTAATCTGTTTTGCTTTTCCAGTTAAAACATACTCGCCTGTATCACTGTAAAACCCACCAAATGTTTTTTCTAGCTGTTTTACTAAATCTACACCATCCTGTTGTTCTCCAGAAATAAGCTTATTAAAGTTAATCCATTTTATAGGGTCTACTTTATGAGTGCCGTTTGGATTAAAGTGGTCTACATTATAGCCTATAGGGTTTCCTGCTTTGTCTCTATAGCGCATGACTACATTATTAATGTAGTTTGTTTTTGCCCTGCGTATAGCTTGACCTGCCTCTCCTTCTTCAGGGATAGTGTCTATAATGCTTCTAGACAAACTGCCCATTTTTTCAGAAAGCTCTCTCTTGCTATCGTACATCTTCCTAGCTTGCTCTGAGAACTTAGATGAATACTCTTGTATATCGCTTACTGTAGCGTTAATTCTAAGGTCTATATCAAGCTCTTCACCAATTTCTCTAGCAATTCTGAACACATCAAAGTCTGTAAAGTCTTGAGCAGCCCCTGCGTATTCAGACCTAAAGAAGCCCTTTATCTCATTATAGTTAAAGTTATCTGCAGTGATACCCTCAAGAACATCATCTGCTACGCCTTTCTGTTTCATAGCCGCTTTAAACTCTTCTAATATAACTTCTTTAAGTTCTATGTTAGAGTCTAAAGCTTCTTCTACAGCAGCTTTGCCTTCAATGTTTGATAGCGCCTCTAGAGTAGAAGAATTACCAAGTTTTTTACCCTTTAGTATTTGCTTTACTTTTTCTAATCTTGTCTGACCAATGACATTATCTGCAGTTCCATACAGATCGTCTAACCAATCTGTAATGTCAATCTCATCTCCGTACTGAGAAAGCTCTTCAAATTGCTTACGGGCCTTGCCTGTAATCGCTGCTTTTCTATTCCTTGCATATGTTGCTAAGGACTCTGCAGCATTCTCCGCATCTATTTGATACTTTTGAGGATCAAGAAAAGAGTCAAGAAAACGAACTAAGTCAGTCTCAGTTTCTCCTACAGCCTCTTCTACCTGTTCCAATCTGCGTGTAGCTTGACCTTCAAGCTCAGGAACGGCTTCTTCTGTAAGCCGCCTAACAGCGGGATCACCCATATCTCCTGCATCATCTAAAAGACTGTTACGGGTAATCTGTTCTACAAGTTCAGATAGACTTTCTTTATCTTTTACATTCTGTGTAAACGCAGGGTCAGCAACTAAGTCTACAATCTCTTGAACGAGATCATCTAACTGTGCTTTATCATTGCCTATCTCTTCAACCTGCTTAGTGCTAGCAGCTTGCATCGCGGATATAAAGCTATCGAACTTAGAGTTCTGTACACCAGCATCTCCAGCAGCCCCTGCCAGCCTGTCTAACAGCCCACGAAACTCTACAAACTGTTGCTCTATATTTCTTTCATTCTCAATTAACTGAGTAATTTCTTTAGTATTTTTTAAGGTTTTGGCTAGACTAATGTTCGCTTCTGGAATGGCCTCCCGCATCATCATAAGGGGAATAAGGCCAGTGGCCTTGCCCATAGTAGTTTGAAGAAGCTCAGGGTCCACCCCAGCTTCCGTAAGGTCTACTCTAATATCATTCAGTAGCTTTAATTGTCCGTAGACGTTAGTTCTATCTTCTTCAGGTAATGACCTGATAAACCTAGCAAAGCCATTGAGAGACTCTTGTTCTTTTTTTGTAAGGTTGCTTTGCTTAGGTATTATCCCCGTCTTAGCAAGCTGCTTAACCTGTTCATCACTTAATGCACCCAAGAAGCTTCCAAAACCTACAATTGCAGACCCAAAACCTTGTCCTGATTTAACCAACGCTTTATAGGTTTTATCAAACCCTACAGAGCTAAATATGCCTCCCCCCAGAGCGCCAAACAAAGCACCGAACTCTTCTCCATAAAGATTTCCCGCTATAGTTGCTCCAGTAACAGCACCTACTTCAGTCATAGGTATTTCTAAAAACTGTTTGGGAATATCACTAACACGTTTTCTTCTAGCAAAGGAAAGAGCGGCCTCTTCACTGTCTATGAGAGTCTTATCCTTAGATTTTCTAGCAGAAGCTACCTTCTTTCTAGCCTCTCCTATTGCCCTGTTATTCTCTGCAACAGTCTTAAGTAAAGGCTTCTGTTTTGAGGTAAGAACGGCTCCTACTCTTTTTGCGTATGCCGCTTTGCGTACACCGCCTAACTTAAAAAAGTTAGTTATAGCAAAGGTTGCTTTATCTGCAATCTGCAGAGTAGCCTTGGCTATTTCTTCATCGGTAGCCTTTAAGATATCTTTACCCATGATATCTTCCGCCTCTTTAACTAACTTTTTGCTGCCCCTTGTAAGAAACTTTATACCAGCAGCCGTGCCGCCTATAACTTCAGGAATAGCGCGAACTACCTGCTCCGTTGTAGAGGCCTCTGCTCGCCAGTAGCCTGTAAGTTCATCAGCCTCTCTTGCAGTTACAGTGCCAGCCTGACCTGCTAATCTATCTATAACCCCCTTAACAAACTCTCCTTCATTCTTTAACTCTGGAGACTCATCAAATATTTTTTTAGCAGTTGATAGTACTGCCCCTGCCAGAGATCGGTCTTCTTTTTCACGAAGGTTGTCAAAGTACTTTTCATACCTTTCTGAGTCGTACACTTTTTGAGGTTTTGTAAAAAGCGTTTCAGTTTGTCCCCTGCCTTCAGTTCCAGTATCAAGTCCAAGAGGAACTGCAATAGTATTAGCCACGCCAACAATATTATCTACAAAGAATTTACCAAGTGTAAAAACATCACGCGCAAGACCAAGAGTATCCTCTTCACCCGGAAGCCTATCAATGGCGCGTTCAATAGTTTCAGCCCGTGTAGTAAGCTGATCAACATTTGTTATAGAGGGTACGCCACCTACCTCTTCCTGTTCTTTCGCATATGCTCTCATCAATGACGATGAAATATCTACAGTATCCTGTACGTCTTCGCTAATCGTAGTATCTTCAATACGCTGTAAAACAGCAGGGTCGGGTTGGAAGGGCGCAGGAGCTACCGGCTCTTGTTTCTCCTGTTCATCTTCT
>Ga0208767_1000121_pt1 | contig 53150 bp, 48 predicted proteins | sample VirMetDEL_Mar_21_FD_184514 | JGI IMG/M metagenome (GOLD analysis project Ga0208767, IMG submission 184514) | Aqueous microbial communities from the Delaware River and Bay under freshwater to marine salinity gradient to study organic matter... | ecosystem: Environmental > Aquatic > Marine >...
CGGGCGCAAGGACTATCTTGTTATATTTGCGTCATGAGGCCAGTCAAAGATGGTAAGGTAGGGGATCTGCTCAGTAAGTTGGAGAAGATGCCGTCTAATCAAGAGGTGGGGGACCGTCTTTTGAGTGAAGCCATGAGGAGGTTTCCTGCCCTGAGAAAACTTGGGGAGGTAAGTATCGTACCAGATAGGGAGTTTACCAGAGAGGTGACTGGCATAGGGGATATCGAGTACTATGGCCCCGAACAAGGGGCTATTACGTACCCATCTGGTAACGTGGTGGACAGGCCGTCACCCAAGGGGAGGCACACGGTGCTAGTTAACCCCGATACCAACGACTCTCAAGCTGTTGCTTTGGACTTGCTGCACGGTATGGCAGAGGCTGACCCTAAATTCAGGGATATGCTGGAGTATTTCGGTGACAGCTTAGACGAAGGGGAGATTAAATACTGGTACACCCAGGACAAGAAGGACGGGTACGCTGGCGACGGGTACGATCACTACCGACAGAATTACATAGACGGCAAGCTCAGAAACCTGTTGTTCGAAGGGAATGACGATGACTTCGCGAGAGCACGATACAACCCAAGAGAAAGACAAGATATGCGAGGATACAACCCTAGAGCATACGAGATTTTTGAAATGATCAAATCATACTTAGAGAAATGAGCAATTACGGACCACAGGTGAGCACTCTGCTAAAGGTGCTGGAATCACCTACCGCCAAGGCGAGGGGGATCGAAACCCCTAGGAACACAACCTTCAGGGTATTGAAGGAGGTGTTGGAGAACGACCTCACTCACAAGCAAGACAAGCATGGGGAGCCTGAATATCAAGCGAGGCAAATCATGGGGGAGCCCAGGTCCCCAGAAAGGCTCAGGGCTGGACTGGGCGGCATCAGACTCCCTACCGAAGAGATCGTCAACGCTGTTCGCTTTCTGCTGGGCAAGCACAAGGGGAACTTCTTTAGGTTGGATGAGCATTCTCATGGATACTATGAAGACGCTGCAGGAAACAGGGTAGACCCCGATAAGAAGGAGAAAGAAAGAAAACAGTCTGAGTACATAATTCCTCAACCAAGGGAAGAGGGTGGACCTAAAACCAGCAAGCAGCAGGAGGCTGTTGTGAACATGCTACTTAACGGACTTCGTCAGTGATGCTAGGACTAGGAACATCAATAAATACGAGCACAGGGAAAACTGGATCTGCTGCAAGTCAGCCTGCTGCAGTAATGAGTTATTACTCAGACTTTACTTCTGATGCTGACGGGTTTGATTCGGATGGTAGTACTGGGAGTACAGACCCTACAATTAACTTCAATGTAGACAATATTGGAGGAAGGGATGACTGCTTAAGCATGACACTGACGGACGCCCCCACTGGTACGTTTTATTTAGAAAGGGACGCCACCGCCGATGCAGAGGGGTGGAAGATTGGCGACTCTGTTTCTGTAGAGTTTGAGGTCAGGTTTGCAGACGTGGCGCCTGTTAATTCAACCGACTTCGCGTTTCAGATCAGGCTTGGAGGTTTTCACTCTTCCAGAAAGCAAAATATTAACGGGACGGCAGACGACACATGGAGAACCATTACCCACACGTTCGATAATATAACCCAAAACAGCGGGACGTCAAATGCAAATCGTGCGTTCTCTCTTGCATTTAACAACTCTGGAAGTAGACCAGCAAACGGAGACATCATTTACATAAGAAACGTATCTGTAATACAAACTCGATAATAGCTATATTTGCTTCATGGATACTACCCTTATTGATACCATCCCCGCTGTGATCGATACCGTCACCGCCGTGGTGGCAGACCCAGAAGTGGTCATGGACGCTGTCGAGGAAGGCAGTGCAGTCTGGAACTTCATCGTCACGAACATTGGTGAGCTCGCTATCGGAATGCTTGCTTTCATCAAAATCCTCGTGAACCTCACTCCGACCGAAAAAGACAACCAGGTCTTTGGCTGGCTTGATAACCTCATTAACATGATCATCGCTGATCGCAAAAAGGCCTAAGAATGGCAGACGACAAAAATAAAGTGCCTGTCAGGGCCAGAAGATCTAGCCCTCTTTCTGCAAGGAATAAGACCAAGGACGCTGGAGGTAAGACAAAGACTGGGGGTATTCTCGGTCAAGACAAGGAAAAGAGAAAAGTCTCAAATCCGTTCGGTCAAGATAAGGACGCAACCACCAAGTCCAAGAGGAGGGCTGGACAAAGAGTTCAGGTCACCCGCACCGCTTCTGGAAAGGAAAAGATTGTTTACGGAAAAGATGGGGGAATCAAGAAGATTAAGCGTAAAGGAGCCGCAGCTGAAGGCGGAAAAAAAGAGAAGCTGAGGTTCAGCAACGGCGGAGGTATCAAAGCTGTCAAGAAGTACACAGCTGGCGGAAAGGTCGTTGCTCAGGGCGCTGACAAGGACGACAAGAAGGCCGACAAGAAAGCCGCTCGTCAAGAAAAGAGAAAAGACAATAAGCAGGCTCGTGCTAAAAAGCGCGGAGACCGCAGGCTGAAGAGGGACATCAGGAAGGGTAGGATTAATCCAGTCCCTGGAATGGCTGCTGGAGCCGCAGCCGCATCTGGAGCAGCGTCCAAGGCCGCTAAAGCCGCTAAAGAAATAACCAGAAAGAATGGCTAAGGCAGTAAAGAACAGGTTCGGTAGAAAGGTTACAAAAGAAGTGACCGAGGATGGCGTGAAAACCAAAGTGATAACCGACCGTAAGGGTCGCGTTAGAAAAGTAAAGACCGAAAAGGACGGGGAGAAGACTGTCATAAAAAACACCAGAAGGGGGCAGAAGACTAAGCAGAAGAACAAGTCTGAAGACGGGGTCAGAAGTAAGTTCAAAGAGGTTTACAGGGGTGACGGCGGAAGAATGGTCACCAAGAGAAAGCAAACCACCAATCGGAAAGGAAAGGAGGCTGGAATGATCAGCATGAAAGACAAGATCGTGGATCGCAAAAACTTCAGCGTGAGGCGTAAAACCAAGGGTGTTGACCCCAAAGGAGGAGCATAATGATGAATAACAGCAACATGTCTGACATGATCAGACAAATGATGGAACAGAAGCAAGGTGCTCAGCGCGGACAGCGCGTTCGCCGAGACAAAGACATGCCCGAAAAAACCATCATGGGTCAAGACACCTCCACTGTTCGTAGAGAGCAAATGGAGAACGGAGAGACCAAGGAGTATGTCTGGGTTGACATGAACGGAGACGGCGCTATGTATGACGCCCCGAACGAAGAATGGGAGTCTATGGGCGCTGTTAAAGTTTATGGGAACTGGAACGAGTACGCCCAGGGCCAGCTTGACGATGGAAGCATGTTTCTGATGGACGAAGAGTTCCCGATCAGACAAGACGAAGAAGGTAGATTCGTTCTCGACGAAGCCGTGAAAGAAGGGTCTATGCAGAGCCCTCAATACGAGGAGACCATGCGCGGAAGAGAAGAGGCGGAAGAAATGGGTCGTCAGTCTACTGGTGGCCCTGGCGCTTCCAAGATGCAGGACCTGCTTGAGAGACTCTCTGATAAGGGTCGCCAGAAACCCAGCATGTACAGCGGTGGTCGAGTTGTCGGGTTTAGATAATGGGCAGTAAGGGATACTTCAACCCTAGGCTCAAGACTAAAGATTTCAATAAAAAACTAAATGCAACTTTCCAAAAACCTGTCCCTCAAGGAGGTGACAAAAAGTATCACGGCTTCAAGGCTTGGTTTGAAAAACGAGCCAAGCGAAAAGCAGATAGCGAATCTGAAGGGCATAGCTGAGAACGTGTTCCAGCCTGTCCGAGATCACTTCGGCGTTCCTATATACGTGTCCTCTGGATATAGGTCCCCTAGGTTGAACAGCGCCATCGGAGGTAGCCCCTCATCTCAGCATTGTCAGGGTAGGGCCTTGGACTTGGATGCAGACGTGTACGGAAGGATTAGCAATGCCGATATATTTAGGTACATCAAAGAGAACCTGGACTTCGACCAGTTGATCTGGGAGATGGGTAGTGAGCTGTCTCCAGCTTGGGTCCACGTCTCATATGTATCAGACAGGGAAAACAGGAAAAAGGTTATGAAGGGTACGCGGTCGCCGAGCGGGGTCATGATGTACTCTCCATGGTGAGCTCCTTGTAAAATCTCTGTATCAGAAGCCTGGCCTTTTGGGTTATGGCGTATCGAACCCTATAGTTGTATTTCGTCTCCTCCCTGAAGAGGTGGTCGTCCATTTCTTGAGATGGGGTAAGCTTATCGAAGTGCTTGTATATGTACTCCTGATTTAGAAGCGGGTATATCACCCTATTGGCCAGGTTGTCATGGTTCATACCATAGTCCTCGGAGGCGTACTTTATTGTAAAGAACTCCAGGTCGTAACACCAAAGAAGGAACTCAAGGTGGCTAAACGAAATGCTGTTTTTGTCGCAAAACTCAATCCTAACCTGGTGCAACCTCTTCAGGTCATTCCTAGATACATACCTGGGTTTCATCAGGGAGAAATCCCTAAACATCCTTTTTCTAGCTACTTTGGACTTTGGCATGATTACCTATCTTTGATACATGAATACAAAAGACAAGGAGTTTATCGCAGAGGTCTACTCCCTGATCATTCAAATTGAAGATCTCATTAAGAACTTCGGTTACGAAGATAGGGTCATGTCAGCCATGATGCTAGGGGTTCTGGACGTAGATATGACCAAAGAGCCCAAGGAGGGTGACGAGATTCAACTGAAGAGCGTGTTCAGTTACAACCTAGATAGCAAGCTGGAATTAGAGATGGTCAAAGAGATCATGGACCAGCAATTCGAAGACCCAGACGAAGACCTCAGCGACCTGCTGGGCGACATGGGTATATCCCTGAACTAATGGACGGACTTATCAGAAAAATTATAATCGGGCAAGACCCGAAAAATGGAATGGCGTACTTCGTAGGTATGCGTGCTGGAGACGGAAATATATCCGCAATCATCCAAGATGACAGCTACCTGCACAAGTTTGGCAAGTGCAGATACCTAGTGTACACAGAAAGCAGCAAGGGCACGGACCTTTGGAAAGCGATTGACGATATGCCATGTTTGCTAGAATTTGATTTAGACTTCTAATATAATGAAATCACTCGAACACTTTATTGTAGAAATAGAAAAAGAACTTCAAGACACCATCAAAACCGAATCGGGGCTAGAGCTCTACATAGACACTCAGTACAATGAGTTCGAACACAGAACCACAGAAGGAACGGTACTCGCACCGCCCGCCAAGTATAACACGGGTGCGAAGGCTGGAGATACTATTTACTTCCATCATCATGTGGTCATCAATGGTGGTAGTCCACTTTGCAAAGAAGACAATCAGTATATCGTCAACTATAGTCACGACCATGCGGCTGCGAATCAGGCGATCGCTTACAAAGACAAGGACACTGGCAAGATCCATCCGATCAAGGGTTGGAGTTTGCTTGAGCCTGTTGATGAAGGTGGTGAAGGATCTGACGAATCTGAACTGAAAATAGTTAAGCTGGAAGAAGACCCAGTCACAGAAGGTGTGGTATCCTTTTCATCCCAAGAGCTTGATGAACTCGGCGTATCCAATGGAGACGTGGTTGGCTTCAAAAAGAACAGAGACTACAGAATTAAAATCGATGGCAAGGAATACTACAGGGTCGCGGTCACGGAGCTCCTCTACAAAGTTTAATACCCTCTCGGCTGCTGTTAAGCTAATGGACGCCATGGCGATAGCTATTGACAACATGATCGAAGAGGTGAAAAAACCAGTAGACCAGGATGTAAACGGATCCGCAAGAAAGGCCGAACTTCAAGCTGTAAAACAAACCGCTGTCGACTGCAAGGAGCTAATACGCGAACGGCAGTCTCTAGAGCAGATGGTAAAAGAGCTACAAGAAAATGGAGAAGTCCAAGAAGACAAAGACTATTCAGGAGGGTTCGCTGAAAAGTTCAGCAAGTAATCACACCTTGACGACGAAGTCGTTTAATTGGGTATCTTCGTCTACGACAGATCACATATACTTTAACGACGAATGGAACGGTGAGTACGAAAACTAGAAGAAATTACAAAGAAGAGTACAGAAAGTATGGATCAAGCGAAGAAGCCAAAGCGTACCGTGCCGAACTCAACGCGCACAACCGAAAAAAGGGGACGTATGGTAACGGTGATGGCTTGGACGCCTCTCACTCAGGTGGTCGCATACGTGGCTGGCTCAGAGAGAAACTAAACAGAGCGAACAACAGGCCTAAGAGAAGGGCCAGTAAGGGTAAGTAATCGACACGACGGCCCCCTACGTAAAAGGGGTTGATCAAACTGGGGCGTAGTTCAGTTGGTTAGAGCGTCTGTCTTATACACAGGATGTCGCGGGTTCGAACCCCGCCGCCCCAACCAGCCCTTGTAGCTCAGTTGGATAGAGCAACAGCCTTCTAAGCTGTCGGTCCCAGGTTCGAGTCCTGGCAAGGGTACATAATTAAATAGAATATGAAGTTTACTTTTCACGCATTAGGATTGCCGCACACAAGGACTACCGAGGAGTTCAGTGCCTGCGCTTACACACAGAAGGTCTTGAAGTTCTGCAAGATGATGACAGAACGAGGGCATACGGTAATACACTACGGAACAGAAGGCAGTGATCCGATCTGCACTGAGCACGTCGACGTACTGACCAAAGAGACTTGGGATAAGGTTTACGGGGATCACGACTTTAAGAGCAAGTTCTTTACGTTCGCTACCGACGACGATGCGTATCAAGAGTTCTATAAGACAGCTATTGAGGAGGTAGAGAAAAGAAAAAAGAAGCACGACTTCATCCTCGCTTTTTGGGGTCATGGTGTTAGAGCTATCTGCGACGCTCACCAGGACCTGATTGTAGTAGAGCCAGGAATCGGGTACTCTTCAGGTCACTGGGCAAGATGGAAGGTCTTTGAATCCCATGCTTTGCTCCATGCATACAGGGGTGTCGGTAGCGTGTCTCGTGCAATTATGGATTGGTATGAGACTGTGATCCCCAACTACTTTGACCTAAAGGACTTTGAAAGAGGTCCAGATGATCGGGATGATTATATGCTTTTTGTTGGAAGGGTGTATGACGGAAAGGGTGTCAACATTGCTATTCAGGTTACAGAACACCTTGGGATTAAGCTGAAGATCGCGGGACAGCTGGGTGACGAGTATAGCTGCGTGGAGTGCCTTCCAGATCACGTTGAGTATGTCGGATATGTTGGCCTTGAGGAGAGAAAAGAACTCATGATGAATGCTATTGGCAGCTACGTTCCATCAATGTACATAGAGCCTTTCGGGGGCGTTCAGGTAGAGAACCTTTTGTGCGGCACACCAACGATTACTACTGACTGGGGCGCTTTCTCAGAAAACAACATTCACGGAGTGACAGGGTATAGGTGCAGAACCTTTAATGACTTTGTGGAAGCTACTCAAAAGCTGATCAATAAGGAAATTGATTATGATGACTGCAGAAAGAAAGGAGAAGAGTTCTCTCTAGAGAATATCGCGCCTAAGTACGAAAAGTACTTTGAGGACGTAATGAACGTATACACCAACAAGGGCTGGTATCAATTAAAAGAAGATGTCGAAGTATAAGTGCGAGTGCGGCAAAACCGTAGACCATAGCGGAAGCGTATCGATCAAAGTCATTGACGGCCAGGTTCGTCACGATGTAAAGTGCGAATGCGGGAAGTACATGGAGCTGGCTGAAAAGAAGGTTGGCATGCCCTCATTCAAAAGCAATCGCTATGGACAAGTCCGATGACGTTATTCGGCTGGACAGTTCAGGTGAGCAAGGAGAAGTTATTTCGCTCCACGGTCTTGACATTGCTCTTCCGAAAGTTCCAAAGAGACCAGACATTCTATTCCACGACTTACCTAAAAGAATGCAGATGTGGCGCCGCACCGATGTGCCACAGGAACTGTCGAGGATTAGAAGTATGGATGAGTGGTTCGAGAAACCAGCCGAGTTTCGACGTGCCTTTTCTCCTTTCATCGAGCAGGAGTTTGAGCGCAGGCGTAACGGTGTTTGGTTTTACAACAATGGTGTGCCTACGTACATTACGGGGCGACACTATATGTTCCTCCAGTGGAGCAAAATCGATATCGGATATCCTTCGTATCTTGCGTTCCAACGTGAGATCTTTCTTCACATGGCTGCGTGCGAAGCTGATCCCCGTTGTATCGGTCAGCTATATACTAAGTGTCGCCGTTCTGGCTATACTAATATCTGTGCCGCTGTACTTGTTGACGAAGCTACGCAAGTAAAAGACAAGCTCCTAGGAATCCAGTCCAAGACTGGTAAAGACTCCCAGGAGAACATATTCATGAAGAAGGTAATACCGATGTTTCGGAGCTACCCATTCTTCTTTAAACCTATACAGGATGGAACGACGAACCCACGTATGGAACTCGCTTTTCGGGAACCATCGAAACGAATCACCAAGAAAAATAAGACGTCACAGAAGGGTGACGCCCTCAACACCATCATCAACTGGAAAAACACCACCAACAACGCCTATGACGGAGAAAAGCTACACATGCTCTACCTCGACGAGGCGGGTAAGTGGGAGAAGCCAGTCGACATCAGGGAAGCCTGGAGGATTGAGCGAACTTGTCTCATCGTTGGTAAGAAAGTAATCGGTAAGGCCCTGGTGGGCTCCACCGTAAACCCAATGGACAAAGGCGGTGAAGAGTACAAGAACCTCTGGGAAGATTCAGACCCTGCTGAAAGGAATGCCAACGGAAGGACCAGGAGCGGCCTTTACCGTATTTTTATACCTGCTGATCACGCTCTTGAAGGTTTTTTTGATCTGTACGGCAACCCTGTTGTGGATGATCCTGATGCTGAGATAGAAGGCGTAGACGGGGAGATGATCGATCAGGGCAGTAAGACCTACCTAAAAAACGAGAGAGACAGCCTCAAGCACGACCCTTCTGAACTAAACGAGATCATACGTCAATTCCCTCTAACTGAAGACGAGGCATTTCGTGACAGCATCGAAGGCAGCATATTTAACATCGGAAAGATTTATCAGCAGATAGACTGGAACAGCAACATGTTCCCCGACCCTGTCGTGACGGGTAATTTTATCTGGAAAGTAAAAGACAAGGAAGTTGTATTTTCTCCAGACCCAAAGGGTAGGTTCAAGGTGTCTTGGATGCCGCCGAAAGACAGGAGGAATATATCCAGGAACGAAAGAGGGAAGAGAGTTGCTCCGTTTTCAAACTTCGGATGTGGTGGGGTTGACTCCTACGATCTTGACGAGACTGTTGATGGCAGGGGTTCTAAGGGGGCTCTGCATCTATACAATAAGTTTAATATGAACGACGACATACCCAGCAACATGTTTGTATTGGAGTATGCGTCACGTCCAGATCTAGCCAGCATATTTTACGAGGATGTCTTGATGGCAGCCTTTTACTACGGCTACCCGCTCTTGATCGAGAATAACAAGTACGGTATTGTAAGGTACTTTGAGAAGAGGGGTTATGACGGATACGTGCTAGATAGGCCCAAGCATCTCACGCCGCCTGGGGCGAGGGTGAACGTCAAGACAAAGGGGATACCATCTACGTCCCAAGACGTCATACAGGCTCACGCTCACGCGATTGAAGCGTACATCCACAACCATGTTGGAATAAAGCCAGATACCGCTGACTTCGGTAACATGTATTTTAACAGGACTCTAGAGGACTGGATAGGGTACAAGATCACGAATAGGACAAAATATGACTTGACTATTAGTTCTGGCCTTGCCCTTCTCGCAGCTCAAAAAGTAAAGCAAGAAAGAAAAGAGTCAAACTTCGAGGGCAAGAGGTTCTTCAGGAAGACAAAGCCAAAAGAATGGCACCGTTAAGTTTGTTATATTTGCGGTTAGATGTACGGCAAGCAAGGCAAGAACAGTATTGGCTTTCCAGACCCTCTGGCTTCAAGGGAGCAGAAAGAAAGTGAGAAGTACGGCCTTTCGTATGCAAAGGCAATTTCATCTCAGTGGGGAGCTATCGAGCGAGATAATTCGCTTTACAAGAAAAGGGCCACTACGTTTGAGAGAAACAGGGCATACGCAAACGGAACCCAGGATACCAGCATTTACAGGCAGTTGCTGAACAGCCTCGACCCTAGTAACGCTGACGGAAGCTTCTTGAACCTGGACTTCACCCCCGTGCCTATCCTTCCTAAGTTCGTTAGGATTGTGGTGAACAAGATACTATCAAGTGATCCGTACCCAAACCTTGAGGCAGTCGATCCAATATCCTCTAGCGAAAAAGATGCGGAGAGGAGGAAGGTTAAGATGATGGTCCAGAACAAGGACAAGATCGCTAAGGTTCAAGAGAAAATTGGTCGTGATATATCTGGAGGCAAGGAGATACCAGAGACTCTTGAGGAGGCAGAAATTTTCTTAGAGACCAACATCAAGACAGCTGGCGAGGTCGCGGCTCAGGTTGCAACCAACATGACACTGAAGTGGAATGACTTCAATGATTCCATATACAGGAGGTGTGTCAATGACGTGACCACGCTTGGTATGGCTGTGACAAAAAGAACAAACGACCCCAACTACGGAATCAAGATTGAGTACGTAGATCCGAAGAACTTTGTTCATAGCTACACCGAAGACCCAAACTTTGGGGACATTGTGTATGCTGGTCATGTGAAAAGAATTTCTCTTCAGGAACTAAAGAGGATTGCTGGGGACCAGTTCACTGACGACGAGTACGAGAAGATTGCAAACCAGGTCGCAAAGAGATACTCTTACGACATGTCGACTCCAAGGTCTTACGCAAACGACAATTCTTTTGGGAACAACCGTGGTGCATACGATCAGTACATGGTGGACGTCATGGATTTCGAGTTCTTGAGTCTTGATTGCATGACTTTCGAGCAGAAGGACAATAAGTACGGGAACACTGGCTTTTATTACAAGGGCGAGAACTATAAGGCTCCGACCAACTCTGTATATAACAGGAGTGTCACCAAGATGCACAACGTTACGGTGTACGGTGGGTGTTACGTAATGGGGTGTGACAAGATATTCAACTATGGTATAAAGAAGAATCTTCCGAAGAACATGCATGACCTGACTAGGACCACGATGTCCTACTCGGTTGTTGCAACAAACCTTCAAGGAAACATACCTAAGTCTATGGTTGACAGCTGCATAGGTTTCGCAGACCAGTTGCAGCTTACACACCTGAAGATACAGCAGGCAATCGCAAAAGCAAAGCCAGATGGTATCATCATTGATATCGAGGGCTTGGAAAATGTTCAGCTCGGCAAAGGCGGCGAACTCCAACCTCTCGATCTCCACGACATCTACGAACAGACAGGTGTCTTCTACTACCGTAGCAAGAATCCCGAAGGCGGTTTCCAAAACCCTCCCATCAGGGAAATCGGTAACAACATACGGAACATCAATGAGTTCATCAACCTTTACAACCACTACCTGAGGCTGATTAGAGATGCCACGGGAATCAACGAGGCTATGGACGCCTCTACACCGAAGGGTGATCAACTGGTTGGAGTTAGACAACAAGCTATTGCTGCTGGCAACAACGCCATCTACGACATCACGAACTCCTCGATGGTTCTGTTCAAAAAGGTGTGCGCTGACATCGTTAAATGCATTCAGGTAATCCCGAAGAACAGCATCCTGTACAGGGCCTATGAGAACGCTATTGGAAAAGAGAACTCCGACATCATAACCACCTTTCACGACCTGCCTCTTTACAATTTCGGGGTGCATGTGGTAAAGGAAATGGAAGAGATAGAGAAACAGTATCTGGAGCAAAACATTCAGGCCTCTATCGCGCAAAAGGAACTAGACATTGAGGATGCTATTGCAATCAGGCAGCTGAAGGACGTGAATCAAGCCGAGAGGCTTTTGATCGTCAGGCGGAAGAAGCGTATGGCTAGAAACCAGCAGATGGCCCAGCAAGGTGCCCAAGCCCAGGCTCAAGCTCAAGCTCAGTCCGCTCAGGCGGCGTCTCAGGCTAGACAGCAGGAGATGCAGATGCAGGCTCAGATTGACGCCCAAACCATGCAGATGAAGGTTCAGCTTGAGATGGAGATGGAGAAGCTCAAGCACGAGCACAAAAAGGAGATCGAAACCATCAAGGCTGAGGCAGTTCTCGGTATCAAGACGGACGACAGGGAGTACAGAGAAAAGCTTGAAGTCTTTAAGGAAGACAGAAAAGACGAGAGGGTTAAGAAGCAAACCTCTGATCAGAGTAAGTTGATCTCACAGAGGCAGGGTCAAAGAGACGAAATCTCTGAACCTGAAACCACTGCCCAACCCCCTATGTCTCAAGGGCAGATGGCTCAACAAAAAACTATACAAGAAAAATTTGGAATAAATGGGCAGCAGTAAGACAACGGTAAATCTAGACACCGCAGCCAGACTGGACATCATTTGCAGGAAGGGGGACACCTTTTCCCTGGCCTTGGATTTTGAGAAAGAAGATGGAGCGGGGGGGACGGCTGGCGCCGCCACCGAGTGGGACATGGACGTGAGGGAAACAGATACTTCTGATACCGCCATAATTGAAGACACGTCTTTTACTTACACGGTTTCTAACGGAAAAAAGACCAACTCCAAGCTTACCATAGTGGCAAGTGCGGCTACAATGGCTGCAATATCCTCTGGGCTGTACGTTTACGACCTTCAAAGAACAACGACAGGAAGTGTAGTGAAGACCCATCTTTACGGGACCTTCAAGGTAAATGAAGACGTAACTCTGGTTTGATATATGGCCCTAAACTCCGACGCGGATATAAGGGTTGTAATAGACAACGCGGGGACGATAAACGTCAGCAAACCCGCTAGTTGTTCTATCACCATAGCTGATCAGGATGTAACCTGCATCAACCTCTCTGAGACGAGCCAAGTGGCTTGTGTCGCGGAGCAGACGGATACTACCGTAACCATCGTCTGCCCAATACCAGTAGAGGCAGAGGTGGTGAAGATCACTGAGGATCTGTGCTCTGCTGTCATATCCGTGGACCCAGCAACGTTCGTTGACGCAAGCAGCTTTGACGGTCAAGTTGTTGGTCCTGCAGGAGACCAGGGACCCACTGGTGACACAGGTGTTAAAGGAGATACTGGAGCGACTGGAGCGACTGGAGAGGATGGTGACACGGGTGCTACTGGAGAACAAGGGGATACGGGTCTAACTGGGGACACTGGTCTTACGGGGGCCACTGGTGAGCCTGGTCCAAGAGGTTATGACGGAGGTGCGGGCGCCACGGGGGCGGGAGCAACGGGTGCTACGGGTATTCAGGGTGCGACTGGACCTGGGGGCGGAGACTCTGGTGCTACGGGTTCAACGGGGCCCACGGGAGACACGGGCGCTCAAGGAGACACTGGTGCGACAGGTCTAAAGGGTGACACTGGTGCAGATTCGACTGTGCAAGGCCCACAAGGTGACACGGGACTTAAAGGAGATACTGGTGCTGACTCTACGGTTGCTGGACCTAAAGGAGATACAGGGGCTCAGGGAGATACGGGATTGCAAGGTGACACGGGGGCTGCCTCCACTGTAGAAGGTCCGCAAGGCGATACTGGTGTAAAAGGTGACACAGGAGCAGATTCCACTGTACAAGGTCCGCAAGGCGATACTGGATTAACTGGAGACACAGGACCAGCTTCTACTGTTGAAGGGCCACAGGGAGATACTGGCGTTAAGGGTGACACGGGAGCAGCCTCCACCGTAGAGGGACCTCAGGGTGACACAGGATTGCAGGGTGACACAGGAGCGGATTCAACCGTAGCTGGGCCCCAAGGCGACACTGGATCTACTGGACCTAAAGGAGACACGGGTGCAGACTCCACTGTACAGGGGCCTCAAGGTGACACAGGTGCTACTGGACCAGCTTCCACTGTTGCAGGCCCTACAGGCCCTACGGGTCCAGACGGTGACACAGGAGCTACGGGGCCTACGGGTCCAGATGGAGACACTGGTTCTACAGGACCTACGGGGTCCAGTGGGGCTACGGGTCCTGACGGAAGCACTGGAGCTACTGGATCCCCAGCTGGAGAGCAGTGCCTCTATTATAAGTTTGAGTCCGACACAGACATTCCGAATGATGCATCAACGGAAAGCGCATACATGGTGGGGTCCGACACAGACCCTGCAAATGCTACTATTCTGTACCTTCATGAAAACGGAGTTACAAGTTTTTCAGACAGCACGATAGTAGACAACTCTTCCGTTCTGGACTTTTTTGTCGCTCAAGGAGGGGCTCTTGTAACTATAACGGCGTCTGGCGGAACGGAGTGGCAGTTTACATCTACGGGAATAAATTCCGCAACGGTAAACAGTAACACGTATTACAAGTTTGGAAACATAAACCACCTAAGTGGATCTTCTGCTCTTCCAAGCGCAGCTGTGGTTCACAAAATATGTTTGTCCCCCTTAGCCGTAGGGGGTGATGGAGACACTGGAGCCACTGGTGCTACAGGGGCTACTGGCGATACGGGTGCTACTGGTAATACGGGTGTTGCAGGAGATACTGGGGCAACTGGTCCTATGCTGTTTTGCACGGACTTGGTTATTGACAGGGCTATAGACTCTGCAGACGAGTTCTACCCGACAACAAGTGGGAACAGCGACACATCAAACGTAACCGATACAGCATACATCTACGTCCCCACCAATACCACTGACGCAAATCTTTTTGACGCCATAGCCTCTGCTGCCTCTAACATTGATCTTGAGGCTGTGTTGAGGGTGTATGGTGACTTCAATAACAGTGGTACAGACACTGCTGCCTACTTCCAAGTCACCGCAATAGAAAGTGGAAGCTACACCAACGTAGGGCCAGACAACATTAGTTTCACGGGGTATAGGGTTTCTGTCTCCCACATCTCAGGATCCTCTACCCTAGACTGGCATCAAACCAACTCTGGTAGCGAGAGCTATCAATTCTGCTTCGATTATTACGTTTGCTGCGGGACAGACGGGAGCGGAGCCACTGGATCTACGGGGCCTGACGGCGACACTGGAGCAACAGGGCCTGATGGGGATACGGGCGCTACAGGACCTGATGGTGACACGGGTGCTACAGGTCCAGATGGTGATACTGGGGCTACGGGGCCTGATGGGGATACGGGTCCAGGCGGTGATACTGGGCCTACTGGGGATCCTGCTGCCAACACCCTCTGTTTAGATTTTAAAGGTGAAGACTCCACTAACGTTGTCTTCCAGTTTTCCTCTAGCCAGACTCAGGGGGCTGCGGATCCGAACGAACTTGAGATAATCAAGATTTCAGATGCAGCCCTCGATTCTGACTCACAGCAACTTCTGGGGAATATTGTAAGCAGCGGGCTCGGAGGCACTATGGTGGTCTACGAAGATCCAGGGGGAGTAAACGAAGAGCAGTTTATTTATGAGTACGCAGCTGTAATAGATGCTGGAACTCAATTTGGTATTGTTGGTCTCAGTTTTGTTTCTGGAAGCTCATCGACTTTTGACACGTATGGTGGTGGTGCCAGCAACAATATAGACGTAAAGATTTGCTTTACGACAGGAATTTCACCTATCGGTAGAAGGCCGTTTGGACTCAAGTATACAAACGGAACATCGGGTACCCCAGGAGACGGGGAAATACTTCTTTTGACGAGTGGGGGGACGGCACCAGCTGACGTCACAAGCATGAAGCTTGACGAGGACATGGTCTTTAGCACAGGTTCTTTATCCCTGTCTGATCATTTCGATGATATAGCTTCTATAAGAAAAGGTGCAATAAATATCGACACTACTGGGGGTGTAATGAAATACACCTTTTCTCAGGCCAACTACACTTCTCCTACGCTACTTCTCAGTAGTCTAACGCTCGTCAACAACGGAGGGGTCAGTGATATTTCTTCGTTCTCTGGTGACACGGTGTTCGTACTAACCTCCACAACCGAGGGACTGGCAGGATCTGATGGCGCTACTGGACCTCAGGGTGCCACGGGACTTCGAGGTGACACTGGAGTTCCTGGCGGGTACGGTGACTCTGGTGCCACTGGTCCTGATGGTGATACGGGCGCTACAGGACCTCAAGGCGCTACTGGACCAGAGGAGAGGCTAGAAAACGACATCGACATCTTCCTTCCGAACGCAGCCAATGAAGAGAGGATATTTGGGAAGTTTACAAAGGCTGACGACATTGAAGCAGGAGATGGAACTAAAACCGCACTGGACATTATCAAGGAGGCTTTGATCCAGCTCGGAACCTTGGGGACCCCTTCTATAACTGGAGACCCAGCGAGCATAAACTACGACACTACCTCTACTTCTACTTCTGTTTCGATTAGCTCTACCCTAAACAACGTAAACGACTCTCAGGGGGCAGATTTGTCCTTTCAGTTGCAAAAGTTTACTGGAGCTACGGCAAACCAGAACTCCAACTTCGCCGATGAGGGGTCAGCGATCGTAAAGACGGGGTCGGGAAATCAAACCGCGACCTTCCCTGATCAGACTGTTTCGTTTGCAGCAAACCCAGCGTCATCTACATTTCAACACTTTAGGGTTCAGGTTACTGATAGCCAGACAAACGAGACGGTAAACAGCGACATCCTTACTTACGACCCCACGTACTCTGCTGTAACCATAACTGGCTTTGCTGCAACCAGAAGGGACAACGCTAGTATAACGGGGGAGTCCAACGCAAACAGAATTGAGTACAACGGACGGAATAGCTTTACAGGAAGTATAACCAAAAACAGCCCAGCCGTTCCGCTTCAGAAGTATGAAATTAGAGACGATTCCAATAACGTTGTAAAGGCCGCAACTACGATTACAGGTAACACCACCTTGTCTTCTGTTTACGATGATGAGGGGTTCATATCTGTGCCTTCTTCAAAGACGTACACGATAAAGGTTTGGGATGACAAATACCCTTACACCACATGGACTTCCACGGCTGCGGCTAGTGCCACCTATGATGTAGAATGGAACAGAAACGTAGTAAAGGCCGTAGCCTCAACAGACGGAGCCACTGCGCTTACTGGGGCGGCTGGAGATAACTTCCAGGCCCTGTACGACATCTCTAGCAGCACAAGGATGAAGCGGGCTGCCGAGCCGTCCAACCTGGACTATCAAGACACTAGTAGTACTCAGCTCGACGTTACTTTAACGTTGGGTAGTGGGTTCGCGGGAACCGCTGCAAATGGAGGGGTGTTTATATACTTCTTTATCCCAAGTATATACTGTAACTGGGATGACGGGGACGGACAGACGATTACTGGTACTGGTGTCGGTGCAAACAACCTTAGGGTGATTCAGATTGACACGGGTGGCAGCCAGTTTACTCAGGTGGTTCAGCCCACGACCAACGCAAACGGAGACTTGTATGTGTTGGATTACGACAGAGAGATTGAGACGGAGTACGGAAACTCAAGTAATAAGACTAAATTTATAATCCTTAGGACGATCGACGCTGTCACGATCAACCTCAGCGGATACAAATACAGATTCGACAATAATCCATAATGCCAGTATTTACAGGAGTTGTACAGAGACCTGACGACGGTGTTCAGGTTGTCATTAACCTTGAGCAAAGACAGGTCAAGGGTCTTGGCATATTTCAGACCGTCAATGAGCGCGAGCAACTCAATGCCAATGTAAGGTCGTCCCCGTTTATGGCCCTTATGGCTAACGACGGAAAGGCATACATATTTGACGGGAATACGGCAACTCAATGGAGTAACAGCTCGTACTGGACTGAGGTAGGGTCGGGGTCTGGTGGTGATACAGGAGCTACTGGGGCTACTGGGGTCGGACAGACTGGAGCCACAGGTAATACAGGAGCGACAGGTCAAAAAGGAGATACTGGTACTGGAGGACAGGGTGCTACTGGTAACACTGGTGTTAAAGGTGATACTGGTGCCGCTGGTAGCCCTGGCGGGGCCACTGGATCTACAGGTGCGACTGGTGCCTTGGGAAATACAGGAGCTACAGGCAATACAGGAGCTAAAGGAGACACTGGAGCGGATTCGAATGTTCAAGGCCCACAGGGTGACACAGGAGCGACTGGTAACACTGGTGTTCAAGGTGATACTGGCGTTAAAGGAGATACGGGCGCTCAGGGAAGCCCTGGGGGAGCAACAGGAGAAACAGGCCCTCAAGGAGCAACAGGCCCTCAAGGAGCAACAGGAGCTGATGGCGCTATTTCCCTAAAAATGGGTAAGATGACCATATCTTCTTCTAGGCACGAAGGTGGTACTGATGAGTTCCTTTTTTCTGATGCAGACGCTACTGACGGCGGGTACGAGAAGATTCCCTTTGACACTAGTGCTATAGCGGACGGCCTTACTGTAGACGCGACCAACTTTGAGATAGATATCGATACAACGGGAACGTATGTTATTGCCTATACCATAAACTTCTATAAGGACGATGGGGGTCAATCTCTCACTCAGTATAACTACAAAACATACGCCGCAACATCTGCAGGGGGCACGCAATATGCCGAATGTATAGTTGACTACAATATTATCCCACCGAACTCAACAAGTGATTTTAGAACGGCAATCGGATTAGAAATCGTTAGCCTTTCCGCTGGGGACAGTGTTGCAGTTTACATAGAGGGTATAGACAATGATCTCGGAAGTTCGTCGTCATTGGGGCTTCAGATAGCAAGTACCGACCTTGAGTACAACGACGATTTCACGGGGTCTTCAAGGGGCGGCTGGTTTCAAGTCTTTAGGGTTGGATCTGGTAACGACGGGGATACAGGCCCTCAAGGAGATACTGGAGTAGCTGGAGACACAGGAGCCGTTGGAGACACAGGCGCTAAAGGCGACACAGGGGCGGCATCTAACGTTCAAGGCCCGCAAGGTGATACTGGAGCCGTTGGAGATACTGGTGCTGTTGGAGACACAGGTGCTGTTGGAGACACAGGTGCTGTTGGAGATACTGGTGCTACAGGGGTAGGCACCCAAGGTGACACTGGAGCTACTGGTCTAGGTAGCCAAGGTGCCACAGGCGCAACTGGAGCGGGCACTCAAGGAGATACTGGAGCTACTGGAGTGGGCACTCAGGGTGATACTGGTGCAACTGGAGCGGGCACTCAAGGAGATACAGGAGCTACTGGTCTAGGTAGCCAAGGAGATACAGGAGCTACAGGGGCAGGTAGCCAAGGAGATACAGGGGCTACAGGAGCAGGTACTCAAGGTGACACTGGAGCTACAGGAGTTGGAACCCAAGGTGATACAGGAGCCACAGGGGTAGGCACCCAAGGTGATACAGGAGCTACTGGAGTAGGTGCTCAGGGAGATACAGGAGCCACAGGGGTAGGCACTCAGGGAGATACAGGAGCTGACGGAGACGTGTTTTCATTCCAGGGGAGCGTACAGGCTAATACAACATACAGCAAAAATGATGTTTTCTACTACTCATCTGGAGTTGCTGGAAGCAACATCACTTCGTTCAGGGTTTTAGCGTCTAGCTACACATCTCCTAATCAGTCGGTGTCGTCATCAGCGATGTTTAATGCATTGGTTGTTGATCTTGGCAATGGGGATCTAGAGACTTTCTCTATATCGCAAGGCGGTGCTGCAGGAGCTGAAGGCGCTACAGGCGCAACTGGAGCGGGCACTCAAGGTGACACAGGCGCTACTGGTTCCACTGGAACTGTGGGAGAGGTTAGGCAGGGAAGTACTATTATAACTAACCCGCAATCCATAAGGCTTGGTTCCGAATTTGGGCTGACGGGAAACAACAATGCTAACGCTGACGTCAGTCTTTCAGCAGATCTTTCTGATTTGTCTGATGTAAATTCTGTTCCTCCTGCTGATGGTGATGTACTTCAGTATTATCAAGGATCGTACTATCCTGCAAAAATTGGAGCTGGAACGGGTATAACGGTTACTTCAGTCACCCCGTCTGCTAATGGTGAGCCATCTACTGAGGTCCGATTAAATAACTCTGAAGCAGCCTCTGCTATACTAGGGTCCGCTAGTTTAACTGACCTAAATGACGTGGCAACGGGGGCTTCCGAAGGAGAGGTCCTAAAGTATGATGCAACGGCTCAAGCGTGGAGTCCAGCCCCAGACAATGACACAAACACCAACATAGCTAACACTGAGCTGTCTCTTTCTGGAAACAGAAACTTTGATGTGAACGGAAATTTTCTGTCGTTCAAAGATGGAGCCAACGTTAGATTTCAATACAACCCAAACGACGGTCATTTTGAATTTATCAATGGACTAAGAGTTACGGGTGAGTTGGAGGCCGCTGTTGGAGGCATGTCTTCTGGTCAAATAAAACTCAAAGAACCCTCTATGGGGGGTAATAACGGGGTGATCCTGAAAGGACCGTCAACGAACCTGACCAGTGATGTGACGTTTATTCTTCCAGATGCGGACGGAAGTGCGGGTCAAGTGATAAAAACTGACGGGTCTGGAAACCTGTCTTTTGTTGATCAGCCGAGCGGAGGGGGCGGTGGTTCGGGTTACACAGGGCCGATTCCGTTGACAAACATTTCAGGAAGGTGGATATGGTCATCTGCTGATGATGGGGAACGTATATATACAGGTCACAGCTCCTACGGTCCTTTTAACTGGTATAGTCACAGTAGTGAAGCAGGTAATACAACCATAAAGGTTTACAGCTCAAGCCACAGTATAGACTCAACCAATGGAACTCTTGCGGGGTGGGGATTGGGGCAGCATGGAATTCGTGTCCCTACCACTGATAAAAAAATTAGAGTCGACTTTGCATTTAGGCTTCAAAACGCCCCAGCGTCTTCTACGTGGGGCTGGAGCGTTTGGAGCGCTGACACGCCTACTTCAGGATCTACCTCTAATGCAACTGCAACTCTTCGGGGTGAGTCGGATGACGTCACTCATGCCTCGAATAGCACTTCTAGATTTTATCACGGGTCTTTTACAACCACAAGTGACATAGACGAAGACTATATCTTGATCATGGCCGAAAACAGGTCTGGATCTCTTGCCAGCTCCACTTACATGTACGCTCAGTACGCTGTTTATCTAGTAGACTAATGAAACCACCTGAAACACCTATAACTCAGCTTGACTCAAGAGCAACGACTGAGGATATCATCAATAAGATAAACGAGATAATCAATAACATCAACGAGATGTGGACTCAAAATGAACCTGCTTAATTGTAACTATATTTGCTAAATGTCAGAAACATTGACTAATAGGATTAGGAGACTTCTGAAAAAGCACGGTCTATCTGGGGTTAACAAGCCTAAGAGGACTCCTTCGCACCCTAGAAAGTCTCACATAGTTCTGGCAAAAGAAGGGAACAAAGTAAAACTCATCAGGTTTGGGGAGCAAGGGGCCAAAACGGCTGGAGCTCCAAAAGCTGGGGAGAGTAACGCGATGAAAAAGAAGAGGGCGAAGTTTAAGAGTCGTCACGCTAGAAACATAAAGAGGGGCAAGATGAGTGCCGCTTACTGGGCAGATAAAGCAAAATGGTAAACGCAATAGTTACATCGGTAGACGCCTTAACTCAGTTCGAGTTGTTGGCGATAGTGGGGTCCCTGATAGGGATGTGGATTAAGTTTCAGACGGACTATACGACCCTGAAGGCCAGGGTACACGCCCTAGAAAATGACAACGGAGAATTGAAGCAAAACATAAAACAGCTTCTTGAAGATATACAGGAGATCAAACTCCTTCTCGCTAAAAACAAAGTAGTATGAACAACACTAGCCAAGTCGCATTCGGTCAGATCGGAAGTGCGCTCACAACAACATCCGCCGTGGCCGCTCCTTCTGGTAAGTCCATTGTGGCAATCACGGTTCTCGCGGATTCTCAGACTGTAACCGCTTCGTCAGAAGACACAGAACTGTGTCCTGATCTTGCCATCGCAATACCTTCGGGTGTTACGGTTTACGGCAGGTACTCTGATATAAAGACCACCAGCGCCAACGGGGCTATCTACTACTTCGGCTGATGAAAGCCGTAAAGAATAAGAAGGAGTCAAAGCTAAAGGTGCTCAACAAAAAGGTGAGCATTGAGCCACCTAAGGGGTATCACTGGATGGAAGAATCTGGTCGTTACTACCTTATGGAGGGGGATTACAAGCCTCACCCTGGGGCCGTAGCTAAGGCGTCATTTAAAACGGTCTCACATGGCTAAGACGGCAAAGAAGTCAAATCCCGCCCTTTGGAAGCGGATTGTGGCTGCCGTAAAAGCTGGTAGCCAGGGTGGACGACCTGGGCAGTGGTCTGCGCGTAAAGCTCAGATCGCTACAGCTAGATACAAGAAGTCTGGAGGTAGGTACAAAGGAAAGAAGTCTAAGAGTAACAGCCTCTCCAAGTGGAGTAAGCAGAAGTGGCGTACCTCAGACGGAAGCAAGTCTGGAGGCAAAAAAAGATACTTGCCAGACAAGGCATGGAAAAGCCTGTCTAAATCGGAGAAGGCAGCTACGAATAGAGCCAAGGCTAGAGGCAACGCCAAAGGCAAGCAATTTGTTAAACAGCCAAAGAGAATCGCAAAGAAGGTGGCCAAATACCGTAAGTAATTTGTGTTTACATTTGTGGAAAATTTAATTTATGGAAGAGAATACTAATCCAGAAGTGCAGGAAAATCAGGACACGAGCTGGTCTTTCGTAGAAGAAAGCGAGGTCTTGGCCGCACAACAGGAAGAGCAACCACAGGGGGACGTCAGGGTCGAAATGACTGAAGAGGTTCCAACTGAGGAAGGCCACTCAACGGAGGAGGTCTATACAGAAGATAACGAAGATTACGAGCAAGGGGACGTAGAGGGGGCTGTGTTTGAATACCTGAGCGAAAGGCTGGGTTACAACGTAGAGTCTATCGACGACCTCATGCAAGTAGAGCAACAGCAGCAGCAAACAGAGCTTGACGAAAGGATTGAGGTAATTATGGACTTTGTCGAAGAGACGGGTCGAGATCCTCAAGACTGGTTCATCTATCAGCAGCTTAACCCCTCCGAAATGGATGACGTTACTGCGATTCAGGTTCAACTGTCTAGTGATTATCCCAACCTTTCTCAGGAAGAGGTCATCACATTGATGAACAACAAGTACAAGCTCGATCCCGATCTGCACTCAGAAGAGGAGGTGAAAGTTTCGCAGCTGCAACTCAAGATCGACGCTCAAAACGCCAGAGGCAGCATTGACGAATTGCGACAGCGGTTCGCAGCACCCGAAGCGGTTGAGAGCGAAGGTTACGAGACCCCTTTCGACGACGAATGGTACAATGCCATGGAGTACGAGACGGGATCTCTCGACGGCGTCCAGTTCGATCTGGGCAACGGACAGAGCTTCACGTTTGGGCTTAATGACAGGTACAGAAGTGAGCTCGTTGAAAAGAATTCTCGCCTTGACGAGTTCTTTGATCCCTACGTCCAACGGGATGGTAGCTGGGACTACGACAAGCTGAATGTTCACAGGGCTGTAATTGACAATATGGAACAGATTGTTCAGGCTGTATATAAGCAGGGCATGAGTGACGGTCAAAGAGGCATTGTGAATCAAGCGGCTAACGTCGGTGTCCCGACTCCGAATCAAGGTGGACAAACCCAGGAAGACAACCTGACAGCACAACTAAGACAAGCGCTGGGAGGGGACTCAACTTGGTCTTTTTAACACAACAAAAAACCTTTTAGATAAAAAACTATGGCGGCTATAGACCCCACCCAAAATGCGTCAGACGTCAACTCTTTGTTGAAGACGTCTGCCGATAAGTATGTCTCCCTTGGGGAGCTTCTCGACTACAACAAGCCCGATAACAGGGACTTGTTGGTTAAAACCTACGGTGATCAGGGCATCACTGGCTTTCTCCAGCTGACGGGTGCTACCCGTAGCGGCGGTACGAACGATGAAGTTCAGTACTGGGAGGAGGGCAGACTGCACAAGACTGTCGCGGTGACCAACATCGCAGCAGCCGATGCAGAATCCGATGTCTCCCTCACCGTGGCTTCTTACACGAACGGTACCGACAACCCTGTCAGACTGAACGACATCCTCCTCACCCCTGGTGGTGACAGGCTGGTCGTTACTGGTTTGGCTGACGGATCTACCGTTACTTGCCGTTCTATGGACGGTAGCGCAGTCACTGTTGATGATACGGATCATAACCTTCCGATCATCGGTAACATCTACGCTCAGGGAACGGGACAGCCGTCTCAGTTCTTCCAGACGGATGTGACCAAGCGCACCAACCCGTACTTCATCACGAAGGAGACCTACCACGTTAATGGTTCTCAAGCCACTAACATCGGCTGGATCAACATCGGCAACGGTGACTACAGATGGTACGTGAAGGGCGAGATGGACACGCGGAAGCGTTTCATGAACCAGCGTGAGATGATGATGCTGTTGAGCCAGAAGTGGGGTGAAGACCTCGGCAACGACAGCAATGACTCCATCGCTTTGGCTGGCGGAGAAAAGTCCGCTGGTTCTGAAGGTTACTTCGACGCTATCGAGCACAGAGGTATCACGACGACTGGCACCTTCGGTGACGGCGCTGGTTTCGCTGACATTGACGAGATCATCTTCGAGCTCGACAAGCAAGGCGCACCTGCTGAGTACGCCATGTACGTTGACACGGCTACGTCCTTGAAGATCGACGACATGCTTGCTGCTGGTATCGCTACCCAGACCACTGCTGGTCTGCCTGGTCAGTTCGGAGCCTTCCAGAACAGTGCCGACATGGCAGTTCAGCTTGGCTTCAAGAGCTTCTCCAGAGGTAGCTACACCTTCCACAAGCACGGTTGGAAGCTCCTGAGCGACCCGACTCTCCTCAACTCCTTCAACGCTGGTGAAAAGCCCTACCTCGGTGCTATGATCCCGATGACGCAGGTTACTGACGCCAAGACTGGCACGAAGGCCCCTGCCCTGGAGATGAACTTCAAGGAGACCAACGGTTACAGCAGAGAGCTGGAGCACTGGGTTGAAGGCGGTGGCGTTCTCGGATTCAAGACGAATGACGAGGACTTGGCTAAGTTCCACTACCGTTCTGAGTGCAACTTGATCACTCGCGCTGCTAACCAGCACGTCCTGCTCAAGGCCTAATTAATCTGAAGTGAGGGGAGGGGGTTTCGGCCCTCTCCCTAATCTTCGCAACACAACTAGATATGGCTGATAACCTGATCCCACTCATACCGCAGACTGCAAGCGCCACCATGACGCTCACAATCGATGCGGCTGAAACCGCAAAAACGGTTGATGCTTTCGATATTGTCTCTGCAAAGCTTTTGATCGACGCTAACGGTGCTGATGCCGAACCGACTTACACCGTTCCCGTGAACGCCGCTGTTGGTCAGATCGTCCACATCGACGTCACTAGCTTGAACACTGACACTGAGGCTGCTGCCGCTGTGGTTAAGCTGACCTACAAGGACGCGACCCTGACGTTTGACGCCGCTGGAGAAGAAGCTACGGTTATGTTTACCGAGCTCGGCGTGGTTGACGTTAGTGACCTCTTTAACGGAACTGCTACCTCCGCTGGAGTTATTGCATAAAACAACAGGTAACTGAGGGGGAGGAATCGCCTCCCTCTCTTTTACCACTCACTTTTAAATTTTAATTCAATGCCTACTACAACCGCAAAGCGGGGACCTGGTCGTCCCCCTGCAAAAAAGACCGAACCAAAAAAGGAATCCCCAAAGAACATCATCAAGAGGGAGGTAAACCCAGTAAAGGCTTACGAGTACAAAACCATAAAGCCGATGGGTGCAACGTACATGATGCAGCAGAAAGGCATCACTGTGTATGACCCTGAGACCGAGATGGTCAGGGAGATTAGATACTGTCCAAACGAGAACAGCATTTGGAGGGATGATCAGTCCCCTGCCGCCAGAAGAGAAAGCATTGTCTTCCTTGAAGGTCGACACTTTGTCCCGTCAAACAAACCGAACCTCAAAGCCTTCTTGGATGCCCACCCAGGAAACAAGAAGAACGGAGGTAAGATCTTTGAAATGGTAGACAAGGAGAAGAAGGCAGAGATTAAGGTCGACACTGAGTTCTTGGTTGCTGATGCTGTCATGATGGTTAGGGATAAAGATCTCAACGACCTGCTTGCTGTGGCTGTCGCTCAAGGCATGAATGTCGACAGGCCAGTGAACGAGATTAAGCACGACCTACTCGTGTTTGCCAAGAAGAACCCAAAGAGGTTCATTGAGTCCTTCGACAACCCTGTCGTGGAAATGAAAGCCAAGATGAGGCAGGCAGAGAAGTTCCAGATCCTGAAGCTCGACCCAGACGGTGTTCGTTGGTTCGATACTGGGAAGCTGATTGTGTCTGTGCCAGCAGGAAAGAAGCCCCTTGACATACTCGTGAGGTATTGTCTTACTGAGGCCGCAGTTCCTGTTGTCGAAGAAATAGAAAAGCAACTGAATCGCTGATCAAAGCGCATACCACGGAAAGAGCCGCCTAGAGCGGCTTTTTCTTTTTGTATATTTGCTGTATGGCAAGCGTTCAAGCCGTATACAACACACTAAAGGATGCAGTGAATAAAGAGCAGCGTGGCTTCGTCACGCCCGCTATATTCAACAACTTCGCTCAGGTAGCCCAGCTCAACATCTACAACAGGCTCTTTAACGAGATGAAGGATGCCAGCAGGAAGAACAGGGCGCAGTTCAACCCTAAAGAGGACAAGTCGTACTACAAGAAGATAGAGGAGGACCTTTCGTATTTCTCTAGATCTCAGAACATAACAAAGGCTGACGGGGTGTTTGACAAGCCCGCAGACCTTTCCAGGATTATTTCGGCTACTACGTTTGGTACTGTCATTATGGGGACGTCTACTCGCGTTCCGATCGAGCTATGCTACGACGAAGGCAAGATCGACAGAATCCTGATCAGCGACCTGTCTGCCCCCAGTGAGTCCTATCCAGTGGCTTTGGTCGGAGACGATATCGAGGTGTTCCCTTCCAGCATACAGAGGATAAGCCTTAGGTACTACAAGTACCCTCAAGGCAGGACCATAGTGGCTAACGGAATTGGTGAGCGGAGCGCATCGCTTCCTACATACACGACACTGACAACAGCTGTAAACGGAGTGGATACGTTTGATCCCGTGAACAGCATAGACTTTGAGCTCCCAGATCATTACCTCTCGGAACTGGTTCATGAAATAGCTCAGCTTGCAGGTCTTTCGATAAGAGATAAAGATGTAATTAGTTTAATGCAAACAGAAGAGGCTGAGAATCAAAAAGATAGAAACTTCTGATGGCAAAGAACTACGTATACATATCTCAAGTAGTAAACGACTTCATACTGACGAGAGACCACGATGACTACGCTGGACACGTGCCAGACACTACGGTCAGGTCTCACGCACTCAGAGGTGTAAGGGAGTTTGGGTTTGACATGTCTCAGGTCGTGCGATCTCTCAAGATTAGCGTAAACTCTACGACTGATACTGTTGAGTTGCCCTGCGACTATGTGGACTGGACCAAGGTCGGTGTCGTGGGGACTGATGGACTCGTGTACGTTTTGGGACACAACAAAAACATCAACTACTCTCAGAAGATGAAAGAGTGCGGTGAGTGCGAAGACAGGGAGGACTCAAAGACGGCTACCGCTGGGTTTTCTACTGCTGGTGGGGACGGCATAAAAGACGGTTTTGACTCTCATATATTCAGGAACTTTGTGTACCAGAATAACGAGGGCAGGCTGTACGGTGTTGGCGGTGGTCAATACTACGGGGAGTTCAGGGTAAACCTGGATCAGAACAGAATCGAGATCGAAGCAGACTCAGGAATCAGCGAGATTGTACTTGAGTACATAGCTGACGAAGCTAGGTCTGAGAACCCTAGGATCCACGTGTATGCAGAAGAAGCCCTGAGGAGCTACATATACTACAGAATCATAGAGAGAAAGGCTTCTGTTCCTGCTAACGAAAAGGCTCGTGCAAGGCAGGAGTATTACAACGAAAGGAGAAAGGCCAATGCTAGGATAAAGTCCTTCACTAAGGAGGAGCTGCTCAAGACGATCAGAAAGAACTCTAAGCAATCGCCTAAGCTCTAATGAATATAGATAAGTTCATACCTAGACAGCTGAACACAGATTCGGATGAGCGCCTCCTGAAGGAAGGTGAGATGCTCGACGCAATCAACGTTACACTGGACCCAGATGGAGACAGCACTGTAGGTGTCTTGAAGAACGTTAGGGGCACAAGAGCGTTGGACTGGGAGACTGTAAATGACGCCGTCCCTACTGACGAGCTGACGGTCATTGGCTCGGTTTCTGACCCGCAGAGAAACAGAATATACTTCTTTGCGGCGAACAACGACAACACGGGCGCTGACTACATCTACTATGTAGACACAGAGAACACAGACACCGCTACGTATCAGGTTGTTTTTCAGAGACCTGCTAACGGGTACTTGAACTTCGACCCGAACTCATTTATAAAGGCAGACGTTGTCAACAGGGATTTTGACGCGGACGGCACCCTGGAGACCATTCTGTACTTTACAGATAATATAAACCCTCCCAGAGCCATTAATGTAGATAGAGCTCTTGCGGGGGAGTATGACGGTTTCAACAATGTGGAGCTTGACTACGTCATAAACACCATCAAGGCAGCCCCCAAAAGGGAGCCCACCTTTAATTTTGACACCGACACCAACTTTAGTCAGAACAACTTTAAGGAGAGGTGCTTTCAATTCGCCACTCAGTTTGTCTACGAGGACAATCAAGAGTCAGCCCTGTCGCCTTACTCAAGGCTTGCGTTTATAGACTCTGCAAGAGAGACGTCTGTGGATACAGAATACGCGGATGAAATCTTTGCTTCTCTGGTGTTTGAAAATAACGTGATCGAAATCGACACGATGTTCAGGGGATATGTGGGTAACAACCTGTCTCCTGCTGCTGAAGTACCTACTGTAGATACGATTAGGATCCTTGCAAGAGAAGATAATGATGGGGCGTGGTTTGTGATCGATGAGGTTGATGCTAACGAAAACGACGTTAGAAACATAAACGGAACAGACACAACTGTATACAACTCTAATAGCGGCATATACAGGTGGTATAACAACGGAGGGTACAGGACGTCTAGTACTCTTGCTACAGACAAGCTGTATGATAACGTACCGCTTCTGGCTAGAGGTCAGACCTTTGCAGGGAACAGAATCGTGTACTCGAACTACGAGGAGGGGTACAATAACGATGTTACCCCTGAGGTAGACATTACAGTCGTGTATAACGATGGGGGTGCGTTTACTGCAGATCAATCAGGAACGACTACTGATGTAGTTGATTTTATCGTTGACGAGGTAACTGGTGTTCCAGACGCTCTTAACGATGATGGATCTATAGTGGTTGACTTTGACACTGCGTTTTCTTCTCTGGGTCCTGCCGATCAGCTGAACGCTGGATCTGTAACTACGATTCAGTTTACTTGGGAGCCTCAGGGTCACGTGGACATCGCTGGTCCTAACTCTCCCGTCATGTTTCAGGGTGTTGACTCGGCTGGAGATACCGTAGCAGGATTGATTCAAGGTGCGACTAACGCCCCATACAACGTGTCGGGCTCTGCAGCCCAGAAATGGAACGTAAGCTTTAGCTATACCGCATCTGAGGGTGACACCGTTACCACTCTTGCTAATGCGTTTTCCGATTATATAACAGCACAAACGTGGTCATACACGATAACCCCCACCTCCACCACCATATCGGAGGATGCCGCTCAAAACGTCTCTGATATTGCGACTTTTCCGCTTGGGTTGATTGGTGCTAATCACACTATCGGGTGGCAGTTTGTGACGGTATCAGGCAATGGTGTAGTGTATATACAGCCATATATCTATGTATACACTGTTAACCACGATTCACTCTATGCTCTTCGAGATGCATCAAATGATCAGGACTTCGACCCAGGTGGAATGCAGGGAGAATCTTGGTGGAGGATAGAGACTCAGTCTGACGACTTTATATCCGCTGGGTCTCAAACAAGAACCAATCACACCTACAACTTTAGCAACTCCTCAGACGACTACGGTATAGACGACGTTATTTTCAGGTCTAACTCTGTCAATACCACCCCTTCGTTTAAGGCTGGCGCCATGCATGAGTTTGCTATGATGTACTATGATGAGTACAACAGAAATGGACCTCTCTTGAGGATCGGAAGCACTTATGTAGAGCATACATCTGAGAGAGATGTAGACGGAGGCGATGGATTGGGTCCAGTCGAGATCCAGTTTGATATTAATCACGATCCGCCAGACTGGGCGACCAGCTACAAGATACTGTACCCTGGAAACTCATCATTCCAAAGTATTTGGACAGGATCAGTACAGAACTCGTTTGTGGAGTACAGGGATGATGGCAATAACGGCCTTGAGATAAACCCAAACAAGAGGCACCTGTATCTTTCTATCGAGGGCAACGAAGAGCTCAAAAGGGAGCACGGTATAAACACATCTTATGCGTTCAATGAGGGTGACATACTCCGCGTGATCTCGTATAATAACGACGGAACAGAGGGTGTTAGGGCTCAGTCTAGCCAGCCAGCAAACGCTCCTCTTATTGAGTTTAATGTGGTCCGAACAGTAACCCTGGACGACGGGGCTGACAATCCTCTTAAATCTAGCGACGACGAGGACCTTGTGGCCTCTGGTAAGACAGGGAGGTTTATCGTTGTAGAGGCCCCTCAAGTGGACGCGGGTATACCAGCTCCAGTTACAGGGGGTTTGATTCAATATCAGGGGTGGGACTGGTGGTCAAGAACAAACACGGACTACCCGTATGTGGTAGACGGGAACCAGGTCTCTAGCAATGGAGAAAACAGGTGGAAGAAAGAGGCTATTGTTGAGATTTTGACTCCGCTCGGAATACAAGATAGGTCCGTCTTCTACGAAATATCAGACTACCGTGGAATCGGAGTCCCAAGAAACTCTCTTGAAGATAACGAGCACGGTCCCCCGTTTAGCCTCAACAACGGGGACATCTACTATAGACCAGTAATCTGCTCTATAAACAACTACTCCAGCAATAATTGGACGGAGGACCCGTCAGACAGGAGAATACGCTCCATAATCATGGAGTCAGACAGGTTCTCGGACAGGAGACAAAGAATCGACTGGGGCAAGGGTCGAGCCCACTTTGCGCTTACCGAAGGGGAAAACAGAAGAAGATTCAACGCCGTCACTTACAGCGATAAGTTGATTGATGACCTGAATAACAACTACCTCCACTCTTTTGACAAGAACAGCATTAATTACATCGATCTAAACCCATCATACGGGGCGGTGAATTACATCGATCGAATGGGCGAAAGGATGGTGGTGGCTCAGGAAAACAGGATCGGAAGGATGTCTGTTGGAGAAAGGCTTCTCAGGAACGCAGACGGAACCGCAAACTCGCTTGCCCTGACGGACGCTCCGTTTAATCTAGATCTCTACTATTCTGGGGATTACGGTATTGGCGACAACCCAGAATCCGCTCTTGTTCATGACGGTCAGTTCTTCTTTGCTGACGTGTCCAGAAACAGCATCGTTAGACTGTCCTCTGAACAGCTTTACCCGATATCAGAAAAAAGGTGTAGGTCCCTGTTCAACGAATTGTTTGAAGAGTACAGAGACTACAACGGTGCTGACGGACGAATTGTGTCTGGATACGACCCTGATGTAGATATGTACTACGTCACGTTCATCATGGGTGCTGACAGTGACACAGTGGGGTACTCTGTGTACGGCGGGTCGGGCGGCAATGGGGCATGGATTAGTCGATACACGTTCCTCCCGACCAACTACGCCAACCAAAATAACCTGATGTACTCCACTCTGTGGAATGATCCCAACACTGTAGATAACGACTTTGATCAGCAGCTGTTTTGGGTTCACGATGCAGACGCATACAACACTTTTCACGGAAATGCTGCCGCCGCTTCTGACATAACCTTTGTGTCCAAGAAGGTTCCTAGTCAGGTCAAGGTGTTTGATGCCATATCCTACGAAGGGAGTTCGGCCAACTGGAATATACAGGACATTACCACAAACCTAGGTAGCGATGGAGATGCTTTGGCATGGACAGAGCGGGAGGGCAGCTACTATGCTTACATAACAAGGGATGTAGATGGATCTAAGCACATAACTGTACTTGGGTCTGTCGACACATCAGACACTGACGAAATTGTGTTCCAGCAAGCCATAAACAACATACCTGTTCCGTCTGGGGCAGAGTTGTTTGCTGTAAACGGGGCAAACCTAGACAGCCTGACTAACGGGGCTGCTGAAGCCAGAGTAAATGCAGTGACAGGCATCAACTCCATATCTACTAATGGAGGCGCTATAAACACAGATAACACAGCTCAGAACACCGTTATTGTTGCTCAGACTGACGCGGCACTGAACAGCGACCCCATTAGAGGTCACTGGGCACAGATAAGAATGACAAACGCACAAGCGACTCAGCACGAGTTGTACTGCGTAAACCTAGTAATAACACCATCCCTGATACACCATCCAAAGGGATAACAACTATATTTGCAACATGTTAGGAATATTGGCAGCAGCAGCATTGGGGGGAGGGCTCCTTATGAATAAGGCTGAAAAGGATCAAAACCTCAGAGACAGGAATAGAAACTTCAGGGCTGTAAGTGACGCAACAAAAGAGACGAACTTCAGGCAGGGGAGGATTGAAGACTCTTTTGGTATGAACCCCTATATAAGGGAGTCACTTGAGCTTGCTAGAAGCGGGAATCTCGTAAAGTCACAGACTGACGCCGCAAACCTTAGCAGCGCCAATCAGCTTGAATTGGCAGCAAGACAAGGAAACAGAGGGGGTACGAACGCTGCACAAATAGAGCGTATCAACCAGCAAAATCTGGTGAAGGCTCAGGATATGCAGCAGCAAAACCTGAACACTGCACTTACGGCTGCCAGCGCAAACAAAGACAGCCTGACGAGGGCAAAGAGACAGTTTGATGAAAACAGACTCAACCTTGCAGACACTAAGCTGGCTTCAGCTCAAGAGAATTACGCTACGGCCATCGACAACGAAGCATCAAGACCATACAGGTTTGGAGCAGAAATGCTCGGTACTTTTGGGGATATATTTGGCGGGGGAGCTGGAATTGCTACTGGAGCGAAGGGAATGAGGCTTCCTGGGGAGTTCTCACACAAAACCAATCCAATCGACATTTATCGAAACGGAAAAAGAATTGCACAGGCAACGGGGGAAGAGACCATGTACGTCATTAACGACAAACAGAAGGCTAAAGCAATGGCTCAAGGTGGGTATATCGCCTCGCTCCTTAGAAACCTTGACAAAAACTCAGCATGAAGACAGGGGCAAAAACACAATACCCAGTAGAAAGAAGAGGGTTCAGCTCTGAGTCTTTTCTACAAAGGCAGTCACCTAAACTTCAGGCGGCCTCTGCTAACGCTGCCGCTAAAAGGGCTGCTGAGAGAGACTTGGCTAAGCAGCAAGCGGCCTCAGCGCGAGAATCATACGACAAGCAAGTTGAAGCCCAGCGAAAAAAGTACATGGACATGGCCGCTCAGGTCGATGCTCCAGGAACGGAGAACATGTACGATGGTCACTTCAGGATGCTTGATGAGCTGGCCCAACACCTTGCTGATCCAGAAAACATTAAGCGGTTTGCCTCTACCCCTGAGGGCGAGATGGAATTCACCTCTTTGCTTGACCAGCTGGATACAATGACTGGCACGTTTGAGAGCTACTACAAGTCTACTTACGGGACCCCTGAGGACGAGAAGGACGGAAACACGTTCCAAGCGTCTCTAAACAGGAGTATTACTGGTGTGGACGGGGACATTGACTTCATGACTCCGCACGAAGAGATGATCTCCAGGGCTAACGCTCTCGATGAGGTCAGCGGGCCGATGTTCGAAAGGATGGAGATTGTTGGAGGCAGGCCAGTATTTTACTCCCCTGACGGCACTGAGATAAACTTTGATCAGAAGTTCCTTGATCCCAACGTATTTAGGTCCGAACAACAGCTTAGACCCCCTGTGCGTGGCGCTGATCTGCTTGGTAGATCATACGACCCCATGGCTTTCGAGACAGAAGAGGACGTCGAGGACTTTATGCTTGAGTCTTTGAACAGGCAGGACATCATGAATGATGCTCTTAGGTCCTACATAACCGACATGAAGGAGACCAATCCTGATTTTGACGCAACAATAGAGGATGTAAATACAAACGGAACTTTGCGCTTGAGAGTGCAGAAAGCCTACGTTGAAGACGCAATTAACGAATGGAATAAAAGAAGGGGAGCCGAAGGGACAGAGAGCGCACCTGTTTCAGAAACAGATCCTGCTGACTCAGTATCAGGAGATATGGGTGAGTTTACAGACGCAGACTTTGACTTAGATAACCCTGAGGACCAGTTTGGGGATTCTGCTGGAGTTGCTGTAGGGACTTCTGCTTTTGCTTTCGATGTAAGAACCCCTGCCGTAGACATCGGGGGGATAGACAGGAAGATGGAGAGAATGACGTTCGATACAGACAGCCTAAGTTGGAAAATCAAAATGGACTTTGCAGAAAAAGAAGACGGAAAGTCCTACCCAGAATTTACGCTTACCATACCCACTGATGCAGATGGAAAGCCAAAGATTACAAAATCGCTTAGGAATATACAGGACGCTTTTGACGATGAGTATGGGACGGCGCAGTTTGAAAAGCTGATGACTGAGATAAAAGACAGAGCCATAGGCTCTTGGTGGGACCAGAGTAACGAGTAATCTTGTTATATTTGCGTAGATGAATGTCGCGCAACAGGATATGGTTAAAGCCCTGCTTAATCAGGGTAAAACGCAAGAAGAGATAAAGAAGTTCTTGCTGGTTTCTAATCCAACCCAGCAAATCTCTGACGAAGAAATTGCCGAGATAAGCAACCCTGATCAAAAAAAAAAAGAGCAGGGAGCTTTAAAAGAGGAAGAACCAGGGGATACGCCATCCGAGCCTTCGGAAAAGAGTTCGGAGTCTACTCCAGAGACCTCTGAAGAGCCAAGCAAGAAACAGCCACTAGTGACGTTCTCTCCTCAGCTGGAGGACGATCCTGAACCACTGGTTAATCAGTTTAGGAACTATCTGCTCGATGTTCATGGCACTGATAAAAACGAGAAAGGAGAACCCATAATCGGTGCCTACACGCTTAGCGATAACGCTAGACTTGCGGGTGGTTTTGGGTTGATGGCGTTTGAGTGGGCGAAGGAATCTGGTCTCACTCAGGAAGGTGAGAACGCCTTCGAGGACTTCCCTAAGTACGAAGGTCAGTTTGTGGAGTTCTTGGAGAAAGAGTACGGGGACTATGAGAGATCAGAGGAGGACAACAAAAACTACCTCGCTGGCAGTATATACATGGATATCTCTAATGGGCATCGGGATATCATCGTAAACAATCGAGACGCGCTTCCGTCAGAGATAAACGACAAAATAAGAAAGTTTGACGACGACTATGTCAATGAGATAATACCCATTCTTGGGTTTGAAACCGAAGATCAGCTTGAAGAACTGTCTGAGCTGATGTATGAAAATTACAATTTCAGGCTAAATTTTGATGGGGATAGCGTGTACAATGAAGACGTCAGTGGTTTGCTGGCGCCTTTTGCTGCGGTTGGAGCGGGAGCCGTAGACATGGTTTCTGGACCCGCGTCACTGATTGCTGGTCCTTTTGCATGGCTTGCAAACAAGCTTGATGGGGATTCGTCCAACGACAAGACGTATGCCGAGTCTGTTGCCGACATAGACCAACTCTTTGCTAATGTTACTGACAACATTAGGAAGAAGGGGATGAAAGACTACCAGGACTACGGGTTCGAGGAGATGTCCGAGAATCCACTACATGGGATTGGATGGGCAATTCAGGGTATTGCGGAAAGTGCGCCTCTTATGGCGGCGTCTATCGGAGCTGGAATTGCTACTGGAGGGACAAGCGTAATGGCTCAAGCTGTAGCTGGTGGAGCGGCTATCGCGGGTAGCGTTGCAACTAACACGTTTGTAGACAGTTACAGGGAGGACCTTAACGCGACAAGAGAGGGAATGACCCCTATTTTTGACATGACGGCGTCAGGTAACGGGAAAAGGTTCTTGATGGCCCTTGGAAGTGGCGTCATTGAGGGTGGATCAGGTGTTATCCTGAGGGGGGCTCTGGGCAGGGTTACTGGAAAGGGGGGTACTCACGATATTTTTAGAAAGATCTTTCTTGGCACCAAAAATCCCCGTACTCGACTTGAACAGCTTTTGATTTATGGAGGTCCTGCGTTTGCAGAAGTGCCTGCCGAAACAATGGTGGAGGTCAGCGCCCAGATGTACAGAGACTGGACGGAGTACACTCTTGGAAACAAAGACTACGACCCTGATCAAATCTGGGAAAACGCACTTAAAACAGCAGAGGCGTCTGTTGTGACTACAGCTGGACTTTCTACTGCTGGAACGGGTGTAGCCATGGTTAGAGAAAGGAACAACCTTTCTCAGGGTTCCAGGATTGACACCAACGACCCTTACAGGGAGCTTGAAATAGAAAACATGTCTAACTCTCCAGCCGACGAGGGGAACTACATGAGGTTGTGGTACAGATTTGAAGGCGAGGGTGTTGATTTTAGGAGTCAAGCGGAGGCCAATATTGCCATGGCGGATTCATCGCCATTTGATCTTGATGAAAATAGCACTAGTCAGGACTACATAAACGCTTATGAAAAGCACAGAAAGACCAATCGGGATAAATACAGGGCCATTAGGCTCAGGGATCCTAAGCGATTCTATAGGTTGCTTGCCATCGACAAGAAGCTTGCAGGGATTGTTCAAACGGGCAGGCTTGCAGAGGCTAACATGTCGTCCGAAACCCTAAATGATAGGGCGATAGAGAGAAATAAGAACAAGAGAAACCAGAAGAGAAAGGAGTTTATAGACCTCATGGACGAGCGCCGCAGGCTCTACATGGAGTTTGAGTTTAACAACGACTTCTCAAAAGGAGAACAGATTCAGATCGACGACCAGCAGACGGCGTCTCGCGTAAACCAGCTGGACGGACAGGTTGCTGACGCTGAAACCGCTTTGGCCGCCGCAGAAAGGTCGCAAGGCGGAGAGGCTGGAAACCCGCTTATCGTAAAGCAGAAAGAAGAGGACCTTCAGTCTGCTAGAGACAGAAGAGACAGGGCCAATGAGCTCGTCACAGAGGTCAACAATACGAGGGACGAGATAGAAAGGATGCAGCAAAGAGGGGCTCCTATTGAGACCCTAAAGAAGTACGTTGGAACGCTCATCGATACAGAACAGGAGTTGGCCGACTTGCTGGAGGTAAACAATAGAGCTACAGGAAACAAGAGAAAGAGAAACGACATGGAGGTCCTGGCTCCTGTTGAGCGTCCTGTGACCTGGTCTGCTGCTGATCAAGCTCGAAACCATTTTGCTGACGAAGGCAGTATGGGTAGCACGTTCACGTTAGACGGGACGGACCATGCTGGAAAGCCGATGGCTAGTGTAAGCATCTTCCCAGAAAGAAGTATTGTCGTTGACGGACAGATGTCCGAAGCGGACTTGATCGCGAAGCTGGACGAGTTCAAAGAAACGAACAAAGACATACTGGAAGGGAACGAAGATGTGATCGCTATCGGTACGTTCTACAGCCCAGAAAGCGAAAAGACGTTTATCGATCTGTCCGCCGTGGTGGACAAAGAGACTGCGGTCGAGCTTGGTAAGCAGTACAACCAGGAGTCTGTCTGGGATCTTGAGAACATGGAGTCCATCGATACTGGTGGTGATGGTTCTCCCATTGAGGGCCTCAAGCCTGAGGCTGACAGGGTGGGTGATATCAGGGACATCCAGGGCCCACCAGCAGTAAACGTCGAGCAGGCAAAAGCCCAAAGGGGTATTGACGGCAAGTACAAGGACTACCAGATGAACAATGGTCAGTTTGCCATTGGAACAGACACAAAGCTGTCGCAAGAAGATATCGACTTCATAAACAAGAAGATCGCGCCCACTCTGTCCAGAAACCTCGACAACGTCACGATAAGGGTTCACACCGACAAGGAGTCTGGAAAATATGTTGCTGGGAATAATTCAGACGGATCGCTGTACAACGGATACGCGGTAACGTATGAGGACGGTAGCGCTGTCATTCACATCGTCCCTGATGCAATCGCTGGTCAGACAAGAAAGAGCACTAGGTCGGTCCTCATGGAGGAGGCCATGCACGTTATAATGGGTCCAGCTCTGGTAGACTATTTCAAGTCAAACGAGAAGGGCGCTCAAAAACTTCTGACGGATCTTGCTGGAGTCACACGGTCACTTGCTAGGGAGTTCCCAGAACTGGTTGATCTTAACGAGCAGACCGCGCTCAAGATGATGACTTACGCGGACGGGAAGGACTTTAGTGAATTGAGTCAGGACCAGCAGGCTGCTATCTACGAAGAAGCTGTATTTGAACAACTCTCAGAGCTTGCCCCGTACATGGACAAGAACACCTTGTCCAAGCAGCAAAAGAGCAAGTTCATGGATGTCGTCAACAGATTGGCGAAGCACCTTGGCTTCCCGTTTGTCACGACCCCAGACGAAGCACTAGACCTTTTGAAGAGGGCTGGACAGATGTATAACGAGGGAAAGGCCCTTGAAGCTGATGTATCTTCTCAGGACAGAGAGTCGGCGTCTCGCAGTAACGCTAGGAAAAAGCACGTCCAGTCTCTTCCTGCCGACGATCAGTTCGTAATGCGGTATGCGCAAAAGGTCGTTGCGAGAGGCGGGTATGCTGCTGGAATAGGCGTTGGAAGCAAGTCCAATGAGCAGACATTTAACGGCAAGGGCCACTTCATTAATTGGTGGAAAAGAGCCACTCTGAACGGAAAGCACTACGATCACTACAGCGGTTTTGAGGTCAGCACAGACGGGGGAAAAACATTCGAACCCGTGGATGTGGAAGCCATGAGAAACTGGAACTTCAAGCCACTCAAGAGGAGGGAGACGGAGTTCGAGAAAAAGAGGAGGCTTTGGGAGGAAGAGCAGGCTCTCAATAGAAAGGTCATGGACCTTTTTAGAGACGAGTACGGTACGGAATGGGGCCTTTATACAAAGAAGCAAGAGGTGCAGGCGGAAATCTTCAAGACGTTTATGACGGAAGAGGAGATTGAAGCTCACCTTGATAGCACCCCTTACGGAAGAGGAAAGGATAAAGGCGACTACGACTGGCACTCTCTGTCTACGGAAAAGAAAGAGGAGTTCCTTGCGGCGGCTGAGGTGTACACGGGAAGGCGGAATGATGATAGTGGATCGGACGTTTTGACCGAGAGGGCCAACAAGGAGCTCATGGACATCAATAAGATCATGAGCATCGAAGACCTGAACGAAAGGGTTGAGAAGATGAAAAAGATGCTCAGCAGATACAAGTGCGGTGGTGACACCAACGCTTGTGAAATCAGAGGCGACAAAGCTTACTTGGCTGTGTATCTGGATATGGTGAAGGCGGCCATGGATCAGAGCGGATACTCTGTTAACGCTGCAGCTGATTTGCTGTCTGGTATGCTTAGGTTCCACAACGACTTGAGAATGTCGAGGGGGCAAAGACCGATTACTGAGATCCACAAAGAAAACAGAGAACTTGCGGAAATGGCGGCAGACATGATCGCCGAAAAATACGCGGGCACTACAGACATCATACCTAGAAACTACAGGGATTTCAACGATCTGTTCCTGACCACTATGGCGATTACGTCGAACGGCAACAGGTCATACGCTAACACTAGGCTGGCGTTGCGGTTGCATGATGCATTCTTGAAGAGGCTTAACGGAGGGGCTCAGTCTCTTAGTGAAGCCATGGGTGACGTGATACTTGAGGGAATCAGGGAATACAACCCAGAGATAACTGGAGGCGATGTAAGGGCTACACGGGGCAATGCTGTGGCTGATGAACTCAAGGCGCTTATGGAGTTTGCTGACGCATACTACGACCCTGAGACCATGGCCTTTGATTCCGATGCCTTTGCCGCCGATCTGGGGAAAAAGAGAATTGGCAAGGATGGCCCTGCAGCCAGAGATATAATATCCAAGGAAGGTGGGGACGCACAGAAAATTGGTGAGTTTGTACCTGCCATCCTCGGACAGGATCAGAACTCCACCTTGGCAAACGAGCTGTGGGTGATGAGGCTTATGTCTGCTCTTCAAGGTAATTTTAACTTGAAGCTCGACATGGAGGGCGAGCAGATGCTCCTCGACTACAGCCTAATTCCGAACGTTCAGGAGTTTAACAGAAACAACAAGATTACCGACGACATGGCTAGACAGGGTCTGGCTAGTGTCGGAAGAGAGAACGCAAGTGAAATCACCGACCCAGTAGAGCTTGCTATTGGTGGACTGATTTACCAGAAGGCAAGAAAGGATATCACTCAAGCCCAGAGAAACTCTGCCATAAACTTGTTCAGAAAGGTCATAGGAAGGGATCAGCTGTTTAATCCGAAGACCAACCCGATGGAGACCAAGGCTATTCTGAAAAAGACGGCCCAACTCCTTAACGAAATGTACGGTCTTGCAGAGGGGGACCAGCAATGGAACGCTTTCATCGTACAGCAAGCCCTTTGGGAATCTGCCCAGGAAAGCATGGGTTACTTCCAGGACGGACAGTACAGCGCAGTAGACTACAAGACTCAGCTGGAGAGAATCAAGGAGGCTGATGACTGGTCTACCATGGACGACTATTACGTCGACACACATAACGTTAGTCACGTACTCGACAGTCACTCTAACGGAAAAAACGTATCCTCAGAGAGAGCGTCTATGCAGCTTGACCTGTTTGGTGATACAGAATCTGACCTTGAAATACAGGCTGATCAGTCGCCACTCTGGAGAGCTAGGACCATTGAGAATGTACCCCTTGTGAACACCAAGACTGGAAAACAGGCTATGTCCGATGACCTTGTCTCCGATGCCCTGCAAACAGATAAAACTTCTGTCAGGATTATGGGGGAGAATAACGAGGTCAATGAAGGGGACATAGTGGCTGTCAGGCTTAACCTTAATGTCAAGAAGAACACGGGGGTGCCAGTACAAACCATACACGAAAGAACGGCAAGCGGAAAGGCTCTGCAGTATGGAGGGGCGGTGACACTTAGGAACGTTACTCTGGACGTAAATCAAAACGCCAGAGAAAAGATCGTTACGTTCAGGGAAAACAAGTTCCCCATGGCTGCTGTAAGGGGAGAGTTTGTTTCCTCTGGAGTGGAAGGTGCAAATCTAAATGGGGTTGTTGCTACGTTCAACCCGTTCAAGCAACACCTGTTTGTGGATGCTGCTGGTAGACCAATCAAGTCTGCCGAGGAAGCCACAGTGATCGGGAACACCGTTATCCTGAGGGGAGAGATTGAGTACTACGATCCTTCTGATCCTGTAGCACAAAGAGGATTCCAGGAAACTGACGCCAATAAGGCGGCTAGACTGGACAAGGGGAGTGATAAGTATGAGGGTAATCTCAGGAGGTTTGAAGCATTTATGGAGCGTGCGATGGGTATTACCCATGAGACCAGAGAGCAACTAGAGGCCGCTTACGAAGACCTATCTGTTAGCTCCAAGGTTGCGCTTTCTGAATCCGAGATAGCCGAAGGAATGGCTACGGCACACGAACGTGCCAGCGTATCCGAGTATACGGATGGAAAGAGAATGAGGGGAACAGCGAGGAAGCAAGCCCCACTCTTTGGTACGGACACTAGATCCCAGATCATAAACAATCCTGAGAACTTCATTAAGCCTCAGAAAATCAAGGAGATAAGGGAAGACCTTACGGCCTATACTGATGGAGAGCTCGTCAGCTTTATGACAGACGACTCTATTGGAAGACTCTCTCAGAGAAATGACGACATTGGGGTGTTGGCAGGAGCTGAACTGCTGTCCAGAGCCATTGCAAGGGGAGAGACAGACAGAATCCCTGGGCTCATTGCTGAGCTGGCCTCTATCGGTACTTCAGCTGGTAGAATTCTTAGACACTTCAGAGAGCTGAAAAGCTCCAACCCATACAGCCTTGCAAAGATAATTGAGTCCGCTGTGATTCAGGGCGGAAACAAGTTGTCAGAAGAACAGACTCAGAGGCTGAATGATATCTGCACCAAGCTTTATGATCAGCAGGCTAGGGTCGAAGACCTTATGAAGAAGGGGATTGCGGGCGAGGATGTTGACGCTGAATTTGAAGCAGCATTGAAAGAGATGCAGGCTACTGAGCGTCAGCTCGATACGTTTGCCAACGCAATGGTCGAGAAAGGTTGGGGAACAATCTTCAAGCAGCTGGTTCAGGGTAACCTTCTCACCCCGTTCTCTCAGATAGTTAACGTGGGTGCAAACACCGTGAACCTGTTTGGGCAAGCCATTGTCGACTCTGGATCTTTGCCTGTGGAGGAGGCCATGGTTAGGGCTGGAAACCTGATCGGAAAGAATCTTGAGCGGAAGCGCAGGCCCAGCCTGATGGCTTACTTCTACGCTATGAAGAGGTTTGGTGCTGGTTTCGTGGAGGCTGCCGATCAAATCTTAACGGGACAAGACAAGGATAGGTCTGAGTGGAGAATGGCTAGAGGCTTTGCTCCGTTTAGATCTCTCATGGCTGTTTGGGGAAATGATCTACCGCTTGGTGTTGACGGAAAGGGGAGCCCAAGTCAGAAGGCTAAGCTTATCGTTCAGGGAACTCTCGGTATACCAGCAGAGACAATGTTTAGGTTCCTGTCTTTGGGTGACATCCCGTTTAGGAGGTGGGCTGAAGCTAAACACCTGTATCAGCTTGGCGTGTCCAGAGGATTAGAGGGAGAGGCGCTAAACAGATTCCTGAAGTTCCCGAACAAGAAGGACCTTGAGGTTGCTCAGAGGTCTGGAAGGAAGCTCACCTTCCAAGAAGAAGGGTTTGTAAGTGGGGTTGTAAACCAGACCGTGGGCACAATGGAAAGCGCCCTGGCAAAAGGATTTGAGATGATTCCTGGAGTCAAGAACGGTCGGAACTTTGCTACTGCCATCATGGGTGTTGTCCTCCCATACAGGAGTACCCCAGCCAACATCTTGCAAGAGACCTTTACTTGGACCAACCCCTATGTAGGCCTCACTAGAATGGCAAACGAGTTGTCTAAGGGAGAAACCGAAGAGGCTTCCAAGACCATGACTAAGATGATGCTGGGGGCTACCACTCTGGAAGCGGCCATGATGATGATATCAGAAGGCATTATATCTGGACCTGTAGACTGGCAAGACGACGAAAAGCGGAACATGGCTTATGACTTGTTCCCCCCTAACTCCATAAACGTCTCCGCCCTTGAGAGACTGATAAACGGAGAAGACCCGTCTCACAGCGTGGACGACACATTTTTGAGGTACGACAAGATGGGTATGTTCGGGGCGATTATGGCTACGGCTGTACAATCCATAGACTCTGATGACCTTGCTGACATAAAGGGCAGGGAGTATGGGGGTCCAGTTGAGTTTACGTCTCACCTTCTGTCCGACTACTTCGGAGCCTCGTCTGTCTCTGCGGCATCCGCTATGATGGAGCAGAGTTTTGTTCAGGGCCTGAATCAGTTCTTGCAAATTCTTATCGGAGATAACGTTGAACGTGATATGGAAAGGTTCGTCACTACCGCCTTCCGAGCAGGAAGTGCAGCTGTATTGCCCAACACTCTCACGTCACTGTACAAGTCTGAAAGAGTCTTCTTGCCTGACGCAAGGACTACAAAGGACATGACTACAGCCGAAAGGATCCTCAAGAAGTTTGAGTACACGCTCAAGGAGAGAACCTTTGGCATGTCTGATGTCCCTATCAGAGTTGACTGGAAAGGACAGGACATTACTCAGACTCCAAGAGGTGCTAACGGGTACTTCTATGAGATGTTCGATCTTACCAGAGCCAGACAAGGATCGGCTGACCCGCTGTCAAATGAGATTTGGAGACTGTACGAACAGACTGAAGAGTTGGCTGACGTTTGCTCGACCCCTGGATACGCAGAGAAGAGAGCTGTTGCTGTGCCAAACATAACTTCCAAGAGAGACCTTCGCTTGAAAGCCGCGCTTCCCAAGCAATACTCATGGATGGAAGATGAAGAGTTCATGGCAGAGAGCGTTTACCTCAACACAGAGCAGATAAACAGGCTCATGAAGATATCTGGACAAAACAGATATAACGCTGCGATGGCTGTTGTTGAGTCCCCAGAGTACAAGAATGCAAACGATCAAGACAGGATCGAAATGCTGAAGGATGTCAATGATGAGTACAATGGGGCGAAGGAGTACAATGATGAAGGATTTGAGGATCACACAATAGAGTTATTCAATATCATTCAGGACATATACGATGGCAGATCAGAATAAGAAGTTTAAGGACACCAAGGTCGGGAGGTGGGTTGCTGAGAAACTGCCTGATGTGGCAGATACGCTCGGCGGGGTGCTCCCTGATCAAGGTGTCTTAGGCGTGGTCAAGCGCGTTGTTGCAGGAGATCCTGAGTTGTCAGCAGAAGATAAGCTTGAGTTTGAAAGACTGGCCGCCGAACAAGAAATGAATGCTCAGGAGCAAGTTACAAGGAGGTGGGAGGCTGACGCCAAGTCTGATGTCAAGCTTGCCAAGTATATCAGGCCCATGACCCTGATCGTACTGATCGTATTCTTTATGGTCCTGACTGTATGGGATGGTATGGACATGAGCTTTATGCCCCCAGAAAACTACATCGACCTCCTCGAAGTCCTGATGCTTGCTGTGTTCAGCGCGTACTTTGCAGGAAGAACGATAGAAAAGGTCAGAAAGTAAGAGAGGCCCCGAAGGGCCCCTCTCTAAGGTTAGCGAAATTACCCCGCACTAAGTCGGTGTAACGGTGCTAAGATAGTACAGCTGGCTTACCCAGCATTCGCTTATCGGACGGGACATGCTCCAGTATCGCAGTTGTCGATTTCAATCTCGTCAAGCGAGAGCTTGTCCAGAGACGTAATCGGGGTGACACCAGCTTTCATCTCCTCGTACTGCTCCTTTGTAATCTCTTCCAGCGGGGCCTGATCAAAACCATGGTCGCTGTGGAGGAGGAAAGAAACAGACTTGGTATCGATATAGTGGTCGTGTAACCACCAGCGGATAGCCTCCAGCTCTTCCTTGCGGTAGTAGATGGTAACGCTGACGCTGTTGTCTGACCACTCGGCTTGCAACCTGCGGATAACGTCCAGCTGATCACATGCGCTCATGTCGTCAGCGAACTGCGTGCCCTCAGGGAACGAGCAAGGGAAGCTAACAACCACCGTGCTGTGGTCTTCAGTCCCGTCGAAGTTGCGGACGTACTCTACGTGGTACCCGTTGCTCCGAGCAACTCGTGCAAGCTCGCTATCTGTAGCCATTCGGATTCTCCTAATGTAATATTGGGAGTATCCAGGGTGAGCCCCTGGTGTAACACCAGCAAGTAGAGACAGCGTTCCAGAGGGTTTAACTGTAGTAAGCTTAATGGAAGGAGGGAAGCCATGTATCTCGGAGTACTCTTTGTCGTATGCGCGAAGATACGTATAAGCTTTGTCCAACCAAGACTTTTGTTCTTCGGAAGCTTGCAGGTAACCAGTAACACCGATGCCCATTCGCATGTTTTTGTGTACGATGTCCTCGGTCTCCTTCAGTGAGCAGGGGATCGAAAGGCTGTGCTTGTTCACTCTGTAGAGGTAACGGAGAACCTTCCTCAACTCATCGTAAGTCTCAATGTTCGGGAGGTACACCTCGGCCAGACAGCAGGTCTCAAAGTTCTCAAGGCTTTGCTCAGCACAGGGGTTGTACCCCATTACATTTGGATCAGGGTACTGAGTGTCTCCAGTCCTGCCCATCCTGCGAGAAGCTTTCAGGTTGATCAGCCCGTAGGGCTCACCATTACCCTTGTACCCTTCCCAGAACTCCTCAGGGAGCTTAGAGATGTCGTCGCACACAACAGAGTTGTTGGACATAGCCCTCCAGTTAGGGATGTTGCCGAGGTCCCAACGCTTGGCACGCAGGAACTCAATGTCGTCATGGTCACCAAGAGCGATCTGAGCAGACCTCCTGACGTTACCAGCCACCACGATTTTGCCAATGATGTTCATGATGTCGAGGCAGTCCACGCTAGACAGACGTCGACCAGCCTTGGCGTTCAGGATCTTGTTGATCTCCATCATACCCCAGACCAGGTCCTCGCTACCGCTGGCGGTACCGCCAAACCCCTTAATCTTGGCACCCTTTGGGCGGATTAGATGAGTGGCGAACGTGAATCCTTCTCCAGTCTCGAAGCTTGCACGAAGGACTTTGTCCAACAGCTTCACCCACCCCTCACGTGAGTCGGGAACGATAAAGTCTGCATCGTTGACGTTGTCCCTCTCGATAGCAACCTTTGCCTTAACCTTAGGTAGTTGGTAGATGTGTTCGCGCTGGATGTTGAATCCCACTCCGCTCCCAAGCATGAGCATCTCAAAGGCCCACGTGAACGGGCGGATAGGCTCGTCGATGACAACGAAAGAACAGTTTTGCAAGGACGGAAGTCCAAGATTGTCTACGGTCTTGGTTCCGAGTTGCCACAGAAAGCGGCCAGCTACAGTTCCCTTCAGGTCCAGCATGATGTTTCTCAGCTCCTCCTGATCGACCTCGTTGAAGTTGCATCCGAGCTGTTCGTTGCACGCTTTGACTACGCGCTCAACAGTGTCGGGCCACTCCTCGGTCTTTCCGTCTTCGGTAGGCCTAGAGTACGTTCGTTTGAACGTGGGGTATCCTACCTCACCCCATGGGATAAGTTTTTCTGTGCTCATAATTTTTTTTGGAAAGGCTTACAAGATAGTCAGAATTCTCTTGAGTACCGCCATACTCGGTAGGTACTTAAGGTCCTGATGTCGTGCAAGTTAAGTTTTGTAATTAGATCCTGGCGGTCCTTTCTGCGATACTTCTGTTTGTAGGCATCTCTCTTGTTGGCGACGATCGTTGCGTCCTTGAGTTCGTCCTCAGTGTAATGCAGGAGTTCCACCCGATCTACGATTGAGAATCCTCCTTCCTCTGGCATATCGAAGGCGATGATCTTTGCACCGCCATACAGCCAGCCAGGATTCCCTCTTACGTTCATCAACTCTACCCAAATCTCATCAGGCAGGTTGTTACCTTTCACGTCAACCCCCCACTTACCCGTGTTGTTATGGGCAAGCCAGTAGTCCACATGCTCATGTATGTCCTCCGTATGCGAGGACTTCTTTACGTCCAGTCCTAACTCCTCAGCCGCTCTCACAAACCGAACCTCAGCTACCCTTCCCGTCGAGCCCGAATAGGCCCTCCGTTTTTGGCTCACCATGAGCTTCGTAAAATTGGTTAGAGGCTTCTCTTACGAGGTCGAGCTCGTAGTTAATCTGCTGTCTCACTTTCTGAGTCAGCTCCACTACGTACCCTGGGTGTCTCTTCGGGTCCCCCTCCCTGTTGAATAGGTCCTCGTAGAAGTTCGCTATCAGGCGGTGCATCCTTTCGGTTGCTACGCCGTAGCTTCTTCCCACGTCTTCTTTTGTCATCTGGTATGTTGTCTTTGATTATACTTATCGCTTGTTCGACCTGCTGTCGATTTTTACAAATGAACAGCATAGGTAGCGGTTTTCCAAGTTCGGTTAAGTATTTCATAAACAACTTCCAACGCATCGGGAAGTCGTGGTGAGAATGAAGGAATCCCTTCGTCTCTATGATCCAGCTCTCGTCCTTCGCAACGAAGTCGGGCTTGTAACGTATCGGGAGTGCGACACTGTCGCTCCGATCGGTCATGTCTTTCTTCTTCGAGGTCATCTTCCAGTACACGCCCTCGTATCGGAACTTGTCCATGAGCGTATACTCGTGCTCCTCATAGGAGAAAGGTATCCCAGATTCAGCAAGAAGGTCAGCGCAAGTCTTTTCAAGACCGCTCTTATACCTTCCCAACTCCCTCTTCTTGGCAGACTTTCTCTTGGTAGTCTGTCCTCTTCTTCGCTTCACATGGGAAAGTTACAGCTTAAATCGATGCGAAGGTCTCATTTGGGGACATCTTAAAAGTTTTGTAGTTCTTGAACTCAGAACCAATAGGTTGAAACAGTTTCTCCTGTGTGTAATTCGACCTGAAGGCCGTCATAGAGCTGTCCATCGTAAAGGTTAGGGGCTCGTCAATCGACGTTGGGATACCTCCCGTCTCTACATCTCGAACCTTCCTGACATGAAGTTCGGTAGTTTTCTTGATGTTGTGGTCGGGAGCCTGGACCTTGCGGTGGATGGTCAGGAAGCAGTCAGCTCGGTTGACGAACTTACCGCCACCCTCGGTATCCTCAGCATACGGAGCCACAGGCAAACCATCGTCACCCTTCCGACGTTGCGCTTCGGTCACGGCGTGCATGTTGAGCCAGACGGCTACATCATTGGCGTTGGAGAACGTAAGGAACTCTGAAGCCGCTTGGTAGTGGTAGTCATGGCTGTTGCCTTGCCCGCTCAACTCCAGCTTGAGGCTGTTGTATGGGTCGACTAGAACTGCGTCGAACTTCTCCTGACGGTAAATCTTCTCAAGGAAGATGATGATGTCGCTGTAGCTGTACACCTGCTTATTGCTGATGACCGTGAAGTGCTCGTTCACCCACTTGTACGCCTCCTTCCTCTGGTCGTAGGTCATGTCCCCGATCTTACGGTTGGTAGCGAACTGCATGAGCGTCATCTTCAGGGAGGCTGTGCGGTTCTCTGAAGAGTACACCACCCACTTCCAGTTGTGTCGGCGGGCGGCGTTCACCATCAGGTAGAGCATCATAGTCGTCTTGCCCACGTTGCTGTGGCCGTTGATGATGACGAATTCACGCTTGTACCTGAAGTGCTCGTCCAGCTTCTCGTCACCCGTATCGAGTCCGACTTGGATGCGACCATTGGCGTAGTCGTCAATCCACCTGAAGTCTTCGTCGTCAGAGGAGATGAAAGACATGTCTCCGTCACTGATGAGAAGCTCACGCTGGGCGTTCTGCTCTGCACCGATGACATCCACCAGAGGGTCTTGCTTGCCTCGCTCCAACCCTTCTCGGATGGTTTTCTTAGCGTGGTCCTCAGAGTCGATGTCCCGCTTGGAAATCTCCCTGAACAAGATGCGTGCCGCCTCTTCTTCCTCAATCCTGCCAGCGGATACAAACCCACCCAGCAGTCGGGCGGCGTTCCTGAGTGCGGCGTGCTTCTCCCCGTCTTCCGCCTGACGAATCATGCGGCATGCGAGGTTAAGCTTCATGTAGTCCGTGAACTCACCAGCCTTAGCCTCTTGAACCTGTTCGCTACGCTCGGATGCAAACGCCCCGAACTTCTGCGCCCCAGGGTTGAGGATGAGGTCAGGATCGTAGGACTCGAAGCAAGCGCGAGACTCATTGACACCAGACTCGTCAACCTCAAGGTCGTACTGCTTGTGAAAGTAGTTCTTGAGTGCGCGGAAGTGATCGCGGTGGCGCTCAGGATTGGTTACCCGAACCAGCGCCTTGAGCCCGTCACCCGATGGAGAAACCCAACAGGAGTAGACGTGAGAGTCAGTAGCCAGGACCGCTTTGGATTTCTCAACGTCAATGTGATCGAAGTCCAGTACAATGAGGCCGCTGTGATCGAACAGACCCTCGTCACTGCGATCCGAGAACTCCCCGCTAAAGCAGACAATCGGGAGCTTCTTCTTTGCGTCTTTGTCGCCATCACGAACAGCCTCAATCGTGGTTTTCGACTGGCCCTCGCGAATCCTCCCAAGGGCAGTATGGATATCGACATGGTGTGGGCTGTCCTTGTCGTATAGATTCTTGAAGAAGGTTACTTTCATTGTATTCGTTTTCTAAGATGAGTTCGAGGTAATGGATGGCTTTCTTGATGTCGTCTGCCCCACCCTTTCTGGCATGACGACTAACGTATTTGACAACGTTACCCTCCATAAAGGATAGTCCGTTGCGGTTGATGTATTCGATGGGTTCAATCTCCATCTTGTAATGCTTGCTCATACTGCGTTGCTGTTTACGTATCCGTGTGTTTTGATGTCGCTAACCTCCCTGATGATGACGCGCTTGTCACCCTTAAAGGTCTTGCCGTAGCATTCACGCTTTAGTCTCTCCATCGTGCGGGGGCAGTGCTTCATAAGGTCGCTTGGAGTGCAGTATCTCGACACGGCCCATGACCTTTTATTGATCGTGCTCTTGTTCTTTTTGTACGCTATGTCCAGCGTCATTGAGTATATCTGGGGCCTTGAGGTTTGCATTCCACTTTCGCTTTAGTTTCTTAGATATCCATACCATGTCTACTCTGTTGGCTCTCTTCTCCCACGTGTCGGCTCTGGTCAAGATGACGCAGTTGTCGCCTTCCTTGTTGGGTATGAAGAGAAGCAGAAAGTCGGTGTCGAATTTAGGTATGGATACCGTGAAGTCTTTGTCGTAGTTCTCCGCATGGACATGGAAAGACATTCGTCTCGTTCCTTTACAGGCAGAGAAAGTTTGGGGGCTGAGAAACTCGATGTCCCTCAACCCCCATTCGATCATGGCGTATAGCCCAAACCCCTTAGAAAGGAAGGTCATCCTGGGCCACTTGCTGGCTTGCGGCCTTCGCCTCTCGCTTCTCCTTAGCGGCTTCGCTGTTAGGGTTAAAGACACGAGCGCAGGCCTTGCCGTTCTTGCTCATGAACAACGTCACGTAGACATTGCCACCACGACCTTGCTCATCACGGCGTGTGACGTATTGGTCGAGCATGTCTTTCAGCTCGTTGTCTTTGAGACGAACAGACCAGCTCATCAGCTCGTTGTTGTCATTGTACTTGGGGTCGTCGGCCCATCCGACGAGAACGGAGTCATACTTCGTATCGCTCATATTAAATTGATTAGTGTAATTAAAAGTGTAAGGGTTGTTATGTATATCGCCCACATGCTGATTGCAATAGTTAGGCTTCGCTTGTAGTTATACTCGGAACTTGACGTAGTCCGACTTGGGGGGCTTGTTCCCAGAAAGGAACGCAGTAATCCTGTCAACGGCTTCATTGAATTTCATTTCACCAGCGAAGAGAGTCTCCTCCGAGCACTCAACGAGAGCAGGAAGATAAGGCGAAGTCTTCTCCTGAACAAGCCAGTAGAACTCATCCACCCCAAAAACCTTTGTGTAGATGTACGCCTGGATGTCATAGCAGAAATCCCTTACGCTGTATTTGAACTTGGAGACGGACTTGGTGGATTTTGAGTCGACGATGAATCCATCGCCCAGACAATCAAGGAACCCCTTGACCCTAACTGGACCAAGCATCTCATTAAACTCAACCTGATACTGGTTGCTTGACAGATACGTGTCTGTGAGTCCGCAGTCTTGGAGACGGCCAATCATGTCGTTTGCCATCTTCCAGTCTTCCGCCGAACAAACGGTTTTGCCAAGGGTCTCTTTCTCTGCAAGGATCTCCTCCTTTACTTTCTTGTACTCAGAAGTCATGTATGGTTTCTTAGACCCTACGGTCTTAGACCCACACAGAGATAAGATGGCATCCTCACCCAGAACAAAGTAGGTGTCCATCGCTTTCTCACGCTCAAACAAGAGCATATCGTACAACGTGCCAAAGGCGAGCGCAGGAGACTCAAACTTGAGTTCTCGTTTCATGTAAAGGTCGAACTGAGCCATGTCGGTCAGCGCAACCTTCAGAGAGGAGTACGACAAGTGTGACTTGCCGTACCTCTCTTCGAGGGCTTTAGGGATATCAATCATCGTACAAACTTCTTGAGTCCTTTCTTCTGTGCGTCAGACAGGTCGTCACCGTACTTGCCGATGATGCTGTCGTATGCCTTCTGTTTGTCGGTCTGACCCTTGATGTAGTTCACGGCCTTGTCCATGATCGAGGTCTCGGACTTAGGTTCACGCTTCGGGGCTGACTTGGCGTCAGACTTGTCGTCTTGCTTAGCAATCGCATCTTGGACCTCATTCGCAGAAGCGATAGACACGTCAATACCGATACCAAGCATAGCCAGAGCACGCCCTACGGCTGACGTCTCGCAGTTCTCGACGTAGCTCGTCTTGTTGATGTTGCTGGCTGTCTTCACCTCGTGGGCATGTCCCACTGCAACAATGTGCCCGTCTGCGTCGACGATGGAAGCGCGGCAAAGACACTCGGCCTCGGTGAGCATGGGAAACTCAGTATGGATGCCCCAGTTCTTGTACTGGTCTTCTTGACGAAAAAACTTGATACGCTCGTTGACTTCGACGTACTGCTTGCCACGGATGTTAGTGGTCTTGAACTTGTAGTTACTCATTTGTTTTCAGTTTGCGGGATTGGTATTGAGTCGAGTTCGTTGCGGAGGATAGCACACTCCTGTTCTAAAATGAAGATTTGATTTGTAAGATTTGCAAGGCGGTCGGCCTTGCTGGTTGCGGAAAGTCGATTGTCTACAATGAGCTTCGCTTTCTCATATAGGTCCTTATAGCCTTTCCAAAACGAAAGGTTGTCTTCATGATTGATGGTCATGTGAGCTACAGTCGATCGGTCTCTCTTGAGTACCTCTGCGACCTCCTGTTGATTGTCTGCCCATTGAGATAGGGCTACGCCAATGGCGTTCCTTGCCTTTACTTGGTCGGCACGTCGACTATCGTCGGGTACCATACCTATGGCAGAGTAGTAGGTCTCTACTGCGGAGTGCATTAGCAACCTACGATTATGTGGATTGAATTTCATTTGGGATGTGAATTTAGTGTGTTCTTGTTTAATCCGCAAGGAAAAAGCGGACTTTGTTTCTTCGGGCCACTCACGGCCTGTCACGGGCTCTCCCCGCGCACCATACGTCCGCCCTGGGTCAGCGTTCTGACTCCGATTCCTTGGTGATTGCCTCGTGAATAGCGGCGTACTTAATCATGGAGAGCATAACAGACTCCATCTTATCGCGCAGGTTGTGCATCTCGATCTTCACGCCACTGTCGTATCCGAAGATGTCGCAACGCTCGTCGATAAACTTCGATGCAATTTGATTGTTGTGCTCGATAAACTGGTAGAGGTGAGCCGCCGTAGGCACAGAGGCCCACAGCAACACGTCATCTTCCAAGATGTCCTCGCAAGCGAAGACTTTAGCTACGACATCCTCCTTGGTGTTTTCGGATGTCATCTCCGCTACGATTCGGATGGCTCGTTCATTGGTCATGTGGTCGGTGGTGGATTAAGACTGGGTCGCCAGTACCGCGCTGGTCGGCAAAGTCCCAGTCGGGGGTTACACAAATTTCTCCAGTGCTGAGCTTGTATGCCCAGATGCACTCGTCTTGGGGGTCAATCACTATCATCAGTTCTTGTTTTCGATTTTGTAGTATCTGTCT